>Ga0308165_1001538_pt1 | contig 31687 bp, 26 predicted proteins | sample PhyWR2_FD_201032 | JGI IMG/M metagenome (GOLD analysis project Ga0308165, IMG submission 201032) | Phyllosphere microbial communities from UC Gill Tract Community Farm, Albany, California, United States - DLSLW.R2 | ecosystem: Host-associated > Plants > Phyllosphere > Unclassified | place: USA... | reverse complement strand
CCTGGAGGCGGCAATCAGCCAGCCACTGCAACGGATTATGGAACAAGTGACCCTGGCAATGAACAGCAGCGATGTCCAGCCAGATGTTATCTACCTGACCGGAGGTAGCGCACGCTCACCGCTACTGCGAGCCGCACTCAGCCGTCAGTTGCCGGGTATTCCGATTGCCGGAGGGGATGATTTCGGCTCCGTAACACAAGGCCTGGCACGCTGGTCCGAGATTATTTTCCGCTAACACTTATCTCAGCTTTATGAACATATCCCCCGGCAACGGGGGTCTATGTTCCCCATCGCAGGTACAACACCCTCTTTTTAGTGATGTTTTTACTATTGCAGAGTACTATCCATACAGTACTTCATATTTCCTCCATTATTCCCCGGCTATATTTTATTACACTAGCCCTATAGTTTTAGAAAGAGAACGGACCTCCTATGACAGGCAAAAGCAGGAAAATTTCACGCGGATGGTGGCTGGCTGGAATCATCATTATTCTGGTCGCAGCGGTGTGGTTCTGGCGTAGCCAGCAAGCCGCCTCGCCATCAGCTCCTCAGGCCAGTAGCCGTCAAGGCCCGGCCGCCGGAGGACCTCGTGGTATGCGAGGTGCAGCACTGGCACCGGTTCAGGTTGCCACTGCCACGCAGCAAACCGTCCCGCATTTTCTGAATGGTCTGGGAACCGTAACGGCCACCAATACCGCGACGGTACGTAGCCGGGTCGATGGTCCGCTGATTGCCATTCATTTTCAGGAAGGTCAGCAAGTCAGTGCGGGTACGCTACTGGCTGAAATCGATCCGAGCTCATTTAAGGTGGCCCTCGCCCAGGCACAAGGACAGCTGGCAAAAGATCAGGCCTCGCTGAATAATGCCCGTCGTGATTTAACCCGCTACCAGCAACTGGCTAAAACCCAGGTGGCCTCCCGCCAGGAGTTGGATGCCCAGCAAGCCCTGGTCTCTGAACTTACCGGAACCGTCGCCGCCAGCCAGGCCTCAGTTGCCAGTGCCCAGCTTCAGCTGGACTGGAGCCGCATTACTGCCCCAATCAGTGGCCGCGTGGGATTACGACAAATCGATGTTGGAAATCAGGTTTCCAGTAGCGATGCAATTGTGATTATCACCCAGACAGACCCGATTGATGTGGTGTTTACTCTACCGGAAAGTGATATCGGCACCGTAGTCAAAGCCCAGGCGACAGAGCCTGCCTTACCGGTTGAAGTCTGGGATCGTACCAATAAGCAGCAGCTAGGCCAGGGCACCCTGCTCAGCCTGGATAATCAGATAGATCCCACCACCGCGACCATCAAACTCAAAGCGCGTTTTGCCAATAAAGAGGGTTTGCTGTTCCCTAATCAGTTTGTGAATACGCGTATGCAAGTCGCGACCCAGCAAGACGCTATTGTTATTCCGGCGGCGGCATTACAGATGGGTAGCGAGGGTCACTTTGTCTGGTCCGTCAGTCCGGACAATAAGGTCAGCAAGCAGCTGGTTACCCCTGGCATACAGAGCAGTAAGTCGGTGGTGATTCAAACCGGTCTGACGGCGGGGGATCGCGTGGTCACCGATGGACTTGATCGCCTGACCGATGGCGCGCAGGTTGAAATCGTCACCCCCGCAGATGCCAGCGCAACAGCGCCGTCAACGGCGCGTAAGCCACGCGGAGCGCAAGCATCATGAGTGCTTTACCGCCGAGCCAGCCAGGGGGGCCTTTCCGGCTGTTTATTCTGCGTCCGGTGGCCACCACGCTGCTAATGGTGGCGATTTTACTGGCCGGGATCATTGGCTATCGTTTTTTACCGGTTTCCGCCCTGCCTGAGGTCGATTATCCGACGATTCAGGTTGTGACGCTGTATCCCGGTGCCAGCCCTGAGGTGGTTACCTCCGCGATTACCGCGCCACTAGAACGCCAGTTCGGTCAGATGTCCGGTTTGCAACAGATGTCATCCCAGAGTGCCGGTGGGGCTTCGGTGATCACTCTACAATTTCTGCTGAGCCTTCCACTCGATGTCGCGGAACAAGAAGTGCAGGCGGCGATTAACGCCGCCACTAATCTATTACCCAGCGATTTACCTAATCCACCGATTTACAGCAAAGTTAACCCGGCCGATCCGCCGATTATGACCCTGGCCGTGACCTCCAGCGCCCTGCCGATGACGGATGTTCAGGACCTGGTGGAAAACCGCATTGCGCAGAAAATTTCTCAGGTATCGGGCGTTGGTCTGGTGCAGCTATCCGGCGGCATGCGTCCGGCGGTTCGTATTCAGCTCAATTCCCAGGCGCTGGCCGCGCTGGGGCTGACCAGCGAAAATGTTCGCACCGCTATCACTGGCGCGAACGTCAACTCTGCCAAGGGTAGCCTCGACGGGCCGGAGCGCTCGATTACCCTTTCCGCCAATGATCAGATGAAATCAGCCCAGGAGTATCGGGACTTAATTATCAGTTTTAAAAATGGCGCGGCGATTCGCCTGGGCGATGTCGCCGAAGTCGAGCGTAGCGCGGAGAACCGCTGGCTGGGAGCCTGGGCCAATAAGCAGCCTGCTGTGGTACTGAACATTCAGCGCCAGCCGGGAGCCAATATTATTGCCACCGCCGACAGTATTCGCGCCCTGTTACCGACACTGACCAGCAGCCTGCCGAAATCGGTAGAGATGACATTACTGAGCGACCGCACCACCAATATTCGCGCCTCCGTCAGCGACACTCAGCATGAGCTGATGCTGGCTATCGCGCTGGTGGTAATGATTATCTATGTGTTTTTACGTAATGTTCCGGCAACGATCATTCCGGCTGTCGCGGTACCTCTCTCTTTAATCGGCACTTTTGCAGTAATGGTGTTTCTTGATTTCTCCATTAATAACCTGACCTTAATGGCTCTCACTATCGCCACCGGATTTGTGGTGGATGATGCGATCGTAGTTATCGAGAATATCTCGCGCTATATCGAAAAAGGCGAAAAACCGCTGGATGCGGCGCTGAAAGGGGCCGGTGAAATTGGTTTTACGATTATTTCATTAACCTTCTCGCTTATCGCGGTTCTGATCCCTCTGCTGTTTATGGGGGATGTAGTCGGGCGTTTATTTCGGGAATTTGCCGTCACGCTGGCGGTCGCCATTCTGATTTCGGCGGTAGTATCACTCACCCTGACGCCGATGATGTGTGCCCGCATGTTAAGCCATGAGTCGCTGCGTAAACAGAACCGTTTCTCACGCGCCTGTGAAGTGATGTTTGACAGGATGATTGCGGCTTACGGACGCTTTCTTATTCCGGTGTTACGCCACCCGTGGCTGACGCTCAGCGTCGCTTTTGCCACCATGGCTCTGACAGTGGTGCTGTGGATCTTTATTCCTAAAGGCTTCTTTCCCCTGCAAGATAACGGCATGATTCAGGGCACGTTACAGGCTCCACAGTCGGTTTCGTTTGCCAGTATGGCGGAACGCCAGCAGCAGGTAGCCAATATCATTTTGCAAGACCCGGATGTCGAAAGTCTGACCTCCTTTGTCGGCGTCGATGGCACCAATCCTTCACTGAACAGTGCCCGTCTGCAAATTAACCTTAAGCCGCTCAGCGAGCGGGATGCGCGTATTCCGGTGATTATTGACCGTCTGCAACAGAGCGTCGACCGCCTGCCGGGTCTGTCACTCTATTTACAGCCGACTCAGGACTTGACTATCGATACCCAGGCGAGCCGAACCCAGTACCAGTTTACCGTTCAGGCCACCTCGCTGGATCAGCTGAGTACCTGGATCCCGAAACTGGAAAGTCAGTTAAAAACACTGCCAGAACTATCAGATGTCAGCAGTGACTGGCAGGACCAGGGGCTCATGGCGTATGTCAATGTTGACCGTGACAGTGCCAGTCGGCTGGGGGTCAGTATGCAGGATGTGGATAACGCCTTGTATAACGCTTTTGGTCAGCGGCTGATTTCAACCATCTACACCCAGTCTAATCAGTACCGGGTGGTGCTGGAAAATAATACCCAAAACGCCCCAGGGCTGAGTGGTCTGGATAACGTCTACCTGACCAGCAGCGAAGGTAAACCTATTCCATTAAGTACCCTTGCCCACATTGAACAGCGCTTTACGCCACTGGCTATCAATCATCTGGATCAGTTTCCATCCGCCACGGTATCGTTTAACGTGCCAGAGTCTTACTCTCTTGGCGATGCCGTCGATGCGGTACTGGCCACTGAAAAAGCGCTGAATTTACCGAGCGATATGACCACGCAGTTCCAGGGCAGTACCCTGGCATTCCAGGCGGCACTGAGCAGTTCGGTATGGCTGATTCTGGCCTCGGTGGTGGCGATGTATATCGTACTGGGGGTGCTGTATGAAAGCTTTATCCACCCTATCACCATTCTCTCTACCCTGCCCAGTGCGGGCGTCGGGGCATTACTGGCGCTGATGATATCGGGGGCAGAGCTCGATGTGATAGCGATTATCGGGATTATTCTGCTGATTGGTATCGTTAAGAAAAACGCCATTATGATGATCGACTTTGCGCTTGCCGCCGAACGTGAGCAAGGCATGACGCCGTACGATGCGATTTATCAGGCCTGCTTATTGCGTTTTCGACCGATACTGATGACGACCATGGCGGCGATATTGGGGGCGCTGCCACTGATGCTGGCTACCGGTGTCGGTGCAGAGTTACGCCAGCCGCTGGGGATTGCGATGGTCGGTGGACTGCTGGTCAGTCAGGTGCTAACCCTGTTCACCACGCCGGTGATTTATCTGTTGTTTGATCGTCTTTCCAGAGCCACGCGCCAGCGTGCTGATAAGTCGGTGCCGGAGGCGTAAATGAAATTTTTCGCTTTCTTTATTTCGCGCCCGGTCGCCACACTGTTACTGACCCTGGCCATTGTTCTGTGCGGGATCCTGGGCTTCCGGCTATTGCCGGTCGCCCCGCTTCCGCAGGTCGATTTTCCGGTGATTATTGTCAGCGCGTCCCTACCCGGCGCGTCGCCAGAAACCATGGCCTCTTCGGTTGCCACCCCACTGGAGCGTTCATTAAGCCGTATCGCCGGGGTCAATGAGATGACCTCGACCAGCTCGCTGGGCAGCACGCGGATTATTCTCCAGTTCAATTTTGACCGCGATATTAATGGCGCGGCGCGCGATGTCCAGGGGGCGATTAATGCCGCCCAGAGCTTACTGCCAACCGGCATGCCAAGCCGCCCCACCTATCGCAAAATCAATCCCTCTGATGCGCCGATCATGATCCTCACCCTCACCTCTGACACCCTGAGTCAGGGGGCACTGTACGATGTCGCCTCCACTCAACTGGCTCAGGCGGTCTCGCAGATTGAAGGGGTCGGTGATGTGGACGTGGGCGGAAGCTCACTTCCGGCGGTACGTGTCAGTCTTAATCCGATGGCGCTGTTTAACCAGGGCGTTTCACTGGATGCGGTACGCACCGCTATCAGCAGCGCCAACGTACGGCGACCCCTCGGTGCTCTGGAAGATGGTCATCAGCGCTTTCAGGTCGAGACTAACGATGAACTAAAGAAAGCCGCCGATTATCAGCCGCTGATCGTTCGCTACCAGAACGGGGCCGCGGTACGCCTCAGTGATGTGGCTGAGGTGGTGGATGATGTAGAGGATTTACGTAATGCGGGGATGGCAGACGCCAAACCGGCCATTTTGCTGTTAGTGCGTAAAACCCAGCAAGCCAATATTATTGCCACGGTAGACCGCGTGCGCGAGAAACTGCCGATTCTGCAACAGCTCCTTCCGGCCTCAGTAAAGTTACAGATTGCCCAGGATCGCTCCCCCACCATCCGCGCCTCGCTGGTTGAGGTGGAAAAAGCGCTGGTGATTGCCGTCGCGCTGGTAATTCTGGTGGTGTTTTTATTCCTGCGTTCAGGCCGCGCCACGCTTATCCCGGCGGTTGCCGTTCCGGTCTCACTGATAGGGACCTTTGCTGCCATGTACCTGTGCGGATTCAGTCTGAATAACCTGTCGCTGATGGCGCTGACCATTGCCACTGGTTTTGTGGTCGATGATGCGATTGTAGTGCTGGAAAATATTACCCGCCATCTGGAAGCCTCGATGAAACCGATGCAGGCGGCTCTGATCGGGGTACGCGAGGTCGGTTTTACCGTCTTCTCTATGAGCCTGTCACTGATCGCGGTGTTCCTGCCTCTGCTGCTGATGGGGGGATTACCGGGACGATTATTCCAGGAGTTTGCTATTACCCTGTCGGTAGCGATTTTGATTTCGCTGGCGGTTTCGCTGACCCTGACACCGATGATGTGCGGCTGGTTGTTGAAAAGTCGTCCGGCCCATGCTCCACAGTCGCCCAAAGGGGCGGCGCGATTACTGGCCGGGCTACAAGTCGGTTATGCCCGTTCTCTGCGCTGGGCGCTTAATCACAGCCGTTTTATTGGCATGGTATTTCTTGGCACCATTGCTCTGACGGTCTGGCTGTATATCTCCATTCCCAAAACCTTCTTTCCGGAGCAGGATACTGGCCGTTTAATGGGGAATATCCGTGCTGACCAGAGCATCTCCTTCCCGGCTATGCGCGGAAAACTGCAAGATTTTATGAAAATCATTCGTGAAGATCCTGCCGTTGACAATGTTACCGGCTTTACCGGCGGCTCACGCGTGAACAGCGGGATGATGTTTATTTCACTCAAGCCCTTGTCTGAACGCAGTGAAACCTCACAGCAAGTGATTGACCGACTGCGGGTTAAACTCGCCAAAGAACCCGGTGCCAGTCTGTTTTTAATGCCGGTACAAGATATTCGTATCGGTGGACGTCAGGCCAATGCCAGTTATCAATATACCCTGCTCTCTGACGACCTTAATTCTCTGCGAGAATGGGAGCCAAAGATCCGTACGGCTCTGGCAGCATTGCCTACGCTTGCGGATGTGAACTCCGACCAGCAGGACAAAGGCTCCGAGATGGCGCTGACCTATGACAGGGATGCCCTGGCCCGGCTTGGGGTGGATGTCGCCGAAGTCAATAATTTGCTCAATAACGCCTTTGGTCAGCGGCAAGTCTCCACCATTTATCAGCCATTGAATCAGTACAAAGTGGTGATGACGGTTGACCCGCGTTATGCCGAAGATGTCAGTGCCCTGGACAAGATGTTTATTATCAATAAAGACGGCGCGCCGATCCCGCTCTCCTATTTTGCGAAATGGCAGCCTGCCAATGCCCCGCTATCGGTGAATCACCAGGGGTTATCAGCATCCACCACCATTTCGTTTAACTTACCAACCGGCGTCTCTTTGTCCGAGGCCAGCGCCGATATTGACCGGACCATGACGGCGTTAAGCGTTCCGTCTTCGGTACAGGGGAGCTATTCGGGTACCGCTCAGGTATTCCAGGAGTCACAGAATTCACAGGTGATTCTGATTCTGGCGGCGATTGCCACGGTCTATATTGTGCTGGGGATCCTGTATGAAAGCTATGTTCATCCGTTAACCATTCTTTCAACACTGCCGTCTGCTGGGGTCGGAGCTTTACTGGCTCTGGAACTGTTCCGGGCCCCTTTCAGCCTGATTGCACTGATTGGTATTATGCTGTTAATTGGTATAGTGAAGAAAAACGCCATCATGATGGTCGACTTTGCGATTACCGCCCAGCGGGCTGATAATCTCAGCCCCAAAGAGGCCATTTTCCAGGCCTGTTTGTTACGTTTCCGACCTATTATGATGACAACTCTGGCTGCGCTGTTTGGCGCGCTGCCGCTGGTACTCAGTCATGGTGATGGTGCAGAATTGCGGCAACCACTGGGTATTACCCTGGTGGGTGGGCTGGTGATGAGTCAATTACTGACACTCTATACCACGCCAGTGGTGTATCTGTTTTTTGATAACCTGAGATCCCGATTTACCTCCCGTAAAAAACCGGACCTTCATCTTGAGATTAAGGACAGTTGATGCATGAATGACCTGCCCTCTGCGGTGCGCTGGCAGTTATGGATTGTTGCTTTTGGCTTCTTTATGCAAGCCCTTGATACCACGATTGTTAATACTGCGCTGCCCAGCATGGCCCAAAGCCTGGGGGTCAGTCCGCTGCAGATGCACTCGGTGGTGGTCGCTTATGTCTTAACCGTCGCGGTCATGCTGCCAGCCAGCGGCTGGCTGGCGGACAAAGTCGGCGTCCGCAATGTGTTTTTTACCGCCATCGTGCTCTTTACTTTCGGCTCACTGTGCTGCGCAGGCTCCTCAACGCTGAATGAGCTGGTGCTCGCGCGGATTATCCAGGGGGTTGGCGGAGCGATGATGGTGCCGGTGGGGCGTTTAACCGTCATGAAAATTGTCCCACGCGCGCAATATATGGCCGCCATGACCATGGTGACCATTCCCGGGCAAGTGGGGCCGCTACTGGGCCCGGCGCTGGGAGGGGTGCTGGTGGAGTATGCGACCTGGCACTGGATCTTCTTAATCAATATTCCGGTGGGGATTATCGGCGCGATTGCCACCCTGAAACTGATGCCTAATCACAAGCTGCAGACCCGTAGCTTTGATATTACGGGCTTCTTATTGCTGGCGCTGGGCATGGCGCTGTTGACGATTGCCCTGGAAGGCCAGCAAGGCTCGGATATGTCAACGGGATTGTTAGGCGCCATGGTGGTTATCGGTCTGAGTTCGCTGCTGCTTTACCTGCGTCATGCCTTTGGTAATCCTGACGCGCTGTTTAATCTTGATTTGTTTAAAACGAAAACCTTTTCTATTGGCCTGCTAGGCAGCCTTTGCGGACGTATCGGTAGCGGTATGCTGCCCTTTATGACACCGGTATTTCTCCAAATTGGCCTCGGTTTTTCACCTTTTCACGCCGGGCTGATGATGATCCCGATGGTGCTCGGCAGTATGGGGATGAAACGGATTGTGGTTCAGGTCGTCAATCACTTCGGTTACCGCAAAGTTCTGGTCACCTCGACGTTAGGCCTGTCAGTACTGAGTCTGGTGTTTGTCACTACCGCGATGATGGGCTGGTACTGGCTGCTGCCCGTGGTGCTGTTTTGTCAGGGTATGGTCAATGCGATGCGTTTTTCCTCGATGAATACCTTAACGTTAAAAGATTTGCCGGATGGCCTCGCCAGCGGCGGTAACAGCTTACTGTCGATGGTGATGCAGCTGGCGATGAGTATTGGCGTCAGTATTGCCGGTATTTTACTGGGCATGTTTGGCCATCCACAGGGCGTCAGCGATCCGGGCGTCCTGCATCACATCTTTATCTACACCTATAGCTGTATGGCGGTGATTATTGCCCTGCCAGCACTGATATTTCTGTGGGTTCCGGCCGATACCACACAAAATTTTTCGATTACACGACGGAAGAGGAATGAGCCATGAAACTCTGGCGACCGGGGATCACGGGTAAGCTATTTTTTGCCATTCTGTCGACCTGCTTAATGGTACTGGCCATTATGCACTGGGGTGTCCGGCTGAGCTTTGAATATGGTTTTATTGACTATATTAAACGCGGTAATGAGCAGCGCCTTGAGTGGCTAAGCAATGGTCTGAGTGAACAGTATGCCGAGCACGGCAACTGGAAATTTTTGCACCACAATGAACGGGTGATGTTCCAGCTGTTGCGATCTTTCGAACAAGACCCGGATCATGAAAACGCTGACCCACCGCCACCCCCCCCACCTCATGGCTGGCGGACTAAGTTCTGGGTACTGGACCAGAATAAAAAAGTGCTGGTAGGGCCGCGTAACGCTCTACCGACCGACGGGATACAGCGTGAGATTAAAGTCGATAATCGTCTGGTAGGTTGGGTGGTTGCCTCATCCGTCGAACATCTGACGCAAAATGCGGATATCAATTTTGACAGGCAGCAGCAGCGCACCAGCTGGATTATTGTCGCCCTGTCATCATTACTGGCCGCCGCGGTGACATTTTTTCTGGCACGGGGGTTACTGGCACCGGTCAAACGTCTGGTAGAGGGGACGCATCGCCTGGCGGCCGGGGATTTTACCACCCGCGTCACGCCGGGTCGCGAGGATGAACTGGGCCGGCTGGCACGAGACTTTAATCAGCTTGCCAGCACCCTGGAAAAAAATCAGCAGATGCGACGCGCCTATATGGCGGATATTTCTCATGAGCTGCGTACGCCCCTGGCCATTTTACACGGTGAGCTGGAAGCCATGCAGGATGGAGTTCGTCAGTTCACGCCTGACTCACTGAGTTCATTACAAATGGAAGTTGCCACGCTGACTAAACTGGTGAATGATTTGCACCAGCTCTCCTTATCTGATGAAGGGGCCCTGGCCTATCAAAAACAGTCGCTGGATATTATTACCCTGCTGGAAGTGGCTACCGGTGTTGTTCGTATGCGTTTTGCCGAACGCGGCTTAAACTTGCGCCTTGAACTCCCTGAACAGGCACTGGTATTTGGTGACAGTGACCGACTGATGCAGCTGTTCAATAATTTGCTGGAAAACAGCCTGCGCTATACTGATCCTGGCGGTGAGTTACTGATTCAAGGGCAATTTACCGATAACAGCCTGGTACTTCGTTTTTGCGATAGCGCTCCCGGGGTCAATGATGAGCAACTGACTCATCTGTTTAACCGCTTCTATCGCGCGGAAGGTTCACGTAACCGCGCCAGTGGCGGCTCTGGCCTGGGTTTATCGATTTGTAAGAACATTGTTACCGCCCACGGCGGCACATTACAAGCCAGTCATTCACCTTTGGGTGGTGTGATGATGACAGTGGTACTGCCACTGGAAACCAGTTTACCGAGAATACTATGACTGAAATTCCTGTTGATGACCTGGCACCGCGTATTTTAATCGTTGAAGATGAGCCTAAGCTCGGGCAATTATTGATTGATTATTTACGTGCGGCAAATTTTACCCCGGCGCTGATTAATCATGGCGATCTGGTAGTTCCCTATGTCCGCCAGACCCCTCCGGACCTTATTTTGCTGGATTTGATGTTACCCGGCACGGACGGTCTGACCTTATGTCGGGAAATCCGCCGTTTCTCTGAAGTCCCGATAGTCATAGTGACGGCGAAGATAGAAGAGATAGACAGACTATTAGGCCTGGAGCTGGGTGCAGATGACTATATTTGTAAGCCCTACAGCCCCCGTGAAGTGGTCGCCCGTGTCAAAACCATTCTGCGCCGCTATAAAAAAACGCAAAATTTCAGTATCGACGCCGACAGTAGTCCATTGGTTATCGATGAAGGGCGCTTCCAGGCAAGCTGGCGTGGTAAGTTGCTGGAACTGACACCGGCTGAATTCCGGCTGTTAAAAACCCTGTCTACTGAACCAGGCAAAGTGTTTTCCCGCGAGATGCTGCTTAACCATCTCTACGATGACTATCGCGTGGTCACCGATCGCACCATCGATACGCATATTAAAAATTTGCGCCGTAAACTAGAGTCTCTGGATAGCGAGCCTTCATTCATCCGCGCGGTCTACGGAATGGGTTATCGCTGGGAGGCAGGACTCAGCACGTTGCTGTAAAAAGTAGTCTCACGTCACAATTCGCGCTACAATCCCACTCAGTAACTGTGGAAATAATTTCCTCCCAAACCGCCTCATTTAGTGAGGCGGTTCTGACTTGATATCAGACTGAGACCAATATGTTTAAACCAGAACTCCTTTCCCCTGCGGGAACGCTGAAAAATATGCGTTACGCTTTCGCCTATGGTGCCGATGCGGTTTACGCGGGCCAGCCACGCTACTCGCTTCGGGTACGTAACAATGAATTTAATCACGAGAACTTGCAGACAGGTATTAATGAAGCCCACGCTTTAGGGAAGAAATTTTATGTGGTGGTGAATATTGCCCCCCACAATGCCAAGCTGAAAACCTTTATTCGTGATTTAAAGCCGGTGATTGATATGGGCCCCGACGCGCTGATCATGTCTGATCCCGGACTCATTATGATGGTTCGCGAAGCTTTCCCGCAGATGGATGTCCATTTGTCAGTACAGGCCAATGCCGTCAACTGGGCAACGGTAAAATTCTGGCAACAGATGGGGCTAACTCGCGTTATCTTGTCCCGTGAACTGTCCCTGGAAGAGATTGCGGAAATCCGTGCCCAGGTCCCGGAAATGGAGCTGGAAATTTTTGTGCATGGCGCACTGTGCATGGCCTATTCCGGACGCTGCCTGCTGTCGGGTTATATCAATAAGCGCGATCCGAACCAGGGCACTTGTACCAATGCCTGTCGCTGGGAATATAACGTGCAGGAAGGTAAAGAGGATGATATCGGTAATATTGTTCATATTCATGAGCCGATTCCGGTACAGAACGTCGAGCCGACCTTAGGCGTTGGCGCCCCGACTGACAAAGTGTTTATGGTTGAAGAGGCCAAACGTCCTGGGGAGTATATGACCGCCTTTGAAGATGAGCATGGTACTTATATCATGAACTCCAAAGACTTACGGGCGATTGAGCATGTAGAACGTCTGACGAAGATGGGCGTTCATTCCCTGAAAATCGAGGGCCGGACCAAATCACACTATTATTGTGCGCGTACTGCCCAAGTCTATCGCCGGGCAATTGATGATGCCGCTGCAGGTAAACCTTTTGATCCGACGCTGATGCGTACGCTGGAAGGCCTGGCGCATCGTGGTTATACCGAAGGCTTCCTTCGCCGTCATACCCATGACAGCGCGCAGAACTATGACTATAGTCACTCGATTTCTGACAGCCAGCAGTTTGTCGGAGAGTTTACCGGCGATCGCCGTGGGAACCTTGCCGCTGTTCAGGTGAAAAATAAATTCAGCGTCGGTGACAGTCTGGAATTAATGACACCTCAGGGCAATGTGGTGTTTACCCTCGAACAGATGGAAAACAAAAAATCAGAACCGACTTCCGTGGCGCCAGGTGACGGTCATACCGTCTGGTTACCGGTTCCTGATGATATGGATCTGACCTACGCCCTGCTGATGCGTAATCTTAACGGACAAACCACCCGTAGTTCACAAATTGCCTCTTAGATAGGATTATTCTTCCTATATTAGAATCTGATCACATATCCATCGGTCAGATAGCGCTATTATCGCCGGGCTGAAAAACGTAACAATAAATGAACAGCTTTTTTTGAAACCACCTCCTTAGTCTGCGCAATCTCCCTTGCGCAGACTTTCTTTTTTACAATCTAGTTCTGCCAACCCACCCCGGTCTTGCCTACACTCTATCTATACTTGTCGTATTCATGCATCCTGACTAAGCTGATGTATGATGGGGATATTTATAATAATTCGAATGACGGACCAGCCAGAGGTGACTAATGACATTTCCAGTTTCATTAATAATACTTAATGGCAAAAGTGCCGAAAACGAACCCCTGCGTGATGCAGTGACTGCCCTGCGGGACGAAGGCTATACGCTCCATATTCGCGTGACCTGGGAAAAAGACGATACACCCCGCTATGTCGAAGAGGCGCTCGCCTTGCAGGTCGATACGGTGATTGCCGGAGGTGGGGATGGCACTATCAATGCCATTGCAACCTGCCTGGCCGGGCTTGAACCCAAAGTTCGCCCTGCCCTGGGTATTTTACCCCTGGGTACCGCTAATGACTTTGCCACCAGCGCCGGAATTCCTGAAGAAATAGAACCCGCTTTACGCTTAGCCGTTGCCGCCAGGGCGGCTGATGTCGACCTGATTCAAGTTAATCACGAATTCTTCTTTATCAATATGGCCACCGGGGGCTTTGGCACGCGCATTACCACCGAAACCCCGAAAAAAATGAAATCACTGCTCGGGGGGCTGTCGTATTTTATTCACGGCCTGATGCGCATGGATACCCTGAAACCCGACAGCTGTGAAATTCGTGGCGAAGATTTTCACTGGCAAGGCGACGCGCTGGTGATTGGTATTGGTAACGGACGTCAGGCCGGCGGCGGTCAGCGACTCTGTCCTGATGCCTTGATCAATGACGGTTTACTGGATATACGGATCTTTACCGGCGAAGAGTTATTGCCAGCTATAGTGACTCAGTTAACTGATGACTCCGAGTATTACGAGTTTACGGAAGGTCGTTCCAAATGGTTTACTATCACCGCTAAAAATGAGATGACCTTTAATCTTGATGGCGAGCCGTTGAATGGCAGTGAGTTTCATCTCGAAGTTCATCCTGACGCGCTGGCATGTCGACTGCCGCCTGACTGTCTGTTACTGAAATAGATCCTCTTTGCAATTCGCCTCGGTTAACGTCTCTCCCTGCCTGGGAGAGACGCACTGACTTATCAGGCAATAGTCACTTTTTTGTCCAGATAGACGTCCTGCACGGCATTGATCAATTTCACACCGTCGGTCATCGATTTTTTAAACGCTTTGCGCCCCAGAATCAGCCCCATTCCCCCGGCACGTTTATTAATAACGGCAGTACGAACGGCATCACTTAAATCGGTAGCCCCTCCTGACGCACCGCCAGAGTTAATTAGCCCTGCACGCCCCATATAACAGTTAGCCAGTTGATAACGGACTAAATCTATCGGATTGTCGCTGGTGAGTTTGGTGTAGACTTTCTCATCGGTATAACCAAAGTCCACCGCAGTATAGCCACCATTATTTTCAGCCATTTTTTGCTTCACAATATCGGCTCCAATGGTTGCTGCCAGATGGTTAGCCTGACCAGTCAAATCAGCACTGGCATGATAGTCGACGCCATCTTGCTTAAACTCTGGATTACGCAGATACGCCCATAATACCGTCACCAGGCCTAATTCATGAGCCCGCTCAAAAGCCGCTGAAATTTCTTCAATCTGCCGACGCGATTCGGGTGAGCCAAAGTAAATGGTGGCTCCCACAGCAACAGCGCCAAGATTAAAGGCTTGTTCTACACTGGCATACAACGTCTGATCGTACTGAGTCGGATAGCTTAAGGTTTCGTTATGGTTGAGCTTCACCAGGAACGGAATACGGTGAGCATAACGACGTGATACTGAAGCCAAGACACCATAGGTTGATGCGACACAGTTGCATCCGGCTTCAATTGCCAGCTCAACAATATTCTTCGGATCAAAATAGAGCGGGTTCGCCGCAAAGGAGGCTCCAGCAGAGTGTTCCACACCCTGATCGACAGGCAGAATTGAAAGATAGCCGGTCCCGGCCAGTCGCCCGGTATTATAGAGCGTCTGCATATTTCGCAGGACCGCTGGCGGACGGTTATTATCAATCATCACTCGACTGACGTAATCATGCCCCGGTAAATAGAGGTTATCAGCAGGGATAGTCATACAGCGGTGTTCTAACAAGTCAGTGGCTTCTTTACCCAGTAACTGCACAATATCAGTCATTATTCATCCTCATGGTCTGGCACAGTGAAATATGAATTTAATAATCTGAACATCTTGTTATTCCGATAATATCTGCGAATCGTGAAAGACAGCTATTATTTACTCTACGCTACTTACCCTAGCACATCCTGAAAAGTTTGACGCGTTTGTCGCCCGGAGACCTTCTGTTATGCATAAATTATATTTATCCATCCCAGATAAAAGGATAAGCGCTTCCCAGACCAGTTTTTTTACTTTTTTTATGTGCAGTATCAATGTGGTATGCCATAGTTTGTCTTATAATCTATAACATCATGTTATAAGACAGTCGATTGAACTGTCAGAACAGCATTAGAACAAGTTATTGGTGAACGGGAACAAGTGATGCTTCAACACAAAACTTGTGTGCTTTCCTGTCATGAAGAATCAGCGGTTACCGCCCAATAAATTTCCTTTTGATAACAGTTATTGCATATGAAAACACAATTATCCGCGAGTTCCCTGGCACTGATCGTCATTGCAGTAGCCATTAATGTTATCGGTAATCAGCTAAGTTCCGTGATCAAATTACCCATTTTTTTTGACTCAATTGGTACTATTATCAGTGCATTAGTTGCTGGTCCGTGGATTGCCTTATTGACAGGGTTACTGAGTAACATACTGAATAGTCTGTTCAGTGGGCCCATCGATCTCGCTTTTGCCCCGATTGCCATGATGATAGGCTTCGCTGCCGGCCTGCTTGCTCACGCAGGTTTATTCAGAACCTTACCGCGCGTCATTCTGTCCGGCGTGATTATCACTTTCGTATTAATTCTCGTTGCAGTGCCGATTCGGGTGTACATGTTTGGCGGTACTTCGGCTAGCGGCGCAGACTTCTTTATCGCTTATCTGCACGCCGTAGGTGAAGGTTTGTTCATGTCTGTCTCCTTCTCCGTTATTGGTGCCAATCTGATAGACAAAATTCTCTCCGCCATCATTGCCTGGCTGCTGATCCGCCGTCTGCCAGAGCGCATACTGCAATATTTTCCGCAGGTTGCCCAAGTGCGTTAGCCATGCGAACGCAAGGGATTATCACTAAAAAAATCTCCTCTGCGCTGAGAGTGGACTATACTTATTTTGCCAGCCCGAGACTGATTCTTTTCGTCACCCGCTGACAATTAAGCTCCATTAAGAATCTTTCAACACAATAAACTCCCAATGAAACCACAAATATCGATATATTAATCTAATTATTGTCATTTAAATGTGAAAGATCAGATGATATAAATATAAAAAACTAAATCCACAGCATCATTACCTATTTAATAATTGAAGGGATATACTTTTAGAAATACCACGGATATAGTATTTCCTGATAGCCAATAGATAAGATTCACTCTGCCCGTCTGGCAAATTCAAATATTCTCTTTATTATTGAAAAAATAAAAATATATTTTTACTATCTCTTAGTCATGTGCTGTTGCTTTCAATATGATTCAATGAATAAGCTCATACCATACTAGTGTCTATAACATTATCCCAATCAAGTTCATCCATTGATTGGGATGAATAATTACAAACCATTATTTAAAATAAACATTTATTGAATTAATTAGTATCTTTCTATTTATTTTGAAAATTATTTTTTAATGTTTAACATTAAATCACCAGAGAAATTTCAATGAATAGTAAAAGTACTGAACAGCAAATCGTTATACCTCCTGCGAACATTAAAAGTAGTGTTAATAATAAAGTCTCGCTCAATGAAACAGGTTTAACTGTTATCATCCCTGCCGAGGCTGGTCTGAAACATTATGATTTGCTTACTATCTACTGGAAAAGAAAAAACGGTATTAATAAAAGTTACCCGAAAGCAATAACACCACTGCGTGAAGGGAAAAAATTCACTTATCAAACTCCCCTCAGACAATTAGAAAATCATTCACTTCTGGACGTATGGTATTCTTTTCATCGAGCCGGGACTGATGATATTAAAACCTCTCCCGTGACAACTATAAATACCTCCATGTCAGAAGAGATGGCCTCCGTCATTACTAAAGAATTAGCTAAAAAAAAGCAGTTTCAGAGATTTAGCGCCACGGAACCAGAAAACTATTCTCAGTTAGACAGAGCCGATGACCAGTACAAAATCGACCACATTGTTTATGCTAAAATACGGTATCGGTCGCGTGGGGAACAGCGCAGATGAATATTATATTGGACCTGAATATTTACATGAATCTCCACCACCTTTTGGATCAACTCGCGATGATACCGGCGCTATTAAACGACAAGCTGCCAAATTCAGAATTGTTGGTTATAACAAACATGGCATGGCGGTGGCAGAATTAACGGCTGAGGTAACACTTGACGGGAGAGATGTTCCGGTAGTTGGTGCCTGGGTCGTTATCGGACCACCTGATAATGCTCCGGGTATTGTTCCCTTCCGTTCAATGTATGACATGATTAGACACGCAACGTTAGATGTGGATAATGACACCTCTTATACCCTCGATATTTTGCCATTGCCCTTCAACCTTTCTAATCTGCAATGGGTTAATGTGGGTTTCGCGCGCGTATTCGGTGAGGACGGTTTACATCCAATAGATTCAGAACTGATTAAAACACTCGCGAAACCGGATAGCCACCTTAAACGCGTTGAGATATTCGAACAATTCCGGGCCCCTGATGATGATAGCAACGAAAATATGCCAAATGTGAGTTTTGATTAAATAGTGGTAAATGGGAACGTTGGTCCCGGAGGCTTATTAACAATAAACGGGTACAAAAATGATATACTAGTAGATTCATTTCAAACCGGCGAGATTAACAATCGTATCACGATAAAACCATCTGCTAACCGTGATTTTGATCTGCTCATTTTTGATAATAACTATGAATTGTTTGTATATAACCTCCAAAACTTCGTAATGACTTTTGCATAGTATTTCTTTACTGTTAAATTAACCCTTAAGCCTTCATCACAATGAAGACTTAAGGGTATTAGCGATAACGCATTACCACCACTCGTAAAAATGGTGTACCGGGCCAATCCCCTGCCCCACCTCCAGACTATCAGCTTGTGCCAGCGCCCCTGAAAGCCAGCCCTTAGCCTGCTGTATTGTGGTATTCCAGTCATTATGGCGTGGTCGCAAAGCCGTCAGTGCGGCCGAAAGCGTACATCCCGTCCCATGCGTATTTTTTGTGACCACGCGCGGGGCAGTAAACCGCTGCTCGCCACTCGCAGTAAATAGCCAGTCCGGACTTTCTGCGTCGGTCAGATGCCCGCCTTTTAACAACACCGCCTGGCAGCCTAAGGCCAACAGTGCTCTACCCTGTTCTTTCATCTCTTTTTCATTACTGGCATGGGGCGCATCCAGCAAAGCGGCTGCTTCAGGTAAATTCGGTGTGATAAGCGCCACTTTGGGGATCAAATAGCGTCGCAGACTATCAACGGCTTCCGGAGCCAGCAGTGGGTCCCCACTTTTCGCCAGCATCACGGTGTCGAGCACCACGCTGGTAATTTGATAGCGGGCAAGCTGGGCTGCCACGGTTTCAACAATATCCGCCTCGGACAGCATACCTATTTTTACCGCATCAATACGGACATCACTTAGCACCGAATCTAGCTGTGCCGCAACAAATGCGGGTTCTATACGATAGAGGGACTGAACACCCAGGGTATTCTGCGCCACCAGCGCGGTGATCACGCTGGTGCCATAAGCTCCCAGCGCAGAAAACGTCTTCAGATCCGCCTGTATCCCGGCACCCCCACTGGGATCGGTACCCGCAATGGTCAAAGCATTTATCCGTTTCATGCCTCCCCCCCCATTCCTGAAAGCGCATCAAGAAAGCCGACAGCAAAACTTCCCAGCCCCTGACTCTGCTGTGCTGCCAGTGAACCGGCCTGTTTCATAAAACCACAACCCGCCGCAATATTATCCAGCCTGTCGCCGGGCAAGGCACAACAAGCAGCCACTACGGCGGATAAGGCGCATCCGGTCCCGACAACACGGGTCATGAGAATACTGCCCCCGCTCACGGTTCGGGTACGCGAGCCATTGGTCACATAATCGACTTCTCCCGTCACCACGACGATGGCACCGGTTTGGCTGGCGAGTATTTGCGCCGCAGGTAACGCACTGGCGGCACTATCCGTACTGTCGACACCTCGTCCACCGCCACTCAAACCGGCAAGCGCGATGATTTCCGAGGCATTGCCGCGGATAGCGGCGGGTTTTTTCTGAATAATTTGCTGGCAAAAATCCGTACGAAAGGCCAGCCCTCCCACTGCTACCGGATCCAGCACCCAGGGCGTATCCGCCACCAGCGCACTGTCAATTCCGCGTTGTATCGCCTGCGCCTGAAGCGCGGTTAGGGTCCCGACATTAACCAACAAAGCATCGGCAATTGCCGCAAATTGTTCGGCTTCATCAGGTTCCACCACCATCGCGGGAGAAGCACCTAAGGCCAGCAGAATATTTGCCGTAAAAGCCTGAACAACATCATTAGTTATGCAGTGAACGAGGGGGGAACAGCGACGAAAAGTCTGTAAGACAGGTAAATCGAGCGGGTCAGGTTGCATCATGTAAAGCTCCTGTCCGGCGTGAAAGAAGGGACACCGGACAGGTATCTGACTTCCCTACGCTGGCATTATCCAGATCAGGTGGTACGGGTATTTCTCAGCCTTCACAAAGAAGGGCACCCCGAGTCATTTAAATCAAAAGTTGGGATTAATACTCTCCATTAATCCCTGTTCAGGATAATGCCAGCGGAAAGTCAGACAAACAAGCCCTAAGATACCGATATGTATCATGATGTGTACTGACGACTCCCTCTAATTGGAGTCAGTTACAGGAATGGGATATTTCAGGTTGATTTCAGGCGCGTCCGCCAACTGTCTGCCTGACCGAGCCATTAAATACCCGGCAATTTCTTCAGCAGTCAGATTAACATCTAACATATCGGGGTCCTGAAACCAATAATTTGGCCAGAAGATAAGATCCGATGGATTACCATTAAAATTTTTCTCAAGTAACGAAATAGCAAAATTGTGTTCTGATTCTTTTGACTCTGGATCACTGACACAATTAATCGTCTGAACCAATTCATTCCAGGTGAAATCCTCGTAATACTTTTCTACGTTAAACGCGATACGCGTAAATTCTGTTGCATCAACCCATGAGGAAAAATCTCTGAAATCTGAAAACGCATAGGGGCATAGCACTTGACTGTTCCAGTCATCCATCATTTCTTTTAATGCAGTGTCTTCTTCCGTAGCACCATTATCAATACTTGCGAGTATCCGATCGGCTTTCTCTGCCAGTTCTTTGATTTTTTTGCTGCTAATTTTAGCGGGTCTCATTCTTTCGGGTATAAGCATTAATTCAATCCTTATAACAAATCATCTAAGATGAGCTTAATTAAAAAATCATAAGCGGGTTTTATTTTCTTAATCATTACATCTATTGTATGTATTAAATACATAATAACGCTCTTTTATATAACTTAGCGCTTTGATTTATTATCATGCGAATTGCATCATACTTATCCGACCATCACTATTCAGATAACCAAATTAACTATACCACTCCCCGCCGTAATCAATTGGCCCGTAAAATACTCATCCCACACGTTTGTCGACGGATTGAGTTCGCTGTCTGTTTTTGGCTAAATACATTGCTTTATCAGCATATTCAAGCAGCTGACGCTCATCGCTACCATGCTGCGGATAGAGCGCAACGCCTATACTGGGGGCAATAGTCAAACTATGGCCTTTAAGGGTAAAAGGTTGATTGAAAGTATTACCTATCTTTTCCGCTACCATAGCAGCATGTTCGGGTACCATTATCCCCTGTAGTAAAATCACAAACTCATCCCCCCCCACGCGCGCGACGGTATCGGATTCACGCACACATAACCGCAGACGCACAGCGGTTTCTTGCAGCAGCAAATCCCCAATACCATGACCCAGGGTGTCGTTCACCTGTTTAAATTTATCAAGATCGATATACAACAGAGACAGATGGGCTTGATTACGCCGTGCAGTGGAGAGAGCAACTTTTAACCTGTCATACAATAAGCCCCGATTTGGCAAATCGGTGAGCTGATCGTACTGAGCCATGTGCTGTAACCGGGCCTGTAGTTGCTGACGTTCGACAGCCGTCGCAATTTGCGTTGAAACAAACTGGAGTAGTTCCTGATCTTGTTCGTTATAACAGACGCCTCCCGGATAACTTTTGACCGCAAGAACGCCCATAATACCGTTGTGGGATTTCAGCGGCACGCCCAGCCAGCATAAGGGGGCCACACCAAAGGAGCTGTGCAGTTCAGCCTGACGGGTAGTCATCATCTCAGATCTGTACAGCAGGGGCTGGCCGGTCTTAATCACTTCGGAATAAAACGTGTCAGGAGCCAGGATAAAAGAGTCCGGGGGCGGCGCAAACTCATCCACATGATAGGGGAAACTCAGCTGAGCGGTTTCATCGTTATAGAGCGTTACGGAAAAATTATCGACGGGCAGCAGCGTGCCGACTATCTCATGAATACGCTGAAATAATTTGAGCAAATCTTCGGTCGTATGCACCGCTTCAGAAATAGAATAAAACGCAGACTGCAACGATTCAGAGCGTTTGCGCTCTGTAATATCGCGGGCAACACCGATTCGCAGCTGTTCGGCGGGTGACCAGCAAGCTGACCACATAATGTTGACTATTTGCCCGTTCTTGTGAACGTAACGGTTCTCAAAATTAAACTGAGGATTACCTGACATTACCGCAACCACTGAGTGTCGGGTGACCTCTCTGTCTTCAGGTAGCATCAGGTCGAACATGTTTTTGCCAGTCAATTCTTGCGGTGTATAGCCAAAAATACGTTCACAGGACGCACTCACATAAACGATATTGGCATCAGCATCGACCGCAAAGACAGTATCCAGCATGATATCAATAAAACTACTTAACGGCGCATGACGGTTCGATTCCATAGAGAGATTAAAAACCTAGTATAAGAATGAATACGACTGACTTTTACGATAGATGTCCATCGTCCATTAACACACATCGCCGTGCTTTGTGCCAACGGTTAAAAGATAGTATAGGAACCCACTTATTTTCAATGAAAAACTTACCTGACTGTATGGAAAATAGCCGCGTGTAAGCGTTATCAGCTCTGCTTTTGGTTCCTCTTGCTTCTCACCTGAAGAGGCACAGGCGAAACAGCTTGCCGATATTCCTGTATACGCTTAGTTGAATATCGCGATGCCCATCAATACGAAATTGTTATATCGGTTTGTGGACAGGCGACCGGAGCATTGCACTCGGGCATAAAAACGGGATGATGTTGTATCTATAGCTATATCAAATAAGACGTTATCCAGAGAAAGCGATCCGTAATAAGTAAACTAAGCCATTCTGCACGATAACCTTGACCAAATATCTAATAGAGCTCTGCCTGAAGGTATCCTTTATGGAAGAAGCAGCCACCTTAAACTATGGTTAACTTTATATCGCTAGAGGAAGTATAACTGTGAATGGAACATCATCCTGAGCAAAAAAATATAATCATCACAAACGGATAAAAAGAGACATTGTATGACAGCAATCGATATTTTTTGGGTGGGCATAGGTGGAGGAAGCGGATCGCTTCTGCGATGGTGGGTAGGAAAAATAACGGGCGAGCGTTATCACGGAAATTTTCCTCTCGGCACTTTTATTATCAATGTTTCAGGTGCTTTTATTATTGGTTTTTTAAGCACATTGTTCGTGGTTGACTGGCACGATCGTTTTGGTTCATTTCTTCATGCGGCCATTTTAACCGGTATTCTCGGCGGTTATACCACCTTCAGTAGTATGCAACTGGACGCAGCAAAACTGGTACAGACAAAGCAACAAGCGCTGGCTCTGGGTTATTTATTACTTTCCGTTGTGACGGGTGTTGTGGCAGCGGCCGCGGGCGTCTGGCTGGCAATGTAAGGAGTCCTGTATGAATATGGTTATTCTGATTTTTGTCGGCGGTGCGCTGGGTGCAATTTGTCGTGAATTACTGATGCTGGGGGTCCCCTCACTCAGTGACGGTTTTCCTCTGGATATTTTTGCGGCAAATATTATAGCCTCGTTTTTACTGGGAATAACGGCTGCGTTATTACAGCGTAAGCGTATTAACCAGTATGTTAATGCGCTGGTGGCAACCGGTATTATGGGGGGATTATCCACCTTCAGTAGCTTCGTTTATGGCGCATTTGAAGTCATGACTTCACCAGGATTATTGATAATCGGCATCTGTTATTTGGTTATCAGTATTATTGCCGGTTTTCTGGCTGTGATAGCCGGTTTGTCCCTGGGAAACTGCGCCAGGCCCGGCACCGAGTAGCTGCCAGAGCAGCTACCCGGTAGTGGTAATTTAGAACCAGGCTTCCCACATCGCCCCGATGTTAAAGGCGTCAAGACGGGTATTTTCTTTGTCATTGCTTGTGGTAGCGGTATGTTTATTATCAACTTCACCACCAGTGACATAGAAACGTAGCATCGGTCTGAAGTCCGTGCCCATATCGATAGAAACGTTCTGAGAAAGGGTCAGTTTCCAGCCCTTGTTATCACCACCTGTTTTATAGTCCACGTGCTGATAACCGGCCTCAAGCCAGGTAGAGTAGACATCGTTCCAGAAATGCATTGGGCGCACGATCAGACCATAGTTACGACGACTCTCATCTTTATGTTCACTGCGATCGTAGTCGTGGAATGCAGCCAGATAGGTTACTGAGGTTTGTGGCGTAAATTTATAGGTTCCCTCTATACTGGTATAAATAGTGCGCAGATCGCTGGTTTTATAATAGATGCTGTTATCTGACTTATCGGAATAGCGGGTCACCCATTTATTTTCAACATTTTCACCTTTGTGACCCAGAACCACGGCCGTTTGCCAGGCGGTGAGTCTATCTTCGCTTTTAACCGCTTTAGAATCAAAACCATAGTTGGTATAAAGCTCAAAATCGATAGGTCCCAGCATCATCCCATGTAATTTTGAAGTCACCGCATAGTGACCATTATCACCGGTGCCTGAACTACCGGTACAGGTTATACGCGACGGATTAGATTCATCAGCAATCACTTCCGGGCTACAAGACTCGACTGAGCCTACACCTGCAAAGTCTAGCTTAACACCACCAAGGTCGAGATCTTTGACCCCGGCTCCTTGACCATCATGCGTCATCCAGAAGTAGTCATTTATACCCTGCTGCGGTCGCTGATGGAAATCACGCCCCGCCCACAAATAGGCATCAGGCTGGGACTCAAACAGATTGGTCACACCGGCATAGGCTTTTTTCAGGTTAACTTCATCCCCCCAGTGGTCAAGCATCACCACCACATCCCATATCGCGCCATTATTCCCTTTGAACGCCTTCGAAAGCTGGAATTCACCGCCATTGCCCTCATTCCCCAGACGACCAATGGCAGAAGAACCATTATATGAGCCATCAACCCCCACATATTTCATATCACCGGTCTGAATCTGTGCGCCATAGCGTGCATAAGCGTTAAATTGTAAACCATAGGGAATCGCCGTCTCTGGTGTTGGCGGCAAGACAGAAGAGGTATCAACCACATCGATACTTTTCGTTTGCACCAATGTCGCATCTACTTTTTCCTGCCGCTCAGCCAACGCTTTTTCTACCGCTTGAGCGACGATTTTATTTAACTCTTCGGTGCTAATAGTGACTTGTGTCGTTCCTTGGGCAAATACAGATATTGGGCATAACGCGGCGATAACCGCCATCGTTAATGGAAGCTGTTTAAATATTTTCATCGCAACCTCAATTGAATAAATCATTATTTTGACAATAACTATTTTGTTCGGCCCAGGCAGAATGACTGCGCTATGGCCAGAATTGTTTTTTATAATAGATAATGCAGGGTATTGAAATTAATATTCAGCCGTAATTATCTCTCCATTGACAGTGGATAATAAATTTTTTTGTACTAATAATATTAACGCTGATAAAGATGAATTATTTCTTCTGATAACTCTCTTGCTAATAAAGATGTCATTAAATGATCCTGAGCATGTACCATAATTAACGTCATCGGCTGCCTCGCCTCACCTGCATCCTGCTCAATGAGCTTAGTTTGCATATGGTGCGCCTGACGAGAATAGGTATCTGCTTCAAGGAGTAAAGCCTTTGCCCGTGCAATATCCCCTGTACGGGCAGCCTGAAGTGCTTCAAAACAAAGACTGCGTGATTGTCCGGCATTAATGATAATTTCCATTACCGCCTGTTCTAACTCTATCATTGTTCATTCCTGAATTAATCAAAACCATTATTAATCGCGGTATCAGCAAACCATATACCGCTTTGTTTAATTGTTCGCGTTTGGCTGGTTAAGTCTAATTGAATAAAACCATAGCGATTTTTATAACCGTTACACCAGGACCAGTTATCGATAAATGTCCACATATGATACCCCAGGCAATTAGCACCTTCCTGAATACCTTTATGCAGCCATTTCAGATGATCAGATACAAAATCTATCCGATACCGATCGTTAATTTTCCCATCCTGTAAAAAGCGCTCTTCGTTTTCAACGCCCATGCCATTTTCAGAAATAAAGCAGCGAGGATTTCCATAATTAACGCGTAAATTAGTCAGAATATCGTAAATACCGGGTTCATAAATTTCCCAGCCACGATAAGGATTCATTTTACGTCCGGGCATTTCGTAGCTATCAAATAGCCATTCGGGCATAAAAGGCGACTCGGGGTTAACCGCACTATCACGGCATTTAACGCGCCGGGGCTGATAGTAATTAATCCCCAGAAGGTCTATCTTCCCTTCTGCAATTAAGGCCTTATCTCCTTTCTGGCAGACCGGTTTTTGGTCATAATCACACAATAAATCTATTAATTGTTGTGAATACCCGCCACGTAATACCGGATCAAGGAAGCTACGATTAAACAGCAAGTCTGCATGTTCTGCCGCTTTAACATCCGCAGGGTTCTGCGACCGTGGATATGAAGGTGTCAGGTTAAGTACGATGCCTATTTCGCCATCATACTGGCCTGCCCTGTATACTTTAACCGCTGTCGCATGTGCCAGAACAGTATGGTAGGCAACCGTCGCTGCACGTCTGAAATCCACCACATTCGGATAATGGAAATCATACAGATAGCCACCTTCTACCGGGACAATAGGTTCATTGAAAGTAAACCAATGCTTTACCCGGTCGCCAAACAGCTCAAAACACACTTCAGCGTAGTGCTTCCAGGCTTCAATCACCGCACGGTTTTCCCAGCCGCCAATTTCCTGCATCGCCATCGGCATATCAAAATGGAACAGAGTAATAAATGGCGTAATGTCTTGCGCTAACAGCTCATCGATGACGTTGTTATAAAAAGCCACCGCTTCGGGATTCACCTCGCCAATGCCATTCGGAATTAATCGCGCCCAGCTCAGTGAAGTACGGAAACTGTTATGATTCAGTTGTTTCAGTAAGGCAATGTCTTCCCGCCAGTGACGGTAAAACGTCGATGTCTCATCCGGGCCAACCTTTTGGTGAAAACGTAAGGGTTGACTGGCATACCAGACGTCCCAGGTGGTCGCGCTTTTACCGCCTTGCAGACTGGCACCTTCGGTTTGTAGCGCGGAACTCGCACTACCCCACCAGAAATTATCTGGAAATTGATATTTCATTAACAGAGTCTCTTATCGTTATGAATTGGTACGAACGGCGTCTGAAATCGGTGGTACATCGCTGACTGGACTTCCTGCCGTTTTTAACAATGTATGTTCGTAAGCGCGCAGGAATGGCAGGTAAATCAGCGCGGAAACCACCATACATATCAGGCACATCACTACTGGACTAAAGGCCCAGTTGGCGGCCCACGAAGCTCCGATCGGCGCAGGAGTGGTCCATGGGGTCAACGAGACAACCTGTGCCAGCCAGCCTAATTGCGTTGCCGTGTAGGCGAGAATGGCATTGATTAGCGGTACGCAAATGAAGGGGATAAACATAATCGGGTTCATGATGATTGGCGCACCAAACAAAATGGGTTCGTTGATGTTGAAGAAGCTAGGTACTACACCCAATTTACCAATACTGCGTAAATGCGCGACTCGGCTACGTAGTAATAAGAACGCCAGTGGCAGTGTGGAACCAACGCCACCAATCAATAAATAGTGATCCCAGAAACCTTGTAAATAGACATGCGGTAAACTTGCTCCTGCCGCCAGTGCCGCCTGATTTGCAGCCAGGTTGGTCATCCAGAATGGACTCATAATACCGGTGACAATCAGTGAGCCGTGAATGCCTGAGAACCAGAAAATCTGACATAACAACACAGAGAGGAGTATTGCTGGCAGGGAGTCTGATGCAGAAACCAAAGGTTGCAGTAAGTGCATAATCGCTTCAGGAATGATCATGCCGCTTTGTGATTCAATAAACAGATTAAGCGGATGCAGGGTTGCCATAATCACCAGTACAGGGATCAGGACTTCAAACGATCGCGCGACTCCGGTAGGCACCTCTTTCGGTAACCGAATGGTAATTTTATGTTGTTTCAGTGCAGCATAGACACGGGTGGAATAAATCGCCGTAATTAAGGCAGTAAAGATCCCCTGACCGGACAGATACTGGGTAGAGATTTTTCCGTCAGCAAAGGGCGCGGCAACCAGTAAAAAAGCCATAAAGGCCAGCAAACCGCACATCACCGGGTCGAGATTAAACTGTTTTCCGAGACTGGCACCCACCCCCACAGAAATAAAGAAGGTCATGACGCCCATGCTAAGATTAAAGGGCAGCATCAACTGTTCACGGTAGGTTTCAGAAAAATCCAGCCAGGCACGGGCAAATCCCCAAGTCGTGTCAGCAGCAAATGGCGGGAAGATAAAAACCAGCATAAACGAGCCGATTATCATAAAAGGGAGTGCAGCAGTAAAACCATCGCGGATAGCAATAACATACTTTTGCTGCCCCAGACGCCCCGCTAACGGAGTAATAGTTTGCTCGATAGAAGCAACCATCGAATGATAGAGAGAACTCATGTGGATACCTTTTTAGTGAGTCGCGTTAATGAGCGACAGAGCATAATCCAGCACGTTATCGCCGCGCTGCATTCCATAATCCATCATATCAATGGCTTGAACAGGAATACCCAGGGCGGCTGCCTTTTCTGAAAGCATGCCTAACATATATTTCACCTGCGGCCCGAGTAGAACCACCTGATAGCGCGGGAACTGGCTATCAAACTCTGAGACACCAAAAGCCTCTATCTCAACGGGGATCGCTCTTTCTTCGGCTACAATCCGCATTTTCCTGACCAGCATGCTGGTAGACATCCCTGCGGAACAACACAACATAATCTTGTACATCTACATCCATCCTCAAAGAGTAAATAATATTTCGAGGACAAATATGACATCATGCGGAAACCGTTTTCCATACGCGATGAATGAAACTGTGACAGCCATCAAAGTCCATTCTGCAAGGGGATTATTTATTTGATGAATGTCGCAACTTTACGCTTTTGACATCTATTTTGGATAGTTTCGGAAATTCGGTTTCCATGATAAATGGAAACGACTATACTCAAGGCGTTACTATCAGCGGGCCCGAGCCGTATTGAGGAATGACAGACCAGGGCTACAGCCTGCCAGGAGAGAATTATGTCTACAATCAACGATGTATCACGTCTGGCTGGGGTTTCAAAAGCCACAGTCTCACGGGTGTTGAGTGGTTCACGTGGTGTAAAAGAAGCTAGCCGCCAGGCGGTACTTAAAGCCGTAGAAGAACTCAATTACCGGCCAAATGTTATCGCGCAATCCTTGCTAAGTCAGTCAACCGGTTGTATTGGTGTTATCTGTGCGCAAGAAAATATCAACCAGACTACCGGTTATCTGTATGCGCTTGAAAAACATCTCAGTCAGCACCAAAAACATCTGCTGCTGCGTTTTGCCAACAACAAAACAGAAGTGATACAAGCTCTGGATGAACTGTCTTGTGGGCTCTGTGATGACGTGCTGATTATCGGCGCACGTTTCCCACTCAATCTTTCTGATGACAGTGTTATTCTGGTCGATTGTATGGATGTCGATGCCACCAACAGCATCCACTTTGATCATGCCTTTGCGGCAGAAACAGCATGCAATTATCTGATTAAAAATGGAAAAAGAAAAATAGCCTTGATCAATACCGCCACGCAAGGTTATGTCGACGATGTGTTGCTGGGTTATAAACGAGCGCTGGAAAATAACTTTCTGCCTTTTAATCGTGACCTGATTTTTATGGATTCCCCTTCATCATCTGTCGCATTGCAAGAGCTCTTGAATAATAGCGCTACCCGTAATTTTAATGCTTTACTGGTGGCAGATGAGCAAGAAGCCCACAACGTAATCCCTCAGCTGCAAGCGTTTGATAAATCCGTGCCAAATGACATTATGGTCTTTAGCCTTGCTGGCTCATTGCATTATCCGGGGATCCCGACCATTCCTGCGATTGAATATTCAATGGATGCCATGGCAGCAAAAATAGTGACATGGCTTAATCAGAAAACGAAAAGCGTACTGGGTTCTTATGTTCTACGCGGGGATTTGATTATCCCTGATATGCCCGGTAGAAAATAGTTTTGAGTAGCCTGGCGCAGTGTTCACTGCGCCACTCTCTTAGCGCTATCACTCCAGCTATTCCCCTGCTTCCAGTACATAAGGCATTATGTCCTTCGGCATACGATAAAAAATAAAATATTCTGTTAGACAGGATACTAACGTAGGCTGTATCACAAAACCATTATCTATTATCAACCACTATAGCGTAAAATATGATGAATCAGATTAATATGGTTTTCTAAGCATAATCAGGCAAATTTATCATGAAAAAATATGAAGAGCTGGTTCAGGATATTATCAGTAAAATTTGCCAGGGTGTCATTACGGTAAAACTGTTATCGGAAAGAGAAATTTCTGAAAAATATGAAACCTCACGTTTTTCCGTACGTAAAGCGCTGGCTAAGTTAGAAGCCATTGGCGTCATAAAATCTAAAGTGGGTTCTGGATGTTTTGTTAATACCGCGATCATTGGCAAACCGCTTATTTATAACTCAATCACTGAAAATAAATTTGGCGAGATTTCATATAAAAAAATCAAACTCAATAAGCGCTTGCCCACCCCCCATGAAATGCAAGTTTTCTCTATCAATGAAAATGATTATCTCTGGCATATAAAAAGATTACGTTTAGTACACGGAGTCGTCACGCAAATTGAAGAAACCATTCTGCCGGTGAGTATTTTTGCGCATATTTCAAATGAAGTTATCGAAAACTCACTGCAAAAACATGTACTGTCATTAGGATTAGAAATTGAAAGCTACTTAACCACCTACAGAGCAATCAATTTATCAAAAGAAGATGCCATTTTGCTCGATTGTAAGCGTTCGATTGCGGCGATGAATATCACTAACCGTGGCTTTTTAAAAACCGGAGAGGTATTTGTGGTCAGTGATATTATTGATATCAACTATCAGTGTACCTATCACACCCAGTTCAACTCGGAAAGTCTTAATTATCGTGGCGAAAAGGGTCGCTAAATAGCGACCCTTGGATTTCTTATGGCGTATGGATCGTGCCATCAGGGAGTCGGGATTGCGTCCATTCATGTGGACGATACTCAACCGGAAACTCTTGCGCTGCCGCTAAATCCATTTCCACACCAATGCCGCTTATTTCTGACGCGTACAGATAGCCTTTTTTCGGTTCTGCCGCATTTTTAAATACCCGTAAGGTATTTGGCTGATAGGTGACATGCTCCTGAATAGCAGCGTTATGCAGATGGACATTGAGGTGGGTATTCACCGCAGCTCCGACAGGCGTCATATCAGGTGGGCAATGCCAGGCCACGCGTACGCCAAAGGTTGCGCATAAATGCGCTAATTTCAATGCGGGTGTAATCCCGCCAATTTGCGAGACGTGGCAGCGAATAAAATCGACTCTGCGATTAATAATCAGCGCTTTCCACTCTTCAGGGTTATTAAACAACTCTCCTAAAGCGAGCGATACGCTGGACTGGCTGCGAATATTATCCAGCCATTCTGTCTGGTTCGGGGGCAGGATATCTTCGATAAAATAGGGGCTGTACTGCTCGACTCTTTTAGCAAACTGTATCGCCTGATTCGGGAACAGTCTTTCATGGACATCATGCAGGATATGGAATGATTTTCCGTATTTCTCACGCAACTGCTTAAACATCTCCAGCGTGTTGTCCATATACTGGTCCTGGTCGAAATAGGAGCCTTCAGTCGGTGTTTCAGCGGTATGAATATCTACCGGAACCCCGCCATAGAAACCCAGCTGACAGCGGATATGCTTATAGCCTTCAGCCAGATACTTATCCACTTGCTGATACAGACCTTCCATCGTATCGCTGGTCGCATGGGTATAAACCTGAATAGCGTCCCGTGATTTCCCTCCCCACAGCTGATGCAAAGGCATATTCGCTAATTTCGCCTTAATATCCCAAAGCGCCATATC
>Ga0308165_1001537_pt1 | contig 31691 bp, 27 predicted proteins | sample PhyWR2_FD_201032 | JGI IMG/M metagenome (GOLD analysis project Ga0308165, IMG submission 201032) | Phyllosphere microbial communities from UC Gill Tract Community Farm, Albany, California, United States - DLSLW.R2 | ecosystem: Host-associated > Plants > Phyllosphere > Unclassified | place: USA... | reverse complement strand
GGAGTAACTTGTGATGCTGATAATCTGTTGACTAGCAGTCTGACTCCACAAGCACCCACACGAATTGCTTGATTCAGTTGTTAAAGAGCGGTTGGTTAAGAGCTTTCGTCTCAACCGAGGCGCGCATCCTACAGCGCCTGGTGTATCTGTCAAGCGGTTATTTTAAGAAGTTTTCAAAGTTTCCTCTGCAACTTCAACCACTTGCGCTTCCGATCTCTCGTCAGCGGGAGGAGAATTCTACAGCGTTACACGCTGCTGTCAACACCTCTTTTTCACCGCTTTCGACCGAGAAGATCGAACCGTCTATCAAGCGACAACCTCCTGCTTGACCGACTCCTTCCAGGCTTCGATGATCTGAAGCTGAACACTGCCGAAAACCGCGTAACTCGTTGTTTACCAAGGAGTTTTCCGTTTCGACTGCGCCGGAAGTGGGGCGAATTATAGACGTCCAGAATCTGCCGTCAACACCTATTTTCATATTTCTGTCATATGGGTCAAAAAAGCCCCCAAAAACAAGAAAGCCGAGCCCCAAGGGGCTCGGCTTTCTTCCCTTCTACTTACAAGCTAGGGAAAGCGAACTGCGATGCTTCATGGCTTGCACGCTGTGGCCAGCGCTGGGTGATGGCTTTGCGACGGGTGTAGAAACGCACACCATCAGGACCGTAGGCATGCAGATCGCCAAACAGCGAACGCTTCCAACCGCCGAAGCTGTGATAAGCCACCGGCACCGGCAATGGCACGTTGACGCCGACCATGCCGACCTCGATCTCATCACAGAACAACCGCGCCGCTTCACCGTCACGGGTGAAGATGCAGGTGCCGTTGCCATATTCGTGATCGTTGATCAGTTGCATGGCCTCTTCCAGGCTGTTCACGCGAACCACGCACAACACCGGCCCGAAGATCTCTTCTTTATAGATGCGCATTTCTGGAGTGACGTTATCGAACAGGCAGCCACCCAGGAAAAAACCTTCTTCATGGCCGGCCACGGTCAGGCCACGACCATCGACCACCAGTTTCGCACCGCTGGCTACACCGTCTTCCACATAGCCGCTGACTTTGTCGCGAGCCTGACCGGTAACCAGAGGCCCCATGTCCAGACCGCAGTTAGTGCCCGCACCGATCTTCAGCGCCTTGATCTGCGGCACCAATTTAGCCACCAGCGCGTCGGCCACCTGGTCGCCCACACATACGGCCACCGAGATCGCCATGCAACGCTCGCCGCAGGAGCCGTACGCCGCCCCCATCAATGCGCTGACCGCGTTATCCAGATCCGCATCCGGCATCAGCACCGCATGGTTCTTCGCCCCACCCAACGCCTGGACACGCTTGCCGCGCTTGGTGCCCTCGGAATAGATGTACTCGGCAATCGGTGTCGAGCCGACAAAGCTCAGCGCCTTGACTTCCGGTGCTTCGATCAACGCATCCACGGCGGCCTTGTCGCCATGCACCACGCTCAGCACACCTTTGGGCAAGCCCGCTTCCAGCAGGAGTTGCGCGATCAGCAGTGTCGAACTTGGATCACGCTCGGATGGCTTGAGGATGAAGCAGTTACCGCAGACGATCGCCAGCGGGTACATCCACAGCGGCACCATCGCCGGGAAGTTGAACGGCGTAATACCGGCCACCACGCCCAACGGTTGGAAATCCGACCAGGCATCGATGTTCGGACCCACATTGCGGCTGTACTCACCCTTGAGGATTTCCGGTGCCGCACAGGCGAACTCGACGTTCTCGATACCGCGCTTCAGTTCACCCGCCGCATCTTCCAGCGTCTTGCCGTGCTCTTCGCTGATCAGTTGAGCGATACGCGCCTCGTTCTGTTCCAGCAATTGCTTGAACCGGAACATCACCTGAGCACGCTTGGCTGCCGGCGTGTTGCGCCAGGCTGGAAACGCAGCCTTGGCCGAATCGATGGCTTTCTGAATGGTTTCACGGCTGGCCAACGGCAGCTTGTGGATCGCCTTGCCGGTGGAGGGGTTGAACACGTCGGTCGAGCGACCGTCTTCGGTGACCAGTTCGCCATTGATCAAATGCGGGATAACGCTCATGCGGGGCTCCTGAAAAGTTGTTCACAGGCGCCCCGTCGCGGGGCGCCATATATAGAAGGGAGAATCAATCGATCTTGTTCAGCACTTCGCCGACCGCATCGAACAGGCGATCGAGGTCCTGCGGCTTGCTGTTGAAGGTTGGGCCAAATTGCAGGGTGTCCCCACCGAAGCGTACGTAGAAGCCCGCTTTCCACAGCGCCATGCCCGCTTCGAACGGACGCACGATGGCGTCGCCGTCACGAGGCGCGATCTGGATTGCGCCGGCCAGGCCAAAGTTACGAATGTCGATGATGTTTTTCGAACCCTTCAAGCCATGCAGTGCTTGTTCGAAATGCGGCGCGACTTCGGCCACGCTCTGCACCAGGTTTTCCTTTTGCAGCAGATCCAGGGCTGCAAGACCTGCAGCACAAGCCACCGGGTGCGCGGAATAGGTGTAGCCGTGCGGGAATTCCACCGCGTACTCAGGCGTCGCCTGGTTCATGAAAGTCTGGTAGATCTCGGTGCTGGCAATCACCGCGCCCATCGGGATCGCGCCGTTGGTGACTTGCTTGGCGATGCACATCAAATCGGGTGTGACACCAAAAGTGGTGGCGCCGAACATGGTGCCGGTACGACCGAAACCGGTGATCACTTCATCGAACACCAGCAGGATGTTGTGCTGATCGCAGATCTCACGCAGGCGCTTGAGGTAACCCTCTGGCGGAACCAGCACACCAGCAGAACCGGCCATTGGCTCGACGAATACGGCGGCAATGTTCGATGCGTCATGCAGTTCGATCAGTTTGAGCAGTTCATCCGCCAGGGCAATGCCGCCCTCTTTTGGCATGCCACGTGAATACGCATTGCTCGCCAGCAGGGTGTGCGGCAGGTGGTCGACGTCCATCATCGCCTGACCAAACAGCTTGCGGTTGCCGTTGACACCGCCAAGGCTGGTGCCGGCAATGTTCACACCATGGTAACCACGGGCACGGCCGATCATCTTGGTCTTGGTCGACTGGCCTTTCAGACGCCAGTAGGCGCGGACCATTTTCACCGCAGTATCCGCGCATTCGGAACCCGAATCAGTGAAGAACACATGATTGAGGTTACCTGGCGTCAGGTCGGTGATTTTCTCGGCCAATTGGAACGACAGCGGGTGGCCGTACTGGAAGCCCGGCGAATAATCGAGGGTGCCCAGTTGCTTGGCCACCGCGTCCTGGATTTCCTTGCGGGTATGCCCGGCGCCGCAGGTCCACAGACCGGACAGGGAGTCGTAGACCTTGCGCCCCTTGTCGTCCACCAACCAACTGCCTTCTGCCCCCACGATCAGTCGCGGATCACGCTGGAAATTGCGGTTGGCGGTGTATGGCATCCAGTGAGCATCAAGCTTGAGCTGGCTGGCCAGGGCAGTCGGTGCATTTTCAGGCAGATTCATGGACAAAACCTCAAAGGGCGATAAGCGGCATGGAGATGAACAGCGTTCTTGCAGCTAAATTGCCACGAGGATAAAGTCGGTGAAATCCAACTTTTGTAATGTTCAGTCTGCCCCTCACTAAACTTTGAGCACACAGCGCATGAGTAGCCGCCGTCCCGATCCGCTGGCACAAGTCAGCGACTTTGATATCCGCCTGCTGCGCATCTTCCGCAGCGTGGTGGAGTGCGGAGGTTTCTCGGCAGCAGAAACGGTGCTGGGCATCGGGCGCTCGGCGATCAGCCAGCAAATGAGCGACCTCGAACAGCGCCTCGGCCTGCGTCTTTGCCAACGCGGTCGCGCTGGATTTTCCCTGACAGAGGAAGGGCGCGAGGTTTACCAGTCGGCGTTGCAGCTATTGAGCGCGCTGGAAAGTTTCCGCACCGAGGTCAACGGCCTGCATCAACACTTGCGCGGCGAATTGATCATCGGCCTGACCGACAACCTCGTCACCCTGCCCCACATGCGCATCACCCACGCATTGGCACAATTGAAGGAGCGTGGGCCGGACGTGCAGATTCAGATCCGCATGATCGCCCCCAACGAGGTCGAACAGGGCGTGCTCGACGGCCGTCTGCACGTGGGCGTGGTGCCACAGGCGAGCGCGCTGTCCGGTCTCGAGTATCAACCGCTCTACAGTGAACGCTCGCTGCTGTACTGCGCGGTGGGACATCCATTGTTTTACGTCGACGACAAGCAACTGGACGACAAACGCCTCAACAGTCAGGACGCAATCGCTCCGACGTTCCGCTTGCCGGCAGAAATCCAGGCGCATTACCAGGCGCTCAATTGCACGGCCAGCGCTTCGGACCGCGAAGGCATGGCGTTCCTGATCCTGACCGGCCGCTACATCGGCTATCTGCCGGACCACTACGCCGGCCTCTGGGTGCAACAAGGTCGCCTGCGAGCACTGAAACCCAAAGCTCGTTTCTATGATCTGAGCCTGGCCTCGGTAACCCGAAAAGGCCGACGCGCGCACCTGGTACTGGAAAGTTTCCTGGAAAGCCTGGCGGCCACGCGTTGATCCGTACGGGTTTTATTGCATCAAGACTTGTCGGGGACCCTGTCGGTGCGCTATCAACGCACTGCTTGCACCCACCCACCTGTCCGGAAGTGCCCATGACCTTTGAAGTTCCCGCTCACGCCGGCAAACCTGCCAGCCGCATTCGTCAGAAGAACGAAGAGACCATCATCAAAGCCGCCGAAGACGAGTTCGCCCGTCACGGGTTCAAAGGCACGAGCATGAATACCATCGCCCTGAACGCCGGTTTGCCCAAGGCCAATCTGCATTACTACTTCACCAATAAACTGGGGTTGTATGTGGCGGTGCTGAGCAACATCCTGCAATTATGGGACGCCACGTTCAACAGCCTCACGACCGAGGATGATCCGGCCGAAGCGTTGACCCGTTACATCCGCGCCAAAATGGAGTTCTCCCGCCGCCAACCTCAAGCCTCGCGCATTTTCGCCATGGAGGTGATCAGCGGCGGCGAATGCCTGACCGAGTATTTCAACCAGGACTACCGCGCCTGGTTCCAGGGCCGGGCGGCGGTGTTCCAGGCGTGGATCGAGGCCGGTAAAATGGACCCGGTGGATCCGGTTCACCTGATCTTCCTGCTCTGGGGCAGCACCCAGCATTACGCCGACTTCGCCACGCAGATCTGTCGGGTCAGCGGTCGCACCAAGTTGACCAAACAGGACATGGAAGAGGCCGGCGATAATCTGATCCGCATCATTCTCAAGGGCTGCGGCCTGACTCCAACTATTTAAGACACTTATGCCTTTTACCCTCAGCAGCTTTTGCGAATACCGCGAAGAGATTCGTAAAAGCCGCTTCATCACCTACGCCGCGCCAATCGGCAGCCCTGCCGAAGCCCAGGCGTTCATCGAACAGCACAGCGACTTGAATGCCACGCACAACTGCTGGGCCTGGAAGCTGGGCGATCAGTACCGCAGCACCGATGACGGCGAGCCCGGTGGCACAGCTGGCCGACCGATTCTAGCGGCGATCGAAGCACAGGATTGCGATCAGGTGGTGGTACTGGTGATCCGCTGGTATGGCGGCATTCAACTGGGCACGGGTGGCCTGGCCCGCGCTTATGGCGGTGGCGCCAACAAATGCCTGCAAGCGGCGCCGAAAGTAGAGCTCATCAGTCGCGTGCCCGTGAGCTGCGCGTGCGGATTCGCAGAACTGACGCTGGTAAAACTACGGGTGGCGGAACTCGGGGGCCTGGTGGTGGAAGAAACCTTCACCGCCAACGGTGTCGAGATGCAACTGGCGATAGGCGAGGCACAGATCGACACCCTGCAAAAGCAGCTCGCGGATCTGAGTCGCGGACGCATTCGGCTGCAACGCTGACTGCGATTCGTTAGAACCAGAACATTGCCCACATCTACTGTGCACCCGGCTGTGGATAACCTGAGCACATCGTGCTGTAACCCTTCTGTCATGCGGCTTTGCGGGCATTGCTCATTTTTCGTTCAATTTTTCTTCAAACACTGAAAATATGCTTCAAAACAACCAGTTAACTCGGTTTATCACCTTTAGAAGATAGCCGAGCCGGGCTTATGCCCGACTTTGGCGATTGCGCACAAATACTGTGGAGCAATCTGTGGATAACCCGTTTATGGCTGGCCCGGTTTCATGTCCGGCCTGGGTTGGTTGAGGTTGGTTATTTTTTGATCAGTCGCCGCCCACCGGCAATACCTGCGCCATGTGGCAAACGCAGCCTTCACGATCAGGTCATACCAGGCACTCTTGCCCACCGGTTTGCGTTGCTGCGTCGAAGTCCAAATGGGTGCTGCTCCATCATTTTGGGAGCATCAAGGCTTACGCCTGGAGTATGCTCCAGGGTCTAGCCCCTTCTCGAAACGTCAGGATGCGCATCGGTGCGCAGCGAATTCCAATAACGGCTCGGCCAACGTTGTCCATTAAATCCGTGAACGTCACTTTCAAGGAACCCGCGTATGTCCAAGGTCAAAACCGCACTCATCATTGGAGCCTCTCGGGGCCTGGGTCTGGGCCTGGTGAAAACCTTGCTGGCTGATGGCTGGCAAGTTACCGCTACCGTACGCAATCCAAAAGGCGCCGACGCCTTGCAGGCATTGGGCAAGGTGCGGATCGAAAAACTCGACATGGACGATCAACAGGCGGTCATCGCGTTGAGCCAGCAACTCAAGGGCGAGATGTTTGACCTGCTGTTCGTCAATGCCGGGGTCAAGGGGCCAGAGGTGCAGACGCCAGGCGGCGCGACGCTGGCGCAGGTGGGTCAGTTGTTTTTCACCAATGCGGTGGCGCCGATCAATCTGGCGCAGCGCTTCGTCGGGCAGATTCGCCCCGACACCGGCGTGCTCGCCTTCATGAGTTCGGTGCTGGGCAGCGTCACCATGCCGGACGCACCGGAGCTGGCGTTGTACAAGGCGAGCAAGGCAGCACTGAACTCCATGACCAACAGCTTTGTCACCCAACTGGGCGAACAGAAAATGACCGTGCTGTCGCTGCACCCGGGCTGGGTGAAAACCGACATGGGCGGTGAGGGTGCCGACCTGGATGTCGAGACCAGCACACGGGGGCTGATTGATCAGGTCAATGCGTATGCCGGCAAGGGTGGGCATCACTTTGTGAACTATCGGGGTGACGTTATTCCCTGGTAACCACAGGCGACCCCGCCCCCCTGTAGGAGCGAGCATGCTCGCGATGGTCGTTAACGAAGACGCGGGTTGTCTGGATGCCCGCGGTGCCTGGGCTTCCATCGCGAGCATGCTCGCTCCTACAGGCTCAGGGGCAAGCATGCCGGTTGGTCGACCGAGGCTTGCCCACCACGCACTTTTATCTGACACTGGGCACTTCGCCCCCACGGCGACCCTGGATCAGCAGACAGGGTAATCACTGAGCTGGCTAACCTGAACCCACTTTCAGAGGAGCCGGCCACCATGCCTGCGACCCGTACCTGGTTAAAAAATCCCCTTTCAATCTTCACGGCCAATGGCCTCGATGCCCGTGGTGGCCTGGTCGTGCAAGACGGTGTGATCGTCGAAGTGCTCGCCGCCGGGCAGCAGCCGTCCGCGCCCTGTGGACAGGTGTTCGATGCCCGCGAGCATGTGATCCTCCCCGGCCTGATCAACACCCATCACCATTTCTATCAAACCCTGACCCGCGCCTGGGCGCCGGTGGTCAATCAGCCATTGTTTCCGTGGCTGAAAACCCTTTACCCGGTCTGGGCGCGCCTCACCCCGGAAAAACTCGCTCTGGCCACCAAGGTCGCGTTGGCCGAACTTCTGCTGTCGGGCTGCACCACGGCCGCCGATCACCACTACCTGTTTCCGGACGGCCTGGAAAATGCCATCGACGTGCAGGTTCAGAGCGTGCGCGAACTGGGCATGCGCGCGATGCTGACGCGCGGTTCCATGAGCCTGGGCGAAAAGGACGGCGGCCTGCCCCCGCAGCAAACCGTGCAGGAAGGCCAAGTGATTCTCGACGACAGCCAGCGCCTGATTGCCGAGTACCACGAACGTGGCGATGGCGCGCAAATCCAGATCGCCCTGGCGCCCTGCTCGCCGTTCTCGGTGACCCAGGACATCATGTCGGCCAGCGCCGAGTTGGCGAACAAACTCGATGTACGTCTGCACACGCACCTGGCCGAAACCCTGGACGAAGAAGATTTCTGCCTGCAACGCTTCGGCCTGCGCACGGTGGACTACCTGGACAGCGTCGGCTGGCTCGGCCCGCGTACCTGGCTGGCCCACGGCATCCATTTCAACACGGATGAAATCGCTCGCCTGGGCGCCGCCGGCACCGGTATTTGTCACTGCCCAAGCTCGAACATGCGCCTGGCATCCGGCATTTGCCCGAGTATCGAACTGACCGATGCCGGGGCGCCACTGGGCCTGGGCGTGGACGGCTCGGCGTCCAACGATGCGTCGAACATGATCCTCGAAGCACGGCAAGCGCTGTACATACAGCGCTTGCGGTACGGCGCCGAGAAGATCACCCCGGAACGTGTGCTGGGTTGGGCGACCAAGGGCTCAGCGCAGTTGCTCGGTCGCAGCGACATTGGTGAATTGGCGGTAGGCAAACAGGCAGACCTTGCGCTGTTCAAACTCGATGAACTGCGGTTTTCCGGCAGTCATGATCCGGTGTCGGCGCTGCTGTTGTGCGGTGCGGACCGGGCGGATCGAGTCATGGTCGGCGGCCAGTGGCGGGTGATCGACGGACAAGTTGAAGGGCTGGATCTCAAAGGCTTGATTGCGGACCACAGCCAAGCGGCGCGGCAACTGATTGCCGGCGCCTGACACAACACTCACCCTGTAGGAGCGAGCTTGCTCGCGATAGCGGTGTGTCAGTCACCATCAATGTGTCCGTCATAACGCATCGCGAGCAAGCTCGCTCCTACAGGGGACGTTACAGCCCCAACACCGACAACATGATGAAGGTGGCGAACAACACAAAGTGGGTCATCCCCTCAATGGCGTTGGTTTCGCCGTCGTTGAGGTTGATCGCACTGACAACCAGCGTGAGAAAAATCATCACGGTCTGCACGGGCGTCATCGCCATCTGAAAGGGTTGTCCGGTGTAGAGCGCCATCGCTTCCATCACCGGCACCGTCAGGATCACCGTTGACAACGATGCCCCCATGGCGATGTTGACGACCGACTGCATGCGGTTCGCCAGCGCAGCACGCAATGCGGTCAGGATCTCCGGCGCCGCGGAAATCGCCGCCACCAGAATCGCTGTGATCACCGGCGGTGCTCCCGTGCCTTCCAGGCCCAGGTCCAGCGTCTTGGACATGACCTCTGCCAGGGCGCCAATCACGATCACGCCAAACACCAGGATGCCGATGGACAGCGCCAGGCTGACGGGTTTTGGCTCCTGCTCCATGGGCTCTTTTTTACGACGTTTTTCCGGATAGCTGTAGCTGAAAAAGTAACTGTGCGGCCCGACCTGCATGCGCAGGAACAATGCGTAGAGCACGACCATGGCCCCAATGGTGAAGGCCGAATACATTTTCCATTTGGCCTCCGGAATGAACTCCGGCACCACCATCGAAACGCCCATGGCCGTGAGGATCATCACGCTGTAGCTGCGCGCAGAGTCATCGTTATAGGACTGTTCGCCGTGCTTGATGCCGCCCATCAACGCGGCAAGACCAAGGATACCGTTGATGTCGAGCATCACGGCTGAGTAGATCGTATCGCGCACCAACGTCGGCGATGCTTCATTACTCATCATGATCGCCAGGATCACCACTTCAACCAACACCGCTGCCAGCGTCAGGATCATCGTGCCATAAGGGTCGCCGACCTTCTCCGCCAGCAATTCCGCATGGTGCGCAACGCGCATGGAGGCAGCAACGATGAAAAGAATCAGCACCAGCCCGGCCATCAACGCGATCACCTGGCCGCTGTGCAACATCCAGTGCTCCAGCGGGTAGGCGACGAATGCGGCGATCAGCGCCAGCAGCAGAAACTTTTCTTGCTTGAGGATTGTGAACATTGCGGACCTATATGCCGAAAGACGCGAAGCGATGCCATGAGCTACTGACTGCGGGACGCCGCTAACGTTTCGTTACACCTTAGTCCCCGATTGTTGTCTCGGCGTGCAATGAATGAACCGCCCAGTCAGGTTTTATCAATAAACGCCGTGATCATCTGTAGAATGCCGCCATTGCACCTGATGAGATTTCAACACATGTACGATTGGCTGAACGCCCTGCCCAAGGCAGAACTCCACCTGCACCTCGAGGGTTCGCTGGAGCCCGAGCTGCTGTTCGCCCTGGCCGAACGCAACAAGATCGCGCTGCCGTGGAACGATGTCGATACCCTGCGCAAGGCCTACGCCTTCAACAACCTGCAAGAATTTCTCGACCTTTATTACCAGGGCGCCGATGTTCTGCGCACCTCGCAGGATTTTTATGACCTGACCTGGGCCTACCTGCTGCGCTGCAAGGCGCAGAACGTGGTTCACACCGAACCGTTCTTCGACCCGCAGACCCACACCGACCGGGGCATTGCCTTCGAAGTGGTCCTCAACGGCATTGCCGCCGCGTTGAAAGATGGCGAGCAGCAACTGGGCATCACCAGCGGTTTGATCCTGAGCTTCCTGCGTCACCTGAGCGAAGAGCAAGCACAGAAAACCCTCGATCAGGCGCTGCCGTTCCGTGATGCGTTTGTCGCCGTCGGCCTCGACAGTTCGGAAATGGGTCATCCGCCAAGCAAGTTCCAGCGCGTGTTCGATCGTGCCCGCCACGAAGGTTTCCTCACCGTTGCCCACGCCGGTGAAGAAGGCCCGCCGGAATACATCTGGGAAGCCCTCGACTTGCTGAAAATCCAGCGCATCGACCATGGCGTACGCGCCATTGAAGACGAGCGCCTGATGCAGCGGATCATTGACGAGCAGATTCCGTTGACCGTGTGCCCGCTGTCCAACACCAAGCTCTGTGTGTTCGACCATATGTCCCAACACAACATTCTCGACATGCTCGAGCGCGGTGTGAAGGTCACGGTGAACTCGGATGACCCGGCGTACTTCGGCGGCTACGTGACCGAGAACTTCCACGCGCTGTACACCGACCTGGGCATGACCCAGGACCAGGCCAAACGCCTGGCGCAAAACAGCCTGGATGCCCGGTTGGTCAAGCCGTAAGCAGCGCCGCTCTACCCATGTGGGAGCAAGCCCGCTCCCACATGATTCAGGTCTCCCCGGCTCCCTCCTACAACGCCATTTCCAGCTCGGTTTCCTTGGCGAAGCGATGGATTTCCCGCTGCCCTGCCGAGGTGATGTGCAGCGCACGGGAGTCATTCGGCAGGCTCAGCCAGCCGGACTGCATGAACAACTGCAGCAAAGCCGCCCCAAGCGACCCGCCCATGTGCGGACGTCTCTCACTCCAGTCGGGACAGGCACAGGCAGCCTTGCTGGTGCTGTGCGCCAATGCCTGGACGAACACACCGCGGTTCGCCAGTTCGGTGGCGCCCTTGTGCGTAATCGACACCCGATGATCGAACTGTTCGATCCAGCCTGCGTCCAGCAGGCGCTGATAGAGGTCCGCGGCCAGCGTCCCTCCCAGATGATCGTCGCACAGGCGCGCACGCAACAAGGACGATGGCGCAGTCTGGCGAATAGGGACAGGCGCCGTATTGCGCTTGAACACCTCGGGGATGTCCCGAGGGGTACTGGCGATCGTCGCACTGGCCAACGCCTCTATCGCCGCGCCGACCTCAGGTGCAGCCAGCCGGAAGAATCGCTTGCGGCCACGGGTTTCGACCTTCAACAGCCCTCCGGCGGACAAACGCCCCAGATGCGCACTGGCCGAAGACGGCGACAGACGGGCCAGCAATGCCAGTTCTTCAGCCTGCCGCGCCGCGCCGTCCATCAAGGCCCACATCATTGCGCTGCGCTTTGGGTCAGACAGCAACGTGGCAATCTGGCTGATGCAAGGTGCATGTTCCATGTATTCACTCCCTGTTGAATCGTTTCGTCTACTGCTCAGAGATATCTTGACCAGTAATGTGTCCTCGGCCAAGACGTGAAAACCGCCATAAACCGGGCAGAGCCATCCACTCACCCAAGCCGCTGCTTCGCAGACTTGCAAAGACAGGTGATTGACCGCAGTGCCGATCGGCTCATCTGCGGCCCCGCCATGGCAAGCTTGGTGGGGCACACATGAGACGGGCGCTAGTATAAGCGTGTTGTTCCCCGGTTCCTGCCCCTCGGAAACCATTGGTGGTGATTGATACTGAGAGAAATTTCGCTATTTGCCTGCGACTAAAGATCAACCCCTGCCAACCCGGGAAATTGGCCGCCCAGACGAGTACATCGGCTGGCAAGCATTTCCCGCAGAAGGTTCACCGGCTTACTCAATTGAGCGCGATGGGCGCACAGCAAATTCAGCGGAGCACGCTCACCCAGCAGCTCCGGCATCAGCACTTTCAAACGCCCGGCCAACACATCGGCGCCGACATCCAGCCAGGATTTGTAGGCGATGCCGGCACCCGACACCGCCCACAGGCGCACCACATCGGCATCGTCGCTGAAGCGGTCGCCGCTGACGGTCAGGCTGACTTCACGTTTGCCGTCGTGAAAGCTCCAGTGGTCGTGGACTCGACTGCCGAGCATGTACAACAGGCAATTGTGCTGCGCCAGTTGTTCCAATTGGCGCGGCTCGCCATGCCTGGCCAGGTAAGTGGGCGCGGCGCACAGCACGCGGCGATTCTGTGGGGCGATGGGCAGTGCCACCAGGCTGGAATCTTCCGGCTCGCCATAGCGAAGGGCGATGTCCACGGGTTGGCGAAACAGGTCGGCGATGCGGTCGCCCAACAACAGACGCACGGTCAGTTGCGGGTGCTCGCGTTGGAACTCGTCCAGCCACGGCAGCAACAGGTTACGCCCGAAATCCGACGGTGCCGACAACTGCAACACACCACTGACTTGATCCTGGCCACGGGCCAGCAAGCGACGGCCTTCGTCGAGATTACCCAACGCGGCCCGGGCGTATTCAAGGAAACCTTCACCCTCAGCGGTCAGGCGCAAGCTCCGCGTGGAACGGGCCAGCAACCGTGCGCCGAGTTGCTGCTCGATGCGCTTCAACGCCGCGCTGGCAACCGCCGCCGACATGTCCATGCCCCGGGCAGCGGCAGACAAGCTACCCAGGTCCGCGGCCCGGACGAACAGTTGCAGGTCATCAAAGCGCAACATCGCGACGCCTCATTATCAAAATTTCATTGAAAGAGACTGCGCTTTTAGCGGGTTTTATCTTCCGATGAAATAGCCAATGATCTGTCTCATCGCAAATAACCTGATTCTGGAGTCGACCATGTCCCAGCCTTTCACCGCCATCGCCACGCTGATTGCCAAAGCCGGCCAACAGGACGCGCTCGAGCGACACCTTCGAGCGCTCCTTGAACCAACTCGCGCGGAAGCGGGCTGCGGTCAATACGATCTGCATCAGGACCTGGCCAATCCGCAGGCCTTTTACATGATAGAGCAATGGAACAGCGACGAGGCGTTGCAGGCCCATGACGCCAGCGCACACATCCAGCATTTTCGCGCCACGGCCGGCGAGCTGATCGAACACTTCGACCTCAAGCGCCTGCGCGCCCTGGTTTGACCCATTCTTTTATTACCTTCTGGAGTCCCCCCATGAAAGCCATTGCCTACTACGCCTCCTTGCCGATCAGCGACGCCAAATCCCTGCAGGACATCGAGCTTCCCGAACCGACCGCCGGCCCACGCGACCTGTTGGTGGAAGTCAAAGCCATTTCGGTCAACCCGGTGGACACCAAAGTTCGCCAGAACGTCCAGCCGGAGGCAGGCACGGCCAAGGTGCTGGGTTGGGACGTGGCCGGCGTGGTCAAGGCGGTGGGCAGTGAAGTGACGCTGTTCAAGGCCGGCGACAAGGTGTTCTACGCAGGTTCCATCGCCCGTGCGGGCGGTAACAGCGAACTGCACGTGGTGGACGAGCGCATCGTTGGCCATATGCCAAAATCCCTGGGTTTCGCCGAAGCCGCCGCCCTGCCCCTGACCGCCATCACCGCGTGGGAATTGCTCTTTGAACGCCTGCAAATACGCGAGGGCAAAACCGATGAAGGCCAGAGCCTGTTGATCGTCGGTGCCGCAGGCGGTGTCGGCTCGATCCTCACGCAACTGGCCAGCCAGTTGACCGGGCTGAACGTCATCGGCACCGCTTCCCGGCCCCAGACCCAAAGCTGGGTGCGTGAACTGGGCGCCGACCTGGTCGTCGATCACAGCCAGCCGCTGAGCGAAGAATTGAAACGCGCAGGCCTTGAGCACGTGACGCACGTCGCCAGCCTGACCCAGACCGATCAGCATCTGGATCAGTTGGTCGAAGCCCTGGCCCCACAAGGCAAACTCGCGCTGATCGACGATCCGAAAGCGCTGGACGTGACCAAGCTCAAGCGCAAGAGCCTGTCACTGCACTGGGAATTCATGTACACCCGTTCGCTGTTCGAAACCGCTGACATGATCGAACAGCACAAACTGCTCAACCGGGTGGCGGAGCTGATCGATGCCGGGACGCTGAAAACCACAGTCGGCGAGCACTTCGGCACGATCAACGCCACCAACCTGCGCCGAGCCCATGAACTACTGGAAAGTGGAAAATCCAAGGGCAAGATTGTCCTTGAAGGCTTCTGAAATACGTTGAAACAAGCGCCGCCCGCACGGGCGGCGCCGTCAGTCCGAACGTTGATCGTTGTCATGGTTTTGATTGCATGGGGGTCTACAATCGTGATCTCTGCGATGCAATCTTTTAACCGAGGAGGTCAGCAATGAAGATCCTGATAAAAGAATTGGCAAAATCCCAGTGGCAGGTCCTTCTGGATCAACACGTGGTCAACTTCCGCAGCGAAGCCGAAGCCCGCGCCTTTACCCGAACCCTTGAAGCGCGCCTGCACGCCCCTCACCCCATGCCGGTTTACCAGCACCGCGCTGCTGGCTGAGACTTTCTCAGACCTGGGCTTGCGCCACTGCGCGCGCATTTTGCAGGCGCCGGGTGAACATCGCGACACTCACCACCAGAATCGCGCACAGGCTGATGACCATCGCCATCGGCATGGCACTGCCGTCATACAGAATTCCCACCAGCGACGCCGCACCGGCGGCGACGCTGAACTGCAGGCATCCCATCAGCGCCGAGGCACTGCCGGCACGCGCCCCCTGGCCAGTCATGGCGCAGGCAGACGCGTTGGGCAGAATGCAACCGAGGCTGGCGATGCAGATGAACAACGGCACCAGCAAGGGCCACAACTGTTCGGTGCGCAATGAGCTGACGGCCAGCAGCGCCAGGGCTGCCGCCAGGTAAATCCATACTGTGCGCGCCAGCAGAAACGCGGGACCGCGCTTGGCCAGCAATCGCGCATTGACCTGCGCCACCAGAATGAAACCTGCCGCGTTGGTGCCGAACAGCCAGCCGAAGTGTTCGGCCGGCACGCCATAGAGCTTGATAAACACAAACGGTGAGCCGGCGATGTAGGCAAACATCCCCGCTATCGCGATGCCCCCGGTCAGGGCGTGCCCCAGAAAGATCGGGTCTTTGAGCAAGCGCCCATACTGACGCAATGCACCGGACAACGGTTGACGAGGCAGATGCTCAGGCATGCTTTCCGGCAACCCAAGTGCAACCGCCAGAGCTGCCAACGCACTGAAGCCGGTCAACGCCAGGAAGATCGACTGCCAGCCGGTGGTGTTGACCAGTAACCCGCCCAGCATCGGCGCGAGAATCGGCGCCAGGCCCATGACCAGCATCAGTTGGGAAAAGACCTTGGCCGCTCCGACTGCATCGCATTTGTCACTGACGATCGCCCGGGAGATCACCATCCCCGCGCAGCCACCCAGCGCCTGGACGAAGCGCGCCACCATGAGCCATTCCAGATTCGGTGCGAAGGCACATGCCAGGGACGCGACCGTGAACAGGCCGACGCCCACCAGCAGCGGGACCCGCCGACCAAAACGATCTGCGACCGGGCCGTATGCCAGTTGGCCGATGGACAGGCCGAGGAAGTAGGCCGCCAGCGTCAACTGAACGTGCTGTTCATCCGTGCCGAACGCCAGCGCCATGGCCGGGAAAGCGGGCAAGTAGAAATCGATCGCGAGCGGCCCAAAAGCGCTCAGGGCGCCAAGTATCAAAATGGTACGGAGGTTCATCAGGCATCCAGTGCGGCTGAGGTCTGCGGTCTCACAGTCTAGCCGCGCGAGGACGCCTTGAACATTCCGATAGTTCGCTAACGATCAAAATTCATCGGTTACATGACTTCAGGCAACTTTCACCTCATAACCTTCTTCACTGATCGCGGCGATCACCTGCTCCGCGGTCAAAGCACTTTCAACACCGACTTCCTTTGCAGCCAGGTCGACCCGCACGCTGGCCGCCGGATCCGCCGCTTGCAGCGCCTGGGTGATGGCCTTGACGCAATGGCCGCAAGACATGCCTTGAACGTTGAACACTTGCATGCAATGACTCCTGTTAAGTGAGGTTGCGCACAGTCTCGACCTTTCCACCATGGCAAGGTCAAGTTCTGCATTTCGCTGCCGGGCTGGCAATCGGCGTCTGGCTCGGCCAAGCTACGCGCATCAATGACTCGATCCGTGGAGATTCAGCCATGCGCTGGTCAGCTTTCAGCCTGTTTGGCTTACTCAGCCTTTTCGCCGCCATGCCCTCGGCCAACGCTGCCGGTGAGGATTACGGTGTCCTGATCATTTCCCGCGAGCGCCTGGAAGTGTCGACCAGTTGCGAAATCGGCGTGTACCTGCAGGATCAACTGTCGGCCCGATTGTTCCAGGAGCAGAGCATCTCGTTCAACCTGCCGCCGGGTAATGTCTCGCTGCGCCTGAAACTGCTGCCAGGCCAGGCGCAGGGTTGCAATCCGGGAATGCTGGCGCCGGGCTCGCAGGTCATCACCCTCAAGGCCGGGGACGTGTTGAAGTACCGGATCGCCATGACCCAGGAAGGCATGTACCTCAAGCGAACGGCTCTGGATTACTGACACGTTCAATTGATCTGGAACATGGCGCTTGACCTTGCCCGCATGGCAAGGTTGAACCTGTAGGCATCTTCTACAGGGAGCGCGACCGATGTCCGAATCCACCACTTTCGATCTGCCGATTGCCGGCATGACCTGCGCCAGCTGCGCCGGGCGTGTCGAGCGTGCGTTGAGCAAAGTCATTGGCGCCTCGGCCGTCAGCGTCAACCTGGCCACCGAACAGGCGCGCGTGCAAGCGCCCCGCGACAGCCTGCCAGCCTTGATCGACGCAGTGGCGCAAGCGGGCTACAGCGTGCCGCGGCACAGCGTGGAATTGAGCATCGAGGGCATGACCTGCGCATCCTGCGTTGGCCGGGTTGAACGGGCACTGGGCAAAGTCCCGGGGGTCAAAAGCGTCAGCGTCAATCTGGCCAACGAACGCGCTCACCTTGAATTGCTCGGACAGGTCACGTCTCAAACCCTCATCGACGCCGTGACCAAGGCCGGTTACAGCGCCAGCGTCCGGGACCTGGAGCACCCGCCCCTCGACAGGCAACAGCAACATCTGCGCCGGGAGCGTTGGGCGCTGATCCTCGCCATAGTCCTCGCTTTGCCACTGGTGCTGCCGATGCTGCTGCAACCGTTCGGTGTGCACTGGATGCTCCCCGCCTGGGTGCAATTTGCCCTCGCGACGCCGGTGCAATTCGTCTTCGGTGCACGCTTTTATGTGGCCGCGTGGAAAGCCGTGCGGGCCGGTGCGGGTAACATGGACCTGCTGGTCGCCCTCGGCACCAGCGCCGGCTACGGCCTGAGTCTCTATGAATGGGCCACGGCCGCCGGGCGCATGCCGCATCTGTATTTCGAAGCGTCGGCAGTGGTGATCGCACTGGTGCTGCTGGGCAAATACCTGGAAAGCCGCGCCAAACGCCAGACCGCCAGTGCCATCCGCGCCCTCGAAGCGCTACGCCCCGAAAGGGCGATCCAGGTGATCGACGGGCGCGAGCAAGAGGTCGCCATCAGCGCGTTGCGCCTCAATGATCAGGTGCTGGTCAAACCCGGAGAACGTTTCCCGGTCGACGGCGAAGTGATTGATGGCCAGAGCCATGCCGACGAAGCGTTGATCAGCGGCGAGAGCCTGCCCGTGCCAAAACGGCCCGGCGACAAGGTCACCGGTGGCGCCATCAATGGCGAGGGTCGATTGCTGGTCCGCACCCAGGCCCTGGGCGCTGAAACCGTATTGGCACGGATCATCCGCCTGGTGGAAGACGCCCAGGCGGCGAAAGCGCCGATCCAGAAGCTGGTGGACAAAGTCAGCCAGGTATTCGTGCCGACAGTCCTGCTGATCGCCCTGGCAACCCTGATCGGTTGGTGGCTGTACGGGGCGCCGATGGAAACCGCGTTGATCAATGCCGTCGCGGTATTGGTGATCGCCTGCCCCTGCGCCCTTGGGCTGGCCACGCCAACCGCGATCATGGCCGGCACCGGCGTGGCGGCGCGCCACGGCATCCTGATCAAGGATGCCGAAGCCCTGGAGCGTGCCCACGCCGTCAGCGCCGTGGTGTTCGACAAGACCGGCACGCTGACGTCGGGCGCGCCGCGCATCGCCCACCTGAGCGCCCTCGACGGTGACGAAGCCGCCCTTCTGGAAATGGCCGGCGCCCTGCAACGCGGCAGCGAACACCCACTGGCCAAGGCAGTACTGGACGAATGCGCCGAACGCGGCTTGCAGGTGGCAGACGTCAGCGACAGCCAATCGCTGACTGGCCGTGGCATCGCGGGCACCCTCGAGGGCCGGCGGTTGGCGCTGGGCAATCGACGCCTGCTTGAAGAAAGCGGGCTGGACGCCGGAGCGCTCGCCGACTCCGCCACCGCTTGGGAAACCGAAGGCCGCACCCTGTCCTGGCTCATCGCCCAAACACCACAGCCACATGTGCTGGGCCTGTTCGCGTTTGGCGACACCCTCAAGCCTGGCGCGTTGCAAACCGTGCAACAGCTGCGCAGCCGCCAGATCAGCAGTCACTTGCTGACCGGTGACAATCGCGGCAGCGCCAGGGTGGTGGCCGAAGCGCTGGGCATTGAGGATGTCCACGCCGAGGTACTCCCCGCCGATAAAGCCGCCACCGTCGCGACACTGAAGAAAACCGCAGTGGTGGCTATGGTCGGCGACGGCATTAACGACGCCCCTGCCCTGGCCGCCGCCGACATCGGCATCGCCATGGGGGGCGGCACCGACGTGGCCATGCACGCAGCCGGGATCACCCTGATGCGCGGTGATCCACGCCTGGTGCCCGCCGCGCTGGAGATCAGCCGAAGGACCTACGCGAAAATTCGCCAGAACCTCTTCTGGGCCTTCGTCTATAACCTGATCGGTATTCCGCTGGCGGCTTTCGGTTTTCTCAACCCGGTGCTGGCCGGTGCGGCGATGGCGCTGTCGAGCGTCAGCGTGGTGAGCAATGCGCTACTGTTGAAAACCTGGACACCCAAGGACCTGGAGGACATCCAATGAACATCGGCCAAGCAGCCCGCCAAAGCGGCCTGAGCGCGAAGATGATCCGCTACTACGAGTCCATCGGATTGCTCAAGGCGGCCCATCGCACTGACAGTGGCTATCGGCTGTACGGCGATGACGACTTGCATACCCTGGCGTTTATCAAACGCTCCCGGGACCTGGGGTTCTCCCTGGAGGAGGTCGGCAAGCTGCTGGCCCTGTGGCAGGACCGCCAGCGTGCCAGTGCCGACGTGAAGGCGCTGGCGCGCCAGCACATCGAGGAGCTGGAGCAGAAGATCCGCGAACTGGGACAGTTGCGCGATACCCTGCAGGACTTGGTAGAGCATTGTCAGGGCGATCACCGGCCCGATTGCCCGATCCTGAAGAACCTGGCTTCGGGGTGTTGTGCCTGAGGTTGCTCATTGCCTGGGAGGCCGCCATCGCGGGCAAGCCCGCTCCTACAGTGATCTGATGAGCACTGAAAATCCTCTGTGGGAGCGGGCTTGCCCGCGATGAGGCCCTCAAAGCCCCCCACCAAAACCATGCCCACAAAAAACCGGCCGAAGCCGGTTTCCTGATTCAACCCCTCACTGCAACCAAGGCGGTGGCGGCTCCTCGCCCCCCTTGCTCGGTGGCGCATCATCCGCCGCGCGGGCCGCCTGCTTGCGCTCTTCTTCACGGCGCGCCGCTTCGATTTCACGCATGACCCCGCCAACATCGGCCAGTTCTTCCGTATCGGCAAACTCCCCGGTCAGGACACTGCTCGGCTGCAAGGTGCCAGCCTCGTACAACGCCCACATTTCCTTGGCGTAACGGGTCTGTTTCAGCTCCGGGGCAAACCGCCCGAAGTAGGACGCCATGTTGCCCACATCCCGCTCCAGCATGCTGAACGCGTGATTGTTGCCTGCAGCGTCCACCGCTTGCGGCAGGTCAATGATCACCGGACCGGTCGGCGTCAGCAGCACGTTGAACTCCGACAGGTCACCGTGCACCAGGCCAGTACACAGCATGAGCACGATCTGGGAGATCAGGAACGCGTGATATTCACGTGCCTGGTCCGGTTCCAGCACCACATCGTTCAAGCGTGGCGCGGCATCGCCGTATTCGTCGGCCACCAATTCCATCAGCAACACGCCTTCGAGGAAGTCGTACGGCTTGGGCACTCGCACGCCGGCATTGGCCAGACGGAACAGCGCCGCCACTTCGGCGTTCTGCCAGGCGTCTTCGGTCTCCTTGCGGCCAAACTTGGAGCCTTTGGCCATGGCTCGAGCCTGCCGACTGTTGCGGACCTTGCGGCCTTCCTGATACTCGGCCGCCTGGCGGAAACTGCGTTTGTTCGCCTCCTTGTAGACCTTCGCGCAACGCAACTGATTGCCGCAGCGCACTACATAAACAGCTGCTTCTTTACCACTCATCAGTGGGCGCAGCACCTCGTCGACCAGACCGTCCTCGATCAGGGGTTCAATGCGTTTTGGAGTCTTCATCAGCTTTTATTCTGGGTCCTTTATTACCAAACACGCGAAAGTCATTCGTTATACGGCAATCCACTCATTGGCGGGAGGGGGTTGCCGACCTGTGAACGATGCAGATGCACACAATGTGCCGAAAAAACCGGCCCGTTGCGTTGAGGTTCATAGACCGTCAAGGATCATAGCCGAGCCCGCTGCCCTCGTTGAAGAAGGGGCGCGAGGGCATTGGCGACAGAGTTCGACGTACCGCAGCGACTCCTTTCGTAGGATTTTTTCCATCATTCCTCAATTTCCCGCGCGAGCAGCCGAAGTCTTCAGTAACAAAGTGAATTGTCTGACGATCTCTTCCTTAAAAGAAGACGTCGCACCCAGGATCGGGTTCAACAATACCGTTTACGGCTGCCAATAATTCCGCGAGTCCTCTGCACTGCGTGGGTTACAAGAAAATATGGAGCGCGGATGAACATCAAACAGAAGTTGACATGGGCTTTTGCAATCATCGCCTGCTTGCCCGTGGTACTGGTCGCCACGCTGGTGGTGCTGAATCTTCGCGGTGACGCCAAGGACGATTTCGTCGACGGCAGTGGCCGTGAGATTCGCCAGGTCGCCAACGCCATGCAGTTGTTTTTCGACGGTATCAGCCAGAACGTCGAGTACCTGGCGAACCAGCCATTGGTGAAAAATGCCGATGCCAGCGTGAAAAGCCGCGTCAGCGCTGATGCTGCCCAGATTCCCGATACCGAAATCGACACCAAGCTGTTTGAACTGTTTTCCGCGCTGGCCGCCAGCCATCCAGCTTACGCCTACGTGTCCTACGGCCTGTCCAGTGGCGGTTATGCGTTCTGGCCGGGCGACGCAAAAATGTCCAACTACGACCCGCGCATTCGCCCCTGGTACAAGACGGCCATGGCCAATCCGGGCAAGACCGTGCGCACCGAGGCCTATTACTGGGCAGGCGATGACGCCGTGCTGGTGAGTACTGTTCGTGCCGTGGCCAACCAGTTGGGTGCCCAGGGTGGCGTGGTCAACATCGACGTATCGCTCAAGCAACTCACCGAGATCGTCAAGCAGATCAAACTGGGTGAAACCGGTTACCTGATGCTGCTGGAAAACAACGGTACCGTGCTGGTGGACCCGAAGCAGCCAGAACATAACTTCAAGGCCTTGGGCAGCCTCGGCGACGGTTACGCGCAACTGGCCAAGGCTGGCAAAGGACTGGTCGAGGTTGAGCTGAATGGCGAGCGCTACATGGCCAATGTCTGGCCGTCCGAGCAACTGGGCTGGACCTTCATCGGTCTGATCAAGCAAAGCGAAGTGATGAGCTCCGCGACCCAATTGACCTGGTTGATCGCCATCATCGCTGCCGTGCTGGCGGTGCTGTTTGCCGTAGTCGGGGCCAGTTTCGCCAGCCTTATCGTACGCCCGATCCGCAGTGTGGCCAGTGGCCTGGAAGGTATCGCCCAGGGTGAAGGCGACCTGACCCGGAGCCTGCAAATCCGTGGCCGCGATGAAACCGCGCAACTGGCCAACTGGTTCAACCAGTTCCTGGCGGCAATTCGCAACCTGATCCAGAGCATTGGCGGCGCCGCGAGCAAGATCCTTGACACCTCCAAGAGCTCCACGCAGGTGTCCCACGACATGGCCGAAGCGGCCGGGCGCCAGCGTGAAGCCGTGGACATGGTTTCCACCGCGTTCCACGAAATGGTCGCCACCGCCAACGAAGTCGCACGCTCTTGCAGTCAGGCCGCCGAATCGGCCGACAGTGGCCAGCGCCAGGCCCATGAAGGTCAGTTGCAGATCGACGCGGCGGTCAATAGCGTGGATCGCCTGAGTCAGGAAATCGAACAATCGGCGCAATCGATGCAACAACTGGAACGTGACAGCAACGACATCCAGTCGATTCTCGGGACGATCCGTTCGATTGCCGAACAGACCAACCTGCTGGCGCTCAACGCCGCCATCGAAGCGGCCCGGGCCGGTGAGCAGGGTCGCGGCTTTGCGGTGGTGGCCGACGAAGTGCGCGCGCTGGCCAAGCGTACCGCCGACTCCACGGCGGAAATCGACGGCCTGTTGGGCAACCTCGCCAAGCGCACCAGCGAAGTGACGCAACAGATGCATGCGAGCCTGGAAGTGTCCCAGCAGTCTGTCACCCGCATCGGCGAAGCGCGTAGCAGCTTCGGGCAGATTCGTGAGTCGGTGGACGTAATCCGCGACATGAACACCCAAATCGCCACGGCGGCAGAAGAGCAACATCAGGTGGCCGAAGACATCAACCGCCACATCAGCCAGATTCATGGCGATGCGCAGTTGGTGGCGGAACTGGCGAACTCGGCGCGGCTCGACTCCCAGAGCCTGGCAGGGCTGTCCAGTGAGCTGGATGGGTTGGTGCGCAGGTTCAAGACCTGATCTGAACCGGGGTGACCTATCGCGAGCAGGCTCGCTCCCATATTAGGATGGTGTAACAAGTCCACTGTGGGAGCGAGCCGGCTCCGGGCGGCGTTCCGACGATTGGCGTTTACTGGCGGAACAACTCCCCTGGGGTAAATCCGAACAACCCTTTGAACGCCGCGATAAACGCCGATGTGGAGTCATACCCACAGGCCAACGCGGTGTCGGTCACACTCGCGCCCTCCTCCAGCAGGCTCAACGACGACAGCAATCGCATGCGCTGGCGCCAGCCGCGAAAGCTCAAGCCGGTTTCGCGCTGGAACAGGCGCGTCAGGGTTTTCTCCGACGTCCCCAAGCGTAGCGCCCATTGCTGCAACGTCACGTTGTGCTCGGGACTTTCGATCAGCTCGTTGCACAGTCCCAGCAAACGCTCATGGCGCGGCAACGGCAATGAAAAACCGACTTCCGGCAGGCTGGCCAATTGATCCAGCAGCACACTCACCAGCCGCGCCTGTGGGCTGTCCCCTTGTGGATACTCCACAGGCAGTTGGCAAAAGCTTTTGATCAACTCCCGCGCCAACGGCGTCACCTCCAGCACCCGACACCGCTCCGGCGCCCACAGGCAGTCTTCGCGACGCACATACAGGCTGCGCATCTCGGCGCGCATCGACGTCACGACCTGATGGTCAAAATCCGCCGGAATCCAGATCCCCCACTGCGGAGGCGCAAAGTAACTGCCCTCGACGGTGTGCACGCCGAGAACGCCGCTGATGGCGTAGGAGAATTGCACCCAGTCATGGCGATGGGACGGCGTCCAGGAACCGGCGTTGAGGCTTTCGACCCGGGCGTAGAGGGGGCGTGGCAAAGCCCCGAGGACTGGAATGGTGCGTTCCAGGGTCAGTTGTCCGTTGGACGGCATTCAGGGGCCTTGTGTAGATGGGCAGGTGGTGCATGGACAGTAGGGCAAATGCCTTATCTGTTCAACACCACCGATCAGCGTGGGACCTGGTTTTAACAGATCGCCCCGTCAACGTTCGACGATCGCCGTCACGCCTTGCCCACCCGCCGCACAGATCGAAATCAGGCCCCTGCCCTTCCCGGCCGCATCGAGCAATTTCGCCAGGTTCGCCACAATCCGCCCACCGGTCGCCGCGAACGGATGCCCTGCCGCCAGCGAGCTGCCCTTGACGTTGAGCCGGCTGCGGTCGATGGAGCCCAGTGGTGCATCCAGGCCCAGGCGGGTCTGGCAGTAATCGGCATCTTCCCAGGCTTTCAGAGTACAGAGCACCTGCGCAGCGAACGCCTCATGGATTTCGTAGTAATCGAAGTCCTGCAGCGTCAGACCATTGCGCGCGAGCAGACGAGGCACCGCGTACACCGGCCCCATCAGCAAACCTTCGGCGCCGTTGACAAAATCCACCGCGCCGGCCTCGCCATCGCGCAGGTAAGCCAGGATGGGCAAGCCTCGTTCCCTGGCCCACTCCTCACTGCCCAGCAGCACCAGCGACGCACCGTCGGTCAACGGCGTCGAGTTGCCCGCCGTCAGCGTCCCCTTGGCGCTCTTCTCGAAGACGGGTTTGAGTGAAGCCAGTTTCTCCAGGCTCAGGTCCGGGCGCAGGTTATTGTCGCGGGTCAGACCGAGAAATGGCGTCATCAGGTCGTTATGCCAGCCTTCGGCATAGGCGGCGGCCATTTTGTGATGGCTCTCCAGCGCAAGCTGATCCTGCTCGGCGCGCGGGATGCTCCAGGTCTGCGCCATTAATTCACAGTGCTCGCCCATGGAAAGGCCGGTGCGCGGCTCGCCATTGCGGGGAAACTCGGGGATGAGATGGCCGGGACGCAATTGCAGGAACGTTTTCAGTTTGTCGCCCGTGGTTTTGCCGCGATTGGCTTGCAACAGGATCCGGCGCAGCCCCTCGTTGATGCCAATGGGCGCGTCGGACGTGGTATCGACCCCGCCGGCAATGCCGCAGTCGATCTGGCCCAGCGCGATCTTGTTGGCCACCAGCAATGCCGCCTCCAGGCCAGTGCCGCACGCCTGCTGAATGTCGTAGGCCGGGGTGGTCGGCGACAGCCGCGAGCCGAGCACGCATTCGCGGGTCAGGTTGAAGTCGCGCGAATGCTTGAGCACCGCACCGGCCACCACTTCGCCCATGCGCAGGCCGTGCAGGTTGAACCGTTCGATCAGGCCCTCAAGCGCCGCCGTGAGCATCGACTGATTACTCGCAGTGGCGTACGGCCCATTGGAACGGGCGAAAGGAATGCGGTTACCACCGATGATCGCGACGCGACGAGTCATGAAAAGCTCCTGATGAAATATCTCGACATAGAACCGAATCCCCCTGGACAGCCCCGTAACGCCCTGAAAATGCCTGGGGCGAAACAGCCTATCCTGTCCAAGCGTAGGCCTTATCCCGGGAATCGAACGACCGATTGCCATTCGTGGTCCACACTTTGAACCCCAGCTACCGGAGCGCGTTCCATGTCTGACCGCTATATCGACTTTGCCAATTCGTCCATCGGCCATCGACTGGTTGGGGCCCTGGGTCTGCCGTCGCCGGTACGGCTGGAGCGCTGGCAAGCTGGCCGGCTTCGGCCGGTCGAGGGCGCACTGCTGATCGGCGGCGGGCCACTGGCGGAAAAGGTCAGTGCTTTCGCCAATCGCCTGACCGATGCCATCTACAGCTATGGCACCGGGCCTTCGTTGGCGACGGCGTGGATCCCCGGCCACGGCCCGAAACTCAAGGCGGTGGTGTTCGATGCCACTGAGCTGGTGCACACCGACGCCTTGAAGCAGTTACGTGAGTTCTTTCAGCCGATCATGAAGAACCTCGACCACAGCGCTCATCTGGTGATTCTCGGGCGCGCACCGCAGGATCTGCGCGATCCGTTTGCCGCCAGCGCACAACGGGCTCTTGAGGGCTTCAGCCGTTCACTGGCCAAGGAGCTTCGCAGTGGAGGCACCTTGCAGTTGATTCAGGTTGGCGAAGGCGCCGAGGATCAACTGGAAGGCCCGCTGCGGTTTTTCCTCTCGCCCAAGAGTGCATTCGTGTCCGGCCAGGTGATCCGCTTGAATGCCTGCGATACCCCCGTCACCGACTGGACGCGGCCATTGGCGGGGCGCAAGGCTCTGGTGACGGGCGCGGCGCGGGGCATTGGAGCCTCGATTGCCGAAACCCTGGCCCGAGACGGTGCCGACGTCATTCTCCTGGATGTCCCCCCTGCCAGGACCGATCTTGAAGCCCTGGCTTCGAGGCTTGGCGGACGCAGCATTACCCTGGATATCTGCGCCGAAGATGCCGCCGCGCAATTGATGGAACAGTTGCCTGACGGGGTCGACATCGTGGTGCACAACGCCGGCATCACGCGGGATAAAACCCTGGCCAACATGACTCCGGAGTTCTGGGACGCCGTGCTCGCGGTCAATCTCAATGCCCCTCAGGTGCTGACCAAGGCCCTGCTCGACAGCGGCACGTTGCGAGACAACGGCCGGGTGATTTTGCTGGCCTCGATCAGCGGTATCGCCGGCAATCGCGGCCAGACCAATTACGCAGCGAGCAAGGCCGGCTTGATCGGTTTGGCGCAAGCCTGGGCACCGTTGCTGCACGAGCGTGGGATCAGTATCAACGCGGTGGCGCCGGGCTTCATCGAAACCCAGATGACGGCGCACATTCCCTTTGGCTTGCGCGAAGCGGGCCGGCGCATGAGCTCGCTGGGCCAGGGCGGCTTGCCGCAGGACGTGGCCGAGGCGGTGGCCTGGCTGGCGCAGCCCGGCACGGGTGCGTTCACAGGACAGGCATTGCGGGTCTGCGGCCAAAGCGTTCTGGGGGCTTAACGATGATGACCGACTGGAACACACTCGACCGCGAACCCAACCTGCCGGGGTTGTATGCGCGGGCCGCCGTGCGACGCAAGATCACGGGCACCACATTGCCAGGCACCGGGTTGCGTTGCTGGGTCGATGTCGATGCCAAAGCACTGGCCGAGTACCGCCGCGTCTGCGGCTTTGCCGACAGTGGATTATTGCCACCGACGTATCCACACATCCTGGCGTTTGCATTGCAAATGCAACTGCTCACGGACAAGGCGTTTCCCTTTCCGTTGCTGGGGCTTATTCATTTGAGCAATCGCATTCGTGTCTTTCGCCCTCTGGGTGGCGTGAGTCACGTTCAGGTCGGCGTGTACGTGGAGAACCTGCAACCTCATGCCAAGGGGGCGACCTTCGACCTGGTAACGACGCTCGACGACCAGTTGGGGCCGCTGTGGCAAGCGCAAAGCCAAATGCTGTGTCGCGGGGTAAAACTTGAAGGCGAGCCGGTGGAACATGAGTTGCAGACAACACGGGCGCAAAGCGAGGTGACCCGCTGGAAAGCGCCGGCGGACATTGGTCGCCAGTACGCCAGGGTGTCCGGCGACTACAACCCGATTCACCTGAGTGCCGCGAGCGCGAAACTGTTCGGCTTCCCCCAGGCGATTGCCCATGGGTTGTGGCTCAAGGCTCGTACGCTTGCCGCGTTGGCGGAGCATTTGCCGGCGGCAAACATCGAGATCAGCGTGCAGTTTCGCAAACCGGTGCGACTGCCAGGCGATGTGTTCCTGCTCGCCAGTGCGGCAGGTTCCAGTGGCGAGTTCCAGTTGCTGGGTACTGGGGATCTTGAACACATGACCGGCCGTTGGCAGCCGATCGCCTGACGCGATTATCGCTCGTCCGCGATGGAACGAGCGGCCAGCAAACCTGTATCAACAGGCCAGTATCCAAGGTGTTAATACCAATTGGAGAATGGCGCACCCGAGACCTTGCGACTTTCATGTAAACAACGGACGAAGGCTTCGCCGCCCACACGAACGGTGAGCTATCGACCCCACGACGTTGTTACAGATGCAAGGAATCTCTCCATGAAAAATCCAGCATGGTGTAAATCGGCAACAGCCCTGACGCTCATCCTTTCGTTGGGCCTTGGCGGTTGCAGCAGTGGCGGTGGCGGTCATCACAGCAGCTCCGGCAGCAGTTCACCCGATAGCTCGGCCAGTGCCGGGGCAGGTGGTGGCGGTACAGGGGATGGTTCAGGCGGGAGTTCGGGAGGCGGATCAGGCGGTTCGGGCGGAACGCCCCCGTCGGCCGGTGCGCCGCTGGTGACCACCACGCTGGTTCAGGATGTCGGCACCACGGTCAGTGGCCTTGGCGATGGCGTAGGACAGATCGGCGACTCGTTGAGTTCGGTTCCGGTAGCCGGCGGTGTGGTGCAAAGCGTCGCCAACACGGCCGGCAATGTGGTGACCACGCTGGGTGATGGCGTGGCCAATGGCGTGGGTAAACTGGGCACCGATCCGAACGGGCTGGGTGTCACCGCTTCCGCCGTGGGCGGTGTAGTGCAGGATGTGGGTAATGGCGTTTCCGATGTCAGCGGCAAACTGGCCACCGCTACCAGCAGCATTCCGGTAGCGGGTGGCGTGGTGACTCGGGTCGCACCGGTGCTCGATGGCGTCGGCCAGAAGGTCACCATGCTCGGCGACACCTTGAGCACCGTCACCACCAGCGGTCCGCTGGGGTCGGTGACCCGGGAAACCGGCGACGCACTCGTTCCGCTCATCGCCCTGGTGGAAAACACCACCCAAAACGTCGGTGATGCCACGGGTCTGGGTGATCCGCTCAAAGGTGCAATCAAGCAAGTCGGCGACACCGTCAACGGTGTGGGAGATCGCGTAACCGATGCCGGTGGCGGCAACGCGGTGACCAACACCCTCGGGAATGCCTTGAGCAATACCGGGACCGCGGTCAGCAAGTCCGGCGGCCTGGTATCCAATGGAACGGGCTCGGGAACGGGTGGTAATGGGCTGCTTGAAACCGTGGGCGGCGCAGTGGTCAATCTCGGCCAAGGCCTGACCGGCGGCAATGGGGTGATCAATGCCGCCGCCAACAACGCGGTCGCAGGCGGCAATCTCGTCGCCAGCGTGGGCGGCGCATTGGGCGGTTCGGGTATTGCCAACACCGGACCCACCGCACCATTGGCCACGGTGGGCAGCAACCTCGGCACCGCGCTTGGTCCGGTGGTCGGAACCGTCAGCGGGGTCACGCAAAATGTGGGCGCGGCCACGGGCATAGGCGCCCCGGTCGCCGGCCTCACCAGCCAGGCGGGTGGTGCAGTCGCGAACCTCGGCGGGGTTATTGTCGCCAGCAATTCCAATCCGGTCGGCACGTCGCTCGGCAACACCGTGACCTCGTTGGGCAATACCGTCACCGCTGCGGGCGGGCTGGTCAATGGCGGTACTGCAGGGGGTGGCCTGGGTAGTCTGCTGAACAATCCATCACGTTAGCTGCCGTCAGCGGCGCAAGACGTCACCGATGCCTTGCGCCGCTTTCCCGCAGTATTTGGAACGATTGAACAGGGAACGTTTTATGCGCGTAGCCGCGTCACTGCTTCTACTCAGCCTCGGGACCTGCGCCCTCGCAGACACACTTCCCAGCTTCCTCAACAGCAACGACACAACCCGCAACCTTCCCGTTCCCAACCTGCCGGCCGATGCCTACCGTCCGACCGCGGCCCCCTTGCAGGTGCCGGATCCCGGTGCGGCCCAGGCCCAGCCACTGCTGATGAGCACCAAGGTCACAATCAAAACCCTGCAGATCGAAGGCGGGACGATTTATCCACTCAGCGAGCTGGCCGCGTTGTACCAGCCGTTGCTTGGCCGGGAAAGCAGTGTCGCCGACCTGATCGAAGCCACGCGCAGCATCACCCGCCGCTATCAACAGGACGGCTATTTGTTGTCTTACGCCTTTCTGCCTCAGCAAAGCTTCGATAACGGCGTGGCACGTGTGGTGCTGGTGGAGGGTTACATCAAGGATTACCAACTGACGGGCGACGTCGGGCGGGTCAAGGGCCTGCTGGACAAGCTGGTGGCCAAACTCCAGGCGCAACGGCCCCTGACGCGCAAGACCTTTGAACGCTACACCACACTGATGAGCCGCATTCCCGGCGTGACGATGCAAGCCCAGGTGCCACCGCCGGGTACCACCGACGGCGGGGCTTACCTGCTTGTCCAGGCCAGCCGTAAATCGTTCACCAGCAGCCTCAACGCCACCGAAGACAACCGTAACGGCACCCAGGCGTTGCTCGGCATCAGCAGCAACTCGCACACTGCCATGGGTGAACAACTGAGTCTCAGTGGATTATTCCCACCGGGTGCTGACCACGAGCATTACTACCGCGTCGACTACAACCAGTTCCTTAATGCCGAGGGCACGCAACTGGCGTTATCGGCCTCGCGTTATCGCGCCGACCTCGGCACCAACGTGCAGTTGGATAACGGCATCGAGCTCAAACCGAACCGGGAAAATGACCGCTACTCCATCGGCTTCAGCCACCCGCTGATTGCCGGTCCCAACGAACTGCTCAGTGCTGGTGCGCGGTGGTATGCGGTCAACGACAAGACCCGATACAAGGTCGTCGGCCTGCCGCTGAGCCTGGAGCAACGCAGTGATATTCGTGCCCTGGCCTTCGAGAGCGACTGGCGCAAGGCCGATCAGACACAACTGCGGATTCTCAGCGGCGGGCTGTACCAGGGCATCGATAGCATGGGCGCGAAGACCAACAACGCCGACCTCGACCTAGACTTCTTCCGCGTGCGTTTGTCGGGAGTGCAAAGCGACCGGTTTTTCGAGCATTGGCAGGGCGTGGTGTCCGCCGCCCTCTATTGGAGCGACAACACCTTGCCCGAGAGCGAACGTGCGGTGTTTGGCGGGCAGAACTTCGGCCGAGGCTATCCCGACGACCAGGCTTCCGGTGACAAGGGCTGGGGCGTGGCCTACGAGCTGAACTACAGCTACAACCGTGACGCGACCTGGGTGAGGATTGTGCAACCCTATGTGGTGCTGGACCGCGCCCGGACCTGGTTCAATGAGCTGCCGGTCAAAGGCAACGATCTGTCCTCGGCGGCGCTGGGCGTACGATTTGGCGATGCGAAGTACTACAACATCGCGCTGGAAGCGGCCAAGCCGATGTCGGAAAAGGCGCTGGATACGTTCAATCGCAAGCCACGGTACAGCATCAGCTTCAGTTATCAGCTGTGACGGCTGCCGCCCCGTTCCTGTTTTCTGCAGGAGCCCCCTCCTGCAGATACTGGCGCCAGGTGTCAGTGGGTTGTGTCTTTCCGGCGAACCGCAGACACGTTCGGCGACAACGCCAACGCGAGTTGCGTACGGTTATGCATGTGCGTCAGGCGCAACACCTGTGAGACGTACAATTTCACGGTGTTTTCGGTGATCCCCAACTCGCAGGCGATCTGGTAATTGGTCTGTCCCTTGCCAACCAGCCGCGCCACTTCCAGTTGCCTGGGGGATAACGGGTTGAAAATCGCCGGGACCTCTACCCCAT
>Ga0308165_1001536_pt1 | contig 31717 bp, 29 predicted proteins | sample PhyWR2_FD_201032 | JGI IMG/M metagenome (GOLD analysis project Ga0308165, IMG submission 201032) | Phyllosphere microbial communities from UC Gill Tract Community Farm, Albany, California, United States - DLSLW.R2 | ecosystem: Host-associated > Plants > Phyllosphere > Unclassified | place: USA... | reverse complement strand
TTGGCTTGAACAAAGATATCCTGTGCCAGTACGTTGAATACATCACCAATATCCGCATGCAGGCCGTTGGCTTGGGGCTGCCGTTCCAAACGCGCTCTAACCCAATTCCTTGGATCAATGCTTGGTTGGTGTCTGATAACGTTCAAGTAGCACCGCAGGAAGTGGAAGTGAGCTCTTATCTGGTTGGTCAGATTGACTCCGAAGTCAACGCTGATGACCTGAGCGACTTCGAGCTATAATCCCTTGAGCTTTTCACCCTACCAAGACTCGACGCTGGCGGCAGATGACGCCGCTAGCATCGAAGCTGAAATGGCTAGCGCTGAGCCACTTACGCCCACCATCACACTCGCCCTTTCTGGCGCTAAGCTTGCGTTCACGCACGGCAAAGCCTCTCTGCTTGAAGCCCTTGAGCATCATAATATTCAGGTCGAGTATCAATGCCGCTCAGGCTATTGTGGCTCCTGCCGCTGCAAAATGACCAAGGGGCGCGTGGTGTATCGTCAACAGCCGCTGGCTTTCATCAACGAAGGTGAAATTTTGCCTTGTTGTTGCCATCCAGACGGAGACATCGAGGTGGAGCTTTAATCTCCTCCACCGCGATTTTTTACCTGCACTCCCTTCCCCTATCACACTGATAATTCTCGCAAGAATCTGTCTTTGCTCCCACATTTCTGCATGTTTATTTCAAACCACGCACAATCAATTGTATGATGTAGCCAGCTTTTTATGTGATAAGGACTCGGCTTGGCTCAGACGTGTGCTGGCAGCCGATTTATAAATAATCAGCGACTGTTCATAGATTATTTGGTTCTAGCAAACTCCTTATCGGACTTTGCATGCTTAGCTGCGCTTTTTTAGTGTGGTGCCAGCTATTTATATTCCCAAGTAATACGAATCGAGTCTTATCACGGAGCTGTTCAACGATGCAAAACACAATAACAATGAAAGCCAAACTATTACCTATGCTAATTTTGGCCTCACTTTCCGCCGGAACGTTAAGCGCCAATGCATGGGCGGCTACACCACCGAAAACGCTGGTTGTGGTGCAAACACTGGATGATATTGCCAGCCTCGATCCAGCTGAGAGCAACGAACTTTCCAGTATTCAAACGGTGCCGAGCCTTTACCAACGCCTGATCCAAGCCAACCGCGACAACCCAGCCAAGATTGATGCCGTGTTAGCCGAAAGCTGGCAAGGCGACGCAGCCAATAAAACGCTCACCATTAAGCTGCGTCCCGATGCCAAATTCTCTTCCGGCAACCCTGTACGCCCTGAAGACGTTATCTTCTCGTACACCCGCGCCGTGACCCTCAATAAATCGCCGGCCTTCATTCTGAACGTATTAGGCTGGGAAGCGGATAACGTCGCCAGCCATTTGAAGAAAATTGACGACCATACGCTACAGCTCACGTGGACCGCGAATGTGAGCCCCGACGTGGCGCTGAACATTCTCTCGACGCCGATTGCCTCTATCGTTGATGAAAAAACCGTCACGCCTAATATCAAAAAAGACGACTTTGGTAATGAGTGGCTCAAAATGCATTCAGCGGGAAGCGGGCCGTTCAAAATGCGCGTTTATCAGCCGCATCAGGCCATCGTTTTGGATGCCAATCCGCTGTCAAACGACGCGCCTAAAATCGCCAATATCATCATTAAGAACGTGCCCGATCCGGCGTCTCGCCGTTTGCTAATCCAGCAGGGTGACGCCGATATTGCCCGTGGGCTTGGCGCAGACCAAACCTCAGCGTTGCAGAATCAAGCCGGTATTAACGTGATGAGCATTCCTTCTGCCGAGCAAAATTATTTAGCATTTAACACCGGCAATACCGCGAATCCACTGCTGGCAAACCCTGCGCTGTGGGAAGCGGCTCGCTATCTGGTCGATTACAAAGGCATCACGCAGGACTTACTCAAGGGCCAATATTTTGTGCATCAGAGTTTCCTGCCGGTCGGTTTTAATGGCGCGCTAGAGAACAACCCGTTTAGCTTCGACCCTGCTAAAGCGAAAGCTATTCTCGAGAAAGCCGGGATCAAAAATGCCGCCTTCACGCTGGATGTTGAAAACAAAGCACCGTTTATCACCGTAGCTCAATCCATTCAAGCCAGCTTCGCGCAAGGCGGCGTGAAAGTGGATCTTCTGCCTGCGGCAGGAAGTCAGGTTTATGCTCGCGTGCGTGCGCGTCAGCATCAGGCCGCGATCCGCATGTGGCTGCCGGACTATTTCGATGCGCATTCCAACGCCAGCGCCTTTGCTTACAACGATAACAAAGGCAGCACCGTCGCATGGCTAAACGGCTGGAAAATCCCTGAGCTGAGCCAGCAAACGCTCGCCGCCGTTGCCGAGGCCGATAGCGCCAAACGTTTGGATATGTATACCAAAATGCAGCAAGAGCTACAGCGTAGTTCGCCGTACGTGTTTATCGATCAGGCCAAAACTCAGGTTGTGCTGCGCGACAACGTGAAGGGCTATCAGCAAGGTCTGAACGCCGATATGGTTTATTACGATCGCGTAACCAAGTAATTCGTCCGCTTTTTATCTACAGTAAGCGGAGAAACTATGGCTGCTGACTTCACGCCGGAAAATAATTTCCGGCGTCATTTACAGACCCTGTTGCAGGGTCTGCTTACGCTCGCATTAACGCTTTTCGGGCTGCTGCTGATTACGTTTCTGCTTTCCGCGCTCTCTCCCGTCGATCGCGTATTACAAATCGTGGGCGATCATGCCAGCGTCTCCACCTACAATCAGGTTCGTCACCAGTTAGGGCTAGATCAGCCGCTGCCGGTGCAGTTCTGGCACTATCTGATCCAGCTTGGGCACGGCGATCTGGGTACCGCCAGCGCAACCGGCCAACCGGTGCTACAGGATTTACTCACGGTATTTCCTGCCACGCTGGAGTTAGCCACGCTGGCGCTCATTATCGGCGCCACCCTCGGCGTTCTGCTGGGCGTGCTCTGCGCGCGCTATGCGGGAACGGCGTGGGATCTGACCATCCGCACGCTCACCCTGCTCGGTAATTCGGTGCCTATCTTCTGGCTTGGTCTACTGATGCTGTTGCTGTTCTATGCACGTTTGCAGTGGAGCGCGGGGCCGGGAAGGCTGGACGATATTTATCAATACAGCGTTGAAGCCAAAACTGGTTTTGTGCTCATCGATACCCTGCTCTCCGGCGACAGCGGCGCGTTTCTCAACGCCATTAATCACCTGACGCTACCGGTTTTGCTATTGGCCTACTTTTCGATGGCCAGTATCACTCGCCTTACACGCTCGGCGTGTCTGGGCGAAATGAAAAAAGAGTACGTCACGCTGGCTCGCGCCAAAGGGGCAAGCGAAACCACCATTCTGATACGCCACGTGTTGCCCAATATTCGCGGGACGTTATTCACCGTGATTGCGCTGGCCTATACCGGCATGCTGGAAGGCGCGGTTCTGACTGAAACCGTATTTTCATGGCCGGGCATTGGGCGCTACCTCACTACCGCGCTCTTTGCTGGTGACACCACAGCGGTGATGGGCGGCACGTTGGTCATTGGCGTGTGCTTTGTGTTGATTAATAACCTGACGGATCTGTTGGTACGTCTCACCGATCCGAGGGTGCACTAATGAATCTATTACGCAAAATTCTCCGCTCACCGGCGGCCAGCTGTGGATTAATTATTATCCTCCTGCTGATACTCTGCGCCATTTTTGCTCCGTGGTTAGCCGGACAAGATCCCAATTGGCAAAATGCAGCGGCGCGGTTGCTGCCGCCTGAACCGGGGCATTGGCTCGGCACTGACGCCTATGGGCGAGACATGTTGGCGCGGCTGCTGTATGGCACCCGCCCAATGTTAGGTATGGTGCTGCTGGTGACCGCGATTACCCTTCCGCTCGGCCTGCTGATCGGCATTTTATCCGGCTATTACGGCGGTTGGACTGAGCGCGTGCTGATGCGATTTACCGATGTTGTGATGTCGATGCCGCGCTTAATTTTAGCCTTTGCCTTTGTCGCCATGCTTGGCCCTGGACTCATCAATGGCGCACTGGCGCTAGCGCTCACCACGTGGCCCGCCTATGCCCGTCAGGCTCGAACTGAAATTCAAAAACTCAGAAACAGCGATTATCTCAGCGCCGCAGAAATGCTGGGCATTCGCGGTTTCAGGCTGATGTGGGGACATATTTTGCCACTCTGCTTACCTTCCGCCATCGTGCGTTTGGCGCTAGATTTAGCGGGTATTATTCTGGCGGCTGCGGGCTTGGGCTTCTTAGGATTAGGCGCTCGCCCACCGATGGCTGAATGGGGCGCGATGATCGCCGACGGCATGCAGGTGATCTTCGATCAGTGGTGGATTGCCGCCATTCCCGGCGCGGCTATTCTGCTCAGCAGCTTAGCGTTCAATCTTCTAGGCGACGGCCTGCGTGATATTTTGGAGTCCGATCATGACTGATATTTCACAGAACCATTCGCTGATTGAAGCCGTGGATTTATCGGTTCATTTTGGTCAGGCGTGTGTCGTCAACCAGCTAAATTTTTCTTTAGGCCATGAACGTTTAGCTTTAGTGGGAGAATCCGGTTCCGGCAAATCAATGACCGCTCGCGCGCTGATGGGGCTAATTCGTCAGCCGGGCAAAGTCAGCGCCACCACGCTACGTTTTGAACAGCAAAATTTACTGGCTTTGAAACCTAAACAATGGTCTGCGCTACGCGGCAACAGCATCGCCATGGTGCTGCAAGATCCGCGCTACGCGCTCAATCCCGTACATACGATTTACCGCCAAATTGAAGAGGCGCTTACGCTGCACCAGCGTCTATCGCGCCGTCAACGTGATGAGCTGGTGTTGCACACCGCGGAATCGGTCGGGCTGCCAGCTCATAGCTTAAAACGCTATCCAGGCGAGCTATCTGGCGGGCTGGGGCAGCGAGCAATGATCGCCATTGCGCTGATCAATAATCCGAAGGTGCTGATCGCGGATGAACCCACCTCTGCGCTGGATGCTCGGCTGCGCCATCAAATTCTTTCTCTTTTGGTGGAACAGTGCGAACAACGCCAGATGGGGCTGTTGCTGATTAGCCACGATCTACCGTTGGTGGCCGAACACTGCGACCGCGTGATGGTGATGTATCAAGGGCAGTGCGTTGATGAACTGCGGGCGGCTGAGCTACCTCAGGCCACGCATCCTTACACCCGAACGCTCTGGACCTGCCGGCCGAATGCCCAAACCTACGGTTCCCTGCTACCGGTTCTGGATCGCTCACGCGCTTTTGAGGGAGAACCTCGTGCCGCTGATTAATATTCAAGATTTACACGTCAGTTTTTCTGACGGACGACAGCGCAAACACGTGGTGCAGTCGGCGAATTTTCAGGTCAATGAGGGCGAAACCTTTAGCTTAATCGGTGCATCAGGCTGTGGAAAATCGACTATTTTGCGCGTCATCGCCGGTTTGCAGCGTGAATGGCAGGGGCAGATTGATTTATTAGGCTCTCCCCTACGCCCACAAAAACGGCTCAGCGGGGAAATCCGCCGAAATGTGCAGATGGTGTTTCAAGATCCCTATGCTTCGCTGCATCCTCAGCATCGACTGTATCGCTCTTTGGCAGAACCGCTGCAAATTCATCGCGAACCTAACGTAGAACAGCGAGTGGCTGAAGCACTCCAACAAGTGGGGCTTCCCGCCGATGCGGCGCAGCGTTTTCCTCACCAAATTTCGGGAGGGCAACGCCAACGCGTCGCCATTGCTCGCGCCCTGTTACTGCGGCCTAAAATCTTACTGCTCGATGAGCCTACCTCTGCGCTTGATATGTCGGTTCAGGCAGAAATCCTTAACCTGCTTAATGAGTTAAAGCGGCTGCATTCTATGACCTATCTACTCGTCAGCCACGACGCTGACGTAATTGCCCATATGTCACAACGTGCGGCGCTAATGGAGAATGGGAAAATTATGCGGGAATTTGATCGTGCGGCATTAGCACGCGGCGAACATCGTTTCGACTAAGATCGATTGATATGAAAAAGCCCCCTGAGCGGATAAAGGCTCAAGGGGCTTTTTATAACTGAATAATCAGTAGTCTAAATCTGCAATTAGCGGCGATTGCCGAAAATACGCAGCAGCATCAAGAACAGGTTAATGAAGTCCAGATACAGGGTTAACGCGCCCAGAATCGAGTATTTGCGGAAGTTATCTTTATCTTCAGGGTTCAGCTGCTCACCCATAGCTTTCAGCTTCTGAGTGTCATACGCCGTCAAACCAACAAAGATAATCACGCCCGCATAGGTAATCACCCACGTCAGCGCTGGGCTTTTCAGCCAGATATTCACCAACGACGCCAGAATGATACCGATCAGCCCCATGAACATCATCGAGCCAATGCCGCTCAAATCACGCTTGGTGGTGTAACCGTAAAGGCTCATTGCCCCGAACATACCGGCCGTTACCACGAAAGTGCTCGCGATAGACGAATAGGTATAAACGATAAAAATACTCGCCAGCGTTAATCCGGTAAGTGCCGAATAGAGCATAAACAGCGATGTTGCGGCGGCGGCGCTCAGTTTCTGCACCATACCCGACAGCACAAATACCAGACCCAACTGCACAATGATTAAACCGAAAAAGGTAATTTTGCTGGAGAAAATAAAATTCAGCACGGCTGGCGTATGCGCGGCGTACCACGCCACGATGGACGTGAGCAATAACCCGCAGGTCATCCAGCCATACACTTGCGCCATATATGCCTGTAGGCCCGAATTTGCGCGCTCTACGATCGAGCCATTATCACGAGGATATCGATCCATGAAGATCACCTTAAGCTAGGAATGACAATATTATCTGTATTGATAAAACAACCAGACAGTTCTCCTATTAAGCCTACCACAGAACCGTCTTTTTGCTGCGGGCTGAGTGTGCAGATATATTTCAGATTTAAGTAATATTTACTTATGTGTCGTATTTATCCCGCCGTGCATTGAAGCACGGCGGCAATTTATGCCCAAAATAATACGAGTTACTTGAACACAGCCAACGCATAAGCAGCTTGAAGTATGACGGGTAAATACGTTAAACGCCTGACCATCGCTTGGTGATATTTGCCACCCGCTCACCAAACTTGCGTGCGGTTTCCAAATCGCCCGGCAGCGGCGCTTCATCCGGCGAAGCATCAGAAGGCGATACCGTCATTAATCCTGAAAACCCGGCAATATAGTTCACATCATTGCGGTTTGCCGCTTTGGTATTGGACGGCAACATTCCCATCCCTACCCACACGCCGCCATGCTGCTGCGACAGATGGAACATATAATCGAGCGTGCCGAGTTTATCGCCGTTCATACTGGCCGAGTTCGTGAACCCAGCAAAAACTTTATCTTTCCACTCTTGGCTAAACCAAGGCTTGGAAGAAGCATCCGCAAATTTCTTAAACTGCCAAGACGGCCCGCCCATGTAGGTCGGGCTACCAAAAATAATCGCGTCGGCCTGCGCTAACAGATGCCATCCCCCTTCCGGCAAATTGCCTTCGCTGTCGATAGCCAAAACCTCAACGGTCACACCGTCGATCTGCTGCGCACCCGCAGCTACCGCCTCAGCGGCTTTGGCGGTATGTCCGTATCCACTATGAAAAACCACGGCTAATGCTGCCATAAAATAACTCCTCACACGTTGGTTAATTCGTTATACGCCTGAGAATATTTATACGTCGGGAATAGGATGGCGTCTAGAGAGATGACGTTATGTCACACCACAAAAGAAAAAAGCTAAACCATCACTGCATTTTATTATTTCCAAAAACACCATTAGTTTTAGATAGTTGTTATTTTTCATATAGATATTAGAATTAATGCCGTAAATCGAGAGATGTTCTATGGGTTTCTGACGTCAAGTAGCTTGAAGGATGACGGGTATAGAGGAATAACCGATGATGATAAAAATTCTATTACTACTGACAATAACAATAATAGCGGGATGTACATCCTCGCATAAAAGCCCAACGGAACAAGTCGCTAATTTTTATCATTTTTACCTCAACACACCAGATACCTTTGATAGTTCAGCATCGCTACAGCCTTATCTGGAAAAACAAACTTTTGACCAATTACAAAAAATAGCCAAAGAGCCGGAGCCAGATACGCTTGATGCTGACTATTTTACCCAATCACAAGATATTGGCAGCTCATGGCCAACTCATATCGCTGTTTCAACTCCAACGCCAGCAATCGGCGGTACTACCGTCGAAGTAACATTAGGCGCGGCTAACGATATCCAGCAACATCTCATTCTGTGGCTAGTCTGGCAGGACGGTTGGAAAATAACTCGGGTACAAGGTGCCAATGAGCAGTTTTTGTATCGTTAAAGTTCTTAACAAAAAGTTATATCCAAATTAAAACAGATAAAATGACAACCACGTCCATAATCAATCGGTAATCGGACGCCTAAAGTCAGTGGTATCAGGCAAAAGCGCAACCGTTCGTAAGTGTCGATTGCAGATAAACCATATTTCATCCCGATCGTTAGATAATATGTAGTAAGCATCCGATGATTCAGAGGGATTAAACACACCTAGCGCCCGATAGGCTATTTCACGACTAAACCCGCTGCGCAGCGGCAAAGGCCGTGGCCCATTCTCCAACTCTTCAATCCGCAAATAAAGACCTTGCTCAAACCAAATCAAATTAGCCCCTTACCTCTACGAAAGTTACCTCAAATACTGCAACAATGGTGCAGTGCTGAAATAAGTATAGTGAAAATGGGACAGAAGATGATTTGGGCTGCCTGTGCGGCAGTGAACCTAGAATTCTTGGTGACATAGAGCCTTGGGATTTTCTAAGCTGCCTGTACGGCAGTGAACGGCGTGGGGTGGGTACTGATTTTATCGGTATTTTTCTAAGCTGCCTGTACGGCAGTGAACAAATGGACTCCATCAATCCACATGCCCCGCTGTTTCTAAGCTGCCTGTACGGCAGTGAACTATCCTGAGCTATTAGCGTGCCTCCCGGTGACTTTCTAAGCTGCCTGTACGGCAGTGAACGAAGTTCATCATTAGACTTAATGATATCTCCATTTCTAAGCTGCCTGTACGGCAGTGAACTAAAAGATGGGAAAATGTATGCCATCGATTACTTTCTAAGCTGCCTGTACGGCAGTGAACTTTAGCCCTCTAACTGTTTTGCGATTTCTGCATTTCTAAGCTGCCTGTACGGCAGTGAACGCTGCGATGAAAGCGCTGTCTCAAATCTGGCGTTTCTACGCTGCCTGTACGGCAGTGAACGTAATTTCCAACAAAGCCAGCAGCCGCAACAATTTCTAAGCTGCCTGTACGGCAGTGAACTTTTCCAGTTTCTATAGCCAGATCATCGGTCATTTCTAAGCTGCCTGTACGGCAGTGAACGACGTGAAACCACCGGATACGTGAATAGCTCATTTCTAAGCTGCCTGTACGGCAGTGAACTACTCTTAGATCCGGCTCATTGATGGCGGTGGTTTCTAAGCTGCCTGTACGGCAGTGAACACGGCTTTATGTTGCTTGTTATGGGGTTTACGTTTCTAAGCTGCCTGTACGGCAGTGAACATGGCTCAATTGCTTTATTTGACCGCTCCAGATTTCTAAGCTGCCTGTACGGCAGTGAACATGGGAAGGAATTAATTCAGATGGTTTCTGATTTTCTAAGCTGCCTGTACGGCAGTGAACCTCATTGCGTGGGTAATATTTTTCGTGTTGTTTTTCTAAGCTGCCTGTACGGCAGTGAACTGTTGAGAATTAGCTAAAAACCTTTTCTAATCAAGCTACTCATTCATTTTTGGGAATTTCACCCTTTTCTCTGCGCATTAGTTACGGATATTTAAAATCAATAACTTATACGTACCTACAGAAAAAGGGTTCGTTGGATTTGCTTGATCGTTAGATGAAACATATCCCCGCCGTTGATGAGCGCGGGGATATCAACGCAGATGACAAACTAAAACCACGGCACTGTTGCCGTTGCGCTTAATCCATAGCTGCTAAATTTACCCACCGTTGGCTGTGTTTGCAGTTCGCCCTGACGAATAAACAGATGGAACATTTGCCCTGTGGACAAACTTTTTAGCACGATAAAAGGTAACGAGGTTTTTTGTTCATTGGCATCGAGAATTTGCAGACGAGCCTGTTCTTCGGTGAGCCAGCCTTTTTTCACCGATCTGCGCCGTAGCCTCTCCGCGCTGCTTTTTACCTGCACACGGCTAACCGTTCGATAGGCCACTTTTTCTGGCACCGCTAAAATTTCGCTACACTGGGTATAATCTCGCAGCCCTTTCAGCCATGGCGTAGCTGCTATCGCCGATAGTGCCTGCTGTGAACCGTGCAACCGGATGGTATCTCCAAGGATTTTCTCCGCTCGCGGAAAGCTGACGCCGATATCACCTTCACCGTAAGCGCCGAGGACGCGATGCAGTTTGGCAAACAGCGCAGCCATCAGCATAGATTCTTTAAACTCAGGGTCTTCCAACACGCGGATATCCTGATAAAAATTCATATCAGCCCCTTATCACTCTTTTTCGCCAAATACACCGCCGCGGATCAGAACCGCCATGACATAGTGTTGTTGCTCCGTCGCAGGCTTTTCACCTTTTGTTACCCACTTATCAAGCAGCGTGTAAAGATCCATTTTCTCTTTTGGCTGGCGACAAGCGACGCCGCGACTGGTCACTGAGCCATAGGGTTCTACGGCAATTGCGCCTAGAGATTCAACCTTCGGATGCCAGGTATCAATAGTACGAAGCGCATTACCCACTTTTTGCGAATGCATCGCGGCAACGTCGCTGACTTGGTACAACACCTTACTTTTTTTGCTATTGCTATCGAGAACCAATTCTTGTGATGGGAAAATTTCCTGCCCTGCCCCTAAATGCACAAAAGCATTCACGGTCAGCAGCGCAAAACTTTCTCCACGCAGCCCGGTTTCAAGCACCTGCGCCAAAGCCTTCAGATCGCCTTTCGGCTGGCTAAATTCGCGCAGGCTATAATTCTGCGCATCGAATTTCCAATGCTGTTCGCCAGATGAAACATGCACTTCAATCGCTTCCGCGCCAATACGATTGCGCCATAGGAAGCGACCATTCGCCAGATTCTCGGCATAGCGTGCAGCCAGATCAGCAAACCCGTGCTCGGCGATGTAGCCCTCAATCACCTCCTGCAACGCTGTCTGATATTCTTGATCGTTACACACCGAAGGTGTAGACAGGTTGCCCAGCACGCGCAGAGTAAACGTTACTTTCAGCGTGTCCGCATCCATTGGCAAAGCGGCAACGTCAACGCGCTGTAGGTTAGCTTTTTGAATTTCGGCATCGAGCTTTGTTTTATCGCTGGTAAGTGCACTTTTCAATCGGTTGGAGATGGTACCGCGCACCGCTTTTTCTTGGATATGGATTGGTTGCCAGACATCTCCCTGCCAATTACCCGAATACATTACCGCGTCTGAATTAGCCAGTTTGCGTTCAAAAGCGAGTACCGAAGCGGTTTTGATAACTGAAGTTTTAGCCATTTTTCATCCCTTAAAATTTGTCTGAGTAATGTGAGTCATCTTGCATAATGTCGTCAGGCAAGACTTGCCCACGGCAGTAATATCCAGTGTCAGTAATGTGATAACGCCAGAACAGCTCATCAGATTCTTTAATGCGATGCACGCCTCGCCACTCTCCGATGCCATATACGGGTTCGGCAAAGCAGAACGGTGTCTCGTTGTCTCGAGCATTAATCACGGTGCCGGGTTCGTAAAGCGGGGAAATTCGCTGCCACCCGGTCATCAGCGGAACCAGATAACCAGGGCGAGGTTTTTTCAGATATTCCCATGTTGCGCTGTCTTCCTGATCTTCATCTTCTTTCGCCACCATTTTTAGCGCGGCAAAATCAAGCCATGCGTCCATCATTTCTACAGCAGGGTTTTGCTGTTTTAGCGCTTGGAAATGCTCGTCAAGCCAGAGTGAACGGTCATACAATGCAAAGCCCGGCATCAAGCTGTAGAGATTGGCGCTTAAGTTGCCAGCGCTACATACCCGAACCTCACGCAATTGGGTAATCGTGCCGCCCGCCAGTTTTTGCGTTTGGCAGAGGTTTTGTAGATGCTCGGCCAACGCCTGCATACCGATATCGCCATTGGCAATTTCACCGTTACACTCAATCACGAGAGAAACCGTCATATGCATACGCCCCTCTTCGTTGAACGAGGCGGTTTTGGCCTCTTTAGTCAACGGATTACGAGTGAGAGCAAACTGATAATCACGCCCAGATGAATAAGCATGGATCTGATGACGATGGCAAATGACACCGCAGCCTTCTAGCGTGAGTCCGTGGCTGATTTGCAGTTTTCGAGATAATGCATGCGTGTAACCCAAAAAATGGGTAATGGAGGGAAATCCCCATGTAAGTCCAGCGACTGCGTTGGCGTTTTCTACCGTGACCCACGGTAAGATAATGATATTACTCATCGCGGCATCTCCTTATAGCCTGTTCCATTTCACGCAGGCGGCGCTTGAAGAGTGGCTGGGTCTGCCATTCTCGACGCTCGGTCTCCCCGACCTTGAGTTCAGCACGACGAAGATGGCTGTTTAACCACAGCGCAAAATCATTGGCTACCGCATCTTGCCAGTCACCTTTCTCGCGCTCGTTAAAAAACGCCTCATCGTTTTTAGCCCGCCGCGGATCGAGCCAAAGCTGTTGGTGAGGCTTGAGTTGGCACTTTTCATCCGCTGTCCAACCAGCCCATTCACGACGCTGAATATCTGCCGCGATGTTGAATAACGGGTCGATAAGTTCGTCGATATAGCGGTCGCGCTGCTGGCGAATCGCGTAATTGTTGCTTTCTCCCGCGTTCACCAATAGTTGGATCAGGCGACGACGCAACGTGCGGGTTGCACGTTCATATGGACCTTGACCGAAGAGGGTCTTCAATGCCACTGGCGGCTTGTCCTGAGTTTCCCACTGTGGTGACGCAGAGGATAGAAGCCACACACGCCCATTACGCGCAACGTTTAGCAAGGATCTCGTCTGAGGTTTAGCGCTGCAAAAATCCATTACTGCTAAGTTTGGAAATTTCACCAGAGGCTTCGGATGCCATGTCCCAGCCTTATACGCCGCCCTAATCTCTTTACTTTCTTCGCTAAAACGTAACGCGATCAATTTATTATGCAAAATCTGGGCTAGAGATGAGGAAAACAGCGGTCCTAGCAGATGGTATCCCCCTTCAACAGGAATATAGATCTGCTTTGCCAGCTTATGAGACGCAGGTGGCTTGGCTATAAGGGCGCTAGTAAACCCCGTCATCCAAAATGCAAGTTGCTCATCATCTTCCGTCAATTCTGCTAACACAGAACTATCACCGCGTTGTAAACAGGCTAGCAGCGAATCTCCTTCTACTTCGGTTTTCAGCAGATTTGCGACATCAAAAACCGCCGCATTTCCTGTAAAATCAATACACGGATTCAAAATAGTTGCGGTAGATAGATAGCCTTCGTTTTCTGTTGCTTCACTGATAACACTGCTGCTTTTTGAATCACCATGAGCAAACTTGGCAACATGAGTAGCCGAACTGATTTGCCCAATACGGTTGACGGCATCCGTTAACCAGTTACGTGTTTCATAGCGCAACGCCACTTCGCTTCGCTCTTGTAGCAAGATGCTTTCGTCTTCCCCTGCCGCCTGCCGTTTAGTCATTTCTTTATCAAATGCATCGAGTTTTGTTTGCCGTCGTCCGGCAATGTACTCTTTGATAAAAACGGCCAACCCTTGATATGACATACACACTCCTGTCCCTGATACGAATTAAAGAGGCCTAAATACACCCAGTACGGGGTTCCATAACCACGCTTCAGTGCTTTCTTCTTTACTCACATGCAGATTGATTTCGCCGTACCGCTCGCAGACGTTGACAAGCGCAATCTCTCGAGCATCGGCTACGCTCTGTAATACCTGTTCATAATCCATCGCCATCCATGCCAATACTCCCCCTGCCATTTCTTGCGGTTGATAGCGAAACTCCCCAGCGGCTTTCCAGCCTGCGGCACTATCTTCGTCGCGGAAGAAAAACTTCGGTTCATCAAACTCATCTTCCATGCGTAAAAAATATTGCCTTTCAGGCTGAGACAGGCGAAACGGTGTGCGGCGTTGTAGCTCGCCATTCCAGTTAACCGGCAGACGCCACCAGTGAGCAGCAATGGCATATTTCTCGCTTTTACCCAGTAATTCCTGCTGTGAGCGCCCATGCTCGAGGTCAACCAAGCTGGTGTAGTACTCGCCAACGGCTGTTTTTACCGGTCCCTCCAAAATCCGCGGCACCGCATCAATATGCTGGTATTGCTCTGGTTGCAGGATCTCTTTGAGATCGTGGCTGATTAATGGAAAACGTTTTGTTTCAAACCCAGGCTGACACATCGCCGGATTTTTCTGGCGGTATGCACGCACGTTTTTATTGAAGATGAGCAGGTTTGGACTTTGTGGAGGTTTCTGCCGATGGCGTTGAATACGCCCAGCAAACTGAATAAGTGAACGCATCGAGCTTGGCTCGATAATGCCCCAGTCGGCATCCCAGTCGCGGCCAACTTCAACCACGGAAGTGGCTAGAACGACGAATAAATGGTGTTTGGCTGAGCTTTGTTCTACCACCCGCCGGATCTCCGGCTTATCCCAAAGCGAGCTATGCTCTCCCGACCGGGAAAATGCGGCATCAAGCCGTTTTTCCATAAATGAGCGCATGACCAGCGGATGTTGGCTGTGATAAACACAATAGTGAACGCAAAACCCATCAGGCGAAGGCATTGCCATCAACGCTTTGGCGGTGGCGACTAACGGATTGATATTCGCCATACGTACCAGCCCCAGCGATACGGATTTACCCGCATGCTCTTCATGATGTGCCGCATGCAGCGCGAACATGTTGTCGTGAAAAGTCTGCGCTATCGCATCAATGACCACCTCAGGTTTAGATGACGACGGTAAAACCGTAACAATCTCTGCCCTGCGCAGCACAGGTTTGGTCGGTAGTCGTTTTGCACGCTGCCCTGCAAAATCACAATGTGCGTTATAAAAATCGCCAGGACGACCGAACTCGCCTGTGCAAGAGTCATCTTCATCAAACCACGCACAGCAAACATTGAGCGGCAATCCCGGTTCACCACAGGCTTGCTGATAAGCTTGGCGCCCCGTGCAGTAAGCAGAGAATAAAGCCTGAACAAGTGCAGGGGGCAATGTTGCGGAAGAGAGCAAGACGCGCCCACCGAGCATTCCCGCCCAGTTAACCAAACGACAAAGCGCATGCTGATCGTTGATGTCAAAATCATCCGGCTCATCAAGCACCAAATCGCTGGTCAGCAATCGCAGCATCGGGGCAATTTGCTTGCCGCCGCGTACGCCTTCGGTGGCTGGCATCAGGTGATCGATAGTGGCAACCAGCACAGGTGCGTCCACCAACTGACGTAGCTTTGTGTCCTTTTCCAGCCACTGACGCAGTGGCCCTGTATTAGGTACGCCGTCGTAATGCACATATTGATGTGACTCAAAAAGGTCTTCTCCCGACGCGCTGTTATTATCGTCATCAGGCTCGTTGTGCAGTTCTCGCACCGCACGAGAACCGACCAGCACCGCTAAATCATCCTCGCCCAACCCGAGTCTCTCGCGTAATGCTTCGCCGGTTTGTAATGTAAGCGTGCGCAACCCTAGCGCAACGGTGAAACGGCATCCTTCTTCTTCACGCGCAAGTGCATACATAATGCGTGCGTTGGCAAACGTTTTGCCGCAGCCAGTAGAGGCCATATTGATGCCGAAGAAGCCCTGCTTTCGTGAACGTTCACGCAGACTTTCAGCCTTATCCCATGCCTTGTTTTGCCACTGGTAACGCCCATTTTTCGCCCTTTCCCGAAAGCCTTTATGCCGTGAAATGGCGGGCAACTGACCGCGCAGCGCGGCGAAAGTTCTCCCCAGCAGGAAAGCATGGTGGCTAACGCCAACAACATGCTCGTCCAGTTTTTGTTTTAGCTTACCCTCTTCGGTATTTGCCCACACGTGGTAGGTTTCATCCTGCCAGCCAAGCATTGGTTTCTGAGAGGAGGAATAATGATGATCTGCCAGCATCAAGGCCAAACGGGCAAGATGTACGGTAAATGTTTGATCAAGCGAACCAAAATCTGGCAAAGACACAGCATGAGCAGCCCGCTTAGACAATTGGTTAGCTTTGTTACGCCAAGTTTGACTGCGCAGCGGCGTACCGTTGGGAAACGTCCAAACTTTATCAAAATCGCTTTCGCGCCAATCGTTCTTTTCGTGGTTGAGCGCGTTCCAGTACACGTTAAGCTGCTTTTCCAGCCATGTATCACTGCCAGATAGAACTGGCTCATTTTTCCCTAAATACTGCGGCAAACGGTGATGAGAAATAATCAGCCAAGCGACCACTCGCGCCAGCGGTGGCAGATTGGCGAGAGGACTATCGCTCTTCTCGTTGCTATCTTTTTGTAGGCTTGCCAGCCACTCTTTTTCGTCTTGTGGCGCTAGCCTGCCCAATTTATCTAGCCACTGTTTATCGGTTTGCGTTCCAACAAAAGCTTGAAACAGGCGCACGGAGATCCACTCATGGCGAAACGGCTGGTAACGATGGCCGCTTTTGCCCTGCAATACCGCCTGAAACATGGCTCCCGCTTTTCCAAAATCATGAAACAAACCCGCAATCCCCGCCAATAAGCTAATCGCTTCGGCGCTGTGCCACTGATTTTCATCTTGGCTTTTGAGAATATCGTGCATAGTGCGGTTAGTCGGTACGGCTCCTTGTGCGTTAAAGCGGCGAAGATTGCCCACAATCCATAGCAACTCCGTTTGCCCGCCGCTTTTAATCCAGTGGCAGGCGACCGCCGTGTTTCTTCTTGCCGTTTTGCGTAACAAACGTCGTAGCGTATTCAGCCCATCCAGCGTGATGGCCGTTTGCCATGTACAGTCGCCTTTGCGCTCGGCAAACTGATCGAGGACTCGCCGTGAAGCAACCAGCGCATTTTTGCTACATTGGGAAATCAGCAAAATATTCATGGCTTGCTCTGGGCGAGTTGCTGGGCGGTATCCTGCAAGGTTTCAATCATCGTATCCAAGACATCTGCACGCTGAAAACCCGTTAAACAACGTTGGCGAAACTCTTGCTCGTCATCTCCCGCCATTGCAGCAATAAAGGCCTGAGGCAAAACCAGCGCGTCTTTGATCAAATCAGCAATATCGAAAACTAAGCCACCACGCCGCGTTTTACCATGCAGCACCGCGAGACCATGCGGTAAGCCAGTAACCCAAGCCGCCACCGCCGCCAGACCATAGGCCAAATAGTTGCCATGATCGAGAAAGCGGTTTGCCATATCAGTGCCGCCGCCTCGCTTGGCGCGGGTAAACTCACCGTATTGGGTTGAATCAGAGGCAAGCTTATACAAAGCCTTGGTCATAACCGCCTCTTGCACCATCAAATCAGTATGATTAGCGCATTTCTCCAAATTCTGTTCATAGCGTTGCAGCAAAGCCTGCAAGCGCGACTCATCTAACTTGAACCGCTCCTCACGCTGCATCGACGAACCTAGCCAATGGCGGCGAATTTGCTCGGCTCGCACACGCTGAAAACGAACCGCTGCAGCTAAACGTTTGTCGTCATCAAACCAAAAGCTCACCCAGTTTTGCAGATACTCAGTTGGACGATATTCGCTTTGCGGGGCTAACCACGAGACATCCACCTCTACCTCGTTCGCCGCAAACAACGGCGTTCCGCCTCCGCCACAAAAACCGACCAATACGCCCGCACGGGCAAATTCTCGCATTGCGGCCTGCGTCACCGAGGTGCCGGTGCCCAACATAACCACGGTGGTATTCGCGATGGGAATATTCCAATACAGAGATTCGCGTCCTTCATCCGTCACATATTCAACCCGACCGCCGTTAACTAATACACGACAGTATTGGAGATAATAAATATTTGAGCGTTTGGAATGCAGAATGGTTTTGAGGTCGGATGGAGAGAAATCATTGTTGTTCACATCGTTATTTCCGTTTTGGCGACGCTGTCAAAATATCACTCAATACATAAGAGAAATTTAACTTAAATCACACTTAACGATACAGTAATTCTGAATTTTGTAAAATAACGTATTTAAAGGCTCAGCCTTCATGCATAGTGAATAAAACCAAACATAAACTACGTTGAAATATTCTCCTTCGACTAGGCAGTGAACAATGCATTATATTTTATAATCAAACAGTCGATATTTATTGATAAAAACATACCTTTTAATCAACGCTATTATAATTGCGTTTTTATTAATCATGGATGAAAAATGGTCACTAAAGTTCCAACTTCGCCACCTAATGTATCAGTTGATGATAATCTGACTGAAGCTAGACGACGTGGTGATCCCAATGGTCAAGCTAATGCCTATACCTTTATTTGGTTCTACGAGAAAGTAAAATATGGAGGGCCTTGGGATTACAAAACCCGAGGCAGTGCATACCAAGACTTCGGCAATTTTAATTATGGTGCAACAGGCATAGCAGCAGGTATCCCAGATTTTATGCTGCTACGAGGAGCTGGCTGCGCACAGCAAAGACATAAGCCGTTAACGGCAGCAAATGGAACTAAATGCTGGGGAGATTACCCATATGGCGATGATCCAGCAGATCAAACGATGATAGAGGCAGGTATTAGGTATGCAAAAGAACAAGGCTATTAAAACATCGGTCTTTTTTATTATTGTCGCAGCTATATTTTATTTCTATTTCACAAGCAAAAATCATTCACCTGAAGACAATAAATTAATCTCATCATATGAAATTTGTTCTGCCGTATATGTGAAGATTATTTTAGATGACAGTGGTGGTGCAACAGTTCCCAATTTTTATAGCTACTATCTGATGAAAAACATCCCTACGGATAATAAAATGAAAAATGAGCTTCCTGCCCCCGTTCTTGTTAGCGACTCTCCAAACGCCAAGATAAGGTGCGATAACAAGCGCGTGTATATAAATTTTGTTGGAAAAGTTTTTGAGTTCACAAACCGCGTCCTAATTACCGATGACAACGGCGAGCCAATAAAAATTGACTTTTCGAGTGAAGGATAGTTAAAAGAATTCTCAATAACGCCTAAGCTGCCTGTACGGCAGTGAACAAGCAGGTAAATAACCAGTGCGGTAATATTGTTTTCTAAGCTGCCTGTACGGCAGTGAACATAAATACAGGTTCATATTTACCATTATCTGGATTTCTAAGCTGCCTGTGCGGCAGTGAACACACGCGCACGGGCTGGCAGTCAACGCCGTACTTTCTAAGCTGCCTGTGCGGCAGTGAACCTGTGCCGTGCCCCCACAACAGACGGGCTTTTTTTCTAAGCTGCCTGCACGGCAGTGAACTTTTAGACAAATAAGCCGTGATGCTCGTCGCTTTTCTAAGCTGCCTGTACGGCAGTGAACTGTCTGCGCCCATGCGGGGTAGAGCCGTTGCTTTTCTAAGCTGCCTGTACGGCAGTGAACTGGCAACGTTACCGACCGGTGTAGAAATCAGATTTCTAAGCTGCCTGTACGGCAGTGAACTTTGGGAAGGCCAACCCATCGCCGATCTACCGTTTCTAAGCTGCCTGTACGGCAGTGAACTCCGAGCTTGCTGCAAGACTATTGGTGGCCATTTTCTAAGCTGCCTGTACGGCAGTGAACACCTGCAGTGCTCCGTCTTGATAGCCCCTGTTTTTCTAAGCTGCCTGTACGGCAGTGAACACGTTGAGGCGGCTTTGAGGAAGTGGGAGTTTTTTCTAAGCTGCCTGTACGGCAGTGAACCAGAGCACTGCATTCATCGCGCGTCGTGGCGTTTTCTAAGCTGCCTGTACGGCAGTGAACGCCCCCGCGTTAATGCATCGCGCTGTCTGAACTTTCTAAGCTGCCTGTACGGCAGTGAACTTTTATCCTGCATACATTCATAAGGCTGAAATTTTCTAAGCTGCCTGTACGGCAGTGAACAACACTGACGCGGTCAAGTCGTGGTCAATGACTTTCTAAGCTGCCTGTACGGCAGTGAACAAGAGCCACAATACCTGCATATGCTTCTCTCTTTTCTAAGCTGCCTGTACGGCAGTGAACCAAAAGCTGGATTAATTGATTTTATTGCTAAATTTCTAAGCTGCCTGTACGGCAGTGAACTTAACGAAACCGCAGCGCTTAACCGTCAGCTCTTTCTAAGCTGCCTGTACGGCAGTGAACTAATTAACGCGGTTATTTGTGCTTGTATTAGTTTTCTAAGCTGCCTGTACGGCAGTGAACAAAAAAAGATGTAACTAGGCCTCCCGGTTAAATTTCTAAGCTGCCTGTACGGCAGTGAACGTGATGCAATTAATGCAGCATTAAAAGAAAAATTTCTAAGCTGCCTGTACGGCAGTGAACATGTTTATTGATGAAAGCGCTAAAGCCATGATTTTCTAAGCTGCCTGTACGGCAGTGAACAATGCAACTACATCGACTGGTTTTGTCACACCTTTCTAAGCTGCCTGTACGGCAGTGAACGGAAGGTCATAGAGAAGGTATTATTGTTTTTATTTCTAAGCTGCCTGTACGGCAGTGAACTTGGTGCAATCTCTGCTAGTCCAAATTTTTCATTTCTAAGCTGCCTGTACGGCAGTGAACACTTTGATGTTGCAATTGGTAACCCGCCTTTTTTTCTAAGCTGCCTGTACGGCAGTGAACTTGATTATAGAATTGAAGTTGTATTATCGGATTTTCTAAGCTGCCTGTACGGCAGTGAACTGTAGGATATTCGCAGAAAGCGTCGATTAATCAGATCGGTAGCTCATTTTTGGGAATTTAACCCTTTTTTCTTACGGTTCATTGGAGGAATGAAAAATCAATGAGTTAGCGTGAGGGCAGAAAAAAGGGTTGAAAGGATTTACCAGCGTTTTGCCGCTTGTTGGTCGCTGTCGCGGGCGTCGACCCAGCGGTCGCCCTGCTCTGTGGCTTCTCGCTTCCAAAACGGCGCGCGGGTTTTGAGGTAGTCCATAATGAACTCAGCGGCATCAAAGGCCATGCTGCGATGTGCGCTGGTCACTCCAACGAATACAATTTCATCTCCGGGATACATTGCGCCAATGCGGTGGATCAGCGAAATACGCTGTAGAGGCCAGCGCGAGCGGGCTTCTGCCACAATTTCATTTAACGCTTTTTCCGTCATCCCAGGATAGTGCTCTAAGGTTAACGCGCTAACGTTATCACCAAGATTGTGGTTGCGCACTTTGCCGGTGAAAGTTACCACCGCGCCATCGTCTTCGCACTGCGATAGCCATTGGTATTCGTCACCGACGCTAAAATTGTTGAGACCTACGCGAATACGGGTATTTTCCATCATTAACCCCCAGTAACTGGTGGGAAGAAGGCCACTTCATCACCCACTTGCAGAGGATGCGTGAACTCCACCAGCGTTTGGTTTACAGCAGCAAGCAATTTGCCCGTCTCCAACGCCAGAGCCCATTTGTCGCCACGCTCGGCCAACGCAGCGCGCAGCGCCTCAACCGTCGGATAGAGTTCACATTGAAGCTCATCGGTTTCAATCAGCTCACGTACCTGAGCGAAAAACAGAACTTTAATCATGATGCATCCGCCTTAAAATCACCGGATTTGCCGCCGCTTTTCGCCAGCAGACGAACAGGCCCGATAACCATATCTTTTTGCACCGCTTTGCACATGTCGTAGATGGTTAACGCTGCAACTGAAGCCGCGGTCAATGCTTCCATCTCCACGCCGGTTTTGCCGGTTAAACGGCAGCAAGACTCAATACGCACACGGCTGGAATCGACTTCAGCGGAAAGCTGGACTTCAACTTTGGTCAGCAACAGCGGATGACAAAGCGGGATCAGCTCCCACGTACGTTTTGCCGCCTGAATACCTGCAATACGCGCGGTAGCAAAGACATCACCCTTATGGTGTTTGCCTTCAACAATCATTGCCAGCGTTTCGGGTTTCATTTCAACATAAGCTTCAGCGCGTGCTTCACGCACGGTTTCTGCTTTGGCAGAAACATCGACCATGTGGGCTTCACCGGCCGCATTAATATGGGTAAGTTGGCTCATAATTTTCTTTTAGATTAATAACGAGTTAAGGCAACGTTAGCCGCCGATGAAGGAAAGGTTCTGCGTATGCCCGATGTTGCCATCATGCAAGAAATGCGTTTGCTTTTTATGCCGCAAACCGCCTTGGATACGCATTTTCAGCTCATCAAGATGCTCATCGCCCGCCAGTAAATCGCGCAATGGAATGCCGGACTCACCGAACAAACACAGGTGCAAATTGCCGATGGCAGAGACTCGCAGGCGGTTACAGCTAGCGCAGAAGTCTTTTTCATAAGGCATGATCAGCCCGACTTCGCCCAGATAATCAGGATGGCTGAAAACCTGTGCAGGGCCATCGCTGCGAGAGCGTTCTTGGCGTTGCCAGCCGAGGGCCAGCAATTGATCGCGGATGACTTCGCCTGAGACGTGATGTTTGCGGAATAAATTGCCGCCGTCTCCGGTTTCCATCAGCTCAATAAAACGCATTTGAATCGGGCGGGTTTTGATCCAGTTAAGAAAACCATTCAGGCTGCGATCGTTCACGTCGCGCATCAGCACGGTGTTCACTTTCACCTTTTCAAAACCGGCATCAAACGCCGCGTCAATTCCCTGCATCACCTGCTTGAGCTTATCTTCACCGGTGATGGCGTGAAACTGACGGGCATCGAGGCTATCCACGCTCACGTTAACCGCTGTTAGACCGGCTTCGCGCCAGTCGGCAATATCACGCGCCATGCGATAGCCGTTAGTGGTGACCGCCAGCGTTCGAATCGATGGGTTTTCACGTACCGCAGAGATGATGTCGACAAAATCACGACGCAAAGAGGGTTCACCGCCGGTTAAACGCACCTTCTCGGTGCCCAATTCGGCAAATGCACGACTGACGCGGCGGATCTCATCGAGAGATAAGAAGCTTTTGTTGGCATGTCCATTCGGTTTGTAACCGTCTGGCAGGCAGTACGTACAGCGAAAATTGCATACGTCTGTGATCGAAAGGCGCAAGTAATAAAACTTACGCTCAAATGCGTCAGTCAGTTGGAGCATTGTTAACACCTTTCCAATTCGGGAGGCACAGGCATTTCTACCTTGTACCCTGGTGGCTTATAGCCACGGCCCAGACACCGTATTGAGAGGAAAACAGCTGTTTTCGACTAAACTTAGGTAAAAGGGCTAGGAGTTCAGACGCCATGAGAGCGCTAACGCTCACACCACATCTCTGAATAATTCATTAAATTCTAGCGTTTATTTCCTAGCTTACCAAACATATCTCGCTGTATAATTTTATATATAACGCTTTTATGTCAGTAACTTAGGTGAAGAATACACTAGTTACCGCCCCACTATACTTGATATAAATCACGCAAATAAGTCTGGGTTTCGCCTTTTTCAGCGTGATCCGGTACTTTACCCACAGTTTATTTTTATTTTGTAGGATTTTTATGCGAAACCGCGCTTTAGCCGACCTCGATAAAGTCGTCGCCTTAGGAGGCGGACACGGCCTTGGCCGCGTCATGTCAGCCTTGTCTCCTCTGGGTTCACGTTTAACCGGCATTGTTACCACCACCGATAACGGCGGCTCCACTGGGCGTATTCGCCGCTCGGAAGGCGGTATTGCGTGGGGCGATATGCGTAACTGTTTGAATCAGCTGATCACAGAGCCCAGCGTGGCTTCTGCCATGTTTGAATATCGTTTTAACGGTAACGGTGAATTAGCGGGGCATAACCTTGGAAATCTGATGTTAAAAGCATTAGATCACCTGAGCGTACGTCCGTTGGAAGCGATTAACCTGATCCGCAGTTTGCTCAAGGTTGACGCTTCTCTTATTCCAATGTCTGAACAGCCGGTCGATCTCAACGCCATCGATCAAGATGGCCACGTAATTTATGGCGAAGTGAACATCGACCAGCTTAAAGAAATGCCTGCGCAACTGATGCTTGAACCACAGGTACAGGCAACGCGTGAGGCCGTTGACGCCATCGAAAAAGCCGATCTGATCCTGATTGGCCCTGGCAGCTTCTTAACCAGCCTGATGCCTTTATTACTATTGGAAGATCTAACGCGTGCCCTGTGCCGTACCCGCGCGCATATGATTTACATCGGTAATCTAGGAAAAGAGCTGAGCGTCGCGGCTGCGGCATTAACCCTGCCCGATAAACTGCGCATCATGGAAGAAGCCATCGGTGGGCATGCTATCGACGGCGTTGTCGTGGGACCAAATGTCAACATCCAAGGAATGGAAAACCGCGTGGTGGTGCAGGAAACGCTGGAAGCCAGCGATATTCCCTACCGCCACGACCGCGATCTGCTGCGCATGGCCATTGAGAAGGCATTGCAGCAGTTGAGCTAACCTCAAGAGAGTTTCAAAGGGCTCCCCCAGCCGAGAGCCCTAAAAAGTATTATAAAACTCTGATACTTGTTACTACACCACGTGATAAGCGGCTAATAAGCTCTTTATCAATGAATTCGTTGTGATCTCTTACGTCAAAAGCCTCTAAATCTCCTTCAATCCAAGTGTTCTCCGCCGTGTAACGAACAGCGCGCACTTGAGCCCACGGATAACCTAAGCCTAGTGTACAAACGATCAATACCAGGTTGCTCACGACGAGCCACAGGCAGCCAATAAACGTCAGCGTTGAACGAAAACCAATTCCACCGTCCAGCTTGGTCACTTGATAGCAATAACGGCACATAGCGCTATGCGCATAAGAGAAGGCTGTAATAATGGCTACAATATAAAACCCATAGCCTATCAATATGGCACGGGTTAAATCAGCGCTATCTATCTGGGATGACGAAGTGATATGCATATTCAACATAATTAACTGCATAAAGACAGGGGAAATCACTTTATACGCAGCAAATAGGAAAGGCATTGCGATGAGAAATGTCACCATACAGATCTTTACACATTTCATTTTCCTAATAGAGGTTATAAATTTTCTATTCCCAAATTGCATATTGTTAATATGGAAATTTATAAAAACCGCATATGAAACACCTTGAATGATGGCAAAGGCTACCAGTGCAAGAATCGTGAAAAATACAAACCCTACTGTAGACAAACTTGCTATTTGAGAAACCAGTATGCATGCTCCAACCAGTAACGATATCAGCACTAACCCACATCCATAAATAGCCCACCAGCCTTTTAGAACATTCCCTTTGACCACGTAGTTAAAGCGGATACCGTTAAGCGAGGTCACCATGGCCTGATAGCGAACTCCCTGCATTAATAAATAAGGGAAGAACAATATAAAAACAGCCACCATAACTATCAATAATGTATTATTTTGATTCTTCACTGTAAGAACAAAACCAACATACAGAAAAATAAAAAACAGCCAACTAATTAGAATAGAACCACCAGAACCCTGATAGGAAAAGCGAGCTCCTGAAATCTCTGTATTACTGTAAAAATAACGTTTTGAGCGTACTATCGCCCAACCACTATAAATACCTAAAGTAAGAATAGTTAGCACTAAATTAACAATGTGTATTTTAAAATAACCAAAACCACTACCGTGAAATTTTAGGTTTACCGATTTATTTAGAAAGCCAACTTCGTCGCTCTTCATCATAACAGTCCTTGATTATACTAAATCCCATCCGTGTAAAAAACCTAAAACCAGGATTTACCTGATATAAACATTCAATCACAAAACATGAGTTAACTCTAAATAATTAATAGATTAGCCATGTTAAAGTAAGCTAGTCGTGATAATAAAACGCTAATTAAAAAATTTTCTTATATTATTAATAAAAAGCCGGATACTCAGGCTTTTGCACTACATTTCTAAGCTGCCTGTACGGCAGTGAACACAATGAAAGCTGGAACGAATGATGCGCATGTTTTCTAAGCTGCCTGTACGGCAGTGAACTAATCGTGACCCACCAGCCCGACCCCAGCGACTTTCTAAGCTGCCTGTACGGCAGTGAACTTGCTAAATCACCAATTAGCGCGGGCGCTGGTTTTCTAAGCTGCCTGTACGGCAGTGAACATGTTAATGTGGGGAACATGCACTTTTCAGAATTTCTAAGCTGCCTGTACGGCAGTGAACTGTTTCAAGTTTTTCTGAACTCACCGAGCAATTTTCTAAGCTGCCTGTACGGCAGTGAACGTTCTGATCACAGCAATGGATCATGTCGAACATTTCTAAGCTGCCTGTACGGCAGTGAACCGATCGGCGTACCGGTGTTAGATTTTGGCACTTTTCTAAGCTGCCTGTACGGCAGTGAACTGCCATCAAACATGTAATCAATGGCACGATGTTTTCTAAGCTGCCTGTACGGCAGTGAACTCGCTTGGCGCTTGTGTACGCATGTGTATTTATTTCTAAGCTGCCTGTACGGCAGTGAACGAACCCAGATGCGGTCGCTAACAGCTCCGAAATTTCTAAGCTGCCTGTACGGCAGTGAACTGTAGGATATTCGCGGAAAGGTATTATTAATCAGATCGGTGGCTCATTTTGGGGAATTTAACCCTTTTTTCTTACGGCTCATTAGAGGGACTAAAAATCAATGAGTTAGCATGAAGGCAAAAAAAAGGGTTAAAAGGGGTTACAAGAGTTTTGTCGCTTGGTGGTTGCTGTTGTGGGCATCGACCCAGCGATCGCCCTGCTCTGCAACTTCTCGTTTCCAGAATAGCGCGCGGGTTTTGAGGTAGTCCATAATGAACTCGGCGGCATCGAAGGCCATGCTGCGATGTGCGCTAGTCACCCCAACGAAAACAATTCCATCTCTGGGATATGTGGCGCCAATATGGTGGATCAGCGAAATACGCGGTAGAGGCCAACGCAAACGGGCTTCTGTTATGTTTGAATATCGTTTTAACGGTAACGGTGGGTTAGCTGGCCATAACCTTGGAAATCTGATGTTAAAAGCATGAGATCTGCTACGCATGGTTAATTTGCGATTATCTACAATACATCAGCCCTGAGCAGCCCAACGCCCGCTCGGGGCTTTTTGTCACCACAACGCATTGCCTTAATCACGCATCACAGCGTTTCTGTCGGCTTTAACCATTCATAATTGCCATAAGGCGATTGCCCTGTGAGCCATCGGCGCAGCATATCCAGCGCTAGCATTGCCGTCATTTCCTGACGAATACGTTGACTGTGACGCTGTGAGCTATACACCATTGTTTGGCCGAAAGTTTCTTGTGCCGAATGCAGTACCACGCTGATGCAATCGTCTTGCAGTTCACCTATCGCAATAGTTAAATCAACGCCGCTGTGAGTCGCTAAAACGCGCGCTCGTGACGCAACCACTTTCAAGCTGCTGTTACCGCTGTGCTCTGGCAGTTCGCTGTTGCCCAAAGGCGCATCGGCAGAACGTAACTGCCAGCTTAACAATCCGGCGGTAAACTGTTCGCTCACGGCCAAACGTAGTCCGCGCTCACGCAGAAGAACGGCAACGTCGTGCGGCAATCCCGCCGTACCTTCAAACACACAGTTTTCACCCGCAACTGCACGCACATGCTGCCAAGTTTCAACCATCGCTTCGCGCTGGGAAGACGGGCCTGTCAGTTTTAATTCGATAATAGGCATCGATGAGCGATAGCCTAGCGTGGTGTTTGGCGGCAGCGGTAATGAGTCTAACTGCTGCGCTAAACCGCTTTCGGAGCGGCCAAACGTGGTGAGTCGTAAACAAAGCGGTGGTTCCGATAGCGTAAAGCGCTGACGCAAACGCGGCAGAATTTGCTGTTCGACCATCACTTTAAATTCAGAAGGCACGCCCGGTGTAAAGAAAATCCAGCAACCGTTGAGCTGAATGGCAAAACCACAGGCGGTGCCGACCGGATTATCAATCATCTCAGCGCTGGCAGGGATCATCGCCTGCTTGCGGTTGCTGTCAGACATCGGACGCCCGCGTGAAGCAAAATAAGCTTCCATCTGCGCGATCCACTCAGGATGCTCAACCAGCCGCTCACCCAGAGCATCTGCCGCCGCCTGCGCGCTAAGATCGTCGCTGGTCGGCCCTAAGCCCCCATTCACGATGAGAACGTCAGCATATTGGCTACGTAACTGTAGAGTGGACACTAAATCTTCCAGTGCATCTCCCACGGTGCTGCGCGCACGCATCGGGATCCCCTGCTGAAAGAGATAATCTGCCAGCCATGCGGAATTAGTATCAATGATTTGGCCGTGCAGAACCTCGTCACCCGTACAGAGCATTTCTAGACGTAGCATACGTCTCTCCTGAAAATTTTATAACCGCCATGAAGCACCCACTTTAGAAACTGCGCTATCACAACACAATGCTTTATTAAGATAATTTAGCGCGAAATTATATGTAATTATTTGTTTACATTAAATGTAACGCCAGTTTGACGAAGCGAATATTTTCCCTTAATCTGCGGGTCATAAATAGTAATGGATCGTCTTAATGCAGAGGAAAGCGTGAAGAATCGCACTCTTGGCAGTATTTTCATCGTTGCGGGCACCACCATCGGAGCGGGAATGTTGGCCATGCCGCTTGCGGCAGCCGGCGTTGGATTTGGCACGACCTTTATCATGCTGGTCAGCCTATGGGCATTAATGTGCTACACCGCCCTGCTGCTGGTTGAAGTTTATCAACACGAATCTGCGGATACGGGTTTAGGCACGCTGGCCAAACATTATCTGGGGCGATCTGGGCAATGGTTAGCCGGAGCCAGCATGCTGTTTTTAATGTATGCGTTAACGGCGGCTTATATCAGCGGCGCGGGAGAACTCCTCGCCTCCAGCCTGAGCCAATGGCTATCCCTTGAGATTAAGCCTAGCGTAGGCGTTCTGCTGTTTACTCTCATCGCTGGCGGCGTTGTCTGCATCGGCACCCACTCGGTTGATATGTTTAACCGCGTGCTGTTTACGGCCAAAATCGTATTGCTGGTAATTATGCTCACGCTCATGATGCCGCATATTCATCAGGCCAACCTTCTCACGATGCCGTTGGAAAAGGGACTTGCACTCTCTGCGATCCCCGTCATTTTTACCTCTTTCGGTTTCCACGGTAGCGTGCCAAGTATTGTTAGCTACATGAACGGTAATTTGCGCAAACTGCGTTGGGTGTTTATCACCGGCAGCGCAATTCCGCTCATCGCCTATATTTTCTGGCAGCTTGCGACGCTGGGCGCAATCAGCTCTTCGACTTTCGTTGGTATCCTTGCCGCGCAGTCAGGTTTAAATGGTTTGTTACAAGCCGTTCGCGAAGTCGTTGCAACCCCGCATGTTGAACTGGCCGTTCATCTGTTTGCTGATTTAGCGCTGGCGACTTCTTTCCTCGGCGTAGCGCTGGGCCTGTTTGATTATTTAGCCGATCTGTTCCAGCGCAGCAATAAGGCCACTGGACGTGCGCAAACGGGCTTAATGACGTTTCTGCCTCCGTTAGCTTTTGCCCTTTTCTACCCACAAGGCTTTGTGATGGCGCTGGGCTATGCGGCGGTTGCATTGGCAGTGTTGGCGTTGCTGATCCCATCAATGCTGGTGTGGCAAACGCGTAAGCATCATCCTCAGGCGGGATACCGCGTTATGGGTGGCAAGCCTGCGCTGGTGTTGGTTTTCCTGTGTGGCCTTTGCGTGATCGCTATTCAGCTATCAATTGCATCAGGCCTATTGCCAGCCGTCGGTTAAATTTGATAGGGTAAAAAGATGAATAGCATAATCCGAACTTCTCAGGTTGCCCATTGGTGGCGCTGCATCTAGCGGCGGCACAGGATTCTGTTGATTCAAACATATCTTATACAAGCCGCCGGAGGGCGGCTTGTGACATTTTAGGACGCGCTCCGGCTACTATTTTTCAGGAGCGTTACCATGTCCGACCTTCATTCTCATTCAACATCACACACTATTCTTACCGGCGATCGCCCAACCGGCCAATTGCACCTTGGGCATTACGTCGGTTCACTGCGCCAACGCGTTGCATTGCAGAATTTGTATCCGCAGTTTGTTCTAATTGCCGACCTGCAAGGATTAACCGACAATGGCAGCAACCCACAGAAAATCTCCCACAATATTTTCGAAGTGATGGCTGACTATCTGGCGGTGGGTATCGATCCGGCGAAAACGACGATCTGTTTGCAGTCGGCTTTGCCCGCGCTGGCAGAGCTCACCATGCTGTATATGAATATCGTCAGCGTGGCGCGCGTAGAGCGTAACCCGACGGTAAAAGCCGAAATTGCCCAGAAAGGATTTTCACGCACCCTGCCTACCGGTTTTTTGGTTTACCCCATCAGCCAAGCTGCCGATATTACCGCCTTCAAAGCTGACCGAGTTCCGGTGGGTGACGATCAGTTGCCGATGCTGGAACAGACCAACGAAATCGTGCATAAGATGAATAGCTTATTACCGGAACCCGCTTTGGTGCCTTGTCAGGCGATGCTCAGCGCGGTGAGCCGTTTGCCAGGCATTGATGGCAACGCCAAAATGTCAAAATCACTAGGCAATACCCTTACCTTAGGTGCCAGCGCCGATGAAATCAGCAAGGCTGTTCATGCCATGTATACCGACCCCAATCACCTACGCGTAAGCGATCCGGGGCAAATCGAAGGTAACGTGGTGTTCACCTATCTGGATGCATTCCATCCAGATGCCACACAGGTTGCCGCCATGAAAGAACACTACCAGCGTGGGGGATTGGGCGATCGTCAGTGTAAGCAGGAGCTGGAGGCATGTTTACAGGCATTGCTGGAGCCTATTCGTGAACGACGTCACCACTTCAGCGCAGATAAAGCAGCGTTGATGGAAATCTTGCAAGCAGGCACCGAAAAAGCGCGAGAGGTCACTCAACAAACGCTAAACGAAGTGAAACGCGGCCTCGGATTACCCGTGATGTTTTGAAACTATTATTTTTAGAAACCATTACGTTTAGAAACAAAAAAAGCGCCGAAAGGTCGGCGCTTTTCAGAAATTATCGTGGTTGCTTAGAAACCGATACCGGCACCGACATAAGCACCATCAGCCACGACGTTATTACGATCGCCGTCTTTCCCTGACATTTCAATATAGCGATAGCCGACGTCAATCGTTACAGGACGAATGACGCTCCAGCGCAGACCCGCGCTCGCTTCTTTGTAATCGTTAATGCCGCTGGACAACGAATCGGGTGAATAATATCCCTCACCGTATAGAGAGAAACTTTTGGTTAATGGCCACTGTAGACCACCACCAACGGCAATCGCATAACCGTCGCTGCCATCTTTCTGCGGATTGAGATACAGCGCTTTGCCCCCTACGTTGGCAAGGAATGGTCCTAACGGTAGATTAATGCCCAAACCAAGGCCAGCAACATCACCGTCGTCGTCGTTATGCGCCCAATTCAGCGTGGAATACAGACCGGATGAATCCGTGCCAAATCCCGCTTCAACGTTCGTGTAGTGCTCACCCGCTTGCCCATGAATACTAATAGCATTTGCTGCCGTTGCAGAAAAAAGAGCGGCACATGCGCAGCCCAAAACGATCTTCTTCATCTAGTGATTATCCTTAAAAAAATAGCCCGGTTCTCAGGTTCCGGTGCGCGAGAGTTTAAACCAATCATCAACGAGAACCAGAGAAAACTTCTCTAAATTTTGTAAAAAAATTAACCAATTATGTGTCTGATAACTTTTAGCAATCTGGTTAATAACCCTTAACTATTTGCGTGAGATCATTAAGAGGTCTACAAATATTGATTAGATTGGTTCACGGAACACTTATGGAAAGCCGGTTTTCC
>Ga0308165_1001534_pt1 | contig 31732 bp, 29 predicted proteins | sample PhyWR2_FD_201032 | JGI IMG/M metagenome (GOLD analysis project Ga0308165, IMG submission 201032) | Phyllosphere microbial communities from UC Gill Tract Community Farm, Albany, California, United States - DLSLW.R2 | ecosystem: Host-associated > Plants > Phyllosphere > Unclassified | place: USA... | reverse complement strand
CTTGCGCAGACCAACGGACAAGAAGTCACGGTGAGCCAGACCGATGTGGCTGGCAATGAATCCGGTGCAACACCGGCAACACTGCCGGATACGCTTTCGCCTGATGCGCCGGTGGTTGTGGTTGGTGGCGATGGTGTGACGCTGACGATCACTGGCGAGCCGAATGCGACCGCGATTATTACTGGCCCTGGCGGCATTGAGCTTGGAACGGTTGATCTTGACGAGGATGGAACGGCGACGTTCCTGGTTCCTGCAAGTGATGGTCAGATCGTGACGGTGAGCCAGACCGATGTGGCTGGCAATGAATCCGGTGAAACTCCCGCGACATTGCCTGATACGCTTGCGCCTGATGCGCCGGTGGTTGTGGTTGGTGGCGATGGTGTGACGCTAACGATTACCGGTGAACCGGGTGCGATAGCGACGATTTATGATGCCAATGGCGATGTGATTGGTACGGTTGATCTTGGTGAAACCGGTGAAGCAACCTACACACTTGCGCAGACCAACGGACAAGAAGTCACGGTGAGCCAGACCGATGCGGCTGGCAATTTATCGGATGAAACACCGGCGACACTGCCGGATACGCTTTCGCCTGATGCGCCGGTGGTTTTGGTCGGTGCTGATGGTGTGACGCTGACGATTACCGGTGAACCGGGTGCGACCGCGATTATTACTGGCCCTGGCGGCATTGAGCTTGGAACTGTTGATCTTGACGAGGATGGAACGGCGACGTTCCTGGTTCCTGCCAGTGATGGTCAGATCGTGACGGTGAGCCAGACCGATGTGGCTGGCAATTTATCGGATGAAACACCGGCGACACTGCCGGATACGCTTTCGCCTGATGCGCCGGTGGTTTTGGTCGGTGCTGATGGTGTGACGCTGACGATTACCGGTGAACCGGGTGCGACGGCGATTATTACTGGCCCTGGCGGCATTGAGCTTGGAACTGTTGATCTTGACGAGGATGGAACGGCGACGTTCCTGGTTCCTGCCAGTGATGGTCAGATCGTGACGGTGAGCCAGACCGATGTGGCTGGCAATGAATCGGATGGGGCTCCTGCGACATTGCCTGATACGCTTGCGCCTGATGCGCCGGTGGTTGTGGTTGGTGGCGATGGTGTGACGCTGACGATTACCGGTGAACCGGGTGCGATAGCGACTATTTATGATGCCAATGGCGATGTGATTGATACGGTTGATCTTGGTGAAACCGGTGAAGCAACCTACACACTTGCGCAGACCAACGGGCAAGATGTGACGGTGAGCCAAAGCGATGCGGCTGGCAATGTATCGGATGAAACGCCGGCAACACTTCCCGATACGCTTGCGCCTGATGCGCCAACAGTTGTGGTTGGTGGCGATGGTGTGACGCTGACGATTAGCGGTGAACCGGGTGCGACAGCAACGATCTATGATGCCAATGGTGATGTCATTGATACGGTTGATCTTGGTGAGACCGGTGAAGCAACCTACACACTTGCAGAGACCAACGGACAAGACGTGACGGTGAGCCAGACCGATGCGGCTGGCAATGAATCCGGTGAAACTCCGGCGACACTTCCCGATACGCTTGCGCCTGATCCGCTGACTGTAGGGCTTAATATCGATACGGGCATAGACGGTGACGGCATTACCAGCGACGGAACTGCTACAATTGGCGGATTGGAAGACGGTGCCACCTGGGAATATTCGATAAATGGCGGCGATGACTGGGAGACTGGCGTAGGCACCAGTTTTGCTGTTCCTGTCGGTGTCTATGCGGATGGTGACGTGCTGGTCCGTCAGACTGATACATCCAATAATGTCAGTGCGAATGTTTCTCTTGGCGCAATCACGGTGCTCGAACTCGCTGCTGTGAATGATGATGCTACAGCTGATCTGGGAAGTCGGACTTCGACGGTCCAGCCCTCGGTTAGCGATGAAACTCTGGAAGTTTTGGGACTGCTGGATACTGGAGCACCGACAAATGGTGTTCCGATTACAGTTGCTGCGGGATCAAGAGGTGATCTGGTTATAGAGGTTAGCCAGACGGCTCTTATTGCGGTTGCCGATGCGTTTAATGTTGAACTTTATGACGCGGAGGGCAACCTTGTCGCTGTCGCAACGACGGGCAACGATCCGTTGATTGGCGATGTTGCAGGGATAAAGATATTCGGCCTGACAGGCGATAATACGCTGGTTGCGAGTTTCAACGGTCTGGCAGCAGGAAACTACACTGTTGTAGTTCGCAAAGGCGATAGCGCTCTGGGTACATTGCTGGATGCGGACGGAAACGGTGTTTCGCTTGCAGAACTTGGTCAGGGCGGCGTTGTTCTTGGTGCTGAAAATCAGGCACTGGTTTTGGATGCAGTCGAAGACGCACTTGGGCTAGGCCTCGGTGGAACCGTCAGAGGGGTTCTGGAACTTGTTCTGGGAACAGTGGATTCAATCGGTGCCGGACAACTCGTTGAGGTGCTTTCAACGACATTGGGTAATCTCGGTCTTACTTCGTCTCTGGATCAGGTTTTAGGCGCGGTTGCCGATGCTCTGCTGAGCAATACGTTGACGTTGCTTCAGGACACGTCTCTTACGGTTACACTCACCGAACATACCTTCTCTGATGGTAACACACCGATCAATGGTAATGTTATTGATCCAGACATTGGGTCTGAAGCCGGTCAGGACAGCGTGGTTCCGGGTACGGGCGTTACGCAGGTCGAAAACAGTGCTGGCCTTGTTGTACCAATGGGGCTCGGCGGTATTACGATAGACGGTCTATACGGAACACTCGTTATTCAGTCAGATGGCAGCTACGTCTATACGCCAAATGGCACCGCGGGATCTGTTGGCCAGACCGATGTGTTTACCTATACAATCTCTGACGGCACCAATACGGCCGAGGCAAATCTGTCAATTGGGATCGATGGGGCACGCCTTGCAGGTGATACGGCGCAGGCCGGTGTTGAGTATGAGTATCTGGTCGTGCCGGGAATAAATATTCCAGATGCAATCACTGATAGCTGGCTACTCTCTGTTTTCCCACGCGAGCGGACGACTGCGGCATTCACTGTTTCCGAGAATACAACGCAGGACCTAACCCTTTCTATCGATGCGGGTAGTCTGCTTGGACTTGGAGGTTCAGTGGTTGTCTATGTGGAAACCAGAGCGGTAGGGGCAACCGTGTGGAATCCCTATGCACAATTTACAAGCTCACAATTGCTTGCCCTGTTAGGCAGTGACGGTCCCGGAGATTTGCTTGTTCAGGGGCTGCAAGCCGGCCAGTATCAAATCCGAACAGTCACCACCGGGGTTGGTGTTGCAGGTGGTTTCTCGCTCGACATGTCTTCCACTGTTACGGATCTCACGCAATATGCTGAAAATCCAAACATCTTCTCCGCATCCGGCAATCTGTTTGAAAATGATCTGCTCGGTTCTGAGCCTGTCGCATTCAGAATTTCTGCGGATGGCGTTACATACTTCGATGTGCCTTCCGGTGGAAGTTATTCGATAGAAGGCAGTTTCGGCACGCTGGAAGTCAATGCCGATGGCAGCTACACCTATACGCCTGATGATCGAGTTCAGTTTAACACACAACAAGATGCATTCTATTATCAGGTCGAATTTGATGGCCGTGTTGAAACGGCTGAGCTAACGGCGGATGTCACTGGTACGGTTGAAGGGAAGGGTTTAGGCGAGCCGATTATAAATCTAGTTAGTTTTGCCGAATCAGACGTGGTTCCCATGATCGATATCGACCAAGAAACCGCTGATCAGGATCAACAACCTTACACTGGTTTGCGAGAGGCTCTGGTGCTCGATGATGGCAGCAACGAGATCAGCTTGCCTGCCAGCCAGGATGATAGTGATCCCGTGCCTTCATTCATGACAACGGACGGTTCGCTCGTCGCTGACAGCATTCCGCCAGTCCCATCCGATGATCCGCTCGCTCATCTGGTCCCCGATCCACTGATGCAGGAGGATAATCTTCAAACCATGCATACGGTTTGATTTCACTGAAGCGCTTAGGTGCGCAACTAGTAATTTCCGAATAACAATGTCGTTAAACTGCGCGAGGTTTTAAATCTTGTTTCGCGTGTGTGACGCGGTGCAATTTTTATGTTTTGTCCAATGAGCTTTCGTGCAGTAAGACACATCCGATAAGTATCAAAATGAAAGATTGAGGTGCTTCGCAAAATTAAATCTACGGTTAGGGAGCGTATGCCTAACTTTAACTTAGTAACGGCGCTGATCTGAGCAGAGATTGTGGAATTTTCACATCAATTGAGCGTTTGTTCGAATAAAATCAATGTCTTATAAATATTAGATCCTTATGGAGCGACATATTTTTTCAGTATTGCGTGAAAGGCAAGTAAACCGTGAAATCTCACGGCTCGAAAGCTTGTCCAGCAAACACATGCGGCAAATGACTTTCAAAAATACCATGTGGATTGCTCGGCTGACTTGCGCTGGACACAATAGTGAAACTGATTAATGGCTCAATTCTTGGTTGGAATTACCAGCAATTTCGGCTTGCCTCTGTGTGGGGATCCACAGTTATAGCCAAAATTGGCAAACGGTGAGCTGTGCCGGTTTCGCGTCTTCAACAAGGACAGTTTTGATTGACTACATGACAATCGTAAAATTGTTAAGGTTGCATTTTTCACAGCGAGGAAACTGATGTTAGAATTCATGTTGTATATATAATACAGCTCTGGATAAAATCTTTGGAAAATTCCCTGATATCAAACAATTAAGAATGGTCAAACACCTCGTTTCGCTCAAATGAAATTATCTTTAGTCGTAAGCTTTGTTCGCGACCGAAATTAGTAGTTGCACCTCATTGGTTGCTCTCTTAATGAGAGAGCCATAGGAACTGTATTTAAGCAGGGATAAATAGGTGGCCTCGCGATTGCGGGTCGATTTGGCTGTGGCGGGGTTAGTTGTGGGTGGTGATCGTGCTTTAGTGCTTCCAGAAGTTGTTTCTGAAGCCCCACATCGGGTTGTTTATGCAAGTTTCGGAAGGCGTGCACGTAAACTTTCCGTAAAGTCTACGTCCAGAATTCTTTTGCTACAGGGTCCAGTAGGCCCGTTTTTCAAATCGCTTCAAAATAGTCTGAATGAAAACGGATTTGATGCATGGAGAATTTGCTTCACTGCGGGCGATAAATTTTATTCTAACAAAAAAAAGCGAATTACTTTTAGTGAAGGTCTAAACGAGTGGCCAAGCTGGTTAGATCAGCTTTTATCTTATTCAAATGTCGATTGTATTGTTTTATTTGGATGTGAACGTCCAATTCATAGTTTAGCAATTGAAGTTGCGCGTAAAAGAAACATTCCTGTCGTGTCGCTGGAGGAGGGTTATGTTCGTCCAGGTTTCATTACAGTTGAGCACGGAGGCAACAATAGACGCTCTCCTTTCGCCAGTCGGATGGCGCCCGCAGAGTTTGATTCCTCCGATACAATTAAGCCTTACAAGTGTTTAAAAAGCCCTTTTACCAGAATGTGCAGATTGGGGTTCTTTTACTACTTGGCGAATTTTATGAGCAGTCCTGACCAAAGAAGAACTTTTCACAAAAATAGGTCTTTGACGAGTGAAGCTTTTTATTGGTCGCGCAACTTGTTTCGTAAAATCGTACACCAAGGAAGAAATTTTGAACTAGTACAAAGACTTCTTGAGCATCACGACAAAAAGTATTTTATCGTTCCCTTACAAGTTTCCGATGATAGCCAACTTCGAGAAGCAGCCAATGGCTGGACAAATGAAAAGATTATCATCTCGAGTATTTCATCGTTCGCACGCCATGCTCCGAAAAATATGCGGCTTGTGTTCAAGATCCATCCTCTTGAACGCGGACACAGCGCTTATGATAAGCTAGTGCATTCACTTGCAGATCTTAATGGCGTTAGCGACCGTATCGATATCCTTGACACGGGTTCCGTCGGTTTGTTGGTGCGTCATGCAGCAGGAATGCTAACAATCAACAGCACATCGGGTTTATCGGCAATTGCACATGCGATTCCGCTCATGACTTTGGGCGAAACAATCTATTCGCAAACTCCATTATCATATGCAGGTCATACGGCCGAAGCGATGGATAAATTCTGGACACGGTCTTTTGTTCAGGATCGAGCCGCGTGCCACCGGTATTTGGTTTGGCTTCGGCAAAACTGCCTTAAGCCAGGCGATTTTTACGCTAAAGACGGTATATCAGTTGGCGTTAAAGGTGTGACCGAGGTAATTAATGCCTCACTAAATTCCAAAAGTATCGCATCTATAGATGCACAACCTACGATGGACGATAAAAAACGTCTTAAGCGAGTATAATTACATAATCTGGTGACAGATTCTGCATTCAATATTTTTTTGCAAAGAGGACTTCATATGTCAGTGTCAGACTTAGTAGTAAATACTGAGGATGTTGAAAGTAAACTGCTTTTAACCTGCAAAAATGCAATCCAAGCCGAAGGTCGAGCTATTCTAGATTTCGCGGAGCAATTGGGCGCGGAATTTGCACAGGCCGTAGAATTAATGGCTAAATCTCCTGGTCATGTAGTCGTAGCAGGGATTGGAAAGTCTGGGCACATTGCCAGAAAAATCGCATCGACTTTGAGGTCGATTGGCAAGCCTTCGGTTTTTCTGCATGCTTCAGAAGCCAGTCACGGCGATCTTGGATTGGTGGGACAAGACAGTACGTGCCTCGTTTTTTCGAATTCCGGGGAAACTTCAGAATTATCGGATCTGATTTTTTATTGTGAAGCTCATAAAATTCCAATTATTGCAGTCACTGCCTCGTGCGAAAGTACATTGGGCAAGTGTGCAAAGTTCACAATCGCCTACGGAAAAGTTCAAGAGGTTTGTCCGAACGGTTTGGCTCCAACTACGTCGACCACACTCTCGTTAGCCATTGGCGACGGTATAGCTGTGGGTATTTCTGAAATATTAGGTACAACGCCTGATGATTTCCGTCGTTATCATCCCGGCGGAAAGCTCGGCGCGAAGCTTCTTCGTGTTCGTGATCTGATGCATGTCGGTAACGCATTGCCTCTGGTACAAGCCGATACGCCAATGGATGAGGTCGTGGTTACGATGTCTGAAAAAGGCTTCGGCATTGCAATCGTTCAATCAGATAATGACGTAATTGGCGTAATCACGGACGGCGATATGCGGCGACGCGTAGGTCAGCTTTGGACCAGTTTAGCAAAGGATATGATCCTTGGAAAACCACTCACAATAACTGAAGACAGTTACGTTTTTGAAGCGCTCGACCTCATGACAGCAAAGAGCGTCACCTGTCTTATTGTCGAAAATGACGGTACGGGTTTCTCCGGAATTGTCCATATCCATGACTGTCTAAGAGCAAGTGTGCAGTAAATGTCAGAAGCAGTAATTATTATTCCCGCCCGTTTTGAATCCTCACGGTTTCCGGGCAAGCCTCTTGTTAACCTGCGTGGAAAGGATGGGGTTGTAAAATCCCTAATTCACTGGACTTGGGAAAAGGCGGTAGCTGTCGATTGCATTAAAAGTGTGTACGTTGCCACTGACGATGATCGAATTGCTCAAGCGGCGCGTGGGTTTGGTGCTAACGTTGTGATGACGAGCAGTGACTGCCGTAACGGAACAGAACGATGTGCTGAAGCAATATCACGTCTAGGCATTGATCCGGAAATCGTTGTTAATCTTCAGGGAGATGCACCGCTTACTCCGTCGTTTTTTCTTGAAAATCTCATCGATGGTTTGAAAAATGACCCTCTAGCTGATGTTGCGACGCCCGTTCTTCGTTGTAACGCTGAGACTCTGGCACGCTTCGTAGAAGATCGACGCAACGGTTCAGTCGGTGGAACGACAGCTGTTTTTGATAACGGCCGACGTGCGCTTTATTTTTCAAAAGAAGTCATCCCATACCGAAACCCTGAACAAGTATTTTCGCCTATTCCTGTGTTCCATCACGTTGGAGTTTACGCTTATCGTAAAGTTGCGTTGCAAAAGTATACGAGCCTTGGAGAAGGCGTGCTGGAGAAACTGGAAGGCCTGGAACAATTGCGCTTTTTAGAAAATGGACATCCAATTTTGTGCGTGGAAATGCAGGACGAAAAGCAGGAGTTTTGGGAAGTGAACAATCCCTGGGATATTGAACGTGTTGAAGCTGCATTGTGATGGAAGCCAATGAAATGAAGCCTGTTGTTCTCAATGACATCTCTATCGAAAATTCTGCGCCTTTTGTTCTAATCGCCGGCCCGTGTCAGATTGAAAGCCTCGATCATTCGCTTTTTCTTGCCGAGAAAATCGCAAAAATCTGCCATGAAACGGACATTCAGTACATTTTTAAGTCAAGTTTTGACAAAGCAAATCGATCATCTTTCCAATCGCAGCGCGGCATTGGTATCGATGATGGACTGGAAATTCTGAACAAGGTGAGGACGGAATTTGGCTGCCCCGTGTTGACTGATATACACGATGCGTATCAGTGCAAGAAGGTGGCTGAGGTTGTCGACGTTCTGCAGATACCGGCGTTTTTATGCCGTCAGACCGACCTTCTATTGGCCGCAGGCGAGACTATGCGTGTTATTAACGTCAAAAAAGGTCAGTTTCTGGCACCATGGGATATGTCAAACGTTGCTGCAAAGATCGCATCTACTGGCAATGAGCGGATACTGTTGTGCGAGCGCGGTACCTCCTTCGGTTATAACACGCTTGTAAATGATTTCCGGGCTTTACCCATAATGGCAGAAATGGGATATCCGACTGTTTATGATGCCACGCACTCGGTTCAACAGCCAGGTGGCAAAGGTACCTCTAGTGGTGGTGAACGAAAATTTGTTGGATCTCTGGCGAAAGCAGCTGTTGCAATCGGTGTATCTTCGCTCTTTATCGAGACACACGAAGATCCGGATAACGCGCCTAGCGACGGACCGAATATGATCCCAATTGATCAATTGAAAGGTTTGCTGCAGGAACTCCGCAACATCGATCGCTGCGTTAAATCTTATTAGTATTGGGCAAATTTTTTCGATAAAGAACTGCGGGTGCCAGCTCAGCTGGCATCCGAATATAACCGTCTAACCCTCTAAAAATGTAGCTTGAATATGAGATGTATGCTGAAGTGAATACTTCATCCAAGGTTGCACGACGAGTACGTCTTTCGCAAGTCAATCGATCGGTCGTGAGCCCCCATCCAGCATAAAACGGAATTCCGAAGCAAACGACTTTCTTGCCGCGTAACAACGCTTCAAAGCCAATAAGCGAAGTTAGCGTCCACACCTCGTCGGAAACACCGATTATGTAATCTGTGGAGATGTCGCTTGCTATATAATCGGCGTATTGAAGTAAGACATGGGTGGGCAGGCGACCGGACCGGTTTCCCGCTTCCACATCAGGATGTGGTTTATAAATGATGAAGGCATCGGAATTTTCACGGCGCGCTGTTTTTAATAATTCAAGGTTGGACGTGACGTTGCTTCCTAAGGTTCCAAAACGTATGGAGGCGTCATCGGCGACCTGCCCGGGAACGAGAATAATCTTCTTGGATTGATCGCTCGGTAAATTTTCAATACCGCGATTTTTTACAACATTATATTTTGTGAGACCTTTATCGACAATTTGCTTTCGAATGTCCCGGCCAGCTGCCAAAGCATCCGGTGTGTATTGTCCCAATTCAATCAGCTTTTCTAAGCGTGATGTCCGCGTTGGATCATAATAAATGCCGTCTTCGTCGAGAACGAGTGATAATGGCGGGATCAAATCTGATCCTAAACCATTTGACCGCAGAAAGCCGTCTTCCATTTTAAGGAGAGACACATTTTGTTCGACGCAGCTTTTCTCGAGATTTGGAGTGCATTTTGAGGACCAAACGACGAGGCGTGCGTTGTCCTTTTTTGCCGTTTGGATCGCCTTCATCGATGACTTAACAAATAAAGGCTCTTGATAGGTTGAACGTAAAAAGGCAGACACGCTGGGCTGCTTCCATTTGCTCATTCCTAAGCATATCGTCTTCGTCTTGTTCGCTTCATTTTGATCACGCAGAAATGAAAGAATTTCAACAGCTCTTTCAAACGTTGTAATCTCATCGATATATGGATCGTAATAAGTTGGGTATTCGAGATAAGCTGCTGAGAACAAATTTTCCAGACTGATGACTGCTGATCTGCGATCAACATTTAACTCGTCGTCTGTAAGCCCCCAACCAGCGTAAAATGGCATGCCAAAACAGCGCACCTGTTTGCCCGCCAGTAACGCCTCCATCCCCATTCCCGATGAAACCGTGTAAACTCTCTCCGCATTCTCTAACAGATTCCAAGGATTGACCGTTTCTGTAACAAAATCAACAGAAGGATCGTTGAAATCAAAGTGGCCTTTAGCAACGCCCGCAGTCACGCCTGGGTGAGTTTTGATTAAGATACGTCTGCCGGGGTTCTCGTATTTTGCAACTTTAAGCATATGCGCAAAAGTTGATGTGTTTGCTAAACCATAGGTAATTGAGGGATCATCTCGTGTCTGATCAATGATAAGAACATAGCTACCCCTGCCAGCCTGACTGCCGCCCTCCTTAGCGAAGTGATTATACTTCGATAATCTGGCCTGCTTCAGCATTGCGATGCTATCTCGAGCACGTGTTTCATCCACATTCTGCGCAGATTGACTGCATTTTAAGCGCTGTTCAAGCCAAGATGGCTCTGTCGCATCATAATAGATACCGCACTTGTCAATTATAATGCTGAGTGGAGGTTCGCCTTTTTGACCCAAACCGACAGAGCGAATAAAGCCATCCTCTAATGCGAAGGATGGTTTGTTAAAGCGATGAGCCAATTCGCGCGCTTCTATGCCGGACTTCTTTCGACCCCAACCCGCGTAAGCTGATGCAAAAGTTTTAGATGGTGTCGGAGCCCAACCAGATTGTTCAAGAATACGGCAAACTTGGCGCTGCTTTCGAATTCCAGCAGCGAGATAAATTTTGCTCTGTCGATCCGAAAGCTGCGAGGGAGCCTCACAACTTTTATAGAAATTGGAAAAGAGTTGTCCTAGCCGTCTCACGAGTTTTAAAACGAACTAACGTTGCGCGCGACGCCGAGAGGAGTTGATACAAGACGAAGGAATTTGAGCAAGTCTGTTGCTGGATGGCGAGAAAGGTAGACCACATCCTTGTTACTAATCGGAAATGTTTGTCCAAGAAGATAGCTTTGCGGCTTTGTCATGTCGATCCGATAGACGATTGGATAATGACCATCGCGATTTGGGTACATGCCACGTTGTATGCTGTGCTGAAATCGACTTTCGCCGAGAACCATGCGAGCAATACGTTCGTTCTCATAACGGAAGACAAAATACCCCTGAGGGTCGGCAAGGTTTCCGTCACTACCACCAGCCAAAGCTGCAGCTTCGATCAAGCTAAGGTTGGCTGCATTAAACGGAAGCTGTCCAACTTTGCCCACTGAACCGAGGGCTGTGAAAGATTGAGGGTCATAACTAACGTAAATCTGATCGCCTGGCTTAACGTAAATATTTTCGCGGGGATTATCAATTAACGTTTGAAAAAGTACTTTGCTCGTGGACTTGCCACGCGTCAAAGAGACGTGTGAATCATATGGGGCCTTAGTCGGTCCACCTGCTTTAGCGATCACCTCAGTGAGCTGTTCGCCTTGTAAACCGAGCGAAACCACAGAAGAATTTGCGACAGAGCCATTGATAGTTACTGTCCTAGATGAATTTCCAGATAGTGTTATGATAACATCTGGTTCGACGGCCTTGCCTTCGAGCGCATCTTTGATGCCTCTACGCGCATTTTCCAATGTCTTTCCAGCAAATTTGTACGAGCCGACGTAGGGTAATGCGGCATATCCATTTGGTTGAACAACTACGTTAATTGTCACCTGTTTCTGCTCGGCAGTTGAAAAAAGCCCGTCCGGTCCAGCTTCAAATATATTTATGCTGAGGCCATCGCCCACGCCAATAACGGGGGTTGAAGCAGGGCCACCAAACCCAAACATTTTTTCTAAGGCAACAGGTTTATAACTTGCAACGTAATTGGCAATTCCCAAATCAACGTCGACGACATCATAAACAAATGAATTAGTTTTAATGTCTTTAGTGGCATCCTTAATGACGTCGCTCTTTAACGGGCCGTCTGTTGGAACCGCACCGCAGCCTGCCAGGAATAGGAAAATCGCAATCGCGCCATACTTCGTCATTAAAACTGCCCCCACGAAAACCTAATCGTCAGGTCTCTCTTATACAAAATGATGTTAACAAGCGATTGCAAACTCATTGAATCGTTGCGGCGGTGATTTGACACAGAAACGAACTATGAGAAAGGTAAAAAATCGAATTGAATAAGAATGCTTACCGATGTTGTCTATCTACCACTCTTTGTTGTAATCAAGCTCAGTTAATAAATTCAGTTAAGGCGGCTCGAATCTCTTGAATCACGTAATTGGTAATTTGGTAGCATTGCGGAATAAAAAAAATCGTCATCTGAAAAACATTTCGCTAACAGCGCTCTCTTTTCTAATTTTTGTGATTCTCCCAACGCTTTTAATTGGGATCTATTATGCCTTTATTGCGAGCGATCAGTATCGTTCTGATACTCTTTTTGCGGTGCGCGGCACAACGACATCTCCTCTATCCGCTCTCGGACTTTCTGCGCTGCCGGGTGCAAATGTTCAGTCCGGTGATTCATACATAGTTTCGGATTACATTAGATCAACGCAAGTGTTAGTTGATGCCCTAAATGAAAGCAGTGTGGATCTTCGGAGCTATTATGCAAAAGGTAGTGTCGATTTCCTGTATCGAATTAAGCCAAACATGCCATTTGAGCAATTTGTAAAATACTGGCGAGCACGCACTGCCGTGGAGTTCAATTCTACCACTGGGATTACTACTGTTCATATCAAAGCGTTTTCTGCAGAGGATGCGCATGACATCTCTAAGACCGTTGTCGCCGTATCAGAAAAATTGGTTAATCGATTATCTGACAATGCCCGTAAGCAGCTTATTTCAACCGCTCAGGAGGAAGTTAACCGTACTGAATCTCGACTCAAAAGCGCGCGGACTTCAGTTGAAGAGTTTCGTAACAGAGAGCAGGCGCTAGATCCGCAGCTAGTCGCACAGTCAGAACAGTCGATTATTCGGGAGCTACAGGTTGCTTTGGCAGAGGTCCAAGCTCGACGAACTGCACTAGCGCAAACGACACAAGACAGTCCGACAATGCGCGTTCTTGATCGCCGTATCAGTGCAATCGAACTGCAGATAGAAGATCAGAAGAAGCGGGTGGGGTCAGGTGGCGGCAGTGGCTCTTCCGACTCCTTAAATGCTGAGGGCTCGAGTTTAAGCCGTATTTATACGGCATATAGTGGTTTACTACTGGAGCAAGAGTTTGCTGAAAAGGCGTACACTGGAGCACTGACAGCATTGGAGCAAGCACTTGTAGAAGCGCGCAAACAGGAGCGCTATTTTGCAATCATCGTGGATCCCACAGAGCCCGATGCAGCCATGTATCCGTTAGGATTACTAAATACTTGCCTGATATTCGGTGGGCTTATCATAATCTGGCTACTAGGATATCTTGTTGTTCAGTCGGTAAAAGATCATGCAATATAACGGTACTGGTCTGCTACGAGATCTACTTGTAGGTTTGACAAATATGTCGCGTGTCATCACCGCAATCATTCTTCGGGAGACAAAGACACGCTTTGGTAAGAATAAGCTTGGGTATTTGTGGGCGGTCATCGAGCCAGCGTCGTATGTTTTAATCTTGATTTTGATTAGAAAGCATATGGGGTCAACCGTTCCGTTTGGATCAAATTTATATCTCTTTATCTTGACCGGGATATTAGTCTACCGCATTTTTGTGTCAATCGCGGGTCGGGCGACTGGGGCAATATCCTCTAATCAAGCATTGTTAACCTATCCACTTGTAAAGCCAGTCGATACAATAATAGCTAGACTTATTCTGGAATCTTTAACGATGATGGTCGTGTTAGCAATATTTTTTTTGATACTTGAATCATACTCGGATTTCGCTCTAATTAATTACCCGAGCATTCTTGTTGAAGCTGTCGCTGCAACAATTTTACTAAGTTGTGGCGTAGGTTTTTTCAATGCTGTCGTTTCGATGATATTTCCTGCTTGGGAAAGAATTTGGGGCCTTATGAGGTTTCCGCTTCTTTTCCTTTCGGGAGTATTTTATATACCAAAATCAATGCCCCCAATGGTTCAATGGATTGTTTCATGGAATCCAGTAACGCACTGTGTCGAATGGTTTCGTTACGGATCTTATCTTGATTATGATCCAATGCTTGATCGATCTTATGTCATTTGGTTTGGTTTAATTACAATGACATTTGGTTTTTGTTTAGAAAAGGTCTTTAGGAACTCATTGGTCCGATCATGATTAAATTCAAAAATGTTTTCAAATACTATCCGTATAAGTCTGGTAGAAGGACGATTCTCGATAATATAAATTTCACTATTAGAGAAGGTGACGACACCGCGATATTGGGACGGAACGGCGCAGGAAAGTCGACTTTATTTCGCCTAATCTCCGGATCTGAAGCTTGCGATCAGGGAGACATCACGAGGGCTGGAAGGGTTTCATGGCCACTCGGATTTAGCGGAGGCTTCCATGGATCTCTAAGTGGAAGAGAGAACGTGAGGTTTGTCTCACGTATTTATGGACAGAATTCTAAACAGGTTTTCAATTTTGTCGATGAATTTGCGGAGCTCGATGGATTTATTGATATGCCTGTCAAGTCCTACTCAAGTGGTATGAAAGCTCGGCTGGCTTTTGGGTTGAGTATGGCTATAAATTTTGATTTTTATCTTATCGATGAAGTAATAGCGGTTGGAGATACTGCATTCAAGAAAAAATGCAAGGAGACGTTAAATAGAAAGCGGAAGTCGTCAACGGTTATACTAATTTCACACAGCAACAGTATGTTAAAGCAGTTTTGTAAAAAAGGCGCTGTTTTAGATGGAGGAAATCTTATGTTTTTTGATGAAATAGAAGAAGCTATAAATATGCACGAATATAATCAAAGTAAGATATAAATTTAATCTGCAGTGTGGACAGCTTTGATTGAGATGAAGCCAGTGCACTGAGCTCCAAAATTGGACCGCCGGGAATTAGAATTTTCCGGCTCTCGCCCCGATGGCTGGCTGATAACGCCACCGGGATTATCCAACGCAATCAGTACGTTATATCCTATTGTCGAATGAGGACGATACTCATTGTAGTGTCTAAGAGCCTGAATCATGATGAATATAACGATATCAGGCTCTTGCTATGCGTCGGGTGAGGAAGCGGATGTTTGCAATGTAGACCCACGCTTCGGAAGAAGGTTCAGACAAAAACGAACCACCTCTCACGGTCAAGCGTTAGATTTGCAACAACTTTCGTAGAGCTTTTGATCTTATATTCCAACGAGCGCAACCGCCGCATCTAGAGCACGTCCATTGAACGCGGAATCGCGTTGAGGATTCCCCTGGCTGCCCAATTCTGATTCTATCGCTTCGACTGGTGATTTGGTCGGAGGCAATATGACCCGAGCTTTCAGTGATGATTTGCGTAGCCGCGTTCTGGCTGCGTCACGCGATGGCCTGTCGGCGAGATCGGCGGCAACCAGATTTGGAATTGGCATTTCAACGGCCATCGCCTGGATTGCCAGCGCACGGGCGGGCCAGTTTACGCCTGCCAAGCAGGGCCGACGCGGTGGTTCACGCCTTGATGCTCACGAGGACTTCATCATCCGCATAATCGAAGAGGAAAAGGATATCACGCTCAACGAGATGGTTCTGCGATTGCGCGAGGACAGAGCCGTATCGATCGGCCGCAGCGCGCTTGACGTCTGGCTGCGAAAGCGCGGCTGGACTTTCAAAAAAAGACCGCGCATGCACTGGAGCAGGAGCGTCCTGACCTGCTGAAACGTCGTCAGGATTGGTTCGACGACCAACTCGATCTCGATCCGGCGCGACTCGTCTTCATCGATGAAACCGGCCTGAGCACGAAGATGTCCCGGCTTCGTGGACGAGCACCTTGCGGAGATCGATGCCGTTCACCGGTCCCACACGGCCATTGGAAGACGACGACGTTTACCGGAGCCCTCAGGCTATCTGGAATGACCGCACCCATGGTTTTGGACGGCGCGATGAACGGGGTAGCATTCCAGGCCTATGTCCAACAGGTTCTCATTCCAACCTTGGTGCCGGGCGACATCGTCATCATGGATAATCTGCCTGCACACAAAGCGGAAGGAGTACGTCACGCAATCCAAGACGCCGGATGCCGGTTGCTTTACCTTCCTCCATACAGTCCCGACTTCAACCCCATCGAGAAGGCATTCGCGAAGCTCAAGGCCGTCTTGCGCGCGAAAGCCGAGCGAACGGTCGACGGCTTATGGAATACCGTTGGCCAAATCGTTGCGCTGTTCGAACCACAAGAATGCGCCAACTACTTCAAATCGTGCGGATATGACCCCGAGTAAAGCGGACACGCTCTAGTCGGGCAGTATATCTGAGTATTTCTTCTTCACGTTGAAGTGGGTTGCCTGTCAGATACCGCTCTCGCGACACATCTCTCCTACCGGCACCAGTGATACTCCTGACTGAGAATAGACGCATTTAAGGCATCCGAAAATTTCGATGCTTTGCACTTCTTCTCCAGCTAGAAAAATAAAGCAGAAAGCTTTGATCATAAAAGTTCCAGTTTTACGGGGGGCTGAGCACTTAACTGATTTCATAAGCAGCAGGTGGGGTTTTCTTTTAATTTTTCCGAGTATAAGGAAAACTCATCTTTTAATACGGGGCTTTGCAAGAGGGGTTGAATGTCTGATTTTTGGAGTCATTCTGGTGAAGCGTTGCATTTTAGCAGGGGCGTTCATCAAAAAGTATTGCAGCATTCTGCCGTGCTCCGCGGGGTTGCGGTTCGCAACCTTTCCGGACATGATACCGTTTACCGGTTAGAGCACTTAGGTGAGAGCGTCTGGTTTAATCACCACCTACCATCACTAACGACTGCCACAGCGCGTGAATTTGGTGATAACAAACCTGTTGCAAAATCTTTTTTAGAACGCGCGGCAATTCAGACGCCAAAAGGTAAGCACTTTTCAAGAGACAATATTGATAACGCTTGGGTCTACGCAGAAAAAACACTCGGCTTCCCAGTGGTATTAAAGCCTCTCTCGGGCACCGGAGGGGACGGCGTTACCTCAATGATTGAAACAAGAGATCATTTTGACGTCGGCTGGAAAGCAGCCTCTGTAAAATCCAGGATTATAGTCGAACAACATATTGTCGGTAAAGACTACCGATTATTGGTTGTAGGAAACAAATTTGTTGCGGCAACATGGCGTGAGCCGTTATCCATCGTGGGTGATGGTGTATCATCAGTCAATCAACTCATTGATGCTAAATCAGAATTGCGCAAATCAAATCCATATTTAGCAGGTAAAACCATTAAACTGAATGAGAACAACGTTCGCACACTAAAAGAACATGGTTACGATTCAAAGAGCATCCTTCCAAGCGGCAAAAAGCTTTTTCTACAATCAATAGCTAACGTGGGTGCTGGCGGCGACAGTTACGACGCTACAGATTACGTCCATGACGACTTTAAACAAATAGCAATTAGAGCATGCAACGCCATCCCGGGCTTCGCTCTAGCCGGTATCGACATTTTGGTTCCTGACATTACAAAGCCTGCGAAAGGGCAGCGGTATGGTATAGTGGAGCTGAATGCGAAGCCTGATATTGCTTTGCACCATTTTCCAGTCTACGGCACCGCGCGTGATGCGGCCGGCGCAATCGTCGAGTACTTGTTTCCGCTTGCAAGAATAATCCCGATGCAGTCATGGAGATCAGTATCTGTCCAATTTAAAGGCAAGGTTACAGGCGTTGGCTTTAGAAAGAAATGTTCTGAGCTGGCCACCTTGAATGGCATTTTTGGTCAAGTTAAAAATGTCGACGATGGTGTTGTAGACGCTGAATTTCATGGGACAAATACTGCAATTGACCGAATTATATCTACATTGGTTAAGGCATACAAATGCGATCACACAAATACTTTGCTACAAAAAGAAAAGCCTATTAAATTCAATATAGTTGAGTAAATGTGTTTTAAAAAGGGAATTATTATGGGCGAAGAACTTAAAGAATATACTCATATAGCAAAAACGGCTTCAGTTAACGACGCCGCAGAAATTGACCACCCCGTCCATATTTCGGCAAGGTCTGAAGTCCACGTTGATGTAAAAATAGGCAGATACTCCAAAGTTAACAACAATACTATCATTTATAGACACGTTAAAGTTGGACGGTACTGCTCATTCGCGAGAAATTGTGAGATTGGAGTAGCCAATCACCCTTTCGGTTTTCTTAGTACAAATACGTTTCAGATACATACTTCAAACTTTCCAAATCTGCCAGCGACCGCTAAAATTAAACGTGCCAAGTGGAGATTTCACCCCGAAACGAACATTGGCAATGACGTTTGGATTGGCGCTAAAAGTGTTATCCGATCGGGGGTCACGATAGGTGACGGTGCAGTAATAGGTGGCTTATCCTTAGTCACAAAAGACGTCCCCCCCTATGCAATCGTCGGTGGCATACCAGCGAAGATCATAAAATATCGCTTTCCGGAAGATATCATCCAAGATCTCCTGACCCTTAAATGGTGGGAATTCGAGATAGCGGATTTGGTCACTATGCCATTCGACGACATTAAAGCGTGCATTGAAAAACTATACAAAATGCGCAGTACATCCAGTACATAATTATAGTGTCTCAAGATAAGATACTGAACCGCCCCGAGTTTGCCGGAGACCGTTTGGTTTAAGTTATGCGGCGATTGCTGGAGCGTCCAGCATGGCGTAATATCGTTCTTCGGCCTCGGCTGGCGGTATGTTGCCGATGGGCTCCAGAAGGCGGCGGTTGTTGAACCAATCTACCCATTCCAGCGTTGCGAACTCCACGGCCTCGAAGTTACGCCATGGTCCTCGCCTATGGATGACCACAGCCTTGTAAAGACTGTTGATCGTTTCGGCGAGAGCATTGTCGTAACTGTCGCCAACGCTTCCCACAAACGGCTCGATGCCCGCCTCCGCCAACCGTTCGGAATAGCGAATGGACACGTATTGGGAGCCTCGGACGCCCTTCTAAGAGTCAAGCCGCGATTTGGCTTTGATTGATTTCCCTATGCCGCCGCATAAGGATGGCGAAGACTTCGCGGGCGATGTAGCGTTTGAGGCAGCGAATTGCCTCGAGCTTAGAATTTCCAGCTGCGATCCGTCGAGCGACGTAGGCCTGCGTGCGTGCCTCCAATCGAAGCCTCCCGATAGCGATGATATGGATGGCACTGTTTGCCGCGCGGTCCCCACCCCTGTTCAACCTATGCCGAACCGTTTTCCCGGAAGAAGCGGGGACGGGGCTGACACCGCACAATGCGGCGAAGCTCGCCTCGGACTTCAACCGGTCCGAGTTATCGCCCGCCGTGAGCAGCAACTGCGCAGCACTGTTCACGCCGATTGCGGTTTGAGCAAGTAGTTCAGGAGCAAGATCCTTGACGATATGCTCAATCATGGTGAGCGATGGGGTGGACGCTCCCACTGAACGGCATCATGTGCCAGAATGGTTGTGTTGTAACCATTATAGGAGAGAGCGTCCATGGAAAAGGTTAGCATAGTTGGCCTGGATTTGGACAAGAACATAATTCAAGCTCACGGTGCCCGTTTTGATGGCTCAGTGCTTTTCCGGCGAAAGATATCTAGTAAGAAGTTGCTTGGGTTCTTGTCGGAGCTTGACCCTTGCATTGTGGCGATGGAAGCATGTGCCGGGAGCCATCATTGGGCGCGCGAGATTGCCAAGCTAGGGCATCGGGTGAGGTTGATCGCGCCGATTTACGTGAAGCCTTTCGTGAAGCGTCAAAAGAACGATGCGGCTGATGCAGAAGCCATTTGTGAGGCAGCGATGCGACCAACGATGCGTTTCGTGGCAGTCAAAAGTGAGGAGAAGCAGGCAGCGGCGACGGTATTCAAGGTACGCGACCTCCTCGTGCGGCAAAAGACGCAGATCATCAATGCGCTGCGCGGACTGATGGCGGAGTTCGGAATTACCGCTCCACAGGGTCCCTCACATGTAGGTATTTTGATCACTCACGTTGAAGACGATAACTCAAGCTTGACGGAAGCGGCACGCGCGCCCTGCTTGGCATTGGTTGTAACGCTGCGTGCGCTCATTGACAAAATTCGCGAACTTGATCTGGAGATTGGTCGGAGGGCGCGGCAAGATGATGTTGCCAAGCGGCTCATGAGCATTCCCGGAATTGGGCCTGTCATCGCAACGGCGCTCGAAGCCTTGGCGCCACCCGCTGAGACATTTACACGCGGTCGAGATTTCTCCGCGTGGATGGGTTTGACGCCGCGACAGCACTCGTCTGGTGGCAAAGCCCGGCTCGGTAAGACTTCCAAGATGGGGCAGCGCGATCTTCGACGATTGTTGATTATCGGAGCATCAGCCGTTGTTCGCTGGGTGTCAAAGCGCGGAGCGGTTGAAGGGTCGTGGTTGTCGCGTATGATCGGCAAAAAGCCGCCGATGCTGATCACGGTGGCTCTCGCAAACCGAATGGGGCGGATTGCTTGGGCGCTTATGACAAACGGCGGTCGCTACGAGGAAAAGAGGCTAGCAGCATAAGATCAGCTCTGGCGGAGAAAATTTCTAATCCGCCATTGCGAGTGTAGGCAAGTCGAACGAAGGATATGGACAAACGGTCAAGAGACGGGATCAGGAAAACCAGTTCTACCGGACGGCACCTCGAGTGCGCGTGAGCGTGTTGGACCTGATCTGCGAACTCCCATATGGGCCCGCGACGTTTGAAGGTCGCAACGAGAGGCCGGACACACGTCAGCACCCGACCAATGTTCAAGTCTGAGTGAAGATTTTGCTTGCATTCGAGGGAGCGTCCACACACGTCCGGCGATGGGATTTTCGCATGGTCGAGAGGTGCAGGCGATAAGCTTCTCTTAGTCTCGTCTGCCATGACACGCTCTATCATCTCGGGATCGCATAGTTGATCGAGGAGGAAGTGGTGGATGAGGTTTTCAACTGTAATAGCCCCCGAATTATACGGACATTTTCTCACCCTTTAGTTGAGGGTAGGAGTAATGTTAGGCATATGACCAGTCATAATTCGCATGTTGAGATTTTAGGCAGCCCGGAGCGCCGCCGCCGTTGGACAACGTCTGAGAAGCTTTCGATGGTTCAAGAAACCTATGAAGCTGGCTCAACGGTCAGTTTGGTTGCGCGTCGTCATGGCGTGGCACTTAATCAGCTTTTCGGTTGGCGTAAACTAGCCGTTCAGGGTGCTTCGACAGCCACATCGGCAGATGAAGAGGTGGTGCCCTCATCGCAATATCGTGCACTTGAGCAACAAGTTCGGGAATTGCAGCGTCTTCTGGGCAAGAAGGCCATGGAGCGCTCTTCCTGAATAACGCTGGCAGGATGATGTCGCGCTCCGGTTTCTAATATACCCTCGAAAAGCACGCCGTCGCTGCTGTCAGCGTCACGCCGACGCTGGCTACGAGGTCGATATCGCCTCATGTCCTGCGCCACAGCTGCGCAATGCACATGCTTCAGGCAACGCGCGATATTCGCAAAGTAGCGCTGTGGCTGGGTCACACCTCTCTCCAGAGTACCGAGATTTACCTACGCGCTGACCCGAGCGAAAAACTTGACATGCTCGATGTTTTGGTGCCGCTTGCTTCCGCCACCAACTCGTAAAACCTACAATGTAGTGTCCATGGAGAAACTCCGTCCTGATCATCTCAAAAGTCTAATGCGACAATCAGAACTGTAATTGGAAGGTGGGATCAGCGTACGCTTACTCTTAGCAGAGAAAATCTAACGTATTAGCTTGTATCTAGAATAATTCTTATTCACTAGTAAAGCGTCACTCCAGTTAAAGAGGCACTGTATGGAATTAAAATGCCGTCAACTTATATCCAAGTACCTTCAAAAAGACTTGACATTTTTGACGTATTAGTGTGTTCGAACTAAATATATTTTTCGTGGGGTAGTTATGAATATCGCGATGAGTGCAACCGACGTCAACGAAACAACTGAACCAAAATTTTCCAAACTCTCGGTAATTATCCCATTTCGAAATGACCACGCGATTAAACATCTAATTCCACGCTTAACTGAAACGTGCCGCGAAGTTTCTGGCACTAGAGGTGTCGAGTTTATTGTCGCAGATTCCGGCTCAGACCATGCTAGCTCGCTGCAAATCAAAGAAATCTGTGCTGAAAATGGCATAAAATATGTTTACCATGCTACTGAAGGCCGTGTATTCTCCATTGGTGAAGCTCGTGACTTCGGAGTGACGCATGCATCTGGCGAAGTAGTAACTTTCATCGATATTGACTTCCGTTTCCCCAGCGACTTCTGGGGTCGGCTTTTGTCATTCATAACTTCTTTTGGCCTACCTGAAGCCAAGAAATCATTTTTTGTCGTTCCACTCTTGTATCTCACCCACGAAGGTACAGACGAATTCTTGGATTCGTCAGGAGATGAGCGTTTTTCGTCCATTATCCTAAAATGGCTACGTGGTGACACCGATACTGTTCAGAACATGGCGCCATGCTCATCCATTATCGTCGTGAACAGGTTGCACTACTTATCAATTGGAGGCCATCGTAAAGAGTTTCGTGGTCATGGATACGAAGATTTTGAGCTGGTCCATCGGCTCTTGGACGAAGACAGTACAATACCGCGTGCAGAGAACTATTATAAAGACAACAAGGCGTGGGATGCCTCCACTTATAATGGTTTTCGTTCGCAGTTTGCATTGTTGGGTCGCCCAGCAATGCTTTTTAACCTATTCGGCGTCCATCTGTGGCATCCACGACCTAAAGCCGCTGGCTTCTATAATTCGGGAGCTATGAAAGCTAATCGCGATGCCTGGATGGGGTATTTCCAAGATTACGACAACAACAAAGAACACCCAGATCCTCTAGTATGCAACAAAGTATCTGGTGAAAGAAATCTATTTTTTGGAGAGCCAAGAACAAATAACTCGCGTATTTTTAGAGAAATATTCCCAATCTTAGGAAGTACTCATTTCGCAAAGGAAGCAACCTTTATTGATGATGAAGGGAACGTTTCGGGTCAGTTTCTTAAAAAAACCATATCGCAGCTTGGCATCACAAGGGTTGTATTTCCAAACCCATATGGAAATGAAGCTAGGCTTTCAATTTACAAATGGTGCAAAGAAAACAAGATTGAGATTCTGGTATTTGACAGAGGCGCACTCCCTAATAGTTGGTTCTTTGATCCCAACGGTTTTAATGCGGATTCAGCCAGCTATGAACGCAAAGCTTGGGATGTCGAAATAGATGATGACGCTCGTCAAGAGACAATAGCGCGCATTAGCTATTACTTACACCACGCCCCCCCTCTGGAAGAGCAAGGCGAGCAGATTGGTGCCGCTGCGTTAGCGACTAGGTTAAAGGTTGGAGGGAAAAAAGTTCTATTTGTGCCATTACAGCGCCCCAGTGATTCAGTGATTAAGCATTTTGCTGGCGGTGAGACAGGATACAATCAATTCATAGTGGCTATCGATCAAGCCGCAAAGTATCTGAAGCGTTACGGATGGATTGTACTTGTAAAAAAACACCCCCTTGAAACAGTATCCCCATCGTTTGAACATGCACAATATGTGCCCGCTACGACCAACTTCATTGACCTGATTGAGTTGAGCAGCGCAGTTGCACTCATTAATTCTGGCGTAGGCTTATATGCTATGATGGCTGGAAAGCCATGCTATACATTTGGCGAAACATTTTATGAGATTGATGGAGTTACTGCACCAATTCGTAACTACGATGCAGATCAGCTTTGTGAACAGGTCTTAAACGCATATGATGTAGATATGGAAGCTGTAATGCGATTTGTTCACTATCTTAACAATCGCTTTTATTCTTTCGGGGTTCCTAAGACAGAAAAGAAAAAGCAGCCAGACGGCTCAGTTCTGAACTTGACACGTTACATCGACTTCAAAGAGATTCGACTGCCAAATCGCGCACCTGTATTGTTTAAATGGGAAAGTAAAGCAGCGTATCCTCTTCACGCTCCTTTATTCGAAAGATACCGACTAGATATTTATCAACGCAAAGAAGCCGCTGCGAAAGCTGCCAAATTGATACAAAAGGCAACTTCCCTTCAACCAGTAAAAAAGGAACAGCCGAAGGCTTCTACAGTAGTTGTAAATCACCAAGCAACGAGTAATTTACAGACGACTTCGGCATTGGTGCAACAACCAGTTATTGCAAAGTCGGCAGGGGAAAAAAATGCGAAATTGGATAAATTGAAAAGAAGCCCAAGGTTGTTTTTCAATGATTCGAGAAACCCAGTAATCCGACCACTACGGCATTTGTTTAAAAGGTAATCATACAGACTCATCTTAATATGAAACAGAATTTGCTGTATATTGAGCAGTTATGGCGGTAGTTCATATTAATTTAATGTGTTGGTGTCCCACAAATCCCCCCTCCCACGATGAGCCCCCAGTTCGCCTGGCAGGACTGGGGTTTTTCTATCGCCAATCATGACAGTCTGTAATGCTGGGCCATCGGTCCACGTTTATTCATTCGCCGTATGCATTGGAGGTCTGAGGCGGTCCCAGACAAATAAATGCTTTGCAATGATTTCCGTAAATTTCATCTTATGCAGGAGAACGGCTTGTTCATTCAGTTTCATCAATTATCAAATGATAAAATCATTCTTGTACCAGTACGATCTGTCAAATATATTATTGCACATGACGACGGAGGATCTATGATTTACACTCATCTAACAATTGCGAATTCTGATAAGTTAAGAAGTTTCCATGCGAAAGAAAGCGCAGAACAAATATTCAAGTCAATCCAAAAAGATATTCGGCTGTCGGACGGAATTTTTTCACAACTGTGACTTGCATAATAAAGATACTCGTTTATCCAGGTTGTTGATTTGAACTTTAGCGAGGATGTTGATTTCCATGTTGAGGTGATGGTGTTAAAATCAACAGACAGATCTGCCCTGCTGGCACTCGACATCCCCCTGCTTGAGGATAAACACCTTTAAGGCATCCGAAAACTTCGATGTTTTCCACTCCTTGTCCAGCTTGGAAAATAAAGCAGAAAACTTTAGTCATAAACGTACCAGTTTTATGGAGAGGACGAGCTCTCTTGTATCGTTTTGGAATTACCATCGCCTTCCTCCTCTGTTGGATACGGAAGTGTGTCTACGATCAAAAGTAAACACACCTGTTAGTATGCGATTTTTATTCCAACTGAATGAAGAGAAAAATTAATCAAGTGATCCGTTAAGAAAGTGCCGAATGTATTTCGGTAGTGAGTAAAAGAGAGCAGCAGGCGCCATGATCAGGTATTAACGTTTTAGCGATTGATTATAAATTATATGGAAGTATAAGTAGAAATAGTGTTTGACGTTTCTTTGTTTTACATTTGATAAATCGACACTATTAGGTAGTGAATAATTCGGTGAGTAGATCCAGAATGAGTTCGATCCGTAAAGTCCGCAAGGCAGTTTTTCCCGTCGCCGGTCTTGGCACTCGCTTTCTGCCAGCCACCAAGTCGATCCCCAAGGAAATGCTGACGGTTGTTGATAAGCCCGTCATTCAATATGTTGTCGACGAGGCTCGCGAAGCCGGGATCGAAAATCTTATTTTCGTCACTGGACGCAACAAGGCTGTCATCGAAGATTATTTCGATGCGCAGGTTGAGCTTTATGCCACGCTGGCCGAACGCGGAAAGAAGGCAGAGCTTGAGCATTTGAAGGAACTGCAGCCACAGCCCGGCACCACAAGCTTTACCCGTCAGCAGGTGCCGCTCGGCCTTGGCCATGCGGTCTGGTGCGCGCGTGAACTGGTCGGCGATGAACCGTTTGCGCTGCTATTGCCAGACATGGTTATGCAGTCGAAGAAGGGTTGCCTTAAGGAAATGGTCGAGCTCTATGAGCAGACCGGCGGCAATGTGATTGCCGTGCAGGAATGCGATCCTGAAGAAGCGCATAAATACGGCATCGTCGGCAAGGGCAATGCAATCGGCAATGGCTTTGAGATCAACCAGATGGTTGAAAAGCCTGCCAAGGGTACAGCGCCGTCAAATCTCTACATCAATGGTCGCTATATTCTTCAGCCGGAAATCTTTGACCTGTTGAGCAAGCAGGAAAAGGGCGCTGGCAATGAAATCCAGCTCACCGATGCCATGCTCAAACTTGCAGATGCGCAGAAGTTCTATGGCTTTGATTATCATGGCCGGACATTCGATTGCGGTTCAAAGTCGGGTTTCATTGAAGCTAACGTGGCTTTTGCCTTGTGGCGCAAAGATATTCGTCCGACCGTTGAAGTTTCGATTGCCGATCTTTTGAAGACAATCAAGGGGTAATAGATTGGAGAATTACCTAAAATATTCATGCTGAAATATAAGTGGATATTTTCGCTGGAAAATTTCACTAATTTCAATGGTATCGGTACCAACTTCAATTTAGCAGACATAGAATTTCTTTTACTCGCACCTTGCCAAGTAAAAAAAGAACTACAGTCTGGTGTATAATTAGTTTTATTAAAGCTGTAATTTATTGGTAAATATTCGTTGAATTTATTGATCTGTGATCTGAAATTAAGTTTTCGTTTGTGTGTATCGGCAACTAGTTTATTATATATCAAAATATTACTGCAATAGACAGGCTAATATTGTATTTTGTTGCTTGGGATATCGTTACGATTTGATATTTTTTAGTATTAAAAGGGGCGTAATCAGATTAAACGCTGACTCTTGTAGGTTTGCGTTAGATTATGATTCGCTTCGTGATGTTCAATTGGAACGGATCAAAAATTCGAAAGCGTTCGCTGCGTCGCACATGTTTCTTAGCTTGACGCATTAAAGTTCCGTGGGAGCAGGTCGTCGAGGCCGCTTTGGGGATGTCCGGTTGCGATAGCAGTGAGTGTTGCGTTAAGATAAGCTAAGTGTTCAACATTGTTGATTTTGCAGGTTTCAATCAGCGGAGCGATGCGTCCCCAAGTGATGCCGCCTCCGTCGTGACCTGCAAAGAGCGCGTTCTTGCGATCGGTAGAGATAGGCCGGATGAGGTCGACCTCTACTCGACCATCCGTTAAGGAGGTTTGCAGGCCTTCCCATCGGCTATGGATATAGGGGAGCTTTTCTCCCAGACAAGATTTGGCGGATACCTTGCTGAGGCAATTCACCGAAGGCGGCGACTAAGGACGCGGTGCGGGTCTTGCGGGCAGACAGGCGCTGGCCAAGTAAGATGCCTCGTATATCGTAGAACCCAGCAATCCGTGTGTTACGGCCCTACAATTGCGTATCGATCAAGAACGCGGCAATCGATATCCAATTTAAGCAAAGCACGGGCCAACCAGAAGCCGTCGTATCCGGCCTCATAACATACAACGATTCTTCCGCCGTCTACCCGACATGACTCCAGTCTCCTGACCAGGCCAGGAAGGTCTCCGCCCTTAATTTTATAGATACTCGGTTGCTCTCGATCGATTGTAACGGCCCGATTGCCACCGCCTTTTGAAGCAAAGCCTCGTGACGTAAGACACGTCTTTAGCGACGTCGTTAATGACGTGTCTTGAGATTGAGGTGTACGATGCGGGTGGAGATACTTGGCCACGAACGCCGCCGCCGTTGGCGGGTGGAAGATAAGCTTGCGATAGTCAGTTCGCTTGGGGTTGCTGGCGCGACAGTCACAGAAGTTGCGCTCCGTCACGATGTATCGCGGCAGCAGATTTACATGTGGCGTAGCGAGTTGAAGAGGAAGGGGCTTCTGCCTCCTTCGCCGGAGGCCTTGTTTCTTCCCGTTGACATGATTGGCGCTCCGCTTGGTTCTGAGGCGAACAGTTCCTTCGATGCTTCATCCTCAATGGTTGAATTGCAATTGCGCTGCGGTCGTCGACTTTGTTTTGGCATTCAAGTGGATGGTGCGGTGCTGACGCGGCTCATCCAGACGGTGGAACAGGCATGATTGGACCGGGCACCGGCGTTCGAGTTTACCTTGCCTGTGGCGTCACAGACATGAGGAAGGGTATTGAGGGCCTTTCGATGTTGGCACAGGATGTCTTGCGCCAGAAGCCGACAGGTGGATCTGTCTTCGCCTTTCGTGGGCGACGTGGTGATCGGGTAAAGCTCCTATATTTTGATGGCCAGGTATTTTGCCTTTACTATAAAATTCTGCAGAAAGGCCGTTTCCCCTGGCCTTCAGCGGCCGATGGGTCAGCTCGACTGACAGCAGCACAATTGGCGATGCTATGGGAAGGAATAGACTGGAGACGTCCGGACTGGGGTGCTCCGCCGGCACGTGTCGGTTGATTTTATCTTACTGAAACTACTTGTTTTTATGGCGTTCTGTCCTGACTTATGCTAGTCAGGATCATGTCAAATGCAAGCTCAATTCTTCCTGATGATCCAGCCTTTCTGAAGGCGATGATCACTGCCTTGCAGGCGGAGAATGCGAAGATGTCGGCGGCGTTGAAAGCGCACGATCAACTGATCCAGGGTCTGAGGCTACGTATTGCCCGGCTGAAGAAACAGATATTCGGTAAGTCTTCTGAAAAGATCGAGCGGGAAATTGCGCAACTGGAACTGGCGCTGGAGGATCTGTTGATTGCCAGTGCCGAGCACAAGACCGCGCCCGTCGAAGAGCTTGAAGACGATACGGCTTGCGTCCAGGATGAGACATCACAATCCCGGTCACTGCGTCGACGTCCGCGTGTGTCGGAAAATGCCGTTCGCGAACGCCGGGAGCTTGATCCCGGTCATTGCTGTCCTGCCTGCGGCGGAGAGTTGCGCCTTGTCGGAGAGGATGTGAGCGAAATCCTCCACATGGTCGCAGCGACGATGAAGGTCATCGAGATCGCCCGACCAAAGAAGTCGTGTCGTTGTTGCGAGAAGATGGTACAGGTTCCAGCGCCCAGCCGTCCGATACCCGGTAGTATGGCTGGTGCCGGGCTTCTGGCCTTTATCCTGGTCTCCAAGTTCGACGATCACTTGCCACTCTATCGCCTCAACGAGATCTTCGCGCGGATGGGTGCCGATATACCTGACAGCACACTGGTGGACTGGTGCGGTCGTGCCATGCAGGTGCTTCGGCCGCTGATTGAGCGCATTGAGACCGAGATTATGAAAAGCGATCTCCTCCATGCTGACGATACCCCGATCCGGGTGCTGGATCGGACACTGCGCGACAAGGGACTGGGCAAAGGTGTGAAGAAGGGCAGGATCTGGACATATGTCCGCGATCAGCGTCCATGGGCGGGCAGTGCACCGCCGGGTGCGGTTTATTACTTCGCGCCCGATTGGAAGGAAGAGCACGTCCACCATCATCTGCGAGAGGCGAGCGGCATCCTCCAGGCCGATGGTTATAAAGGCTACACAAAACTATACGAACCTGATGCGGGTGGTAACTACCGCTTCCGCGAGGCTTCCTGTTGGGCGCATTGGCGGCGTGACTTTCATGACATCTGGACCGCGAACAAATCCGAGATTGCGCGCGCGGCTCTCGATCGGATTGGAGCGCTGTATGATATCGAGCGGGATATTGCAGGTCGGCCCGCCGATGTACGGCTTGTTACACGTCAAAAGCACAGCAAGCCGAAGGTCGAGGAACTGCATGCATGGGCGGAAAAGCAGTTGCTTCGCATTCCGGGCAAAAGCGAATTGGCGAAGGCTTTGCGCTATGGGCTAAGCAGATGGCAATCTCTCTGCTTGTTCCTGGAGGACGGGCGTGTGGCCATGGATAACAACGCTGCGGAGCGAGCCCTGAGGCCGATAGGAGTAGGACGCCGGAATTGGTTATTCGCAGGTGCTGACACCGGCGCGGAAACTCTGGCACGCGCCATGACGATCATTGAAACGGCGAAGATGAACGGCATCAACCCGCAAGCCTATCTGGCCGATGTGCTCGACCGCATTCATGATCACAAAATCAATCGGCTCGATGAATTGCTTCCATGGAATTGGGTGCCGCTCGTAGTAGAACATGCTGAGGCAGCCTGATGGCGACGGTCAGATTTGTCTACACCGCAGACTATGTCGCCGAAATACTCGAAGAGGATGTCGATCTTCTTCAAGCGATCATCTACAATGACGACAACTTGACCTATGGAAATATCATCACTGTTGTAACCGGCGACGATCAAACCACTTCCGCTTTGACGGACGACGGCATCGATGAACTCAGACAGATGCTGGCCGACGCACGGCGATCAGCCGAAAAATGGCAAGAATTCCTCCAATGCTATGTCGACGACCGGGAAGTCGTCGAACGTGTCAAGACATATTCCCCACGGTAACAATCGGGCGGTTACGATCGATCTGATTGACAGCAAGAACCCAAGTTGCCTTGCTCAACTCAATGGCGGCATAAATGGTAGGCGAACTCTCAACAGTATTGGACATAATTGTTCTCCTGTTAAAAAAAACCTGAGCCACAGTACGCCTTTTCGCCGCCGGCTCTAATCATAGGATCTTTTTAGCCGGGGCACTCAGCAAAGCGGGATTGCTGAGCGGAAGGAAATGATCGACCGCGCGCACAAGCTTTCGGTCGCACGACAGGCAAAGCTCCTCGGGTTCAGCCGTAGCAGTGTCTACTATTCACCGCGCCCTGTATCGGACAGCGATCTGGCACTGATGCACCGGATTGATGAATTGCATCTGGAATATCCATTCGCGGGAAGTCGGATGTTGCAGGGGCTTTTGAAAGGAGAAAGGCTTGAGGTTGGGCGGCTGCATGTCGCCACGCTGATGAAGAAGATGAGCATCGAGGCGATCTACCGCCGCCCCAACACTTCGAAGCCCGCACCTGGGTACAAGATTTATCCTTATTTCCTGCGCAAACTTGCGGTCACCAGGCCCAATCAGGTCTGGGCGATGGACCTGACATATATTCCGATGGCACGTGGTTTTGTTTATCTGTGCGCTGTCGTCGACTGGTTCAGTCGCCGGGTTCTATCCTGGCGGTTGTCTATCACGATGGAGGCGGACTTCTGCATCGAAGCAGTCGAGGAGGCACTGGCGCGGTATGGCAAACCCGACATATTTAATACCGACCAGGGCTCGCAGTTCACGTCCATTGACTTCACTAACGTACTGAAAAAGGCAGAGATCGCCATCTCAATGGATGGAAAGGGCGCATGGCGCGACAATGTCTTCGTTGAGCGGCTATGGCGGTCGATTAAATATGAGGAGGTCGATATCCACGCCTACAAAACCGTATCCGAAGCGAGAGCTGGCATCTGCAGATATCCAAATTTCTACAACAGCCGACGGCCACATTCATCGCTTGACCAGCAGACTACCGGATCAGGTTTACTTTAACGCGCTGACACCAATGATGGTGGCGGCATAATCGCGACGGAAATCCACTTAACAAAATGCCCGAAACGGTTCAGACAAAAACGAACCACCTCTCACATAATCTGCGGAAACTTGCTGTGCCGACTAAATCCCATAAGCGATTTAATGGGCATATATTAAAAAATCCTGTGAAATAGTGGGCAATAATTTAAAAAATCAATAAAGAAAATGGAGAGAATTTTGTGTCCCACTTTTGGATAAGCTACCGTAATCATTGCATATATGTGGTTCCTCCGGGCCCACCATTATTTATAAAATTCAAAGACTTAGGCCTAATAGGTTGTCACGGCGACGCCCAGGGAAAACCCGGATTATTTGAGTGGTTTTGACTATT
>Ga0308165_1001530_pt1 | contig 31819 bp, 28 predicted proteins | sample PhyWR2_FD_201032 | JGI IMG/M metagenome (GOLD analysis project Ga0308165, IMG submission 201032) | Phyllosphere microbial communities from UC Gill Tract Community Farm, Albany, California, United States - DLSLW.R2 | ecosystem: Host-associated > Plants > Phyllosphere > Unclassified | place: USA... | reverse complement strand
AAGAGGATCTCGCTGCGCTTTCGACCGAGGGCATGCTGGGCCGCGCCGGGGCCATGCTGCGCGAGCGGGTCGAAGCAGGCGGCCCCGATGCGCAGCGCGCCCGCCGCGCGCTGGAGCGCCTTTTCGTCGAAGCCCTGCGGGAAGAAACGCTTACCGGGGAGAATGCGGCATGAGCCTGCTGCTGCGCCGCATCGCGCTGGAAAACTTCCGCAAGTTCCGCGCTCCGCATGAGATCGCCGGGCTGACGGACGGCCTCAACGTGGTCATCGAGCCGAACGAAACCGGCAAGTCCACGCTGCTGGAGGCCGTGCGCGCCGGGCTGTTCCTCAAGCACAACTCGAAGACGCAGCTCATCACCTCGTTCCAGCCTCACGGCGACGAAGTGGGCCCTGAAATCACGCTTGATTTCGAGGTCGATGGCGCAGCTTATGCGTTGAAGAAGCGCTTCATCAGCCGCGCCATGGCCGAATTGTCCGGCCCGCGCGGGCGCAGTCAGGGGTCCGAAGCGGAAGACGCGCTGCAGCGCCTGCTCGGCTTCGAACAGGGGCGCGGGTTCGATACCGGGATGGCCGGCGCGCTTGGCATGCTCTGGGTCTCGCAGATGGACGGCCTTTCGGTAACCCCGCCGGGTGAGCGCGTGCGCGACCTGATCGGCGCGACGCTGCAGGGCGAGGCCGGGACGATACTGGGCAGCGCCGCGTTCGAGCGCGTGCGCGGAAGGGTCGAGGGCCAGTTCCGCGAATACCTCACCGCCACCGGGCGTCCGACTGGACGCTACACGGCAGCGCAGCAGCGCGCGACAGCCGCCGCTGCCGCGCTGAGCGAGGCCCAGCAGAAGGAAGCCGCGCTGGAAGCGGCCTTCGATGATCTTGCGAAAGTACGCGCCCAGCTAACCACCTTGCGCCGCGAACTGGAAGACGATCACGACGCCGAAGAACGCGCTGCCCTGCTTGCCCGTCTCGATACCGCCCGCAGCGCCGCCCAGCAGCTGGCGACGCGGCAGGCCGAAGCAATCGGCGCGGCCGGGCGGCTCGCAGCCTTGGAAGACCTTGCGGCGCGAGGCAGTCAGGCGCTGAACCGGAAAACCGGTGCACAGACGCGGCGCGACAAGGCTCAGGCCGAGCGCGGCGCCCTGTCGGCGCGGCTCGGCGAAGCGCGCGGCAAAGCGGCTCAGGCCGGCGAAGCGCTGACGGCAGCGCGCACCGCACGCAGCGACGCCCGAACCGCTTTGGTCGAGGCGCGCACCCTCAACGCGGCCCGGCAGACCCGCGAGGCGGTTGTCGCCGCGCACGAACGTCACGCCGGCATCCTCGCGCTGGAAGCCGAGCGAAAGGCGCTGGAGGGCAGCGCCGCGCACCGCGTGCCCACCGAAGTCCTCGCCGATCTGGAAGCCGGCGAGCGCGAGGCGATCCGTCACCGCACGCTGCTGGAGGCGGACGGCACCCGCGTCGAGCTGGTCGGCCCCGCCGCCGCTCTCACCCGCGACGGTGCGCCGATGACACCCGGCGAATGGACGCTGACGCGCGAGACGCGCATCGGCCTGCCGGGCGGCGGCGAACTCGTGCTGCGCCCCTCGCAGGCGCTGGCCGGGGCGCAGGCCGCGCTGGACAAAGCGGCCGCTCGGCAGGCTGCGCTGCTGGCACAGTGGCAGCTGGAAAGCCTTGCCCAGGGCCACGCCCGCAACGAGGCCGCACGCGAAGCGCAGCGCGGCGCCGAAACGCTTGCCGCGCGCATCGCCGCCGCCGCCCCGGTCGACCGCGATCTGGGCCTGCTCGCGGGAGCCGATGCGCTCAAGGTCTTCGTTGCCGCGCATCCCCTGACGGACGCGGGCGAAAATGCCGAGACCCGCCCCGTTGCAGACCTCGAACAGATGGCCGAGACGTGCGAAACCGCATACGCCCGCGCCGAAGCCTTCCTGAAACAGGCCGACGACGACCTGCGCGCGGCGGAAAAAGCAGAAACCCCGCTGGCCATCGATGAGCAAACCGCCCTCAACGACCTTGCCGGCATTGCCGATGAACTGGCTCGTCTCGCGGCCCATCCCGATTTCGCCGCGCTCGACAGCGCGCTTCCCGCCGCGCGCGAGGCCGGGGCGACTGCATCGGTGGAACTGGAGAAGGCCCGCATCAACGCGCAGGCCTTTGACGAAGACGCCCTGCGCCGCCGGATCGACATGCTCGCCGCGCGCCGCAAGGCCGCGGAGGACAGCCGAGGCGAATTGACCAGCCGCATCGCCGCGCTTGAAGCTAAAGTGGAAAGCGAAGGCGGCAAGGGCCTTGCCGAACACGCCGCCGCCGCGCGCGAGGAAGACCTTGCCGCCCGCGCCGCTCTGGTCCGCATCGAGGAGGAAGCCGAAACCCTGCGCCTCCTGCGTGACACTCTTGGCGAAGCGCAAACCGAAACGGCGCGCACCATCACCGGCCCCGTGGCGGCACGTGCCGCGCGCTATGTCGGGCGCATCCTGCCCGGCGGCGAACCCGCTTTCGGCGAGGACCTGGGCCTTGCGGCGATCCGGCGCGGCGGCATGGACGAGGCCTGCGAACAGCTTTCACGCGGCACGCAGGAACAGCTCGCCATCCTCACCCGCCTCGCTTTCGCCGACATGTTGCTGGAGGAAGGCCGCCCGGTTTCGCTGATCCTCGACGATCCGCTGGTCTATGCCGACGACACGCGCCTGGACGCCATGATCGAGCTGATCGTCGAAGCTTCGCAGCGCATGCAGGTGATCCTGCTAACCTGCCGCGAACGCGCCTTCCGCCATGTTCCGGGCAACCGCATCCGGCTTTGAGGCGGCGGACCGGCCTCTCAGCCGCGTTTCACCAGAGCGCTCAGAGCTTGTCGACGGGCTTGCGGGTGACGGCCATGACAGGGGAGCTTGCGGCAACGCCAACGGGCGCCGATGGCTTGGCCTTGGATGCCTTGGGTTTGCGAACTTCGCGTGTGCTGCGTTTTTGAGATTTCGCCATGATAGTGTTCCTGCATCAAGCGGGGGCACATGATATCCCTCAGCCGCAAGAAGCTCGAGGTCGAAGTCTCGCGATAGCAGGCTTCTAGCACCGAACCGTGATCGCTCTGGCATCAATTCGTTGCAGCTTACGAATGCCCCTTTGTCTGCGGAACCTGCCCATTGGCAGGAAAGGCGATCCGAACGGCCAGCCCTGCCTCGCGATCCAAGATGCTGCACTCAGCCCCGTGCAGCGCCGCAATCGCGGCGACCAGAGCCAGGCCAAGGCCCGAACCTTCGGTATTGCGGCTTGCGTCCAGCCGATAGAAGCGCCGGAAGACGTTGGCCCGCTCGCCCGGCGGGATGCCGGGGCCTGTATCGCACAGTTCGGCGACGGGCACGCCGCCAGCGACGAACAGCCGGGAGGTAATGGTCGATCCGGCGGGCGTGTGGACAATCGCATTCTCGACGAGATTGGTGAAAAGCTGCGCGAGCAGTTCCCCGTCGCCTTCCACCACGACGCCCTGTGCATGGTCCGCCAAGTAGCTTTGCCCGGCATCCTCCGCAACGGGCGCATAGGCCTGATGGATGCGGTCCATCAACTCGCTGAGATCGACGCCGGTGAAGCGTTTTCGCCCTACCCCGCCCTCCAGCGAGCCGATCCTCAGCAGTGCCTGAAAAGTGCTGAGGATGCCCGCCGTCTGCGCCAGCGCATCGTCGATCATCGCCGGCTCTACCACAGGACTGTCCTGCATCTGTTCAAGGCGCTGGTGCAGGCGGCTGAGCGGGGTGCGCAGGTCATGGGCGATGTCGGTCGAAACCTGCCGCAATGCCTCCATCGCCGCCGCATTGCGGTCCAGCATGCGGTTGAGGTTATGCGAAAGTTCGTCGAACTCCGGGCCGAACCCGATCGTCGGCAAGCGCTCGGCCCTGTCGCCCTCGACGATACGGTCGACCGCGCGGTTGACCCGGTCCAGGCGGCGCAGGAACAGCCGCCCGGTCAGGTATCCGCCCAGCAGCGCGAATAGCGCAATGCCAAGGCCGCTGAGCAGGGTGAACCGGCTAAGCCGCGCACGCATCCGCTGGACGTCATAATTGTCCGTACCCACGATGAGGGTCAGCCCGCCGGGCAGCGGCTTGCCCAAGGTCGTGAAGGTTTCGCGGGTCGGGCCTCCCGGCTCGCGAGCGGGTTCGGTGACGTCCACGCTGCTCCAGCCGTTTCGGGCGACCGTTCGGGGCAGATCGCCGAACAGGTGCGCGCCGTCGCCGCCGAGCAGAAGATAGCGGTATTGGGCATCGCGGCTGACACCGGCATGGCGCACCATTGCATCGATCAGGCCCTGCCGTCCAAGCTGGGCATATTCGCCCGCCAGCACGGCGGATTCTGCCTTGAGGCCGCCGTTTGTCGCCTCGGCAGCATAGCGACCAATCTGGTGCTGGACAATCACCAGCAAGGCGGCCGCGCCGATGGCGAAGACCGCCGCCAGCAGCAGCGCAAAGCGAAAAGCTGCGCTGCGCATCGGCCCCGAGGTGCGCTGCTCAGTCACCATCGATACGATATCCCGCGCCGCGTACTGTCTGGATCAACTCACGCCCGAAACCGCGATCGACTTTGGCGCGAAGGCGGCTCATGTGGCTTTCTATCACGTTGGTCTTCGGGTCGAAATGGAACGACCAGACATTCTCCAGCAGCATGGCGCGGGTGACCACTTCGCCTGCGTGGAGCATGAGATATTCGAGCAGTTTCAGTTCCTGTGCCTGAATGTCGATACGGACACCCCCGCGCGCAACCGTACGCCTAATACGGTCGAGTTCCAGGTCGCCGGCGCGCAGCACGGTCTTCGTCCCGGCGATAGGCGGCCGCCGCGCTAGGGCATTGATCCGCGCCAATAGCTCGCTCGCCGCGAAGGGCTTGGCCAGATAGTCGTCCGCCCCGGCCTCCAGCCCCTCGACGCGGTCCTCCACGCCGTTCATGGCAGTCAGGAACACGGCCGGGGTACGCACTTCCATGGCACGCAGCGCCTTGAGAGCGCCCAGTCCATCGACGCCGGCAACCATCCGGTCGAGGATGAGCACCGCGTAATCGCCGCCCGTCGCCAGGAAAATGGCATCCTTGCCGCTGGTGCAGCTATCCACCACATGTCCGGCAGCCGTGAGCACGCGCTCCAGATGCATGCGCGTCGCCTCGTCGTCCTCAAGCAGCAATATCTTCATGGATGGGCCTTTGATTCAATCGGCACGGTGCTGTCTTGCCTTCCTTGTGCGCGACCTTCGGGGGCATCGGCAAGTTGGCAAGAATCAATGTTGAGCCAATCTTTAGCGAAGGTTATTCCCGCTAGGCTGCCCGTGTGATCAACTCCGCCCGCCCGACGGCAAGAAGCCGGTTCCGCCGCGCCGCCCTCATCCTTGCCCTGGCGATGGGTGGATGCGCGCGGTATACGCCCTTGCCGCTTTCCACCGCTGCCCCCCTGCCTGCCCAGCTTCCCGCCTCCGAGACCCTGCACGGGCCGCTTACCGCCGGGCAGGTGGTGACGCTTGCGCTGGCCAACAACCCCGACCTCAAAGCCGCACGCCTGAAACGCGGCATCGCGGCGGGACAGTCGACGCAGGCGGGGATTTTGGCGAACCCCTCCCTCAGCGGGGCACTGCTTCCTTTGCTTTCGGGCGCGGGAACGGTATCGGCGTGGAACCTGGGCATTACCCAGGACATCAAGAATATCATCACCTATCGCTCGCGAAAGCGTGAGGCGAAGGCGAACGAACGGCAGATCGATGCCGATATCGTCTGGCAGGAATGGCAGGTCGCCGGACAGGCGCGGCAAATCGCCACCGACCTTATCATTGGCGCCCGCAACCGCGAAAGCTATCTCGCCGCCTACCAATTGCTTGCCGGGCGTAACGCCCGGCTGGAGAGGGCACTGGCCGCCCGCTCGGTGACATTGGTGACGGCGGCGCCGGACAGGGTCCCCCTGCAATCCGCGCGCACGGCGCTCGATGCACTGGACCAGCAGCAGCTTGCGCTGATGCACCAGTTGGACGCCCTGCTCGGCCTTGCGCCCGATGTTGTCGTGCCTCTCGCCGCACAGCCTGACCTGCCGGCTTTCGACCCTGCGGAAATCCGCGCCCAGATCGCTACGTTGCCAGATCGCCGGCCGGACCTTCTCGCGCTGCGCATGGGCTATGCCGCCGCCGACGAACAATTGCGGCAGGCGGTCCAGTCTCAGTTCCCGGACCTGATCCTGGGCGGCAGCGTCGCCAGCGACAACTCCAGGGTCATAAACGGCGGCCCGAACGTGCAGGTCGGCCTGCCGATCTTCGACCGGGGGCAGGGCAATATCGCCATCGCCCGTGCCACCCGGGAGCAACTCCACGCCGATTACGACGCGCGCCTTGCCGCCGCCGTGGGAACGGCCGGGGCGTTGCTTCGCGAATACGAACAATTGTCGGCGCAGCTTGCCATCGCTCGCCGTGATCTACCCGCCGCCCGCCTTGCTGCAACCCGCGCACAAGCGGCGTTCGGTGCCTCAAACCTCGACGAGCGGGGCTACGTCGACCTCGTCTCGAACCGCTCTGCCAAGGAACAGGAAATCATGACGCTGGAGCTTGCCCTGCTCGATCGCCAGATCGCAGTCCAGACGCTGGTAGGGGCCGGATTGCCGGCTGTCGACCTGACGGTGGGCGCGAAGTGAAGGGGCTGTTCGTCCTCCCCGTCATGGTGCTGCTGGCAAGCTGCGGATCGGGCGCACCTGAAGCGCCGCAGACACCCAGCGTACTGGTCAGCGCCGTGCCCGCAAGGCAGGGCACACTTCCTCGCATGGTAGATGCCTATGGCTCGGTCGGTGCTGCGCTGAGCGGCACCATTACCCTAAGCGAGGCGCAGCCCGGCCAGATTACCGCCCTGTTCGCGGCGCCCGGCATGGCAGTGCGCGCCGGACAACCCCTTGCGACCTTCATCACCGCACCTGCCGCACGCAGCAGCTATCTTCAGGCGGTTGCCGCGCTGACCGCTGCGCGCAAGCAGCAGCAGACGACCGCCCAGCTTCTGTCGCAGCAACTCGCCACCCAGGACCAAATGACGCAGGCGGCCAAGGCCGTGACCGACGCCCAGACCTCGCTCGCAGCCTTGAAGGCGGACGGTGCCGGCCAAGCGGTCCACACGATCACCGCGCCGTTCGGCGGCATCGTCACCGCCGTCAGTGTAGCGCAGGGCGACCGAATCCAGGGCGGTGCGCCGATCCTCACCGCTGCGCGGGCAAGCGGTATCGTCGTTACCGCCGGGGTCGACCCGGCCGACCGGGCCGGGATCGCGCCGGGGCAGGCGGCCAGCTTGCGGCGGCTTTCCGGCGGCGGCGCGCTGCAGGGACAGGTTATCCGCGTGGACAGCGCGCTCAATCCGGTCAGCCGGCTTGTCGACGTCGACATCAGCTTCCCCGCCGGTGCGCTTCTCCCGGGCGAAGCGATGCAGATCGGGATCGAGACCGGGCAAGTCCAAGGGTGGGTCGTCCCGCACAGGGCCGTCGTCACCGCCGGCGGACCGGCGCGCGTCTTCCAAATCGTCGGCGGCAAGGCCAAGGCAGTGCTCGTCCGCGTCGTGCTGGCATCCGATCGGGGCGACGTGGTTCAGGGCGCGCTCGATGCAGGCAAGCCGCTGATCGTCGACGGCGCCTACCAGGTCGGTGACGGCGATGCCGTGCGCCAGGCGAGGCGCCAGAGCGGGAGCCGGTGATGCTGGAAAAGCTGCTGCGCGGCCAGTCACGCGCCATCATCCTCGTTGCACTTGCAATGGCGCTGGCCGGTATCGTCGCCGCGTTTTCGCTGCCGATCGGCCTGTTTCCGCAGGTTTCGTTCCCGCGCGTCGTGGTCGATCTGGATTCCGGCAGCCGCCCGGCGGACCAGACCGCGCTGACCGTCACCCGCCCCGTGGAGGAGGCGATCCGCGCCATTCCCGGCGTACAAAACGTGCGCTCGGAAACGAGCCGGGGTTCGGCGCAGATCTCGGTCGACTTTGGCTGGGGCCGTGACATGGTCGCCAGCACGCTGCTGATCGACACCGCCGTGAGCCGCGCCCTGCCCTCGCTCCCCGCCGGCACGCAGTATGACGTGCGGCGGATGGACCCCACGGTATTTCCCATCATATCCTACGCGCTGGTATCGGACAGCGCCGACCCGATCGCCCTGCAGGACCTGGCCAAGTACCAGATCACGCCGCTGCTTTCATCGATCAACGGACTGGCCCGCATCGGCGTGCAGGGCGGTGACACCGCCGAAGTGCAGGTGCTGGCCGATCCGCATCGACTGGCAGACCACAACCTGTCGATGACAGACCTTTCCGCCGCGATCGCAAGCGGAAATGTCCTGAGCGCCGTGGGCCAGGTGCAGGACCGCGGCCGGCTGTCGCTGGTCATCGCCGACCGCAGCGTCACCAGCGCGGCGCAAGTCGGCGACATCGTCGTCAAGGCGGCGCCTGCCGGCGTGGTGCGCGTGCGCGATTTGGCAACCGTGCAGGACGGCGCCCTGCCGATCTGGCAGCGCATAGTCGAGGACGGCCGCCCCGCCGTCCTCTTCAACATCTACGAACAGCCCGACGGAAATGCGGTGCAGATCGCGCAGGAAGTCGAGCAGAAGCTGGCCGGGCTGAAACTGCCACCCGGCGTCAAACTGGTGAACTGGTACGACCAGAGCCAACTGGTCACGCAATCCGTCTCCAGCGTCCGCGATGCGGTCCTGATCGGGTTGGTGCTCGCGGGACTGGTGCTCCTGTGGTTCCTGCGGAGCTGGCGCGTGACGCTGGTGGCGGTGATCGTGGTCCCGGCAACGCTGGCAGCGACCGTCCTGGTGCCGAGCATGCTGGGCATGAGCTTCAACATCATGACTTTGGGCGGAATCGCGGCTGCGGTGGGCCTGCTGATCGACGACGTCATCGTCATGGTCGAACATATCGCACGGCGCGCGGGCGCTCCCGGCACGGACGGCAAGCCCGCCGGCAATGCCGCCGTGATCCCCGCCGCGCGCGAATTCATGGCGCCTCTCACCGGATCGAGCATGGCGACGCTGATCGTGTTCGTGCCGCTCTCGTTCCTTACCGGCGTGACCGGCGCGTTTTCCAAGGCGCTGTCGGTGACGATGGCGGCGGCGCTTGCCATCTCATGGGCGATGACCGCCTTCGTAGTGCCGATCCTGGTACGCCGGCTGGTGGACTTCGATAAGTGGCACGACCCCGCCGAAGCTGAAGGCCGCATCGCCCATGCCCACGGCCGCGCGCTCGACCGTCTTTCCGCCCGCCCCTGGCTGCTCGCCGCTATTGCCCTGCCGCTGCTGGTAATCGGCTACATCGGCTACTCGAACGTGCCCACCGGCTTCATGCCGAAGGTCGACGAAGGCGGCTTCGTCATGGATTATCATACCCCGCCCGGCACCTCGCTGGACGAAAGCGGCAGGCAGGTGGGCCAGATCGACGCGATGCTGCGCGCCAATCCTGAAGTACTGACGTTCTCGCGGCGATTGGGCACCGGCCTCGGCGGCGATCTGGGCCAGAGCTATCACGGCGACTACTTCGTGCGGCTCAAGCCGGGCCACAGCCAGCCCACCGAAGCCATCGCCGCCGCCATCGCTGACGATGTCGCGCTCAAAGTGCCCGGCGTTCAGGTCGAGGTGGCGCAGCTGATCGAGGATCTCATCGGCGATCTAACCGCCGTGCCGCAGCCCATCGAGGTGAAGCTCTATGCCTCGGACCCGTCCATCCTCGAAGCCGAAGCGCAGAAGGTGGCGGCGCTGGTGAGCAAGGTTTCCGGCGTCGTCGAGGTGAACGACGGCGTGCAACTCGCCGGCGATGCGCTGGACGTGCATGTCGATCCGGTCCGCGCCGGGATCGAAGGCGTGACACCCGCCGATGTCGAGGCGCAGCTTTCCACCGCCCTCACCGGCACCGTGGCCACCACGCTGGCCCAGCCCAACAAGGCCGTCGACGTGCGTGTACGGCTGGCCGATGCCGCAGCCGTCGGCGAAACGCGCCTCGCCCAGCTACCGATCCGTGCGGCGGACGGCCACATCTTCCCGCTGTCGCGCGTGGCCACGGTAGAGCCCGTCACCGGACAGCCGCAGATCGGCCGCGAGAACCTGGAGCCTATGATCGCCGTCACCGGGCGCATTCAAGGCCGGGGCATCGGCGCAGCGGTAGGCGACGTGCAAGCGATGCTCGATCGGCCCGGCGCGCTCAGTCCCGGAGTGCGGTACGAACTGGGCGGCCTGTACCAGCAGCAGCAGATTGCCTTTTCCGGGCTTATCAAGGTCTTCGCCGCCGCGCTTGTGGCCGAACTGGTGCTGCTGCTTGTGCTATATCGGCGCTTCTGGCTTCCGGTCATCATCATCGGCTGCTCACTGCTTTCCACCACGGCAGTGTTCACGGCGCTATGGTTGGCCGGGGTCGACCTCAACATCACCGCGCTGATGGGCATGACGATGATCATCGGCATCGGCACCGAAATGGCGATCTTCTACGTCTCGGAATTCGAGGAGCTTTCCCATTCGATGTCGCCCGCGCAGGCGACGCGTGAGGCCAGCCGGAACCGCCTGCGCCCGATCACCATGACCACGTTGGCCGCAATCCTGACGCTGCTGCCGCTGGCCTTTGCGATCGGGCAAGGCTCCGGCATCCAGCAACCACTGGCAATCGCGATCATCGCCGGGCTGCTGCTACAGTACCCGCTGGTACTGCTGGCTATGCCGGTGCTGGTGAGGCTAACGCTGCCGAAGGACACGTGATCGGCGGCAGGGCGATTCCCCCTCGCCGCTTCGCCACCCCTTATGCCGCCCGGGAACGGCGCCGCACCTGCCGGTATTCGGCAAAGAGGCCCTCGAAGTGCTGCAGGTTGCTGACCACGTCACCCAGGCGGGACGCGCTTATGGGCTGCGCGCAAAACTTCACGATCGCGTTGGTCAGCGAGAAGCGGTTGCCCGCCTTGTAGGTCAGCCCCGCGCCGTCACGCGCATGATCTGCCGCGCCGCCGCTGTCGGGGACGATCACTGCGGTTCCACTGGCCCGCGCCTCGGCGCCGACCATGCAGAAAGTCTCGGCTTCGCAGCCGTGCACGACGGCGTCTGCGCTGGCGAGGATCGCGGCGAAAGCGGCACGGTCGCGCTCAGGCTCGAACAGGCGGACATGCGGGTTGCCGCCGATAGCACTGCGGATCGCCCGCGCTTCGCGCCCTTCGCCCAGCAGGATGAGGCCGACCGGACGGTGCAGGCTGGCAGCCGCCGCAGCATCCACCACCATCGGCCAGCGCTTTTCAGGTGCGAGACGACCGGCGGCGACCAGCAGACACGCGCTTTCATCAAGACCGCACAGCGCCAGCAACCGGCCGCGCAAGGCCGGATCGCGGCGCTCTGGCGAGAACACGCCGGTCTCGACGCCCAGCGGATGAACGCGCACTCCGGCAACCCCGCCCTCGCGCATCCGGGCTGCCAGATCGTGGTTGGCGCAGACGGTCATGTCGAAAGCTCCGCCAAGCTGGCGAAGATGCGCCCAATAGCGCTCGAACCCCCGGTCGATGTGCGAGCGTGAGAGCATCGGCGCAAACCAGCGATAGGCGTAGGCTGAAAGCGGATCGGCATGCATCACCAGGCTGCGCCGGGCCGAACCGGGCCAGCGCGCAACCATCAGCGGACTGCGCCAGGGGGAGGAGACCTCGACCACATCGGGCCGCTCCGCATCGAGGGCGGCGTGCAGCGCGGCCTCGTCGGCAAAGTATCCGTACTTGCGGTCCAGAGGAAAACGCGGGGACGGCAGGGTGACTATGCGAGCGCCCGGTCCCCGTTCGATCACCGCGTGTTCCTCGCCCGGCACCAGGACGACGATCTCATGCCCCAACTGCGGGCCGATGCGCAGCTTCTGCTCGATGTAAGTGCGGACGCCGCCGCCCTGCGGGCTGTAGAAAGCGCAGACATCGACGATCTTCAAGGCATGGCCCTTTCCCTGAGGGGCGCCACGCCAAGTCCCCGGCGATAGTTCATCATGATGGAAAGCGAGGTCGGGCCCGAGGCTGCCGTGATGGCAACGCTGGCTGCCCTGGGCTTGCTCCAACCCAGCTTGGGGTTGGCCGAAAAGCCGATGCCGTCGACAGTCCAGCCAAACTTGCGGTTGCCATCCCTGTCATGCAGCAGAGAGACAGCATAAGTGCCCGGTCCCGGCACACGAATGCACAAGCGGACCGGACCGGCCTGCGGCACCGCCGCCTCTACCCGGCGAAATGTCTTGCCCGCTTCGAGCAGGACGTTGTCGTCCGCCAGGAAATCCTCGTCGTTGGCCGGATAGACCTCCAGCTTGAGGCTGCCCTGCCGGTCCTTCAGGCCTGCAGCGGTCACCATCAGCGATGGCCCCTGTTCATCACGCCGGCACTGCCCCTCCTTCTTGCCGAGGTCCGGGGTGGAGGGCATCGTGGCCGCGCCGAGCAGCAAACCTGCCATCAGCAAGGCGGGTCCTGTCATCCGCCTCACCATGCCCGCACCGCGCGGCGCAGCAGGTCGGACAGGACCAGTGCCAGACCCAGCAGAAGGTGGGCGAGCAGGATGGCCGAGGCGATCATCGTCATCAGCGCTGCGATGTCGGTCTCGTGGCCAAGCGTGAACACCGCCACTCCGGCAAAGACGACGTCCTTGTTGGGAATGAACGGCAGGCGCGAAATCAGCAGGCGCAAGGTCGCCAGCAACAGCCACCAGGTCACGGGTACTGCCGGCAGGACCATATGCCACAGCACCGCCGACAGCACCGTGGTGACGGCGATGCGCAGCAGGTGCATGGTCAGGATGAACCCCAGCACATCGCGCGCAAGCGAGAATATCCGCCGCCGCAGCATCATCGCTGCGACCGAGGTGGCCAGCACGACCGACAGGGACCACACGACCGCGCGGTTCTCGAACCCGAAGCTGGTCGAGCCAAGGATAGGCCACAAGGCGGCCAGCAGCAGCAGGGTCACCCCGTTACCCGCCATCGCCGAGAGGATCGACACGTCCTTGATGGCCCCGAAGGGCGCTGCCGTCATCGCGCTGCGTCGACGTGCCCAGGCGTAGAAATAGGCCTCGCCCAGATATCCGAGCAGCAGTTCGTTGCACACCAGCTTGCGCAGGAGCGCCCCGAAGCCCTCGACCGGAAGCTGCCAGAGACGGCGATAGATCAGCCATTCACTGGCCGGTCCGGCAAGGTAGCTGGCGGCAAAGACCAGCCAGAACCCCGCGCCGTGCGGGACCATGGCCACGATCTTCGCCATGTCCATGCCGCGTAGTTCGAGCACTACGCCCAGCGCGATCAGGATCGAGAACAGGACTGGCAACAGCGCCGTCCTGCGCCGCCACGATACGGTGTCCTGCGCACGAAGCATGATGGTGGGGGCATCATTGGCGGGTAGTGTAGTGCTGGATATGCGCAAGGTCTGGGGCACAGGCGATTCCTCGAAGGGGCAGTCGTTGGGAGTTGCGGGCGCGGTCAGCGCAGGGTCGGGGACGCCATCAGCACGCGCACCTGCCGCGCCGCAGCGATCGCGCGGCGCATCGCGGCCAGATAAGCGCCGGCAGCGCTTTCAAGCGTGAAACGGGCCGCATATTCGCGCTGTGCCGGACCGGGCGGTGGCAACTGATCGACCAGCGCGATCTCGCGCGCCAAGGCATTGATGTCGCCCACCGGCACCAGCCTGGCCCGTAGCCCCCGCCCCGATAGCTCTTTCATGCTGGAGCAGCAGTCGGTGGCGATGATGCGCAATCCGGCGGCGATGCCCTCCAGCACTGCGGCGGGCACGCCCTCATAGTCGGACGACAGGAGGAGGCAGTCGGCATCCTCCAGATAAGGGTCGGGGTCCTGCACATGACCCGCGAACATCACCTGCGCCTCGATCGCAAGGCGGCGTACCAATTCTTCCAGCCGGGGGCGCTCGGGCCCGTCGCCTACGATCGTCAGCATGTCACCCGGGCGGAAACCCGCAGCGAACGCGCGCAGCATCACCTCCAGGTTCTTCTGCGGCACCAGCCGCGACAAGGCGAGGAAACGGTAGCGATGACGGCCTTCGCGGCGGCGCGGAATACCTGCCAGCCGCTCGAACCGGGCGTGGGAAAGCGCCGGGTCACGGATGGTCGTGACGCGGTGCCCGCCCACGCCCATTCCCTGCACCACTTCGGCGTGCATCGGTTCGGCCAGAGCGATGAAACGCTCGAACAGCAGGCCCTGCACACGCAGCCACAGATAATAAAGGCGGCGGCCCGGCAGGGACTGGTCGCGCCGCACCAGATCATTGCTGACCTTGCACACGATCGGCGGGCACCGCTCGCCCAGCAGGAGCCGCATGGCGGCGCAGACAACGGCGTAGGTGTTGCCGGGGCAGAAAATCACGTCCACCCGTTCGCGGCACAAACACAGGAAAAAGCACCAGATCAGCCAAAGGCTTTCGAACCGCGCGGTGGGCACCGGACTGGGGCGAACCCGATAGCCGAGCCCCGCCCAGGCGCGGCCGCGATCAAGCCCCTCGTCCCGTCCGAGCACTACCGTGACGCGGTGTCCGGCGTGCTGCCAGCGTTCGGCAAGGCCCAGCGCGACGCGCTCGACACCGCCCGGCTCGAAGCTGTGAATGGGTACGGCGATCCTCAAGGGCTCTGTCATGCCTATGGGACTCCGCGCTAGGGAAGAAACCGCACCCGCCAATGCGGAGCGGCCGAGATTTATTCGATGAGGTCGGAATAGCGTCCCGGAACATGGCGCCGGGAAAATGCTCGCAAGGTGGCATCCACGCTGCGCAGGATCGAAGCCTTGCTTACGTCGCCGGGATGGACGGCCAACCGCAAGGTTCGCAGCGGCTGCAACGCCGGCCGCGCCAAGGCGGCGAAAGCCAGCGAGGAAGCCGTGCGCATCGTGCTGCGAGAGGCCCAGGTCACGACCGGGCCCCGCGCCACCGGCGCCCCCTCGTGTCCAGGCCGCCATACGCGGAAATGGTCTTCTGCCAATGCAAAGCCGCATTCACGCAGCGCCTGCGTCGCGCCCGGCCCATAAAGCCACGCGGGCGCGATGAACCCGGCCGCAGGCATGCCGATGATATCCTCGACCAAGGCCTTGCCGCCGCGCATGCGTTGCAGCGCCTCGGCGTGGGACAGGCCCAGAAATTCGCCCTCACCGGCAGTCATGTGCCGCGCCTTGAAACCAGCCGCGCCGTCATGGCTGGAACTATCGCGGTGGAACCAGCCATGGACGAACATCTCGATCCCGCTTTCGGCCCAGCCGCGCAGCCGGGCCCGGAACGCAGGGGCCTGAGACAGCGGCGCCCGGCCCCAATGGTCCGGCACCACCAGCATGGCATATCGCGAGGGGCCGAGGCGTGCTTCGATCACGTCGGCAAGGCGGTCCACTTCGCTTTCGAAACAGGGCGCGACATCGTGGATGGATGTCAGCAAGCGGCGCGGCTCAGAAACTTGCATCGATGCCGATCCTGATCGAACGCGGGCGCATCGGGGTCTGCTGCAACCCGTCTGCGGCCGAAAAGGGGTTGCCGAAAGCGAACGTGTTGGCGCGGGTATTGAGCAGGTTGTCGACGTCGAGCGAGACGCCCCACACCCCGAAACCCAGCCGCGCGCCGGAGGAAACGTCGTAATAGCGCCCTTGCGAAAGCGCGAACGGTGCAACGATCGCCAGCTTGGAATGCCCCACGTAGCGCACGGCGGTATCGAACGTGACTTTCGCCCAAGACCATTGCCGATCGTACTTGGCAGCAAGCCGCCAGCCTTCATCCGCGATATTGGGCAAGTCGCGGTCGGTGGCGACGGCAAATGCGGGTGCGGGGTTGGACAGGTCGCTAGAATTGAGGAAGCCCGCCGCCTCGATCGAGAAGAAATCGCGCGGGTGCCAGGCCAGCGTCATCGCCAGATTTCGCACCCGGCCCGACCCGATATTGGCGATATAGGGTAGCCCGTCCAGGCCGACGAGATCGGCCTGCACGCCGCGCCAGCGCGCCAGCGAGGCCGCTACGCTGCCGGACAGGCGCGCGCCTTTTTCCATGCCGAAGCGCAGGCCCGCTTCCATGGTGCGGATGCCGTCGGCACCGAAGCGCTCGGCGCTCTGCGAATTCGATGAGCCTGCCACTTGCAATCCACCGGGGCGATAGCCTTGCTGGAACCGTCCATACAGCAGCAAGCCGGGCAGCGCCGTCCATGACAGTGCCGCGGAGGGCAGGAACCGCTTCTGCGTGCGCACCGGCTCATAACCGTCGTCGGCCATTAGACGGGTGAATTCGCTGGTCTGGCGCACATAGCTCAGCCGCCCACCCAGCGTCAGCACCAGATCGCGCGCGATGGGTATCCCCGCCTCGCCGAAAATGGCGAGATCGAGAGTCGTGTTCGCAAGGCTGGTGAGCAGACCGGGCATCCCGGGCGTTCCCAGCCGCCGCACGACGCGGTTATCGTTGTTCACCAGACCGAACCCGGCGAGCCAGCTTCCCGACGTTCCCAGCCGCCCCGACAGCCGGGTTTCGTGGGACAGCAACCTGACCTTGATATCCTCGATGAACTGGACGGGAGCCGCCCCCGCACTGCCCGGCGTCGCGTCGAAAGTCGAATCGATACCGTGATCGGCATAGCCGGTTGCCGATACCATTTGAAGGGTGCCCCAGTCGCGCCGCACGGTCACATCGACAAGGCGATAGTCGTTGTCGAAAGGCTGCGCGATGGCGGACCGGCGAACAAGATCCGGCTCGCCGCGAAGAGTATACTGCCCATCGCGCGAAGCAATGTCCTGGCTCAGGACGGAGAGGTCCACCGTCCACGCCATATCGGGTTGCCAGCGCAGCCCGGCCCGGAATCCGGAAGTCTTGTTGCGGTTGATGTCACGCAGGCCCCGCCGCACGTCGTCGATATAACCGCCGTCGATCGTCTCGTAGGCGACAGCCCTCAGCGCCAGCTTGCCCTTGATCAGCGGGACGTTGACCACGGCGGCGGCGTCCCCGCCGGGTGCGCCGTCCTGCGTGGCGCGCAGGCCGGCGGAAAGGTCCAGCTCATGGGCATCCAGGTCCGGCGCATTGGGCACCAGGCGGATGATGCCGCCCAGCGTGCCCGCTCCGTAAAGCGTGCCTTGCGGCCCTTCCAGCACTTCAACCCGGGCGATGTCGTAAAGCGCCAGATCGGGATCGGGGGCGCTGTAGATCAGCCGCGTCTCGCCCAGATACTGGCTGATCGTGGACTGGCTGGCGCCATTGAAGCTGCTGTCGGCGATGCCCCGGATGAAGACCTTGTTGCGCCCCGGCCCCAGATTGGTCGAGGACAGCTGCGGCAACTTGCCCAGGATGAAGCCGGTGCCCTGCCCGCCCGCCCGCACCAGTTCGGTGCGATCCGGTTCCACCACCGAAATGCTGGCCGGATAGTTCAGCAGGCCAAGGCGCTGCTTCGTCGCCGTGACGACGATGTCCGGGCCAGAACCTGCGGCGGGCGGCGGAGCAGTCGGCCTCCTGACGGCGCGCGGTGACAGCGGCTGCCTTACCAGCCGGACCGTCCGCGCATCGACGAAGGCAAAGCCATAACCGCTCCCTTTGAGCAGCCGCGCCAGCGCGTCGGACAGCTCATAACGCCCGCTGATCCCGTGAGTGCGCAAGGCGTCAAGGCGGGGATCGCCAAGCGTGATCGAAATCCCCGCCTGCTCCGAAAGTAAGATGAGCGCATCGGACAGCCGCCCGGCCGGAACCGAGAACTGCCTTTCCTCACGCGCCTGCACGCAGGTTGGAGGGGCAAAGGCTGCGGCGGCAACAAGGCATGCGCAGGCCCACCGCGCCGATGCCCAGCCTTTACCGTGTAATCGACCAGCCATCGGCAGTTGCCGTCACCTTTACGCCAAGCAGAGTACCGATACGCTTTTGCAGGGCCGCATCGTCGCCATCAAGCTGAATGACGCCCGAGAAACGGCGCCCCGCAAGATCGGGGCCAAGCTCGATGGCGATACCCCTCGCCCGTGTGAGGTCGGCGGCCACTTCGACCAGCGGCGTTTCGCGGTAGACCAGCCTTCCCCGCGCCCAGCCACCGATATCGGCAACCGGCTTCGACCCCTCGACGATACTGTCGCCGCCAGCATCCAGGGTGTCTCCGGCATTGAGACGCAGGTGAGTGACGCCGTCTTCGAAGCGCACTGCGCCTTCGGCCACCTCCACTTGCAACGCGCGCTTGCCGGTGCGCACGTTGAATACGGTCCCCACATCGACGATGCGCTGCTCGCCCACGGACAACGTGAAGGGCCGTGCCGCATCGTGGTGGACGGTAAACTGCGCCTCGCCGGCATTGAGTTGCGCCACGCGCGGATCGGACTTGTCGAGCACGATCTCGGTCGCGCCGTTCAGCATAATCCGCGTGCCGTCGGCCAGCGCGAAAGTGCGGGTCTCTCCGGGCGCGGTACGCACGGTGTAACCGCTGGAAAGATAGCCGCCCGTCACTGCCCAGCTGCCCAGTACCGCCAGCGCCACCGATGCCGCCATGGCCGGCCACATCCATCGCCGCGCGGGCTGCGTTTCGATCTCGGCGAAAGGATCGACCTCTGCCTCGGCGGCCGTGTTGCGGGCCAGTTCAGCCGCCGGTTCCAGCGCGAGATCGGCATCGCAGACGGCTTCGTAGATGTCGTTGTGGCGCGGGTCCGCCTCCAGCCACCGGGCGAAGGCGTCCCAGTCTGCGCCCGAGGCGCAGGTGCCGGCATCGTCCAGCCGCAAGTGCCAGGCGATCGCTTCTTCGCGCATGCGTTCTTCAGCTACCGCTTGCATCGCTGCCTCCTGTCCGACCTGCGGCGCCGGGATCAAGCCGGCTGCGAATTTCCAGCACCGCATGATAGGCGCGCTGAAGGTGTTTTTCGACCGCGCTCAGGCTGATCGCAAGATCGCGCGCGATCTCTTTTTGTGACACGCCCTCGATCCGGTATTGGCGAAATACGTGGGCCGTACGCTCGGGCAGCCGGTCCAGCCGGGCTTCCACGCGCGAGAGATGATCGCGTGCCAGCAGCGCGGTCTCCGGATCGGGTGCCAGGTCCGCAAGTTCCGTTTCGGCTCCCGCAGGGGCATCCAGCCAGTCCGCATCGCGCGCCTGCTGCCTCGCCTCCGTGCGGCGGCGGGTATGCGCCATGTTGTTGAGCATCTGGTAGAGATAGGCCCTGGGAAAACGCACAGGGCCGGTCACGCTCGTCTCCACCCGCAGGAACAGGTCCTGAAGCAGGTCGTCAGCGTCTGCTTCCCCCACCCGGCGCGCCAGCAGGAATCGCCGCAGTTCTGGCCGAAGCGCAAGGCACAACTGGCGCAGGCCGGCATCGGCGGGTACTTCGCACCCTTGCGACGTCATCGCCCGTCCTCCATCCGCAATGGCCGACTCCTTTCCCAGATGGTACAGTTCCTTACGAGATCGTGCCGAAGGTGTCATGGCCACCTCAAAATATCGAAGTCAGGGTGAGGCCGATGTCGCTGGCATGACGCATCCCTGCGCCCGCGCCAACCGCCCTGCTGCCCTCGCGCGCCTCCAGCGTCAGCTGCGAGCGTGCAGTATCGCCTCCGCCCCCGCCTGCCAGCCTGATGGCCACGCGCATACCGCTGGCCGCTGCCGGCTCGCCGTTGCCCATACGCATCACGTCGAGGTCCATGCGCCGTCCGCCCCATCCGCCCTGCCGATACCAGCCGGCCGAAACGGCCCACCTGTCGCCGTGCTCCCAGGTCAGTCCGGCATCGGCGTAGCCGGCATTGGACTTGGCAGGAAACACGCTGGCCGAGAAACCGCGCCGGCTCGCCTTGCCGACATGGGCGCCAACCCGCATCACATCATCGTCCCCCAGCGCATGCCAAGCCTGAACACCCGCCTGATTACCGCTGAAATGACCAGTGGCCGCGCAGCAGTCGGCGTCTTCGATGCGCGGCGAACGCAGGGCGAGGAAATCGAGGCTCCAACCCGCATCGATGCCTCCCGAGACAAGCGTGACGGCCTTTGCCCGGTCTACCGCCAAGCGGTCGTGGCTGGTCCATTCCACATCCCCGGGCAAGAGCGAGGCACTGCCTGCACCGCGCACGCGTTCGGTCCGCGCCTCGGCCGGAGAGGGCGCAGCGGCCGCCAGTGCACAAAAAAGGCCTAGGGTTCTGGTTCCGCGCATCCGCGCCGTTTCCCTTCCGTTGCAACCCGAACAATCGGGGACGGCACTGGGACTCCATCGCGGACCGATAACCGCACATCGAATTCAGTCATGCGGGTTACCGCAATGCGCGGCGTCTACCGCCTGAACCCTCAGGAGTACCGCGCATGAAGCGCTTGCAGATGCTGGCCTTTGCAACGGCGGCCATGGTCGCTACGCTCAACCCGTCACTGCCTTCGCCGGCAGCCGTCCTGCCCCCCGCCCCGGCTCTCGCCCCCGTCCCCCATGTCGCTGCGGCAAACGGCCTTTCGGTCATGACCTACAACGTCGAAGGCCTGCCCTTCCCCCTCGCTTATGGACGCTCAGCCAGACTGGCTGAAATCGGCGAGCGTCTGGGCGCCCTGCGCCGCGCGGGACGCCAGCCGAAAGTCGTGCTGCTGCAGGAAGCCTTCATCCCGCAAGCCAAGGCCATCGCCGCTGCGGCCGGCTATCCCTATGCGGTGATAGGCCCGCAGACGGGCGATGCGGCAAAGGATGCGCCGGCCCTTGACGAAGCGTTCACCGCGCAAGCCTCATGGCTCAAGGGCGAAGGGCTGGGCAAATGGGTGGACAGCGGGCTGGTAATCCTGTCCGACTACCCAATCGTCCAGACCCGCAGGATGGCCTTCCCCGCCGACATGTGCGCCGGGTTTGATTGTCTTGCCGCCAAGGGCGTGCTGCTGGCCTGGATCAAAGTGCCCGGCAAGGACAATCCCGTGGCAATTGCCGACACGCACCTGAACGCTCGCAAGGCGTCCGGCGTCGCCATCACTCGCGCCGACGCCGCCTATGCGATGCAGGTAGCGGCGGCCCGCGGGTTCATCCGCACCCAGGTGCCGAAAAGCGCCGACCTCGTCTTCGGCGGTGATTTCAATATCGGCCACGACCGGACGCGCATCGCCACGCAGGCAGCGCTGGGCGGCATCGTCGCCGACGCCAGCGAAGCTACCCGCATCACCGACCTTGGCAGCATAAACGAACCCATCGCGGCCGACCGTGCCGCAATTCTGGCCCGCGCCAAGGAAAAGCAGTACTTTCGCGCGGGCACCGGCGGCAAACTGCGGCTCCAGTCGCTGGAAGTCCCCTTTGGCAGCGCCAATGGCGGCGCCGCATTATCCGACCACCTCGGTTACGTCGCCCACTACGCGTTCTGAAGCCAGCGGGGGCCTTGCGCGGCCTTGCAGCCCGGCTATCGTGGGGAGATGAACCGCGCTCCTCTCGCCGCCCTGACGCTCCTCCTGTTTCCGGTGCCGGCGTTTGCCACCCTTTCCGCGCCGGAACAGACCATCGTCACCGCATCCGACGAAGGGCAGGCCCGCGATCTGGCGCTGCTCGAAAAACTGGTCGCGCAGAACAGCGGCACGCGGAATGTAGAAGGCGTGCGCAAGGTCCGCGACATGGTGGCACCCGAATTCGAGAGCCTCGGCTTTACGGTAAAATGGGTGCCGATGGACGCGGTCAACCGGGCCGGCCACCTGATCGCGATGCACAAGGGCAAGCCGGGGACCACCCGCATGCTGCTCATCGGCCACCTCGACACGGTGTTCGAGCCCAGCTCACCCTTCCAGACGGCGAAGCGCGAGGGCGACAAGTTGCACGGCCCCGGCGCGGCGGACGACAAGGGCGGGATCGTCGTGATGCTGGCAGCACTGCGGGCGATGCAGGCGGCCGGAACCCTGCGCGGGGCCAACATCGAGGTCGTACTGACCGGCGATGAGGAAGCTGCGGGCGAGCCGACCGCCATCGCGCGGGCAGACCTCATCGCAGCAGGTAAGCGGGCCGACGTGGCGCTCGATTTCGAGGGACTGGTGATCGCGGACGGGCTGGACAATGGCTCGGTCGCGCGGCGTTCGGCGGGCGACTACACCATCACCGCCAGCGGCCGGACAGCGCATTCCAGCGGCATCTTCTCGGCCGACACAGGTTACGGCGCCATCTATGAACTGGCGCGGATCATCAACAGCTTCCGCGAGGAACTGCCCGAGCCGAACCTCACCTTCAACATCGGCATCATCGGCGGCGGGGCCACGGCCGCGCTCAGCCCCGACGAGGCGGAGATAAAGGCAAGCGGCAAAACCAACATCATCCCGCCCATCGCCATCGCCAAAGGCGACTTTCGCGCACTGACCCCGCAGCAGGTCGACCGGGTGAGAGCAAAGATGACAGCGATCGTCGCCCGGCATCTGCCGCAGACCTACGCCCGGATCGTGTTCAAGGACGGCTATCCACCAATGGCGCCTACCCCCGGCAACGAAGCCCTGCTGGACAGGCTCAACACGATCAATGCCGATCTCGGCCTGGTGAAGATGCCCGCTCTCGATCCCCTGAAGCGCGGCGCTGGGGATATCAGCTTCGTGGCGCAGTATGTCGACGGGCTGGCGGGACTGGGGCCTGCCAGCAGCGGCGATCACACGCCTGAGGAGCGCGTCGATCTCTCCAGCTTTCCGCGCCAGACCAAGCGTGCTGCCCTGCTGATGTCGCGGCTTGCCGGGGAAAAGGCCAAGCGCTGAGCGCAGTTTACGCCAGACGCGTCTCGATGGGCAGGCCCGCTTTCAGCGTCAGCGTCACCGGCGTGCGTTCGGCAATATCGGCAAGCCGGGCCTTCTGCTCATCGTTTAGACCGGCGATCGCCAGCTTGCGCACGATGCTCATACCGTCCTTGCCGCCCGATAGATGCAAGTCGACGCCCAGAGATTGCAACGGCCAGCCCTTGCGCGCGGCGTACATCTTCAGCGTGATCGCGGTGCACGCGCCAAGGCTGGCAAGCAACAGGTCGTAAGGTGCTGGGCCCGCCCCTTGCCCGCCAAGCGCTGCCGGTTCGTCGGCGGTGATGGCGTGGCCGCCGACGACGATCTCGGTGCGCCAGGGCGTTTCGCCGATATGCGCGGTTCCATGTGCCACGGGCTTGCTCCTCAGGCCGGGAGGGGGATGAATTCGCGCTCTTCAGGCACGGCGGCGAAACGCTGGGCCTTCCAGTCTTCCTTGGCCTGTTCGATGCGATCGGCCGAGGAGGATACGAAGTTCCAGAAGATATGGCGCTTTTCAGGAAGCGGCTCGCCGCCCAGCAGCATCAGGCGCGTGGCCCCATCGGCGCGCAGCACCACTTCCGCATCGGGCTTGAACACCACGAGCTGCCCGGCCGCGAAGGCGCCGGTCTGCCCCTCCACCTCGACCGCGCCGGAGACGACGTAGACCGCCCGTTCGATATGTTCCGCCTTCACCCGGTAGCGCGCGCCGTGCTGCATCACGATGTCGGCATAGACCATGTCGGAATGGGTCTTGAGCGGCGAAACCATGCCCTCACTGCTACCCGCAAGCAGGGTCAGGCGCGTTCCGGCGTCTTCGGTGACAGGCATTTCCTGCGCCTTGTGGTGCGTGAAGGCGGGGTCGATCTCCTCAGCCTCGCGGGGGAGGGCGATCCATGTCTGCAGGCCGAACAGCTTGCCGCCCATGGCCCGGTTTTCGGCGGAGGTCCGCTCGGAATGGACGATGCCGCTGCCCGCCGTCATCCAGTTCACTTCGCCGGGCCGTATCGCCTGAAGCGAGCCGAGCGAATCGCGGTGCAGGATCTCGCCTTCGATCAGGTAAGTCAGGGTCGAAAGGCCGATATGCGGATGGGGGCGCACGTCGAGGCCCTCGCCGCCACGGAACACCGCCTCGCCCATCTGGTCGAAGAAGATGAACGGCCCGACCATCCGGCGCTGCGCGCTGGGCAGCGCGCGGCGGACCTGGAAACCGTCGCCCAGGTCGCGGACCGGGGGAAGAATAACGAGATCTACGCCTTCGATTTCTGATGAGTGAACGGTCATGGGAGCAAGCCTTTCGCAGTACGTCTGGATGAGGGATCGTCCTCTTGAAACCGTCTTACTCCCGGCGAATGTTCTGGTGCAGACCGATAAGATCGATGCAACTGTTCAACTTTCTCGATAAGCTGGTGCTGCTGCCTACTCGCTCCCTGATCGTGAACGTCAGCACCCCCAACGCGGTATGGAAATTTCAGCCCTTCATATCTAAGGATGAAATCAGGATCGGTTCGAGGAAGTGTGATTGGTGACCTCTGAGTCGAGACGACGCCCCGATGCCCGCGCCGAAGCCCGGCTTTTGCTTCGGCAATGGCTGGTCCGCAGCGAAAACGACGTCCTTGCCGCCATTGATGCACTGGGCCGGCAGTCCATCCGCGAGGCATCCCAGGCCAGCGGAAGGCTGGAGCGCAATACTTCGTCCACAACCTCGGCGCAGGGTGTCCTCCTGGAACTTCAGGCGCTTGCAGAGACGTTCGAAGCGCCGGCACCCCGCAAGCGCCTGTGGTTCTCCGCGCGCGTGGAGCACAGGAAGCCGGACCCGGCAAACCTGAACACCCTCGTCGCCAGCCTCGAACGGGAGCGGGACGCAATCGCCCGCACCTTGATCGGCATCGAGGGCGACAGGGCAAAGCTGCAACTCGCCGACGATGCGCTCGACGATGCGCTGCAACTGGTCCGCGCATGTGGGCTGGCTTCGGAATCCGCAGCCCGCGAACTTGCACTGTCCAAGCCGGAGCAAGCGCAGTTTCTGCGCGAAACCGTCCCCGAACGGCTGCTTGCACGAGAACAGGACCTGCTTACGCAGATCGCCGTAACACGTCAGGGTATCCTTGCCATGCAACTGGTGGCGGATGGGCAGACCGTGCTGGCACAGGCCATCGAGCGTGCCCGCGACACCAGCGTCGCAGCGCTGCGCACTGCAATGGCTGCCCGGCAGGCCGTCGGCGGCAGCCAGGACCTCGCCCGGCAGGCCCAGGCGCTGGAAAGCACGGTGGAAGCTGCCGGCACGGCCTCCAACTCGGGCCGCGACGTCGAACGGGCGCTGCAGGATGCCGCCGCGCAGGTCCGCCGGGCGATCGACGCCGCGCAGGCCACGACGCGCGATCCTCAAACTCCTCGCCAAGAAACCTAGCGCAGCCCGGCCGGCTTGGTCTAGGCTTACGCTCGATGCTCGAATAGGATGTGAATGTGGCCGGTTTCCTGGAACGATTGGCGGGTTGGCTCGGCGGAGGAACGCCGCCAGCGCCGCCCCCGGCACCGCGAGAGGCGCAGAAGCCCACGATATCGGCCGAGGATTCCCGGCTGCCTGACGCCTCGCGCCCGCTGGTTGCGCGCCTGCTCTCGCTGATCGCAGACATCGAGGCACGCACGCACGACGACAGCCTGATGGTCTCCGCACTCACCGAGGTGCGCCAGATGCGCGACAGCCACCTGCCGCAACTGGTTACCAGTTATGCGGAGATCCCGGCCTCGCACCGCGCCGAAATCTTTCGCCAGACCGGCAAATCCGCCAGCTACAACCTCAATCAGGGGTTCGAGCGGATGATTTCCCGGCTGGAAACCCTTTCACGCTCGCTGGCGCAGGAAGACCTCGACAGCTTTGCCGACAACCTGCGGTTCATCGAGCACCGCTATGGCGACGACGACCCGCTGCGCTAGGGTCAGCCCAGCCGCATCGTCGGGGTCAACCACACAGTGCCGCGTCCCCTGAACGAATAGACGAGGCCTTCGCCCGTGCGCATCGCGTTGCGCAGGCCTCGCACCAGTGGGCGCAGTTCGACCTGCAATGTAGCCGAATACATCAACATCAGGTCGCCATCGACGATCAGTTCGTTCTGCCCATCCAGTTCGATGACCTCGATCTCGTCGACCGGCACCGGGGCTTCCACCACGAACGCACCGGAGCCGGTCAGCTTGGGCTGCATCAGGCCATTGCCCGAAAGGATACCCTGGACCGAACGGTGGACGTGGGTCGAAAGCGCGATATTGGCGTCGCAGGCGTAGAAGGCGCCGTCGTCAAGGATCAGCGAATCCTGCGGCCCATCCATCGCTGCAAGGATGAAGTGCTTGGTGGTAGCTTCTGTCCAGACCTCGCCCTGCCCGGAATAGCGCGTAGCGAAGGCGCTTTCGCCCGTACCAGCCGAGGTTATCGCGCGCTGGAGAAAATTGCCGGCACCGGCATTCTTCTGCACGTCGACCTGAAGCTTGCCATGTGCGTATTGCAAGGCGCCGGGTTCAAGCAGTGCGCCGCCGCCTTCCAGGATAATCCTAACCTGCCGCGCCGTCGCGGCGTGGGGAAGTACGACTTGCGCCATTGGGGCAGCCTGGCTGGCCGCCGCCATGGGAAGGTAGATGGACGGCCCAAGCGCGTGGCTTTTGCGAGTGAACTGATACAGTTCGAACCGGACGCCGGAACTGCCCTGTTCGTCGATCTTCGTGCGATATTCACTCATCGTCCGCTCCTTTCGCAGGCGCCATTCTCAGGCCGTCAAATTCAGGCGCGCAGCGGCAGGGGATCAGCGATCCCGAACAGCTCCGCTCGTTCGAGCAACCGCCCCGCCCAGCCGCGATGCGTAGCCGGCTCGCACATCACGCCTTCGCGTGCGAAGACCGCCGGACTGTCTTCAGCCAGCATCATCCGTGCTTCCTCGGCCTGATCCGCGGGCACCGCCAAGGCAGACTGGATCACGCCGATCTGGGCCGGATGGATGGCCGTTTTGGTCAATAGCCCGTGTTCGATGTCCAGGGCCACTTCCTCGCGCAGCAGGGCGGTATCGGCGAAACGCTCCATCACCGGCGCGCTGAGCGCGAACCCCCAAGGCGCGAAACCTGCGACGAGGTTGGCAATGATATTGCCGAGCGGTCCGTCATAAGCGGTACGATGGGATGCACGGCGCAGACCCATCGCCTGGAGCAAGTCGTTGCCGCCGATCCGCAGCGCCAGAATGCGGTCCTGCACCGCCAGCAACTGATCGCGGAAGCGGCGCATCGCCTGTGCATCGCAGGCCTCGCGCGTCTCCAGCGTGGGCATGAGCCGGTGGCGGTCGTGCAGCGGCAGAGCCAGATAGGCGGGCATCGTGTCGGCATGGGCCTTGGGGATCACGAAGCCGTCGATCTGCTCGACCCCTGGCATGCACAGGATATGGTCCAGCATCGCGGCGGAGCGGGGACGGATGAAGATCAGCGGATCGGCCGGGCTCGGCTCACGCGCGGCCAGCGTGCGCAGCAGCGCCGCCAGATGCGTCAGCGCCAGTTGGAGATCGCGTTCGAGGACCGAATCCTCAAGGCACAGCACCGCCGAGCGTAGCCCAGGTATGCGCCGCACCCCGATCAGCGCCGAGAAAAGATCGTCGCGCAGACACGGCATGTAGAGCGTTGCGCCCAGCGAAATTGCGGAAATCGAACCCGTAACGCTCATGACTCGTTTCCCAGGCCGCGGATGATCGCCACGGCGCGATATTGTGATTGCTTGTCCAGCCGCTCCACCGGAATACCGTGGCGGGCGGCGAGGTGGAGCAGATGCGCGACGTCTCCATCACTAGGATCGCGAACCAGAAGCCGCTCAGGTACTCGCCGCAGCAGTGCCCTTGTGGCCTCGGCTATGCCCGGCTTGATTCGGTTGCGGTCCCCTTCCGCGCTGCCCGCCAGCAGCCATTCCAGCATGGCCTCGCACCCTGCTGTCAGCCCGCCGCGCCGAACGGCATGGCCTGTAATCGACAAAGGCGTCGCCGTCGCTGCGAGCGGGGCAATGCTATCTACGAAAGCCCGCGACACATCGGCATGGGCATAGTGGGGATACGTGACACAGGCATGAAAATCTCCCTTGCCCACGTACTGCGGATTGAGGATCGAGCGGCTCACCAGCCCCGACACGATCCCGTTGAGCAGCCCGGAGGCGATAAGATAGTCGTCGTCCGTCGCGGCGATATCGGCCTGGCCGGCAGGGTCCGCGATTACCGCCAGTTCGGGCACGAAGCCCAGTGCATTTGCCGCCAGCGAGGCCCGCAGTTCGCCCGCGATGGCGCCCTTGCCCGTCCATCCGTCGACGAACACCGCGTCCCGCGGATCGTGCCGGGCGGCGATATGGGCCAGCGCGGCCTGATCGATGCCGCGATCGCGGATGATGCTGACCGAATAGTGAACGGCGCTATGCCCCCAGGCCCGCAAAGTCCGCGCCAGAAGAACGCCGATCGGAGTGCCTGCCCGCGCCAGCGAAACCAGCACGATCTCGCGGCCGGGCCGGCGCTCGGCCAAGCAGGCGGCAAGGTTTGCCACGTCCTGCGCCAGCCGCGCACCGTTTCGCGCCAGAGCGGCATGGTACAGCGCGAGGTATTCGGCATCCGGCAGCGGCTCCGGTGCGATCATCTCCGAATAATGGCGTCGACCGGACTGGATCGCCGCTTCCTTGTCGGCCACGGCGGTCGGCACCATCGTCACGGGCTTGAGCAGGAAGGTGACGTCCGCCGGATCGTAGCTCCCCGAAAAGCCGGACGCGGCCACCTGCTCCAGGTCAGCGGCCACCGAACATGTCCCCTGCAAGCTGCGAGCGCGTCGGCATCATCGCGAAGTCGCATAAGCCCATGAACGGCGCATCGGTGATGCTGTCGCCGATGCCGATCACCGTCGCCTCGGGGAAACGCGCGCGCAAGGACGGCAGGATGTGCGCCACCGCATGGTGCTTGCCCAGATAGGGCGGCATAAGCGCCACGTTGTTGCCGTTGCGGTGATCGGTCCACCCCTCCGGCAGCGACGGTATTGCCGCATCGACGACGGCGTACATGGCCTCGTGATCCGCATCGGCATGCTTGGCCAGGGTATAGAGCGGCACATCGCCTTCGATCAGAACGCGGGCGTTGATGGCTACGCCCCGCGTCTCGGCCTCGGCGGAGATGGCCTGCGCCAGCACCGCGAGTTCTTCAGCATGGCGGGCGGCATGGGCCGCGATACCTTCTCCCCACTGCGCATCCACTTCGCCAGCCTCGTCCAGCACCACGCCGCCATGCGCGCAGACCGCCGCCGCGAAGGGTATCCGCGCCCGGCGCAGCGCATCGAGGCTGCGAGCAGTGACCGGGACCATATGCGTCGTCTCGGCCAACCAGTCGATGAAGCGCATCTGGCGCGGCGTTGCATAGCTAAGCGGGTCGCCGTCGCGGGTGAAGCCAAGCGGCGTCAGCCGATCATGCGGCACGTCGGGCGGACATTTGCGCAGGGTCTGGAACAGCGTGTCGTCGAGATCGACCAGAGCGATAGCCCGCATCAGGCGTTCCACCCGATCACGCTTGCACCCAGCGCCGCGACCAAGGCGGGATCGATCGTGTCTGCGCCGGTTTCATGCGCAATCCAGGTGGTGCGCCCGTCCGCCAGATCGGCATTGTAAAGGTAGTTGGGCACACCGGTTCCATAGTTGTCTGAAAAGCACAGCTTCGTCTTCATCGCCGCGCCAACCCGCGCCGGGCTGCGGCTTGTCGCCTGGACGACGACATCGTGCCCCTCTGCCTCCATGCGCTCCGCAAGACGAAACGGAAGATAGGTGAATTCTCCAGTGCCGACGATGCGCAAGGGTCCGGTCAAGGGCGGCAGCGGCGTCAACGGCAGCGGCGCGACCGAGGCGTTCAGCCCCAGCCGTCCGAAATTGCTGTGCGTTGCCAACCGGCCAAGCGAAGCTGCGGCCATGTCGAATGCGGCAGTCGCGGCAATTGTTTCGCCCTGGGTCCATTCAAGACGTCCACTCAGCAATGCAGCGACCTTGGTCGGGCGCGGCATTCGCTCCTGCCAGCCGCGGCCTACGGACCAGTCGGTCAGCACCGCAACCACGATCCCCTCGACGCTGGGACAGGCGGCAACCAGCGCATGAGCGAGGTTGCAGGTGGTCGTGCCGGTCGAAATTTCATCGTCGACGATGACCAGCGAACGCGGCGCGGGCAGATCGCTGCGATAGATCAGGTGCGCAGAGGCATGGCTATGCGGTTCCTCGAAGCGGCAGAGCAGCGCCGTGTCCAGCGACTGGTCGCCCAGTTGCTGGCGCGTCGAATGCAGGAAATGAATGTCGTCCCGGCCGGTCTGCAGGCGCAGTTCCTCATGCACCGTCTGGCCCAGGCACACGGCAGTCTCCGCCAGTCCCAGCACCAGAACCGGGCCCGGCAAGTCCGCCGGGATACGCGCGGCAAGATCGCGCACGCTGCGGCGCATCACTTGCGGCGACACGGGCAGGTGCCGGCCGAGCACGCGCGAAACGACAAGGAAACCGCGCTTCGGGTTTTCGCGCGCGGCAAAGTCGCACAAGTCGTCGAGAGGCCAGGCAGCCTCGTCCACAGTGATGTCGATCTGCCCGGTCGGCAGGACGATCGAGCGGGTAGTGGCGGAAAGGGTCAGCATTCGCAGGTTATCCGGGCAATAGTGTCACGCGCCTGCCGCACTACGGCGGCGCGGCCGATCTGGCTTGGGCCAGTGGGGGAATATTGTGCCATCGGCGGTTCGATGCCGAAGGAATCCATGAAACTGAGGATGATGGCCCCCTTGATGCCAAAGTTGATGTTTTCAGCGCTGCCGCCGGACTGGCGAATACGGTCCAGGTTGAGAGAAGAACTGACCAGCCCGACCAGATGGCCGGCCATGTCGAGGATCGGCCCGCCGCTGTTGCCGCTGGCGATCGGCGCGGTGAACTGGAACACGGTACTGTCGTTGCCGATGCCGCACAGAGCTGCGATGTTGCCCGCGCTTGCCTGCGCCCCGGTGCCAAGGAGGCCCTGAAGGGGGAAGCCCAGCGCCACGATGTCCTCGCCCAGGTGCAGGCCAATTTCAGAGCGGAACTGGGCGATGCCGGGAAGCGCCGCCTCGACGCGAAGCAGGGCAAGGTCGTTACGCGGATCGGCGAACACGACCTGCGCCGGCAATGGCCGCCCGCCGGCATGAACCGTCACCGCTCGCGCGTCTTCTACGACGTGGGCATTCGTCAGGATGTGGTTGCGCTCAATCGCCACACCGCTGCCGCTGGACGTACCTGATCCACCCGAACCCTGCCGCGCGCCAGCGTCGCCCTCACCATTGCTCACGCCCGGCCGCAGACGCGGGATCAGCCGCATCACCCACCCGTGATCGATGCCATGCGCGCCCGCAATCGCGCTCAGACCCATGGCGAAGCCTTGGCCGTTGGCCGCCATCCGCCATGCGCCCTGATGGCGATAGCATTCGACCAGGATCACCGCCGCATCACTGCGCCCGCCAAGCTCCGCAGCGAAGCGAAAGTCGCCGGTTTCGATCGTAAGGGTGCGCCCGATCGGCTGGTTACCCCGGTCGAAAGCGACCAGCAGCAGCCTTTCGACCTCGCCCGCAACGCCATCCAGGTCAAGCACCAGCCGGTGCGTGTCCTCGAACCGCGCCGCCGCGCGCATCTCGCGCGTCAGACCGTCGATGGGCGGAAAGGCAGGTGCGGTGCGGCGGTCCGCGCCCAGCGCGATCAGCGCCAGGGTCGGAAGTTCGCCGCCCTGCCTGTCACCGACAAGCGAAAACGTTCGCTCACCGGCAATGGGCGCCCGTTCGCCCGCGATCAGATCACGCATGAGCGGGCGCGGTCATGGGGTGTTAGATATTCACGCCGAAGGACGAGGCCAGCGGCCCCAGACCACCTGCAAAGCCCTGACCGATCGCCTTGAACTTCCACTCGCCATTGTGGCGATAGAGGTCGCCAAAGATCATCGCCGTCTCGGTCGAGGCGTCTTCGGACAAGTCGTAGCGCGCGATCTCGGTGCCGCCATCGGCGTTGAGCACGCGAATGAAGGCGTTCGAGATCATGCCGAAGTTCTGCCGGCGTGCATCAGCATCGTGGATCGTCACGGCGAAGCTGAGGCGCAGGATCTCGGCCGGAACCTGATCCAGCGTCACCGCTACGACTTCGTCGTCACCGTCGCCCTGCCCGGTCAGGTTATCGCC
>Ga0308165_1001529_pt1 | contig 31847 bp, 28 predicted proteins | sample PhyWR2_FD_201032 | JGI IMG/M metagenome (GOLD analysis project Ga0308165, IMG submission 201032) | Phyllosphere microbial communities from UC Gill Tract Community Farm, Albany, California, United States - DLSLW.R2 | ecosystem: Host-associated > Plants > Phyllosphere > Unclassified | place: USA... | reverse complement strand
GATGACGACGGCGCCAGCCATCACCATCAGGTGCACCAGTTCGACGACATCAATCCGGAGCAGATCCCTTCATGAGCGCATTGACCATTTTTTCTGATAACGAAGCCAGCCAGCCTCAATGGCACAGCACTGACGCCGCCGAGATAGCCGAGAAGTTGCATGCCCGCGGCGTGCGCTTCGAACGCTGGGAAGCCGACCGGGATTTAGGCCGCGATCCGGCCGCCGAGACGGTGATTAATGCCTATCAGCACGCGATTGATAAGCTGGTGGAAGAAAAAGGCTACCAGAGCTGGGACGTGATCAGCCTGCGTGCGGACAACCCGCAGAAAGAGGCCCTGCGCGCGAAGTTTCTTAATGAACACACCCACGGCGAAGACGAAGTGCGTTTCTTCGTCGAAGGTGCCGGGCTGTTTTGCCTGCACATTGACGACCAGGTGTATCAGGTCCTGTGCGAGAAAAACGACCTGATTTCTGTCCCCGCCGGCACCCCGCACTGGTTTGATATGGGCTCCGAACCGAATTTTACGGCAATTCGTATTTTCGATAACCCGGAAGGCTGGGTGGCGCAGTTTACGGGGAATGATATTGCGGAAGCTTATCCTCGATTGAAATAAGATATTTTCATCAGCTGAAGTGCCATGCAAAAAACTCCATGGCACGTTTAGTATTTCAAGGTAGAAATGTAATTATTAGTTAATGACACTGCTTAAGATTATGAAATTTCATTCAAAATTTTACAGGTATCTACGCTCACTAATCGCGCCAGATGAACAAACTCAACCACATCCAACCGGCGCTCGCCATTTTCAACTTTAGCGATAAATGACTGCGGTTTACCCAACGCTTCGGCAAGCTGCGCCTGAGTGATCCCTTGGGCTTTGCGCGCGTTCTTCAATGCCGTGATAACACGCTGGTATTCATCTGAGTAAACTGAGGCCATGATTCCAGATCCATAAAATTATCCTGAAATCGAATATCCTCTTGTTGCCATTTTATCCCAAAACAGGATAATTGAGCGCGTAACGGACTTATGTAAGGAGAAAGGAATGGATCATCAAAATTGGCACAACGCCGATATCATTGCTGCATTAAAAAAGCGCGGAACCAGCCTCGCTGCACTATCGCGCAAAGCCGGGCTCTCATCATCAACCCTGGCTAACGCGCTTAATCGCCCTTGGGCAAAAGGAGAACGGCTCATTGCTCAGGCATTAGATACGTCACCGGATGTGATATGGCCGGATAGATATGTTGATAAAAAAGGACATCCGATCTTCCGACAGATGCGAGCCACAAGAAAACGAAATCCGGCATCATGATGAGCAATTGCTTTTTTCCCTCATCCCAACCTGCTTTCTACAGGGGAGAGAACACACAGACGGCACCTTACTCTGCCCGGCGGCGCTGCGCTTGCACGGGCCTACAAAACCAGGTTTTGTAGGCCGGGTAAGGCGAAGCTGCCACCCGGCATGTTTCAGACCGCACTACTCCCCAAAAACCCCGGTCGCCACATCTTCCGGCAGCACCACCCCCGTATCCAGCACCCAACCGCTTATCAGTGCCGCAGGCGTAACGTCAAACGCCGGGTTATAAACCTGTGCGTCTTCCGGTGCCCACTGCACGGCACCAAAACTGCCAGCTACCCCGGTTACCTCGCGGGGATCGCGCTGCTCAATCGGGATCGCGTCACCGTTCGGGCAATGCGGATCGAGGGTGGTTTGCGGGGCCGCGACGTAGAACGGGATCCCGTGGAATTTCGCCAGCACCGCCAGCGAATAGGTGCCGATTTTGTTCGCCACGTCGCCGTTGGCGGCAATGCGGTCCGCACCCACCCAGATGGCATCCACCTGCCCTTTGGCCATCAGGCTGGCAGCCATTGAATCGGCGATAAGCCTGTAGGGAACGCCCAGCTCGCCCAGCTCCCACGCTGTCAGTCTACCGCCCTGCAGCAGCGGACGGGTTTCATCCACCCAGACGTGACTGACCTTGCCTTGCTGATGCGCGAGGGCAATCACCCCCAGCGCCGTACCCACACCTGCTGTCGCCAGCCCGCCGGTATTGCAGTGGGTCAGCAGGCGGCTGCCCGGCTGCACCAGCGCGCTACCTGCCAGAGCAATGGCCTCGCAGAGCTGCTTATCTTCGTCGATCAGGCGCAGCGCTTCGTCCACCAGCGCGGGAACAAAATCCTCCTGCCACAGGGCCAGCTTCATACGGTCCAGATTGTTCATCAGGTTCACCGCCGTCGGGCGCGAGGCGCGCAGGGTGTCCAGCGCAACAGCCAGCCGGTCCCGGCTGTGACCATTTTCTGCCAGCAGCGCCAGCAGCAGGCTGGCAGAGAGACCAATCAGCGGCGCACCGCGTACCCGAAGGGCGTGAATATGGCCCACCAGCGCCTCTACGGTTGAGGCATCCAGCCAGCGTTTCTCCTGCGGGAGCGCCTGCTGATCGAGAATAAATAACTGATTGTTCGCCACTCGCAGGCTGGTCGTCTGTAATGTCTGCATGTCGTTAATTCTCTGTTGCGTTGTTGTGTCACATTGTGTCAGGATGAATTCCAGATGTATAGACGTCTGAATGTCTTTATTATGAGAACCCATGAGGAACCGGCAATGTCGCAATACCGTACCTTTACCGCCCAGGACGCCGTGGCGTACGCCCAGCAGTTTGGTGGCCTTGAAAACCCATCGTCACTGGTAGAGGCGCAGGAGGTGGGCGACGGCAACCTCAATCTGGTGTTTAAAATTTTCGATACTGAAGGCGTAAGCCGCATCATCGTCAAGCAGGCGCTGCCCTATGTGCGCTGCGTGGGCGAATCCTGGCCGCTGACGCTGGATCGCGCCCGCCTCGAAGCCGAAACCCTGGTCGAGCACTATCAGCACAGCCCGCAGCACACGGTCAAAATCCACCACTTCGACCCCGAACTGGCAGTGATGGTGATGGAAGATCTCTCCAGCCATAAAATCTGGCGCGGAGAGCTGATCGGCAATGTTTACTACCCACAGGCCGCGCGTCAGCTGGGTGAATACCTGGCGCATACCCTGTTCCACACCAGCGATTTTTATCTGCATCCGCACGCCAAAAAAGCGCGGGTGGCGCAGTTCATCAATCCGGAGATGTGCGAGATCACCGAGGATCTGTTCTTCAACGATCCGTACCAGATCCACGAGCGCAATAACTATCCGGCGGCGCTGGAAAACGACGTTGCCGCCCTGCGCAACGATGATCAGTTGAAGATCGCCGTCGCCTCCCTGAAGCACCGCTTCTTCTCGCAGGCCGAAGCGCTGCTGCACGGCGATATTCACAGCGGTTCGATTTTTGTCGCCGACGGCAGCCTGAAGGCAATTGACGCCGAATTCGGTTACTTTGGCCCGATTGGCTTTGATATCGGGACTGCCATTGGCAACCTGCTGCTTAACTTCTGCGGCCTGCCGGGCCACCTCGGGATCCGCGACGCGGCCGCCGGACGTGAACAGCGTCTGATCGACATCCAGCAGCTGTGGACCACCTTTGCCGAACGCTTCCAGGCGCTGGCCGCGGAAAAATCCCGCGATGCTGCGCTGTGCGTACCGGGCTACGCCTCTGAGTTTCTGAAAAAGGTCTGGCAGGATGCAATTGGCTTCTGCGGCACCGAGCTTATCCGCCGCAGCGTGGGCCTGTCGCACGTGGCGGACATCGACACCATTCAGGATGACGAGATGCGCCACGCATGCCTGCGCCACGCCATTACGCTCGGCAAAGCGCTGATTGTGATTGCCGACCGGATCGACAGCGTGGACGCGCTGGTGGCAAGGGTACGTCAGTACAGCTGAGTGCAGCCTGTTTGCCCGGTGGCGCTGCGCTTACCGGGCCTACGCCCCAAATGTAGGCCGGGTAAGGCGAAGCCGCCACCCGGCAAAAACTCATCCCAGATACTCAATCACCGACAGCCCGCCGTTGTAATCGGTGCTGTAAATGATCCCCTGCGCATCAACAAACACATCGCACGACTGAATCACCTGCGGGCGGTTCGGGCGGGTATCCATCATCTTCGCGGGTGCTGCAGGTACCAGCGCCCCGGTCTCCACCGGACGATACGGATCCGAAATGTCATACGCGCGCACGCCCGCATTCTGCCAGGTGGCAAAAATCAGCGTTGAGCTGACAAAGCTCCCAGGACGGTTCTCATGCAGGTTGTGCGGCCCAAAGTGCGCCCCTTTCGCCACGTAATCCCTTTCGTTCGGCTGCGGGAAGGTGGAGATGCTAATCGGGTTCGACGGCTCGCGAATATCAAACAGCCAGATGTGTTTTTCGCCATCCTCCTGATTGTCGAGCACCGCCTCGTCCAGCACCACCAGCAGATCCCGATCCGGCAATGGCAGCGCGGTATGGGTGCCGCCGCCAAACGGTGGGCTCCAGTTGCGATGGCTGATAAGTTTCGGCTGGGTGCGATCCTTCACGTCCAGCAGGGTCAGACCGCCATCGCGCCAGCTGCCGTAGGCGGTATCGCCCGCAATAATGGCATGGTGCAGGGCGTAGCGTTTGCCCTCCGGCCAGTCGGGGGTTTCACCTGCCGCCTGATTCATCCCCGGCAGCCACCAGCGTCCGGCAACCTGCGGTTTGCGCGGATCGGCCAGATCGATGGTCAGGAAAATATAATCGGTAAAGCCGTCGATCAGTGCTGACACATACGCCCAGCGCCCGCCGACGTACCAGATACGGTGAATACCAATCCCGTCCAGCGACAGGAAGCTTACCTCGCGCGGCTTATCCGGGGTCGAGATGTCAAAAATGCGCAGGCCAGCGCTCCAGCCTTTGTCCTGCACGTCACTAACCGTCTCCCCCACCTGGCGGGTGTAGTAGACCTTTTCGTCAGCAAACCGTGCGTCGGCAAACAGATCCCGGGCGTTGATCACCAGCAGCAGATCGTCGTGCGCCTGCAGGTGTACGTTCCAGGTGCCGGGCGGCGCGGGCACATAGCCCGCCGCTTTCGGGTTTTTCGGATCGCGCACGTCAACAATCGAAAAACCCTGCGACACCATATGGCCGATATAGGCAAAGCCACGATGCACCATCAGCTGGACGCCATCCGGGCGTCCGCCCTGATCGCTGTGGCCAATCAGCCGCATATTGCGGCTGTATTCGGGGGTGGGCAAAACACTCATTTGTTTTTCGCTTCCAGCGTGGCGAACCACGGAGCGATAAAGTCTTCGGTCTGGCCCCAGCCCGGAATAATTTTGCCCAGTGAGGCCACGTTCACCGCGCCAGGCTGCGCCGACAGCAACGCCTGCGGAATGGCTGCCGCTTTAAAGTCATAGGTCGCAGGGGTGGTTTCACCGGCAATCTTGTTGGCGATAAGCCGCACGTTGGTGGCACCAATCAGCTTCGGATCCACCGCCACGCTCACCACCCACGGGCTGTTGGCTTCGCGCATCAGCTGGAGATCCTGGTTGGAGATGTCGATGCTGTAGAGTTTGATCTCGGTACGGCCGTTCTCTTTCAGCGCCTTATACGCACCCTGGCTGAAGGCATCCCAGGTACCCCAGATGGCATCGATCTTGCCTTTCGGATATTTCGCCAGTACGGCACCCACCTTGTTGGCGGTATCGCCCTGCACGTCCGAGGAGACCGCGCCGATAGATTCCAGCTCTTTGATGCCCGGGTTCTGCTTGAGCAGTTCCTGATAGGCGGTCTGACGACGTTCCATCGGCGGGAAGCCAGCCACCCACAGCTTGATGATGTTAGCCTTGCCGTTGAAGTCTTTCACCAGCTGGCCGAACGAGAGGTTGGTCAGGGAGGCGTCATCCTGCTGGGTGACGGTCACGCCCGGGATCTCGCCGTTCACGGCGGTATCAAACACGGCCACTTTGATCCCTGCATCGACCGCTTTTTTGATAAGCGCGGTGGAGTACGGATCGCGGCCCTGAGAAAGGATAATGCCGTCGTATTTCTGGCTGATCGCCTGGTTAACGAAGTCCTGGAATTTGGCGTCATCACCGTTGCTTAAAAAGGTGCTGACCTTAAAGCCGAGCTTTTTCCCTTCCTGAATGGCGCCGGAGACAAACTGGGTGGTGTTGTCGTCCGAGCCCAGGTTACGGATCACCGCGATGCGGATCTGTCCGTCGTGGTTCGCAATCGCGGCAGGAACCGGTGCAGGCGTAGCGGCGTAGCCCGGTAACGATGTCAGTAACCCCAGCGCGACTAAAGAGAGTGCAATTTTTTTCATTATGATTTTCCGTTGTGTTGTTAACGTTTTTGTATGTAGGTGATTGCCAGCGCAACCGCCAGCACCAGCCCTTTTATAATGTCCATCGCGTAATACGGCACCGAGAGCATCACCAGCCCGTTGGAGAGCACGCCGAGGATCACCGCCCCCACCAGCGTGCCCAGCGCATTCGGTTTACCGGAACCCGCCAGCGAAAAGCCGATCCACGCCGCCGCCACCGCATCCATCAGGTAGCCGCCGCCCGCATTCACCTGCGAGGAGCCAATGCGCGAGGCCAGCAGAATGCCGCCCAGACCCGCCAGCAGCGAAGCAATCACATAGGCTGCAACCTTGTAGCGGGTGGTGCGAATGCCGGACAGACGCGCCGCCTCGGGGTTACCGCCAATGGCGTACATCCGCCGCCCGTGGGTGGTCAGCGACAGCCCCAGCTGCGCCAGCACGGTCACTGCCAGCATAATAATGACGATGGTGGGCACCTGCCCCAGCGCGCCAAACGCCGCCGGAATAACGCCTTCTGCCATTTCCCCGCTCGGCAGAACCATGTTTTCGGTAATCGACCCGCCGTAGCTGTAGGTCATCGCCACGCCCTGGATCACAAACAGGCTGGCAAGCGTCGCAAGCATGTCCGGAATGCGCAGAATGACAATCAGAAAGGCGTTAAACAGCCCGACGAGGGTACAGAGCGCCAGGGTGATCAGGATCGACTCGGTGGTACCAAAGCCGTGCCAGACGAAGAGCGAGATCACCAGCGCGTTCGCCAGCGACGCGGTCGAGCCAACCGAAAGATCAAACCCACCGACGGTCAGCGAGATGGAGACGCCAATGGCAATCACCGTCACGATGGCGATGGAGCGCAGAATGTTGATGATGTTAAAGGGATCGAGGAAGTTCTCCGACGCCACGCCAAAAATGGCCACCAGCGCGACCACCGTCAGCAACATGCCCCATTTATAGAGAAAATCGAAAATTTGCTGACGGCCAGACGCCGCCGCAGTCACTGAAAGGGCCTTGCTCACGACGCCGTTCCTCCGGTTGAATAATAAAGTAATGTCTCTTCGCGGGCGCTTGCCCCGTCCACTTCCGCCACAATGCGCCCGTCCCACAGCACGCAGATGCGGTCGCAGAGGCCTACCAGCTCGGCGAATTCGCCCGAGGCGTAAATCACCCCTTTGCCTTCCCGCGCCAGGCCGTCGATCAACTGGAACAGATCGGTTTTGGCCTTCACGTCCACCCCTTTGGTGGGTTCGTCAAAGATCAGCACCTGCGCATTGCCGCGCAGCCATTTGCCAATCGCCACTTTCTGTTGATTACCGCCGGACAGCCGACGCAGTACCTGACCCGGCCCGCGCGTACGCACGCCAACCCGGGCAATCACCTCTTCCGCCCAGCGCCACGCCTGACGGTGGCCGAACAGGCTCCAGCGCGAGAACGTGTTATCGGCTGACACAGCCAGGTTCATGCTTACCGGCTCATCGATAAAAATGCCCTCTTTGCGCCGCTCTTCCGGCACCAGCGCCAGCCCGCGCAATACTGAATCCGCCGGGTCCCGCGGCTTCCACGGCTGCTGGTTCAGCTCGCCCTTCGCTACCCGACTTTTGCTGGCACCAAACAGCGCCTTGCAGAGTTCCGTTTTCCCGGCCCCCGCCAGCCCGGCAATCCCGAGGATTTCGCCTTTGCGCAGGTGCAGGGAGATATCCTTCAGCAGCCCTTCGTCATGCAATCCCTCTACGCGGAGCAGGGTTTCATCACTGTACGGCGGACGTGCGGGCGGATAGATATCGCTCAGCTCATGGCCGAGCATCTTCTCAACAATTGCCTCGCCGCTTAGCTCCGCCATCGGCCCGGACTCAATCATCTTGCCGTCGCGCAGCACGGTTAAGGTGTCGCAGATGGCCTTCAGCTCGTGAATGCGGTGGGAGATAAACACCACCCCGATCCCCTGCTGCTGCAGGCGACGCACCACCGCGAACAGCCGTTCGCTCTCGTGGGCATCCAGCGGCGCGGTGGGTTCATCCAGAATGAGAAAACGACAGTGATGGGAGAGCGCCCGCGCCAGCAAAATCTGCTGCTTTTCGGCCAGCGTGCAGCTATCGATGGAGCGACGCACGTCGAGGGTGACGTCGAGCTGCGCCAGCGCCTGCCGGGCCTGCTCGCGCACGGTGCCCCAGCGGTAGCGATGCCCCGGCTGCGCCAGATGGTCGAGCATGATATTTTCGGCAATACTGAGGCCGGGGATCAGCGCCACGTCGACTTCCTGCTGCACCAGATGGATGCCCAGCCGTTTGGCATCGACCGGTTCGCGAATGGCGACCGGCTGATTGTTAATGCTGATTTCGCCTTCATAACGCGCGTGCGTGCCGCACAGCACTGCCATCAGGGTGGATTTTCCGGCACCGTTCGCGCCGGTGAGCGCGTGAACCGATCCGCCCGTCAGCGTAAAATCGACGCGCGACAGCGCCTGAAAGCCCGAAAAGGCCAGGCTAATGCCACGCATCTCGAGGCGACTGGTTATCATCCGCCGTGATCCCTATGATTAATCTTTTGATTTATAGAATTTTTCACAGCCGGGTCTGGCTGGCAACGACAGAAAAAGCATAAGATAAAGCAAAATAATATTAGCCATCCGGATGTCCAGACATAACATCGGGTTAGCGCTTCGCAAAAAAGGACAACAACATGAGCAACACTGATATCCGCGTCGTTCCCGGCCCGGCCAACTACTACTCCCACGCCGGGGCCCTTGCCCGCCTGCACGATTTCTTTACCCCGGAGCAGCTCGACCGCGCGGTGTGGATCTACGGTGAACGCGCCATTACCGGTGCGGAGCCCTTCCTGCCGGAGAGCTTTCATGCGCAGGGGGCAAAACGGCTGCTGTTTGCCGGCCACTGCAGCGAGCACGACGTTAACCAGCTGGCGCAGGAAGCCGGAAGCGATCGCAGCGTGGTGATTGGCGTTGGTGGCGGCGCCCTGCTGGATACCGTTAAAGCGGTGGCGCGGCGTCTGGGGCTGCCGGTGGTGGCGATCCCGACCATCGCAGCCACCTGCGCGGCGTGGACCCCGCTATCGGTGTGGTACAACGATGCCGGGCAGGCGCTGCATTTTGAAATTTTTGATGACGCCAACTACCTGGTGCTGGTCGAGCCTGAGATTATCCTCAACGCCCCGGCGGAATACCTGCTGGCGGGGATCGGCGATACGCTGGCCAAGTGGTACGAAGCGGTGGTGCTGGCCCCGCAGCCTGAAAACCTGCCGCTGACGGTCCGACTCGGGATTAACGGCGCGCTGGCGATCCGCGACGTGCTGCTGGAACAGAGCGAGCAGGCGCTGGCCGACCAGGCGCGCAGTGAGGTGACGCAGGACTTTCGCGACGTGGTGGATGCCATCATCGCCGGTGGCGGGATGGTGGGTGGCCTCGGCGAGCGCTACACCCGCGTGGCCGCCGCGCATGCGGTGCATAACGGCTTAACCGTGCTGCCGCAGACCGCCCCGTTCCTGCACGGCACCAAAGTGGCGTACGGCATTCTGGTCCAGAGCGCCCTGCTCGACCAGGACGAGGTACTGAACGAACTGGTGGCGGCGTACCAACGCTTCAACCTGCCGACCACCCTGCGCGCGCTGGAGGTGGACATCCACAACCACGACGATCTGGATAAAGTCATCGCCCATACGCTGCGTCCGGTGGAGTCGATTCACGCCCTGCCGATCGCCCTGACACCAGCGCGTCTGCGCGCCGCGTTTGAAAAAGTGGAAAACCTCAGTCGCTAAGCGCATTGACGCCGGACTAACGCCTTCTATACCTAATGATGGTTCTCACCACTCTCTAACGAGGTCATCATGCAGATCGATTTAACAGGTAAGAAGGCGCTGGTTACCGGTGCCAGCCGTGGCCTGGGCCGCGCCATCGCGCTGTCGCTTGCCCGCGCAGGCGCCGATGTGGTTATCACCTATGAAAAATCCGCCGATAAAGCCCAGGCCGTGGCGGATGAAATTGCAGCCCTTGGGCGACAAAGCGCGGCGATCCAGGCCGACAGCGCCAGCGCGCAGGCCATTCAGGATGCCGTCACCCACGCGGCGCGCACCCTCGGCGGGCTGGATATTCTGGTTAACAACGCCGGGATTGCGCGCGGGGGTCCGCTGGAGGCGATGACGCTGGCGGACATTGATGCGCTGATCAACGTCAACATCCGTGGGGTCGTGATTGCCACCCAGGCTGCACTCGCCCATCTCTCCGAGGGCGGGCGCATCATTAATATCGGCAGTTGTCTGGCAAACCGCGTGGCCCAGCCCGGCATCGCTGTCTATTCGATGACCAAATCTGCACTCAACTCCCTGACCCGTGGTCTGGCGCGCGATCTGGGCCCGCGCGGCATAACCGTTAACCTGGTGCATCCTGGCCCGACCAACAGTGATATGAACCCGGAGGACGGTGAACAAGCCGATTCTCAGCGTCAGCTCATTGCCACCGGGCATTACGGCCAGCCGGAAGATATCGCCGCAGCCGTGACCTTCCTCGCCAGTCCCGCCGCCGGGCAGATCTCCGGCACCGGGCTGGATGTCGACGGCGGGCTGAATGCCTGAAGCCCGATCGCATCTTTAATGTCCGCCTCTGTCGCCCGGCAGAGGCGCTTTCGCGCCGCCTCGATGAACCGCGTTTTGCTGCTTTCTTCGGTGTACCCCTCGCCCTACAGTACCCCATAAGACATTCGGAATTTATCTAATAGTCTTATTATTTCCTTATATTTCGTGTGGGCGTACAGTGGAGGTACGGATGGAGATTTTTTGGTCACAGACTGCAAAGAAGGCACTCGCTAAAATTGACAGCCGCTATCGGCAGCGAATAGAAGCAAAACTTGCCCAACTGAATGACCGCTCGGCGCCCCAACCCGATATCAAGAAAATATCGGCTTCTGAGAACCGTTTCCGTCTGCGAGTAGGTGATTATCGAATCTTCATTACTCTTCAGGATAATCGCCATCAAGAATGTATTGTTTTAGACGTCAAACGCAGAACCACAACGACCTACCTGCACGAGGAGGATATGCCCTATGGCTGTTCAGATAATTAAGGACGATGAAGGGAAACCACAGTATGCCGTTATCCCTTATGACGAATACTTTTGGATGCGCTTGCAGATGGCAGAAATCGACGACGAAACGGACGACGATCTGGAAGAGATTGAGATCGAGCACGATATATACGATGACGTTTTATTGCCCGGTGACGTATGCAGCATCATGACCTGGCAGGATGTCAGTCTGCAGGCCGCCTGGCGCATTCACTGCGGCTTATCCCAACAGGAGGTTGCCGACAAACTGGGCATCAGCCAGTCCGCCGTGTCACAGCTTGAGGCGGTAGACTCCCGCCCGCAAAAGCGCACCCGCGAAAAACTGGCAGCTATTTACGGCTGTAAGCAGGAACAGATCAGTTTGTATTTACCGAAAGAGGGTTAACAGCACTTCGCTCCGCCCTTGCCGCCGTAGCGTGCTTCCTGGCGTTCGCGGAAGAACTCCTCGTAGGTCATCGGGGTCTGGTCCGGGTGATTGACCCGCGTATGCTCGACATAGTTGTCGTAATCCGGCACGCCGATCATCATTTTTGCTGCCTGGCCTAAGTATTTACCGGCTTTGGATAGGGTGTCGAACATGGCTCTCATCTCACAGGGAATGTAGGCCGGGTAAGCGCTAGCGCCACCCGGCACAATGGTTAATGCGCCCTTTTCGCCTGGGTCACAATCTCTTGATAGTCAGCAGGCATCGGCTGATACGGCGTCTCTTTCGCGGTTGGCTTGTCCTGTTTCAGGGCCGCCAGCGCGGTCTTCACAGAGTACAGCGCCAGCACCACAACCACCACCATAAAGAAGATGGTCAGCCCGGCGTCCAATCGGTTGTTGAACACCAGCTGTGACAGCTGCGATTTCGTATACTGCGCCGGAATGTTGCCGCTGTCGATCATCGCCTGGAACTTGTTAGCGATCGCGAGGAAGCCCACTTTGGCATCGGCGCTAAAGGCCTTCTGCCAGCCAGCGGTCAGGGTACAAATCAACAGCCAGGCCGTCGGCACCAGCGCCACCCAGGCGTAGCGCTGACGTTTCATCTTGAACAGCACCACCGCACAAAGCATCAGCGCCATCCCGGCCAGCATCTGGTTAGCGATACCGAACAGCGGCCACAGGGTGTTGATGCCGCCCAGCGGATCGACCACCCCTTGATGGAGGAAGTAGCCCCACGCCAGCACGCACAGCGCCGTCGCCAGCAGGTTTGCCGGCAGCGATTCGGTGCGTTTCAGCCCCGGAGAAATCACCCCCAGCAGATCCTGCAGCATAAAGCGTGCCGCACGGGTACCCGCATCTACCGCCGTCAGGATAAACAGCGCCTCGAACAGAATGGCGAAGTGATACCAGAACGAGACGTCCATCAGCCCGCCCAGCGCACCGTGCAGAATGTAGGCCATCCCCACCGCCAGGGTCGGCGCACCGCCCGCACGGGAGATAATCGACTGCTCGCCCACTTCGTTCGCAATCTGGGTCAGGGTTTCCGGGGTAATGGCAAAGCCCCAGCCGCTGACGACCTGCGCCGCAGACGCCACCACATCCACCGTACCGGCCGGAGCCAGCACTGCAATCGGGCTGTTCATCGCAAAGTAAACGCCCGGATCGATAATACAGGCCGAGACCAGCGCCATAATGGCGACAAAGGACTCCATCAGCATGCCGCCGTAGCCGATAAAGCAGGCCTGATTCTCATTCGCCAACATCTTAGGTGTGGTGCCCGAGGCGATCAGTGCGTGGAAACCCGACACCGCGCCACAGGCGATGGTGATAAACAGGAACGGGAACATGCTCCCGGACCAGACCGGGCCCGTACCGTCGATAAACTTGGTCAGCGCAGGCATGGTCAGGGTTGGGCGCATGATCAGAATGCCAATCGCCAGCCCGATGATGGTGCCGATTTTCAGGAAGGTAGAGAGATAATCGCGCGGAGCCAGCAGCAGCCACACCGGCAGCACCGCGGCGACAAAACCGTAGCCCACCAGCATCCAGGTCAGCTGCACGCCGGTATAGTCAAAGTACGGTGCCCAGGTTGGGCTCTCTGCCACCCAGCCGCCCGAGATAATGGCGAAGATCAGGAAGAACAGGCCAATCACCGACACTTCACCGATGCGTCCCGGACGCAGATAGCGAATGTAGACCCCCATAAAAATCGCCAGCGGAATGGTAAAGGCCACGGTGTACGTTCCCCACGGGCTGTGGGTCAGGGCTTTCACCACGATCATCGCCAGCACGGCAAGGATAATCACCATGATCATGAAACAGGCCACCAGCGCAATCACCCCGGCGGTCGGGCCCATCTCCTCTTTCACCAGCTCGCCGAGCGAACGCCCGTCGCGGCGGGTGGAGACGAACAGCACCATAAAGTCCTGCACCGCACCGGCCAGCACCACGCCTGCGAGGATCCAGATCATCCCCGGCAGATAGCCCATCTGCGCAGCAAGCACCGGCCCGACCAGCGGTCCGGCCCCGGCGATGGCGGCAAAATGGTGACCGAACAGCACTTTTTTGTCGGTCGGGACATAGTCCAGGCCGTCGTTATGTCGCACCGCAGGCGTCATGCGCGTAGCGTCGACCGCGAGCACGTTGTGGGCAATAAACTTACCGTAAAAACGATAGGCGATCAGATAAATACAGACTGCGGCAACCACTATCCACAGCGCATTGATCTGTTCCCCGCGATTGAGGGCGATATAGCCCAACGCAAAGGCCCCCACCACGGAGAGTGCGGCCCAGATGAGGTATTTCCCTGAAGTATTCATGGTATGGTTTCCATCATCGCAGAAGTGAGATGTTACATTTTGTATCTATAACACTCGCTTAAAATTTAACAACTCAACTACACATAAAAGCAGACATCCAACCAGTCATTTACATAACATTGTTAAGCCGATCACTTTCACCCTCAACGCCGTTCTCACCGCCCCTCTCCAGCTCACAGTTCGCGCATATTTTCCCTTACCCATCATTACAGAATGATTTGCATCAGTTTTTTTATGGGCAATCGCACCAGAATGACCTTGCAAGACCACACAATTGACAAGGAAAAGGAAATGAAAAGTTCACACCCTGAGGAGTACAAGGTGGGGCCCGGCGCATATTTCGCGCTGGCCTTTGCAGCGGTCTTCTTCTCCGGCCTGTTAGGCGGAAAAGAGTGGTACGGCGTGTTTGATTTCACCACCCTGAACGGCGCGTTCGGTAAGGTGGTCAGTAAAGCCAGTCTTGATGATGGCACCTTAACCACCGCCACCAGCGCCTTTCGCGGCACCGGTGGCAGCGGCGCGATGGACGGCTTTTTGTTCGCGCTTGGGCTGATCCCGGCGGTGATGTTTGCCCTCGGGATGATTAACGTGCTGGAGCATTACGGCGCGCTGCGTGCTGCCCGTAAGCTGCTGACGCCGCTGCTGCGCCCGCTGCTGGGCATTCCCGGCACTACCGGCCTGGCGCTGATCGGCAGCCTGCAAAGCACCGACGTGGGTGCGTCGCTGACCCGCAACCTCGCCGACGAGGGGCAGATCACCGAGAACGAAAAAGACGTTTTCGCCATGTTCCAGTTCTCAGCCGGGGCGATGATCACCAACTTCTTCTCATCGGGCGCGATCCTCTTCACCCTGATTGCCGTCGACGGCACAGCGGCAGTGCCGACCTCCATTGGGGCCTGCATCGCAGTGATGTTTATCATGAAAATTGTCGGTGCCAATATGATGCGCTTGATCGTGAGATTCCAGAATAAAGCCCCGGTTACGGCCCCGGCTGAAGGAGAAGCCTGATGAGCGCCCCGCAATCGAACCCTGTTATTACCGACGTCTTTGTTGAAGGCGCCCGCAAGGGCTGGAGCATCGCCACCAGCAGCACCCTGCCGAACGTGGTGATGGCCTTTATCATCATCAAAGCGCTGGAGATCACCGGCGCGCTGAAAGGCCTCGGGCTGATATTCGCTCCGCTGATGGGGCTGTTTGGCCTGCCGGGCGAAGCCGCCGCGGTGCTGATTGGCGGCTGGATGTCGATGGGCGGCGGGATTGGCGTCGCCATCGGCCTGTTTGATAAAGGCATTCTGACCGGCGAACACCTGGCGATCCTCGCCCCGGCCATCTACCTGATGGGCTCGCAGGTGCAGTACCTCGGGCGCATTCTGGGCGTGATTGGCACCCGCGCCACCCGTATTCCGCTGATGATCGGCATTTCGGTTATCAACGCCTTCTTAGCCATGCTGCTGATGCGCATTATTCTCTGAAAAGGACATTCCCATGAATCTTGAACACTACATTGATGAACTGAAAACGCTGGTCAACGTCGACTGCGGCACCAAAACCCTCGACGGCGTCGCCACGGTTGCAGGCATTATGCAGCTCTTCTGGCAGGCCGAAGGCTGGCACACCGAACAGATTGATTTAGGCGATAAGGTCGGCCCCGGCGTGTTGGTCACCAACAAGCCGCAGGCCGAGCAGTTTGACGTGCTGCTGGTCGGCCATCTGGACACAGTCTTTGCGCCCGGCACCGTGGCGCAGCGTCCGCTGACTCAGGATGAGACTCGCCTGTACGGCCCTGGCGTCTCGGACATGAAAAGCGGCCTGCTGAATATTCTGTGGGCGATGCGCGGGCTGGATGCGGCAGATAACGCGCGGCTGTCGATAGCGGTGGCGATGAACCCGGACGAAGAGACCGGTTCCGTGTACTCCCACGAATGGATTGGCGAACTGGCGAAACGGTCCCGCTGCGTGCTGGTATGCGAAGCGGCACGCGCCGACGGATCGCTGGTGAAAGCGCGCAAAGGGATGGCGGGGTATCAGCTCACTTTTAGCGGTGTGGCGGCCCACGCAGGCAACGATCCGGAGAAAGGCCGCTCGGCGATCGTCGCGCTGGCGCACAGCATTCTGGCGATTAACGGCCTCGCGGACCTGGCGCGCGGCACCACCCTGAACGTCGGGGTGATTAACGGCGGCAGCGCGGGCAACGTGGTGGCGGACAGCGCCAGCGCCGAGCTGGACGTGCGCTTCTGGGAAAATGACGAATACGACCGCGTACATCAGCAGCTACAGGCGCTGTGCGCGCAAGGTTTCCTGGAAGGGGTTACGACATCGATTGTGCGCGTGAATCATAAACCGGCGATGGCCGCCAGCGACGAGACGCGTGCGTTGATGCAGCTGGTTGAAAAAGCGGGCAGCGAGGAAGGGATCGCCATCACCTGGCAGGCAGTGGGCGGCGGCAGCGATGCCAACCATACCGCCGCGTTGGGCATTCCGACCCTCGACGGCTTTGGCCCGACCGGGGCCGGTTTCCACAGCCCGGCGGAGTGGCTGGAGATTGCCTCGATTGAGCCGCGGATTAGGTTGTTAAAGCGGGTGGTGTCGATGTTGTAAGCCGTGCCCGATATTGCCCGGTGGCGGCTTCGCCTTACCGGGCCTACCACACCCACGAACCGTAGGCCGGGCAAGCGTCAGCGCCGCCCGGCAATGCCGCAGAAGCTAACCCAACACCATCGTACTTAACCGGCAGGTACAGCAGCGCCGTCCCTGTTCGTCAAATACCACGATCTCCCAGCTCTGGCTGGTACGCCCCAGGTGCAGCGGCTGACAGACGCCGCGCACCTTTCCCTGCGCCACGGCGCGATGGTGGGTGGCATTCAGCTCAGTCCCCACTACGCTCTGCCCGTCGCGGGTCATCAGAAAACCGGCCATCGACCCCAGCGTCTCCGCCAGCGCCGCCGACGCCCCGCCGTGCAGCAGGCCAAACGGTTGATGGGTACGGGTATCGACCGGCATCTCGGCTTCGAGGGTGTCATCGCCCATCCGCGTATACAGGATCCCCAGATGCGCCACCATCGTGTTCAGGCTGGTGGCGTTGAGTTCTTCCAGCGATAAGTGCCGTTTCCAGATCATCTATGCCCCCAGCGTCGAGCCGCCGTCGACCACGATATCCTGCAGCGTGATGTGGCTGGCGTGGTCAGAGGCGAGGAACAGCACGGTGCTGGCGATCTCCTGCGGACGGGCGATTTTGCCCAGCGGAATGCCGAGCTTGAACTGCTCACCAAAGCCGCGTATGCGCTGCTGCTCGGCGTCGTCGCTCAGCCACAGGGTGCGCTGCATGTCGGTATCGGTCGAACCCGGCGACACCAGATTACAGCGCACACCGCTGCCCGCCAGCTCCAGGCCGACGGTCAGCGCCAGGCTTTTCAGCGCCGCTTTCGATGCGCCATACGCGCTCATGCCGATGCGCGGGGTGTGCGCGGCGTCGGAGGCGACGGTCACAATCGCCCCGCCCTGCTGACGACGGAACTGGCCCATCGTCTGCTGGAACAGGTTAAAGGCCCCACCAACGTTGACCGCAAAGGTCTGCTGCCAGTCGTCCTGCGACAACTGCTCGGTGGCCCCCATGCGCAAAATACCGGCGGCGTTGACCAGCACGTCCAGACGGGTCAGATCGTTGAGCAGGCGGCCGCAGACGTCAGCCACCTGCTGCGCGTCCGCCACGTTCAGCGTTTCGGTCGCAAACGGATAGCTCGCCTGCGGGAAGGCGACGTCAAAACCGATCACCTCCGCACCCGCCTCCGCGAAGGCCTGCGCAGTGGCAAAGCCGATGCCCTTTCCGGCCCCGGTCACCCAGACGGTTTTACCGCTAAAATCCAGCCCGGCCATTACTTCACCTCGCGGGAGAGCAGCGCCCACCAGGCATCGAGGGTCGGGTTTTTCGCCAGCATCACAAAATCAATATCGCCGTGCACTTTGCGCCAGCGCGCCGCCAGCGCCATCATGCGCACTGAATCCAGACCGTAGTCGATCAGGTTTTCGTCATCCATCGGCTCGTCGGATTCATCCAGCAGCGGCAGGATCACCTCGCGCAGCGCCGCCTTGCTGGCCGGGATCGACGGCAGCAGTTCGTCAGTCATCACCACCCGCCCGGAACGTCCGGCCACATAGTTGAGCGACATCAGGTGCTCGTCGCGGCTGAAATCCGCCAGCGCATCGGCGACGAAGAACGGCTGGATATCGCGCATAAAGGCGTCGGTGGCGGTGGTCATACAGCCGATGTGCGCATACACACCGGTAATGATCAGCTGGTCGCGGCCGCTCTCTTTCAGCATCTGCTCCAGCGGCGAGCGGTGAAATGCGCTGTAGCGCCACTTCACCAGCACGGTGTCGGCGTCGTCCGGGGTCAGCGCGGCGACAATGCGCTGCTGCTCCGGCGAGCGGGTCAGGCCCGGCCCCCACATATCGTTCAGCAGGGCGCGGTCTTCATCGCTCTGCTCTTTCGGCTGGGCGGTGTAGTAAACCGGGATATTGTGCTTTTTGCAGTAGTCACGAAGGGCGGCGATATTGGCGACCACCTGCTCCATCATCGGGCAGTTCTCGCCCCAGAAGTTAAGAAAATACTCCTGCATATCGTGGATCAGCAGCGCCGCGCGCGCGGGCTCCAGCGCCCAGCTCACTTTATTGGTCGGGAGATCGCTTGCGCCTGGCAGCGCGTAACCGGTTAATTTTGGAATTGCCATTGTATGCTCCTCAGCCCTGCGCCCGTTCGGCCAGCCACAGGCGTAATTGTTTTTTATCGACTTTCCCCACCGGCGTCAGCGGCAGTGCGTCCAGGCACTCCACGCGATCCGGCAGTTTGAATTCAGCCACGCCCTGCTCGCGCAGGAAACGGCGCACCTCGACCGCACGCAGGGGCTGTTTCACCACCAGATACGCGCAGCTCTTCTCGCCCAGCAGGCTGTCTTCCATACTGACGAGCGCGACGTGGATCACCGCCTCATGACGCAGAAGCAGGTTTTCAATCTCTTCGGCGGCGATCTTCTCCCCGCCACGGTTGATCTGATCTTTCTCGCGCCCCTGGACGGTGATGTAGCCCTGTTCGTCCATGGCGATCAGATCCCCGGAACAGTAAAAGCCGTTTTCATCAAAGGCGCTGGCGTTGTGCTCCGGGCTTTTGTAATAGCCGCGGAAGGTGTACGGCCCGCGGGTCATCAGGCGGCCCACCTCGCCGCGCGGCAGCGGATTACCGTTTTCATCGGCCACCCAGACTTCATCATCCGGGCACATCGGGCGGCCCTGGGTATTGATGATGCGCTCCGGGGAATCATCCAGCGCGGTGTAGTTCACCAACCCTTCAGCCATGCCAAACACCTGCTGGAGCTGGCAGCCGATCTCCACCGGAATACGCGTTGCCAGAGTCGCGGACAGCCGCGCCCCGCCGACCTGCAGCAGCTGCAGCGACGCCAGCTGGGCGTTCCCCGCCCCTTCGTTAATGGCCTGCAGCCACAGGCTGACCGCCGGGGGCACCAGCGAGGTGACGGTAATCTGATGCAGTTCAATCAGCGGGAAGCAGATCGTGGCGCTCGGATCGTGCGCCAGCACCAGGCAGCCACCGGCCATAAACACCCCCAGCGAGCCAGGAGAGCTCATCGCAAAGTTGTGTGCCGCAGGCAGCGCGTTCAGGTAGCGGGTGTCGGCGGTAATGGCGCAAATTTCGTTACTGCGCAGGATGCTGTAGTAGTAATCGTTGTGGGTGCGCGGGATCAGCTTTGGCGTGCCGGTACTGCCGCCGGAAAGCTGGAAAAACGCCACTTCATCGGCAGGCGTTGGCGTGGCGACAAAGTGTTTTGCCGGGCGCGCAATGGCGGCCTCCAGCGCATGTTCACCGTCATCGCCGCGCAGCAGCACGCTGCGCACGGAGCGGTGTTGATCGACAAAGGTATTCAGGAAATCATCGCCGACAAACAGGGCGTGGGCGCGATCGGCAATCAGCAGCGTGGGCTCAATCTGCAACGCGTAGGCATTCAGCTCGCTGCGCTGATGGCTGAAGAGCGCATTGACCGGCGCGACGCCAACCTGCAGCAGGGCAAAGAAGGTGATGTAGAACTCGGCGACGTTGCCCAGCTGCACCAGCGCGGTTTCGCCACGCTTCACGCCCTGCGCCTGCAGGGCTGCGGCCAGATTGTTGACGGACTGGTTGAACTGGCGCCAGCTCAGGTGACGCTCACCGTCGACGATCGCCCGTGCGTCACTGTCGGCGTGGCGGGTCAGAATGTCGGTCAGGGGCAGATCCTGCCAGTAGCCTTTTTCACGGTAGCGTCGGGCTAAATCGTCGGGCCAGCGGGTAAAGGGAAGGGTCATGGTTAATCCTTAGTGCAAGCCAAAAACGTTCAGCATGGTGGACAGTTTGACGCCGGTTTCGCGCCACTCGGCGACCGGGGAAGAAGCCGGAACGATGCCCGCCCCGGCAAACAGGCGCACGCTGTTAGCGTGAATGCGCGCGCAGCGGATGGTCACGACCCACTCGCCGTTGCCTTCGCTGTCGCACCACCCGACGATGCCGCCGAACAGTTCGCGGTCGAACGGCTCCAGCTCGGCAATCAGTTCTTTCGCCGCCAGATGCGGGAAGCCGCTCAGCGCCGGGGTCGGGTGCAGCAGGCAGGCCAACGTCAGGGCGTTTTCATCGGCACGCGCCTCGCCTTCTACTGGCGTTGCCAGGTGCCACAGGGTCGGGGTGTTCACCAGCTGCGGGGAGGACGGCATGGTCAGCTGATGGCTGCGCGGGGTCAGCACCGCTTTCATCGCCTGGGTCACCAGCTCGTGTTCGTGGCGATCTTTCTGCGAGGCCAGCAGCTTATTGCCCGCCTCGCGATCGAGCATGTCATCCGGCTGACGGCGGGCTGAACCGGCCAGCGGCAGCGAGCTAAAGTGCTCCCCCTCTTTGCGCAGCAGCAGCTCGGGGCTGGCACCGAGCAACACGCCGCCATCTTCCAGCGGGACGTGGAAGTTAAAGCTCGCCGGATTCTGGGCAATCAGCCTTTCCAGCAGGGCGCTGCTGTCGATGTTCTCAACGGTGGCAATATCAATCAGGCGCGAGAGCACCACTTTATTGACGCGCGGGGTGGCAGTCAGCGCCGCGGCGCGGGCGACCATATCCTCGAACGCCAGCTGCGCCGGGATCTCAGTGCGGGTTTTTACCGTCAGCGACTGCGACTGGCTGGCGTAGCGGGCAGACTGCTGGCGCGCCGGTCGGGCAAAACTCTGCCACTGCTGCGGAATAAACAGCGACGACGGCTGGCGGGTATCAAACGGGATCGCCCCCACCATGATAGGGTTGGCAATGCCTTTGGCTTTGGCGTCGGCAAAGGCCTGGGTCAGCTGCTGCTGGAAGGCGCTCGCCAGATCGTCGCCGTCCACCGCCGGGGCAGAAAAGCGAGCAAAACAGCCTGACGTGGTAAAACTGCGATAAGGCGACATAAAAAAGAAGCTGTCAGATTGCAGCGTAGTCGCGATGTGCTGAACGTCCTCAGCCAGTGACGTATCCATATCATCCTCCTGAAATGATAAAAGCAGTAAGAATTATTATCATTTATATTTTCGCTCGCTAACCTAATCCCAGCGCGCGGCGCTGTCAACCGCAGACAGCGCAACTTGTGCGACTATCGCTTGCATCCCTCCCGCTCATTTATGAAAATGAGAAGCATTAACCTCAGCAAAAACAGGATCTCCCTTAGTGAAACTGCCTGCCGTTTGTCGTAACACCCTGCTTTTAACCGGACTTTTACTTTCAGGATTAACCTCAGCCCTGGCCGCCGACTGGCCGCGCCAGGTGACTGACAGCCACGGAAGCCACACTCTCGAGAGCAAACCGACGCGGATTGTCTCCACCAGCGTCACCCTCACCGGCTCGCTGCTGGCGATTGATGCGCCGGTGGTCGCCAGCGGGGCCACCACGCCAAATAACCGGGTGGCGGACGATCAGGGCTTCCTGCGCCAGTGGGGCGACGTCGCCAGACAGCGTCAGCTCACGCGTCTGTACATCGGTGAAGCGAGTGCTGAAGCGGTGGCCGCGCAAATGCCGGACCTGATCCTGGTAAGCGCCACCGGCGGGGATTCTGCCGTGGCGCTGTACGATCAGCTCTCGGCCATTGCCCCGACGCTTATCATCAATTACGACGATAAAAGCTGGCAGGCGCTGTTAACCCAGCTGGGCACCATCACCGGGCAGGAAACTCAGGCCGCAGCGCGTATCGCAGAGTTTGATCAGCAGCTCGCAAAGGTGAAGCAGCAGATTAAACAGCCGCCGCAGCCGGTGAATGCCATCGTCTATACCGCCGCCGCGCACAGCGCCAACCTGTGGACCGCCGAATCCGCGCAGGGCAAGCTGCTGCAACAGCTGGGCTTTAGCCTTGCCACCCTGCCCGCCGGGCTGAACGCCTCGCAAAGCCAGGGTAAACGTCACGACATTATTCAGTTAGGCGGCGAAAATCTGGCCACCGGGCTGAACGGCGAAGGGCTGTTCCTGTTTGCCGGGGATCAGAAAGATGTGGACGCGATTTATGCCAACCCGCTGCTGGCGCACCTGCCTGCGGTCCAGCACAAGCGCGTCTGGGCACTGGGCACCGAAAGCTTCCGTCTGGACTACTTCAGCGCGATGCGAGTGCTGACCCGCTTAGAAACATTATTTAAATAATCGTGCGGGCTCGATTTTCACCCTCTCCTTTCGGGAGATTTTGTAGGCCGGGCAAGGCGAAGCCGCCGCCCGGCATATTCCACCGCATTAAACCGTGGCAACCTCCTGCCTGAACCGACGCAGCTCCGCCAGCACAAATACCAACATCCCGCCGACAATCGCCAGCACAAAACCGCTGCTGCTGGCCGACGCCACCGGGGTCATCATCGCCCCCAGCCCGCCCAGGATCGCCGCGCCGATGGCATCACCGGTAACGTTCTGCGCGGTCCACAGACCGTTAATTCGCCCGAGCATCGCTTCCGGGGTCTGGGTCTGGATCAGGGTGTATTGCAGCAGGGAACTCACCGCGCTCAGCCAGCCAAACAGTGCCAGACAGACCACGCCCAGCGCCCATACCGGCATCAGGCTGAACAGCCCAATCGCGATAAACGAGGTAAAGGTGGCCAGCAGCATAATCATCCCCGGACGCGCACTCTGCGCCAGGTTACCGCTGGTTAACGCCCCGAGCGCCGCGCCAAGCGGGATGGCGGCGTACAGGAATCCAATCTGCGACACGCTCATCTGCCACTCCAGGGCCAGCGCCGGATAGAGCACGCGCACCGCGCTGGCCATGGTCAGCAGGCCACCCAGCAGGGCGATCCCACCGATTAGCGGGCTGTTAAACAGAAAACGGATCGCCGCCAGCAGGGATTTAAGCGGATGCTCGCGCGGCTGAGGTGGAGGCGGCAATAGCGGCAGACGCAGCAGGGTTAAGGTGGTGATAAAGGTGCCTGTCGCCGCCAGACCGTAGTTCCAGGCCACATTGCCGGTGCCCAGCAGCAGGCCGCCGACCATCGGGGAGATAACCGACCCCAGACGTACGGTCAGCATGGTGATCGCCCCGGCCTGCATCAGGTTTTCGCGCCCTACCAGTGCAGGCGTCGCCGCCAGCAGCGCCGTCACCCCAAGCGAGGCAAAAAAGCCGTCCCACAGGCCGAGGGCATAAATCGCAATTAATGAGGGCTCAGGCAGCATCGCGTTCAGGCATAAACCGACAAACCCTACCCCGCAGGTGCCGCGCGCCAGCAAAATCAGCTTCTTACGCTCGTAGCGATCCGCCAGCACCCCGCCGACCATCAGGCCGACAAACATCGCCCCGCCGGTCAAGGTGACGGCCAGTCCCACCAGCCAGCTGGAGCCGGTCATCATCTGGATCTGTACCGGCACGGCAACGCCCAGCAGGCCAAGCGACAGGATGGAGATAAAGCGGGCGATAAAGACGGCGCGAAACGCCGGATGGGTCTTCAACAGGCTCAGATTAAGCAGCCAGGATTGTCGGGTCATTACAAAGCCTTAATGGTTTCTTTTGTACCAATTCCATGGCGGCACATGCTAACATAGCCAAATAAGATAGATAACGATAATTACTATCATTATCAAATCATGGACGTTGCTATGTCGTACTCCTCTTCCGCGCCACGCGCCCTTGCCGTGCCCGGTTTACTGTTACTGCTCCTCCTTGCGATCGCCCTCAGCCTGCTGGTGGGTGCCAAACCGCTGCCGCTTTCCGTGGTGGTGGATGCCTTTTCTGCTACCTGTCAGAGCGCTGACTGCACCATCGTGCGGGATGCCCGCCTGCCGCGAACCCTTGCCGGACTGCTGGCCGGGGCGGCGCTGGGCCTGGCCGGCGCGCTGATGCAAACCCTGACCCGCAACCCGCTGGCCGACCCCGGTATTCTGGGCGTAAACGCGGGTGCGAGCTTTGCCATCGTGGTGGGCGCGGCGCTGTTTGGTTTATCCTCCCCCAGCGAACAGCTGGTGATGGCGCTCTGCGGTGCTTTTGCCGCCTCGCTGCTGGTGGCCTTTACCGGCAGCCAGGGCGGCGGCCAGCTCAGCCCGGTGCGCCTGACCCTCGCGGGCGTGGCGCTTGGCGCGGTGCTGGATGGATTATCTAGCGGCATCGCCCTGCTCAACCCGGACGTCTACGACCAGCTGCGCTTCTGGCAGGCGGGCTCGCTGGATATCCGCACCCTGCAAACCCTGCAGGTAGTCAGCGTGCCGGTGCTGATTGCCGCCGCCGTGGCGCTGCTGTTAAGCCGGGCGCTCAACAGCCTGAGTCTCGGCAGCGACACCGCTACCGCGCTGGGCAGCCGGGTCGCACGCACCCAGCTCACCGGATTACTGGTCATCACCGTGCTGTGCGGCAGCGCCACGGCGGTGGTTGGCCCGATCGCCTTTATCGGCCTGATGATGCCGCACATGGCCCGCTGGCTGGTGGGGGCCGATCACCGCTGGTCCCTGCCGGTGACCCTGCTTGCCACCCCTGCCCTGCTGCTGTTTGCCGATATCATTGGCCGCCTGCTGGTGCCCGGTGAGCTGCGCGTTTCGGTGGTCAGCGCCTTTATCGGCGCCCCGGTACTGATTTTCCTGGTACGCCGTAAGCGCGGAGGTGCCCTGTGATGGCCCCTTCCCGCCGTTTAGTCTGGAGCTGTCTGCTGCTGGTGCTGGTGAGCCTGTTTGTGGCAATCATCAGCCTGCGAAGCGGTGCCGTGACGCTCGATTTCAGCCAGGTCTTTAACGCCCTGACCGGCAGCGCACCGCGCAATATCACCCTGGTGGTGACCGAATGGCGCTTGCCCCGGGTGATGATGGCCCTGCTGGTGGGTGCTGCGCTGGGTATCAGCGGGGCGATTTTCCAGTCGCTGATGCGTAACCCGCTCGGCAGCCCGGACATCATGGGCTTTAACACCGGGGCCTGGAGCGGCGTGCTGGTGGCGATGGTGCTGTTTGGTCAGCACCTGACGGCCATCACCCTGGCCGCGATGGCGGGCGGCATTCTCACCTCACTGGTGGTCTGGGCGCTTGCCTGGCGCAACGGAATTGAAACCTTCCGCCTGATTATTATCGGCATCGGGATGCGCGCGATGCTGATGGCGTTTAATACCTGGCTGCTGCTGCGGGCATCGCTGGAGACCTCCCTCTCCGCCGGACTGTGGTTCGCGGGCTCGCTCAACGGCCTGACCTGGGCCAAAACCCTGCCCGCCGCGCCGCTGATCCTGCTGATGTTTGTTTGCGCGTTACTGCTGGTGAAACGCCTGCGCCTGCTGGAGATGGGCGACGATAGCGCCTGTGCGCTGGGCGTCGGCGTCGAGCGTTCGCGTCTGATGTTGATGCTGGTGGCCGTCGTCCTCACCGCCGCCGCGACCGCCATCGCCGGGCCGATCTCCTTTATTGCGCTCGTCGCGCCGCACATTGCCCGCCGTCTGAGCGGCACCGCCCGCTGGGGATTAACCCAGTCGGCGCTGTGCGGATCGCTGCTGCTGCTGGCGGCCGATCTCTGCGCCCAGCAGCTGTTTATGCCTTATCAACTTCCGGTGGGCGTGGTGACGGTCAGCCTTGGCGGGATCTACCTTATCGTCTTGCTTGTTCAGGAGTCCCGCAAGAAATGACACACACCGCAACCCGCCTGCGCGGCGACGATTTAACTCTGGGCTACGGCAAAAAAATCGTGGCCGAGAACCTGCAGGTGACGATCCCCGACGGTCACTTTACCGCCATTATCGGCCCCAACGGCTGCGGCAAGTCGACCCTGCTACGCACCCTGAGCCGCCTGATGACGCCCATCCACGGCGACGTGTTTCTGGATGGGGAGCAGATCCAGCGCTTCAATAGTAAAGAGGTGGCGCGACGGGTCGGGCTGCTGGCGCAAAACGCTACCACACCGGGGGATATCACCGTGCAGGAGCTGGTCGCGCGCGGACGCTATCCGCACCAGCCGATGTTTACCCGCTGGCGTAAAGAAGATGAAGCGGCGGTCACCAAAGCGATGCAGGCCACCGGCATCACCTCGCTGGCGGCGCAGAGCGTCGATACCCTGTCCGGCGGACAGCGCCAGCGGGCATGGATTGCGATGGTGCTGGCGCAGGAAACGTCGATTATGCTGCTGGACGAGCCCACCACCTGGCTGGACATCAGCCATCAGATTGACCTGCTGGAGCTGTTAAGCGATCTGAATCGCACCCAGGGATACACGCTGGCCGCAGTGCTGCACGACCTCAACCAGGCGTGCCGCTATGCCACCCACCTGATTGCCCTGCGCGAAGGTAAGATAGTGGCCGAGGGTGCGCCAAAAGAGATTGTGACCCCAGAATTGATCGAGCGGATTTATGGCCTGCGCTGCATGATCATTGACGATCCGGTGGCAGGTACCCCGCTAGTGGTGCCGTTGGGACGACGGTAGAAAGTTTGCATCTCTACATAAAAGACATCCCAAGGTGTCTTTTTTGTCTACATAACGCTGTCAAACTGTTTATGTTTACACTAAGATCACTTTAAGGTGTCTTTTTTGTAGAGATAACGTCGTGGATAAACTCACTGCTATTAATACTCTGGACAAATTCAGCCAGAACGGACGGTATGTTTTTCATTTAAACGACCTGAGATATATGTTTTCTGCAGAGTCAGAACGCACGCTGAAAGCTTCCCTTAAACGCCTTGTTGAAACGAACATCCTGACCCGTGCAGCCCAAGGGGTCTATGTCTATAACCGTGCGCTAAAAGACAGCTTTATCCTGGAACATATCACTAAAACGGTGCGCAGAGGCGAGTACAATTATGTCAGCCTTGAGTCAGCGCTCTCGCAATATGGCGTGATCTCTCAAATCCCCATGGACACGCTGACGGTAATGACCACCGGAAGAGGCGGAGAATTTAAAACCCCCTGGGGCGTCATTGAATTAACGCACACCAATCGATCTATCAGCGATATTCTCAACAGTACGGTAGAAACAACATCGCCGATAAAATTCGCCAGCAAAGAGACTGCCCTGCGCGATCTCCGTCGGGTTGGCAGGAATATGCATTTAGTTGACACACAGGAGGTGGAGCATGGCTAAACGGATAGAATTTGATGTGCTGGTTGAGGAAGCCATTCGGCAAGGAAATCTGACAAATTTACGCCCCGTTGTCGAAAAAGAGCTGCTGCATTATGACGTCCTTTTTTGTCTTTCCGAAGCCGGCTTGCTTAAATCGTTAGTCTTTCAGGGCGGCACTTCTTTACGCCTCTGTTATGACTCAAACCGGTTCAGTGAAGATCTTGATTTTGCCGGTGGCCCTGATTTTTGCTCTGCTGATTTATCACTGCTGAAAAGCTGTATCGAAGATTATCTTGGGTCACGATATGGGCTGGAAGTCACCGTCAAAGAACCCAACGATTTACGTGCAGAGCCTGAATATGCTGAAGTCAACGTAGATAAGTGGCAGATTTCAGTTACCACAGCGCCGCAGCGCAAAGATCTCCCCCAACAGCGTATTAAAATTGAAATCGCTAATATTCCTGCTTATACCCATGCTTACCGGCAGTTAGTGCATAATTATACCGTGTTACCTGATGGCTATAGCGACACTCTGATAAGAGTCGAAACGCTTGAAGAGATCATGGCTGACAAACTGGTGTCCCTTCCTGCAACCACCAGCCGTATTCGTTATCGTGATATGTGGGATCTGATTTGGCTAAAACAACAGGGCGCAACCCTGAATGCCATGCTGGTTCAGCAAAAACTCAATGACTACAAGATTGATGACTTCAATCAAAAACTGCAGACCAGAATTGACTCCCTTCCCGATATTATTACTGAAGGCCGTTTTCACAATGAAATGAAACGCTTTATTCCTTCATCTGTGTATGAAACCAGTCTGGGAAAAACCGGTTTTACGTCGTTTTTACTGGATAGTCTGCAAGATTTACTGAATCAACTCAGGGCAGATTTATATCCAGCGAAAGATAAAGCGAATGTATTCAAATTATAAATCCACGCAGTAACCCCCCGTAAGCCCGGCAAGCGTAGCGCCGCCGGGCATGTTGATTACCCCAGAATCCCCTTCAGCACCGGGCCAATCGTCTCGAACGCCTGCGGTGAAATGATGTCCACGTGGGCGCAATCCTGGCGGTACACCTCCAGTTCCCCTACCCACGGCGACCAGGCGACGAGCGGATCGACCGTTCGCGTGCGTTCGGCGACAAACAGCGTGGCTTTGCCGTCAAACGTCGCACTGTGGGCTGTGGTCAGCAGGCGCACCGCATCGGCATAGTTGCCTTCAATTGCGGTGAACAGCTCGCTGGAGGCTTGCCCCTGTTGGGCGGCAAGAAACGCCTGACGCTCGCGTTCAATCTCCGCCAGTACTGCCGGATCGAGCCCGTTAGCCTCTTTTTCAGCCCAGTTTTGCGTCTCCGGCGGCCAGGTATCCAGCAGGCCGAGGAAGGCAACCGCTTCACCCAGCTCGCGCAGGCGGGCAGCGATACCCTGCGCCAGCGTGCCGCCGAGCGAGTAGCCGAACAGGTAATACGGCCCGTTAGGCTGCTGAGCGCGCAGCGTCGCCAGATGCTGGTCGATCACCTCATCGAGCGTGGCGCACTGCTGCATTGGCCCGGATGGTCGCGGCGACTGGATGCCCGTCACCGACCAGCGCGGGTTGAGGTAACGCGCCAGCACGCTGAACTGCCAGGCAAACCCGGACGCAGGATGGAAGCAGAACAGCGTTGGGCCGTCACCTTCGCGCAGCGGCAGGATGGTCTCGTAACCCAGACGCTGAGCCTGCTCGTCGCTCATCTCTGATGCCAGCAAGGTACTCAGTTTAGCCACCGTCGAAGCCACCATCACCTGACCGGGCGTGACCTGACGGGCAAAGTGGCGGCTGAGACTGGCGGCAAGACGCATCGCCAGCAGCGAGTGACCGCCGAGGGCAAAGAAATCGGCCTCGGTGTCGTTAATGTCGCAGCCGAGCAGCGTAGAAAACGCCCCGGCAACCGCCCGTTCGGTATCCGTTTCCGGGGCGCGACCGCGGGTTTTCACCGTCAGTTCCGGCAGCGGCAGGGCTTTGCGATCCAGCTTCCCGTTGGCGCTGAGCGGCAGGTCGCTGAGCTGAAGTAACACCACCGGCACCATATGCGGCGGCAGCTGGGTTTTGAGCTGGGTCAGCAGCGCATCGCGATCCAGCGGCAGGCCGGACTCAGAGACAAGGTAGCCCACCAGCTGGCGGGCGTCGCCGCCGGTGGCTGCCGCCTGGTTGATCACACAGGCATGGGTCACCGCCTGCGCCACGTCCGGCAGAGCCAGCATCGCCCGGTCGATTTCACCGAGCTCAATGCGCTGACCGCGTATTTTTAACTGATCGTCGCTGCGACCGAGATATTCCACCGCGCCGTTATCCAGCCAGCGGGCCACATCGCCCGTGCGGTACATGCGCTCGCCAGGGGCAAACGGGTCGGCGATAAAGCGGCTGGCGGTCAGATCCGGGCGGCCAAGATAGCCCTGCGCCAGCTGAATGCCGGTGAGATACAGATCGCCCGCCACGCCGAACGGCACCGGGCGCATCATCGCGTCGAGAATGCGCAGACCGGTATTCCACACCGGGAAACCAATCGGCACGCTGTTGCCCTCCACCGCCGCCAGTTCCGGGCCATACGCCGGATACCAGCTGACGTCCACTGCCGCTTCGGTCGGGCCGTACAAATTATGCAGCGCCACCTGGGTGAGCTGTTCCCACTCGCGACACAGCCCGGTCGGCAGGGCTTCGCCGCTGCAGAACACCTGTTTCAGGCTGGCAGTGCAGGCCGCGTTTTCCGGCGTCAACGAGGCGACAAACGCCGCCAGCATCGATGGCACAAAGTGGGTAGTGGTGACGCCGTACTTCGCAAAGAAATCCTGCATCGCCAGCGGATCGCGGTGCGCCTCCGGCTCGGCCATCACCAGCTTCGCACCGGCGATAAACGGCCACCAGAACTCCCACACCGAGACGTCAAAGCTGCACGGAGTTTTTTGCGCCACCACATCCTGTGCAGTGAGCGGATAGTGGTTTTGCATCCACAGCAGACGGTTGACGATGGCGGTTTGCCCGACCATCACCCCTTTCGGGCGACCGGTGGAACCAGAGGTAAAGATGATATAGGCGGTCTGTTCCGGCGTGCTCAGATGCAGCGGTTCGTTACCCTGCACAGGTAATAGTGTGTTGTAACTAAAGCTGGCCAGCGGAAGATGACTAAAGCGCGGGAGCTGGTCGTCGGTGGCGATCAGCAGCGACGGCTTCGCATCCTCGAGCATCATCTGCAGACGGTCGTCGGGATACCCGGTATCCAGCGGCAGCCACGCGGCCCCCGCCTCGACGATGGCATGCAGCGCCAGGGTCAGAAACACCGAACGCGGCAGCGCCACCGCCACGCTGTCGCCGGGTTTGACCCCGCGTGCGCGCAGGAGCGTCGCCAGAGCCACCACCTGCTCGCGCATCTGGCGATAGGTCAGGTTGTAGTGGGCATCGGCCAGCGCCGGAGCGTCCGGGGTTTTCGTTGCCTGTTCCGCCACCAGCGCGCTCAGGGTGGTCAGCGGCAGCGGGACCGCAGTCTGGTTGATGTTCTCCAGCAGTCGGTACTCATGATCAGAGACGGTTTCTGCCTCACCGCAGCGCAGATCGCTGTTGGCGGCAAACTGGGCCAGCAGGGCATGCAGACGCTCGACGTGGCGCACCAAGGTGGCTTCATCGTAACGCTGTTTGTTGGCGAGGATCTCGATGCTCAACCCGCCCTGCTCGTCCGGGAACAGGGCCATCTCCAGATCATTGACCGGGCCGGTCGCCAGGGTGTGGGTGATCGCCTGCACGCCGTCGATATCCAGCTGGTAGTCGAACACTTTAATGTTGAAGACCGGGCCAAACAGCGCTTCGTCGCGGGCGGTACCGCCGCTGTCGCGCACGATCTGCTCGGCGTCGTAACGCTGATGGCGGCGCATCTTTTTCATCTGACCGGCCAGACGCTGGGCCAGCTCCGGCAGGGTTTCCTGCGGATTGATGTTCACCGCCAGCGGTAGCACGTTCAGCACCGGGCCGGTGGCAGTCAGCGCCGCCGAGCCCATCCGGCGCATAAAGATAAAGCCTGCGGCATAGTCCATCCGCCCGGTCAGGCGGGCGAGCCACAGGGCCACCAGCGCGAGAGCCAGATCGGTGCGCTGGGTCTGGCTGGCGTGGGTCAGCTTGCAGAAGGCCTGACGGTCAGCGGTCAGCTTCAGGCGCAGAATGTCGGTGGTCGCCGCGCGTCCCGGCAGCGGTGCGCTGGAGAGGGACACCGGCGGCGGCAGCTGTTGACGCTGCTCCGCCCAGAAGGCACCGTCGCGAGCGTATGCCTCGCTGTCG
>Ga0308165_1001528_pt1 | contig 31868 bp, 30 predicted proteins | sample PhyWR2_FD_201032 | JGI IMG/M metagenome (GOLD analysis project Ga0308165, IMG submission 201032) | Phyllosphere microbial communities from UC Gill Tract Community Farm, Albany, California, United States - DLSLW.R2 | ecosystem: Host-associated > Plants > Phyllosphere > Unclassified | place: USA... | reverse complement strand
CTCGAAAACCCAGGCCTTGGTAGCTTTGGCCCGAAAGCTCTGCCGAGTGGCATTCGCCCTGATGAAAAATCAGAGCGAATACCTGTCAGCTTGAGAATTCAAGCTTGTCGGGCAACATAGAATCTCCTACAGTTTGTTCGCGTTGTCCCTGTAGGAGCGAGCACGCTCGCGATGGTGGCGCAGACAACGCGGGGCAGCAGGACGCCAGCGTTATCGTTGAAGACCATCGCGAGCAAGCTCGCTCCTACAGTTTGTTCGCGTTGCCCCTGTAGGAGCGAGCTTGCTCGCGATGGGGCCGGACCGGCCCAGTCAATTCTCCAGACAGTTCGCTTTTTCCTCGCCTCATGCTAGGTTGTACGACGACTGATGAATGCCTACCCAGATCCATCATTCGCTCCCTACAACAACAAGGAATGCCCCATGAAAAAAGTGAAAGTGTTGGTCGGTTTTCTCTGCCTGTTCAGCGGCTACGTCGCCGCCGCCCCGTCTGCCGGCGAGGCCGATGTGGCCAAGGCCGTCGACAAGCTGACCCAGGCCATGCTGAAAAAGAATATCCCCGAACTCAACGCGTTGACCGCCGAGAACCTGACCTACGGTCACTCCAGCGGGAAAATCCAGAACAAGCAGGAATACATAGCCGACATCGAAACCGGTCGCAGCGCGTTCAAGACCCTGGAGATGCAGAACCAGACCATCAACCTGTCGGGCGACGTCGCGCTGGTGCGCAACCATTTCTCGGCACAGGCGCTCAAAGGCACTGAAGTGATCCCGACCGAGATCGAGAACTTCCAGATCTGGCAGAAACAGAAAGGCCAGTGGCTGCTGGTGGGACGCCAAGCATTCAAGTTCTGATCATGGCGTGATGAAGGGGGTGGGGTGTGTCGGCACTCCATCCCCTTTTTCAATCGAGAATTGTCAGCCAGGGCCAACGAGACTGGTAACTCTGCGCCTTGCGGGCAAACAACTCGGGCCGGGGATTGATTGGATTGATACGCAAAAGGCCCTGCTCGATATCGTCCAGGCCAAAGGGCGCGTACACCTCCCCTGTCGCCACTTCCAAGCCAATGCACGTGCCAGCGACCAGGTAGCGGTCGATGCCATCCTTCGCCGACAGTAGCTGCGGGTATTGAGTGCCGAAACGTTGTTCGTACCACAGGTGCACCCGCGCCTGATTCTTCAATTCGATGTTGACGTCGAGATCCTGAAACAGCGCCTGCGCGGCCTGTATTGCCTGGTTTTCCGCGTCCCAGGACAGGTCTTCATCAAAGTAGAAAACATCGTAATCCTTGATGCCCCAGTCAGAAGGCTGGCCGGCCTGATGATTCCACACCGCCTGGAACAGGCACCCTGCCGTCAGCATGCATTGGCGCAACCCGAGTTCAGGCAGGCGCCGGGTGATTTGGGCGTTGACCGGATTGGTCATTGCAATGTCGATCAGGGTGGTGGCGGTCAGTGGCATGTGGGCTCCTTGCGCGATGTCATCCATGTTCCGATCACTGCGGGCTACGTCCGCTCTTGAACGCCTCGCGACGTGCCAGCCGTTCGGCCTGGTAGGCCGGGCTCTGTTCGCTGGCCAGCTCGTCACGGCGCAGCAATTCGCCGCAATGATCGCACGCAGGTCCAAGGCCCGCGGGTTCGCCGCACGCCTTGTGGGTATAGACCACCGCCAATCCCTCCTCCGGCGACTTGCACCAGGTTTCCCCCCAGGCCCGCAGCGCCAGTATCACCGAGTAGAAAGCCCGGCCTTTTTCGCTAAGGTGATATTCGTAGCGTGGCGGTCGTTCGTTGTAGAGGCGGCGTTCGACCATGCCCTCGGCCTCGAGATTTTTCAGGCGCGTGGCGACCATTTGCGGGGTGCCGCCGGTCTGCGCCTGGATCTCGTCGTATCGATGGCTACCCATGAACAGCTCCCGCAGCACCAGCACGGTCCAGCGGTCTCCCACGACCGCTTCGGCCCGCGCAATCGGGCACAGGGTGTCGGGTGCATTGGTGTTTGTCGACATAGGGACTTGCCTCATTCCTAGTTACTATGATTATCATATCAACAAGATGACCGGGCAACCCCCGGCACCTGACACTCATCTTCCTGTGGAGCACATCGTCATGTCGCAGCCCTTTTATCCCCTGGATCGCACCGCTTATCTGCTGGTCGATCCATACAACGATTTCCTGTCCGAAGGTGGCAAGGTTTTCCCTCTTCTCAAGCCGATTGCCGAACAGGTCGGTCTGCTCGACAACCTGCGTACCCTGGATCTCGCCGTGCGCGCCCAAGGCATCCAGGTGGTCATCGTACCGCACCGCCGCTGGGAGCATGGTGACTACGAATGCTGGGACCACCCGACGCCGACCCAAAGCAAAATCATGCACATGCACCATTTTGCCCGCGGTGAATGGGGTGGCGAATGGCACCCTGACTTCGCGCCCAAGGACGGTGACATCGTCGTCCAGGAACACTGGGGTTCCAGTGGTTTTGCCAACACCGACCTGGATTTTCGCTTGAAGCAACAAGGTATCACCCACGTGATCATCGTCGGGCTGCTGGCCAATACCTGCATCGAGGCGACCGCCCGCTACGCCGCCGAAATGGGTTATCACGTCACCCTGGTGCGCGACGCGACTGCCGCGTTGCGTCCGGAAATGATGCACGCCGCCCATGAACTCAACGGCCCGACCTTCGCGCATTCGATCGTGACGACCCATGAACTCATCGCCACCCTCACAGGTCAGGAGTAATCGCCGATGAACCTCACGGGAAACCTGTTGATCGGCGCCCACGATGTCCCCGCCAGTGAAGGGACAATGAAGGCGCTCAACCCGGCCACCAACCAATGGCTCGAAACCGAATTCGCCTTGGGTGGCGCATTGCAGGTGCATCGGGCGGCGACCCTCGCCGACGAAGCGTTCGACAGTTACAGCCATACCTCACTCAGCCAGCGAGCGGCGTTCCTGGAGAGCATTGCCGACAACCTGGAGGCTGTTCGTGGCGAGCTGGCGGAGCGGGCCGCACTCGAAACAGGCCTGCCGCAAGCGCAGCTGGAAGGCGAAGTGGGCCGGGCCGCCACGCAATTTCGCCAGTTCGCCGACGTCGTGCGCAAGGGCCGCTTCCTGCAATTGGCCATCGACCCGGCGCAGCCGGCGCGTCAGCCGCGCCCGCGCATGGACCATCGCCTGCAAAAAATCGCCATCGGCCCGGTGGCGATTTTCGGCGCGAGCAACTTTCCGATCTCCTATTCGGTCGCCGGTGGCGATACGGCATCGGCCCTGGCCGCGGGTGCGACCGTGATCCTCAAGGCGCACAACGCCCACCCGGGCGCCTCGGAAATCCAGGCGCGGGCGATTCAGAAGGCCGTCCGCGATCATGGCCTGCACGAAGGCGTGTTCTCGATGGTACGCGGCGCCGGTAACGCCATCGGTGAAGCCCTGGTGGATCACCCCCTGATCAAGGCGGTGACCTTCACCGGCTCCGAACACGGCGGGATGGCCCTGTATCGCCGGGCGCAACTTCGGCCCGACCCGATTCCGGTGTTTACCGAAATGACCAGCATCAACCCCACGTTCATCCTGCCTGCAGCCCTGGCCGAGCGTGGTACGCAGATCGGCGATGGTTTTATCGAACGCATGCTGGTCAATGTCGGCCAAGCCTGCCTGCGTCCAGCCCTGCTGATCGCGATAGAAGGCGCGGGTTTGCAGCCGTTGCGGGAGGCAATGATGAAACGGGTGAATGAGGCGCCAGCGCGCACGATGCTGACGCCGGGGATTCACGCGGCCTACCTCAATGGCCTCGCGACCCTGGAAAGTGTGGGTGCGCAGCGTATTGCCGCAGGCTCGCCGGCCGGAGCGGACTTTGACGGCCAGTCAGCCTTGCTGGAGGTCAGCGGTGAACGCTTCCTCAGCGAACCGGTGCTGGCGCAAGAGGTGTTCGGTCCGTCAGCGCTGTTGGTCACAGCCCGGGATGAATCGCAGTGGCTCGCCGTGGCCCGTTCGCTCAAGGGACAACTCAGCGCCACGTTGCACCTTGAAGAACCTGACTTGCCACTGGCGCGGCGCGTGTTGCCGTTGCTGGAGCGTCGCACCGGTCGGATTGTGGTCAACGCCTTCGCTCACCCCCAGGAAGTCACGCACGCCACCGTGCACGGCGGCCCCTTCCCTGCCACCTCCGACAGCCGCTTCACCTCGGTGGGCATGACGTCGATCGAACGCTTCCTGCGGCCAGTGGCTTACCAGGGTTTCCCGCAGGCGTTGCTACCCGAGGCGCTGCGTGACTTCAACCCATTGCAACTGCCGCGCGTGATGGACGGCCAGTAAACCGCGATCAAGGATCGACGTGAGCCATCAACTCCGGAACGCTTTCCGGGCGTTTGGCGTAACGCTGCGCAAGGACCGCGCACACCATCAATTGAATCTGGTGAAACAGCATCAGCGGCAGGATCAACACGCCGATGGTGCTGCCAGCGAACAGCACCTGCGCCATCGGCACGCCGGTCGCCAGGCTTTTCTTCGAACCGCAGAACAGGATGGTGATGCGGTCTTCCTGATTGAAGCCAAAGGCCTTGCCCAGCACGGTTGACGCCGCCAACACCAGCGCCAGGACGATGCAGCAGGCGACTACCAGGCCGGCCAGTTCCCACAACGGGATCTGATGCCAGATGCCTTCGTTGACGGCCTCGCTGAACGCGCCGTAGACCACCAGCAGGATCGAGCCCTGATCAACGAATTTCAGCCAGCTCTTGTTGCGTCCCACCCAAGTGCCGATCCAGCGACGGGCGATCTGCCCGGCGATGAAGGGCAGCAACAGTTGCACGCTGATCTTCACGATCGCATCCAGGGTCGAACCGCCATCGCCGTGCACGTTGAGCAGCAAGGTCACCAGCAACGGCGTGAGGAAAATCCCGAACAGGCTGGATGCCGCCGCACTGCAAATCGCTGCCGGAATGTTGCCGCGCGCCAATGAGGTGAAGGCAATCGCAGACTGTACCGTGGCCGGCAAGGCACACAGGTAGAGCATGCCCAGGTACAGATCGTCGCCGATCAGCGGCGACAGCACCGGCTTGAGCGCCAGGCCGATCAGCGGAAACAGGATGAATGTCAGGCTGAACACCAGCAGATGCAGGCGCCAATGACCCGCACCGGCGATGATCGACTCACGTGACAGTTTGGCGCCGTGCAGGAAGAACAGCAGCCCGATCGCGAGGTTGGTCAACCAGCCAAAACCCACCGCGACTTGCCCGCTGGCGGGCAGCAGACTGGCGAGAATGACCACGGCAATGAGGGTCAAGGTGAAATTGTCGGGCAGGAAACGGGGGCGAGTCATGGGCAGCATCCATCGAGGTGCGAGAAACATGGCGTCCACTTTAACGCGCCCGCGAGCTACCGACTAACGCTAACAAGCCACAAGATAGCGCCTAAAGGACACCAGCGACGCTGAATGTGCCGCCCTCATCGCGGGCAAGCCCGCTCCTACAGGACATTGCATACACCGCAACTTACTGTAGGAGCGAGTTTACTCGCGATGGTAGACCAAACACCGCGGGCATCCGGCAGCCCCCTCGTACAGTGAGCATCATGGTTATAATGTCGGCCTTCCACCCCACCCAGACAGGCCCGGCATGACTCACTCCCAAAGCGCCTGGTCGGTGTTCCTCATCTTCCTGCGCCTGGGCCTGACCTCGTTCGGCGGTCCCATCGCACACTTGGGCTACTTTCGCGCCGAGTTTGTCAGCCGCCGACGTTGGCTGAGCGAGCGAAGCTACGCGGATCTGGTCGCGCTGTGTCAGTTTCTGCCGGGGCCAGCCAGCAGTCAGGTCGGCATTGCCCTGGGCCTGTCGCGGGCGGGTTACGCAGGCGCGATTGCAGCCTGGGCCGGGTTTACGTTGCCCTCTGCCGTCTTGCTGATCCTGTTCGCCCTTGGGCTCACCCACTATGGTTCCATCCTCCCGCCCGGCGCCCTGCACGGCCTCAAGGTGGTCGCCGTGGCAGTGGTTGCACAAGCGGTCTGGGGCATGGCGCGCAATCTGTGCACCGATGGTTTGCGCATGACCATAATGATAGTGACCGCCTGCATTGTTCTGGTGGAACCGTCCGCGTGGGCCCAAGTCGGCGTGATGGTGATCGCCGGTGTGGCGGGACTGCTGTTATTCAAACCCATGCCCGTCAGCCAGCACGACCCTCTGCCCATCACCATTGGACGACACGCAGGCGCAACGTGGTTGACGCTCTTTATCCTTCTGCTGGTTGGCCTGCCGTTGGCTGACGAAGTCCTGGCCAATCAAACGCTGGCGATGGTGGACGCCTTTTACCGTTCCGGTGCCCTGGTGTTCGGAGGCGGCCACGTCGTGCTTCCCCTGCTGCAAAGCGAAGTCGTGCCGTCGGGCTGGATCGACAATGAGTTGTTCCTGGCCGGTTACGGCGCCGCGCAGGCCATCCCTGGCCCGTTGTTCAGCTTCGGCGCGTTCCTGGGCGCGGCCATGAACCAATCGCCCTCGGGCCTCGGCGGCGGTGTGATCTGCCTGCTGGCAATCTTCGCGCCGTCCTTTTTGCTGATCCTCGGCGCCTTGCCATTTTGGGAAGCGCTACGCCGCAGCCAGCGCATCCAGGCGGCGCTGATCGGCGTCAACGCTGCCGTCGTCGGATTGCTGCTGGCCGCGCTGTACCATCCGGTGTGGACCAGCGCGATCGGCAAACCACAGGACTTGGGCCTGGCATTACTGGCACTGGTCGCCTTGATGTTTTGGAAGCTGCCGCCATGGCTAGTGGTTATTGCCGGTGGCCTGGGGGGGTGGTTGCTGAGCATTGCAGGGTAAATGTTGATCCTGGGCACCAGAACCTGCATCGCTCCTGTCATGGGCAAACACCGATACCGCCTTGCGTACCAGGCTTCGCCACTCCGCACAACTGATCAAGTTGGCGCGTTCCATCTCGTCTGCCGCCTTGAGCAACTCATCGTATTGCTCTTCTACATCCATGAGAAGTCCAGGGTGAGCCAGCAAGTTATACCAGGCGGACAGGGCCTCACGTCGACAGTCATTGGTCATGGTTGATCTCCCTTCGTTGTTCTGATTTGGAAGATTTGCACCAACAGCCGTTCCTGGCGCCCGACATACGGCACGGCGTGCATTACCGATTTGTCATCGACTTGTCAGCGTTGCCAACCCCCTCGCTCCCTAAAGTGGCGGCGTCGCTCACCCCATCGGGTGACGCTTTTCACTGATGATGACGAGGGTCCAAATCATGAAACCATTGAGCAAACTTTGCCTGATCGCCGCCAGCCTGATGTTGCTGGGCACCGGTTCCGCCATGGCCGCCGACATCGCGCCGGTCAAGGCCGACAATGTCGTGCTGGTGCACGGTTCCTGGGCCGATGGTTCGAGCTGGGCGGAGGTTATTTCTCGGTTGCAGGCGGCGGGCCTGCACGTGACTGCGGTACAGAATCCGCTGACGTCCGTTGCCGACGACGTTGCTGCCACTCAACGTGTACTGGACCAACAGGACGGCCCCACGGTACTGGTCGGTCATTCCTATGCTGGGACCGTAGTCAGCGAGGCCGGCGTCGATCCGAAGGTCAGCTCGCTCGTCTACGTCGCCGCTCGCGCCCCGGACGCCGGCGAAGATTTCGTCGCGCTGTCGGCGAAATACCCAACCATGCCGGTGCGTGCCGGCACCGAAGAGCATGGCGGGTTCATCAGTCTCAAACAGGACGCCTTCCTCAAATACTTCGCCAGCGACGTGCCCCATGCCAAGGCCATGCAATTGTTCGCGGTGCAGCAACCGATCGCCAAGACCCTCTTCACCGACCGCACCACCGCAGCGGCCTGGCACAGCAAACCGTCATGGTATGCGGTGTCCAGCCTCGACCAGACCATCAATCCGGACCTTGAGCGCTTCCTGGCCAAACGCATGAACGCCAGCACCATCGAGCTGCCGTCGAGCCACCTGTCGCTGGTGTCCCACGCCAGGGAAATCACCGACCTGATCCTTGAAGCCTCCGGCCGCCAGCCCTGATCCGCTTCATTACAGGATTGTCATTGTTCTGTTGGTCGGCTGTCTGGATCGCCTCGTTAACCTGAACTCACTGTCAGGTCACTCCCCGGCAGCCACCCCCCTTGAATAGAGAGACTCGCCATGAAAATGTTTATCTTCGGTATCGCCGCCCTCCTCACCGCAGGTTCGGCCTTTGCCGGCACCACAGGCACCGCGCCGGTGATCCACGACAAGACCGGCTTCTTCGTGCACCTGGATGTCGCCAAGGTCCTGTCCAGCACCGACATTTCCCAACAATGCGGGGTCATTCCGGCGCAGCTCAACTACCTCGATTCCCAGGGCCGTGAGCATGTGCTGGATTACGAGGTCAACGGCTCGGGCTGCACCAATGACCATTGATCCAGCTACACTGGCGCGATCGGTCTGAGGCGTATTGGCATGAACATCCTCGTAGTAGAAGACGAACCCAAGGCAGGCAATTATTTGCTCAACGGCCTGCAGGAGCTGGGTTATTGCGTGACCCTGGCGCGGGACGGCGCCGATGGTTTGCACCAGGCCCTGGAGCATGACTTCGATGTCATCGTACTCGACGTGATGATGCCCAAGATGGACGGCTGGGAAGTCTTGCGCCGGTTGCGCAAGGAGGCTGATACGCCGGTGCTGTTTCTGACCGCCCGGGATGACATCGCCGACCGAATCAAGGGCCTGGAACTGGGCGCCGATGATTACCTGATCAAGCCGTTTTCCTTCGCCGAACTGGTGGCGCGCCTGCGCACCCTGACGCGCCGTGGCCCCACTCGCGAGGAAGAACAGCTGCACGTCGACGACCTGCAAATCGACGTGCTCAAGCGTCGTATCACCCGCGCCGGCGTACGCATCACCCTGACCAACAAAGAGTTCGCCCTGCTGCACCTTTTCGCCACGCACCAGGGCGAAGTCCTCTCACGTTCGATGATTGCCTCGCGCGTGTGGGACATGAATTTCGACAGCGACACCAATGTCGTCGACGTCGCCGTGCGCCGTCTGCGCCTGAAAATCGACGACCCGTTCCAGCTCAAGCTGATCCACAGCGTGCGCGGTATCGGCTACCGCTTCGACACGCAACCATGAACGGACTGCGCCATTCCCTGACCCTGCGCCTGGCACTGGTGTTCGCCCTGCTGGCGTTCGTGTCGCTGACCCTGTTGGGCGTGGCGCTGTATCGCGACCTGGAGCGCGAACTGATCCACCGCGACGACGCCGCCCTGATCACGCGGATCGACCAGTTGCGCACGTTCCTCAACGACAGCAACACCCTGGAGCTGATCAAGAGCAAGCCGGCGTTGTTCCAGAACATGATGGGCAACCGCGAAGCCCTGCTGACCATCACCCCTCCCGGTGGCAAGCCCTTGCTGGTGGTGAACCCCGGCAATCTGCCGCTGCCGTCACTGGCGCCAGTGCCGATGGACCATAAACTGGGGCTTTCGGACGTGCAGCATTATCCCGGGGTCGACGGCGTCCCGTTTTCTGCCGTCGCGGCAAACATCGACTCCGGCGACATGGGGGCCCTGCAAGTCGTTACCGGACGCCTGATGACTGAACGCACTGCCCTGCTCGCCAGTTATCGACTCAACGTCTACCTGTTCGCCAGCGTCGCGGCGGTGCTGCTCGCGCTCTCCGGTTATTGGCTGGTTCATCGTGGCCTGCTGCCGGTGCGACGCCTGGCGCGGCACGCCCATGGCATTGACGTCGGAAACCTCGGCGAACGCCTCGACAGCCACGGCGCCCCCCAGGAACTGTTGCCGATGATCGATGCGTTCAATGCCATGCTCGACCGTCTGGGCAGAGGTTTCGCGCAACTCAGCCAGGTCTCGACCGACATGGCGCACGAGTTGCGCACGCCGATCAACAACCTGCTCGGCGAAACCCAGGTCGCTCTGCAGCAGGACCGCAGCCTGGACGCCTATCAGCAGCTGCTGGCTTCCAATGTTGAAGAACTGGAGCGCCTGGCGCGCATGCTCGACAGCATGCTGTTTCTGGCCCGTACCGACCCGTCCAGTGCCCTGAAACAGCGACAGCAACTGGACGCTGCCGATGAAATGCAACGCATGGCCGATTATTTCGAGGGGCCGGCAGCCGATGTCGGCATCCACATCCAAGCCTGCGGGAGTGGAGTGATCTGGGCCGAACCGATGCTCCTGCGTCGAGCATTGGCCAATCTGTGCGCCAACGCGATCAAGTACGGTGCCCCTGACTCTGAACTGCTCATCGACGCCACGCCGTGCGCCGAAGGTATCCGCCTGAGCGTGCGCAATCACGGCCCGACCATCCCCGCCGAACACCTGCCCCGACTGTTCGAGCGTTTCTACCGCGTCGACCAGTCGCGCGAACGCTCGGCCAACTCCAATGGCCTGGGGCTTTCAATCGTGGCGACGATCATGCAGCTGCACAATGGCACATGCAGCGCCAACAGCCTGGATGGGCTGACGAGTTTCGAGCTGGTGTTCCCGGCGCGGCGGCAGGGCGAGTGATTGCCCTGACACCACAACCCTGTAGGAGCGAGCTTGCTCGCGATGGTGTATCAGGCGCCAAGGGGTATCAGGCAGCCAGCGTTATCGTTAACGACCATCGCGAGCATGCTCGCTCCTACAGGGGACGCTGCGGAGCACGGTACAACTGGCAAAAAACACCACCGCCCTTGAGCACTTGCGACATAGGCCAATGCCCCCGCCGCGCCTAGACTCTTGCACCATTAACAGTGCCAGACGCGCACCCGACTCAAGCAGGGAACCTTCATGAACCCATCCGACATTTATGTGATCAGCGCCGTGCGTTCCGCCATCGGCAGTTTTGGTGGCTCGCTCAAGGATGTGCCGCCGACCCAACTGGCGACCGATATTTGCCGCGCCGCCATCGAGCGCTCGGGGCTGGCACCTGAGCATATCGGTCATGCGGTGTTGGGGCATGTGATCCCCACCGAAGCCCGCGATGCCTACATTTCCCGTACCGCGTCAATGAATGCCGGGCTGCCCAAGGAAACCCCGGCGTTCAACGTCAACCGCCTGTGCGGCTCCGGTTTGCAGGCGATCGTCAGTGCCGCCCAGAGCCTGATGCTCGGTGATGCCGGTGCGGCGCTGGCCGGTGGTGTCGAGTCCATGAGCCGTGGCGCGTACTTGTTGCCGCAGGCACGCTGGGGCGCCCGCATGGGTGACATGCAGGCCATCGACTACATGCTTGGCGTGTTACAGGACCCGTTTGCCGGTTTCCACATGGGCATCACCGCCGAAAACGTCGCCGAACGCTTTGGCATCACCCGCCAGGCCCAGGACGAACTGGCCCTGGTCAGTCAGCAGCGCGCGGCACGGGCGATTGCCGAAGGCCGTTTTGCCAGCCAGATCGTGCCGATCGAAATCGCCTCGCGCAAAGGCACCGTGACTTTCGACACCGATGAGCACGTGCGTGGCGAGGTCAATGCCGAGCAATTGGCGAAGATGAAACCGGCGTTCAAGAAGGACGGCAGCGTCACCGCCGGCAACGCCTCGGGCCTGAACGATGGCGCGGCGGCGCTGATCATGGCCACTGGCGAAATGGTTAAATCCCAGGGCCTCAAGCCGATGGTCCGCCTGGTCGGATACGCCCACGCCGGTGTCGAGCCGGAGCTGATGGGCCTGGGCCCGATTCCCGCCACGCGCCTGGTCCTCAAGCGTGCCGGCCTGACCGTGGCTGACCTGGACGTTATCGAGTCCAACGAAGCCTTCGCCGCGCAAGCCTGCGCCGTCGCCCAGGAGCTGGGCTTCGACCCGGAAAAGGTCAACCCGAACGGTTCGGGGATCTCCCTGGGCCACCCGGTGGGTGCCACGGGCGCTATCATCGCCACCAAGGCCATCCACGAATTGATCCGCGTCCAGGGCCGTTATGCACTGGCGACCATGTGCATCGGCGGCGGCCAGGGTATCGCGGTGTTGTTCGAACGCGTCTAGTCAGCACCTTGGTGGGGCTCAATCGGGTCCCACCAAGCAAACTATCCCTCGAATATTGACCGGATGACCTAACCTCATAGGCTGAATGACTAACATCGAGTCGGCCAGGCCATGGGCAATGCATTGCGGTCAGTGTTTTTTCTCCTGTTCACCCTGCTTGTACCGAGCGGCGCACCGCTGTTGGCCGCCAACCTGACGGGCAACGCCCCTTCCCTGTCCGGCCTCACCACGGTGGCCGTGTCCCAGAGCGACCTGCAAGGCCTGCAACTGCGCCTGGACCGCATCAAGCAGCAGGTTTCCCAGGCCAACAATGTCAACCAGATGATCACGTTGCAGGACCTGATCCAGTCGTTCATCACCGATGTCACGGCCATGCAGTCGGCGCTACTCCCCGAGCAGAAACAGTTGCAGGCCCAGCTCGACGTGCTGGAGCCTGTGTCCCAGGGCGATGTGGTGCTGGAAAAATCGGAAATCGCCGCGCAACGAGACGCCATTTCCGAACAGAAGAGCAAAGTCGACGCCAACATCAAGACCCTGACCAGCCTCAAGGACAGCGGCGCCGGCCTGCTTATCCAGATTGCCGCGATTCGCCGCAGCCTGTTGGAATCAGAAGTGTCGTTACGCGCCGGCAGCATCTTGAGCACCGATTTCTGGTCGCCGTTGTTCAGGCCACTGGAGAGTGACCTTGATAGCCTGAGCATCTTCTTCCAGCACGCCGTGGCAGCGCTGGCGGTGGCCTGGTTGCCGGGTGAGCGTCTGTTTACAGTGATATTGATAGCACTGGCGTTTGTGTTGTGGACGTTCGGGCGCCAGGTCGCAGACCGGGGTTTCACCTGGGTCTGTATCCACCGAATGCCCGAAGGTCGCCTGCGCCGCAGTTCCCTGGCCTTCGCCTCGGTCGCCGCCACACTCTTGACCACCGCGTGCGCAATGTCGTTGCTGTTTTACGCGCTGACGCGCCACATTCCCCTGTCGCCGCTGATGCAGAGCTATTCAGATGAATTCGAAAAAGTCGTGTACGTGTGCGTGCTCATTACCGGCTTGAGCCGTGCCTTGTTGTCCACGCAGCATCCTTCCTGGCGTTTGCCGGCCATTGCCGACCCGGTCGCGCAGGCGGTCAAACCCTTCCCCAAGCTGGTGGCCGGCGTGCTGCTGGTGCTGATGACCCTGGCACAGATCGTCAATGTCTCGGACATGAGCAGCCAGGCCGTGCTGTTCGCGCGCGGCTTCGTTTCACTGGTGATCACCCTGCTGATCGGCGCCCTGTTCCTGCGCATCAACAAGGCGCGAAAAGCCGTGGCGGGCACAGGCGACCATTCCCCTTCCAGCTCCGCGGTCGCCAGCCTCCTGTATGCCTTCGCCTGCCTGTGCGTGGTGGCCTCCTTGTGTGCGTTGTTGATCGGCTACATTTCCGCCGCACGCTTCATCACCTACCAACTGGTGTGGATGTTCATCATCCTGTCCGGTTTTTATCTGCTGGTGCAGTTGTTCAACGACACCTGCGAGCACCTGTTTTCCCCCAAAAGTGCCAGCGGCAAGGCGTTGAAACAGGTATTGGGCATGGGCGATACGCGCCTCGAACAGGCGTCGGTCATTCTTTCGGGCCTGGGTCGCGCAGGGTTGATCCTGCTGGCGATCATCACGCTGTTCGTCGGTGGTGTGGGCACCACGCTGGGGCAATTGATCGACCAGACCATGGCCGTGCTTGGCGGTGCGGGGCTGCGCAAACTGAACATCATCCCCGGCCATTTGCTCAACGCCGTACTGGCCCTGATGATCGGCATCTACCTGGTGCGCACGTTGCGACGCTGGTTGGACAACGAGTTCCTGCCCAAAACCCGCATGGACCCCGGCATGTGCGCCTCGCTCAGCACGCTGTTCGCCAACATCGCCTATGCACTGGTGATCCTGCTGACCTTGTCGTCGCTGGGGGTGCAATGGACCAACCTGGCATGGATCGTCAGCGCCCTGTCGGTGGGGATTGGTTTTGGTTTGCAGGAGATCGTGAAAAATTTCGTTTCCGGCCTGATCCTGCTCACCGAGCGCCCGGTGAAGGTGGGCGACCTGATCAGCATCAGCGGCGTCGAAGGCGACATCCGCCGGATCAACGTGCGAGCCACGGAAATCCAGCTCAGTGACCGCTCGATTGTCATCGTGCCCAATTCACAGCTGATTTCGCAGAACCTGCGCAACGTGACCCTGGGTGGCAGTGCCCAGGGGGTGGCGTCACTGGAGCTGACGTTTCCCCTGGACATCGACCCGGAACAGGTCAAGGACCTGCTCTACAACACCTATCACGAGAACGAGACCATCCTCGATAAACCGGCGCCGGTGGTGCGGTTCAGCAAGCTGACGCCCGATGGCATCACCCTGACCGTTACGGGCTACGTGGCCAGTCCCAGGATTGTCGGGGTGACCAAGAGCGACCTGCTGTTCGAGATTCTCAAGCGCTTGGGCGCTGCGGGCATCGAACTGGCGAAGCCCGCGCCAACCACGTGAATCAGTGGGCGATGCACACCGATTTAAGCTCCGTGTAGGCCTCGATCACCGCTCGCCCGAACTCACGCCCCATGCCCGACTGCTTGACCCCGCCGAACGGCATCGCCGGGTCGAGCAACACGTGGGCGTTGACCCATACGGTGCCGGCCTCGATGCGCGGCACCAGGTTCATCGCCTTGCCAAGGTCGTTGGTCCACAGGCTCGCAGCCAGACCGTAACGGTTGTCGTTGGCCAGAGCGATCACGGCGTCTTCATCATCGAACGGCATCACCCCCAGCACCGGGCCGAACACTTCTTCGCGGGCCACGGTCATGCCATGGTCGATATCGGCCAGGATGGTGGGCTGGACAAAGAAGCCCTCGCGGTCCAGCAGTTCGCCACCCGTCACCACGCGTGCACCTTCCTGGCGAGCCAGTTCGATGTGCTTGAGCACCGCCTGTTGCTGCTTGCGCGACACCAGCGGGTTGATCGCCGCGTCGCCGTTCATGCCGGCACCGATGGGCATGGCCGAAACCGCGGCGGCCAGGGCTTCGACAAATGTGTCGTGGATCGAACGATGCACGTAGAAACGCGAGGCCGCCGCGCACACCTGGCCGTTGTTCAACAGGCCACCGAGAATCGCGCCCTGCACCGCTTTCTCGATGTCGGCATCGGCCAGCACAATCATCGGGTTCTTGCCGCCCAGCTCCAGCGAGAACCGCGTCATGTTGGCCATGCAGGACACGCCGACGCTCTTGCCCACGGCGGTGGAGCCGGTGAACGACACTTTGCTCACCAGCGGGTGCGCAGTCAGCACGCCCCCCACCGAGGCACCGCCACCAGTAACCACGTTGAACACGCCCGCCGGAATGCCCGCTTCCAGCGCCAGCTCGGCCAGGCGCATGGCGGTCAGCGGGGTTTCCATGGCCGGCTTGATGATCACCGTGCAACCGGTGGCCAGTGCGGGCATCAGCTTCCAGGCAGCAATCAGCAGCGGGAAGTTCCACGGCACAATGCCGACCACCACACCCACCGGTTCACGCTTGGTGAACGCGGTGAACTTCGCCCCCGGTGGCAGCGGGATCGACACGTCGAACGTCTGTCCCTCGATCTTGGTTGCCCAGCCCGACATGTAGCGCATGAACTCCACGGTGGCGTTCAAATCCAGGGCGCGGGCCATGTTGATCGACTTGCCCTGGCTCAGGGTTTCCAGCTGTGCCAGCTCTTCGGCGTGCTCTTCCACCAGTCGGGTGAAGTTGAGCAGGATGCGTTCGCGATCCGCCGGGCGCAGGCCCGACCAGACGCCCGCCTTGAACGCCTTGTGCGAGGACTGCACGGCCTGCTCGACCACGTCCAGTGGCGCATCGAGGATTTCACACAGGGTCTGGCCGTCCGCCGGGTTGACTACGGCAATGCGCGGTCCTTCGGCGAACACCCATTGGCCGTCGATGAAGCAGCCATGGCGGCGCTCCAGAAATGCAGCAACCTGCGGCAGGATTTCAACATTGCTCATACATCACCTTTCGATTGGATGTCAGCCTGAAGCCGGCTGATCAGTGTTGTTCTTTGAGATAGCACGTGACGGCCTGGCGGTCGTCCGCCGAGGCCAGGCCCATGTAAGGCATGTAGGTGCCCGGGACGTACGCCTGGGGCTGGGTGATCAGTTGCGCGATGTTCTCGGCCTGCCAGGTGACGTCCCTGGTGCGCATGGCCTGGGAATAGTTGAAGCCTTCCAGCGAGCCCGACTTGCGCCCCACCACCCCGGCCAGGTTCGGCCCCATCATCCCCGTCGCGCCCTTGGTGACCGAATGGCACACGCCGCACTCGTTGGCGAAGACCTGGGCGCCACGGCCCTGGTCGGGGCTGCAATCGGCGGCCAACGCGGTGTGCGCCACGGTGAACGAGAGCAAGCCGAAAAGGGGCAGACGCAAAGAACTGAACATAGGGAAACGACCTTGAAAATCCGCACTCGCCAGGCGAGCGCCAACACGGGAGGCTGATGCAACGCGGCATCGGCAGGGTTGAGAAGGATTGTCGACGGTCATTGGCGCGCAGGCTTTGCCCTGCGTGCCAGTCGTATTGTCGAGGCTGCCAAACCGGACATTTTGGCAAGCACAACCAACTCTTTGGCAACCACACAAAAGGTTGGAAAAGTTCCGCGACTTAGTATCGAAAAAGACCGCAAACCTGCGCTCAAGAACAAGAACGGATGCCCCACCATGCTCAAGTCGCCCTTGCTTCGTCTCTCCACCCTTGCGCTGATGATCAGCGCTGGCCAGGCCTGCGCCTACGAACTCTACGCCGATGATGACAGCCACCTGAATGCCACGCTGGAAGCCGTGTTCGGCGTGTTCCACAGCCAGGAAAACTACGCGCTGTCGGGTCGCCTCAATGAGGGTTCGTCGTCGTGGCGCGAGGGCTACATCAAATACGGCCTGAGCTTTGACAAGGGCCTGGCCGGCGTGGGCACCGCCTATGGTGCGGCGAACCTGCTCAGCTCCGGCACCTGGGGTGACGGCGATGCCGCAGGCTTCAGCGACGGTTCCGAGCGCACCACCAAGTTCGAAGACGCTTACCTTGGCTGGCGTTCGGGCAAGTTGTTCGACGTGCTCGGTGACGACGGCATCGACTTGTCCTTCGGCCGCCAGAACATCGTGGTGGGCGATGGTTTCCTGATCGACGGCGACGCCCTGAACATGGGCAAGGGCCTGGCGGATGGCGAGTTCAACCGTGGCGGCGCCTACTGGCTGGCCGCGCGCAAGGCGTTCGATGAAACCGCCGTGCTGCGCATCGGTGGCAAGGAAGGTTGGCGTGGCGACCTGATGTACCTCAAGTCGAACAACCGCGCCCAGGCCATGACCGAAATGTACGTCGGCACCCTGGAGCACGTGTCCGAAGCCGTCACTGTCGGCCTGACCTACATCGACACCACCGACGTCGACGAACAATACGCTTCGCCGATCCAGCTCGAACGCGACGGCATGAAAACCTACAGCCTGCGCGCCACCGGCAACGCCGGGGTCAAGGACCTGTTCCTCTCCGGTGAATACGCCACGCAGGACAAACCGCACACCGGCACTGAAGACGCCTGGTACCTGGAAGCCGGCTGGACCTTCTCCGACGTTGCCTGGTCGCCGTACGTGGGCTATCGCTACAGCCGTTTCTCGGAAAACTACGACACGCTGTTCTACGGTTTCAGCCGTGGTTTCGGCACCTGGTTCCAGGGTGAAGTGGCGGGCAACTACGCCGGCCCGTTCAACACCAACTCACGCATCCAGCAGGTCAAGTTCACCGTCTCGCCGCTGGAGAACGTCAACGTCGGCGCCATGTACTTCAACTTCGACACCATCGACCGAAACCTCGGCAATACCGACGGCCACGAAATCGACCTGTACGCCGAATGGCACGTCAACGACCACCTGAGCATCATGCCGCTGGTGGGCCTGTTCCAGCCGGACAAGAGCGCCGATCAGGGCGGCACGCAGTTGGGCAACCACGACAAGAACCTCTACAGCCAGGTGATTTTCGCCACCACCTTCTGATCTTTCTGCTGCTTCCTGCTTTCTGTAGGAGCGAGCTTGCTCCGGGCGGCGTTCCGACGATGGTCGTCAACGATGACGCTGGCTGTCTGATACCCAGCGGTGCCTGGACTTCCATCGCGAGCATGCTCGCTCCTACAGGGAATAGGGTTCGTTTCCAGGAAAAAGGCTTTTCCAATGCATAACAAATTCCTCACGATCCAAAGCAAGATTGCCCTGCTCGCCGGCCTCTGCCTGCTGTTGGTGGTGGCGTTGTTGATGGGCCTGGCGCTGTACCAGAGCCACGAGAGCCGCCAGCAAGTGGCCCAGGCCAGCAGCGACATGCTCGCCGATGCGGCCAGGGAACACATGCAGGCACTGGGCAAGGTGCAGGCGATGCAGGTGCAACGCACCTTCAACCAGACTCAGGAATATGGCCAGGGCCTGTCGCGCTATCTGTTGTACCTGCGGCAACTTCAACATCAGGGCACATTGTCCCGCCAACAACTGCGCCAGGAGCTGAACACCCAGCTGCATCAAGCCCTGAACGACAAGCCCGACCTGCTCGGGCTTTATGTCATTTTCGAACCCGATGCGCTGGACGGCGACGACACCGCTTTTATCGACAAGGCCGATCTGGGCAGCAACGAAAAAGGTCGTTTCTCAGTGTATTGGGTGCAAGGCAAACCCGGTGAGCTGCAAGCGGTGATCGGCGACGAAGGCCTGTTGGCAAACACCGAGCCGGGCCCCAGCGGCGCGCCGTACAACGCGTTCTACACCTGCGCCCGGGACAGCCGCCAGGCGTGTGTGCTGGAACCGTATTTCGACGAAGCCTCCGGTAGTCGCAAACTGGTGACCAGTATCGCCTTCCCGCTGCTGGACAACGGCAAAGTCATCGCCGTTGTCGGCCTCGACATCAACCTCGCCGCCCTCCAGCAAAACAGCGAGGCCAGCGCCCGACAACTGTTCGACGGCCAAGGCCAGATCAGCATCGTCAGCCCGCGCGGAGTGATCTCAGCCGACAGCCGGGACATGGCACGCCTGGGACAGACGCTGGACAATAACGAAGTCATGGCGGCCCTGCGCCAGGGACAGCCGAAGGTGTTCGCCGACCGACAGCAGATCGAGGTCCTCGAGCCGCTGGCACCGATTGCCGGTTCCGCGCCTTGGGGCGTGCTGGTCGGCGTCCCGCAGGACGTGCTGTTGGCACCGGTCACCACGCTGCAAAGTCACCTGGAGGCGCGAGGCGTGCAAAGCACCGCGCTGTCGCTGCTGCTCGGCGGCGGCTCAGCCCTGTTGGGACTGACGCTCATCTGGTACGCGGCCTATCGCATCACCCGGCCATTGCAAGTGCTGACCCGGGTCATGGAAGACATCTCCCTGGGCGAAGGCGACCTTACCCGACGCCTGACCGTGCAATCGCGGGACGAGATCGGCCAACTGGCGACGGCATTCAACCGCTTTGTGGAGCGCATCCATCACTCCATCCGCGAAGTGTCCTCGGCGGCGCTCGGGGTCAATGAAGGGGCCAAGCGCGTGCTCCTGGCGTCCAACTCGTCACTGAGCAATGTCGACGAACAATCGACCCGCACCAACAGCGTCGCCGCCGCAATCAACCAGTTAGGTGCCGCAGCACAGGAAATCGCCCACAACGCCTCCGACGCCTCGCAGCAGGCGTCCGCCGCCCGGCAACAGGCCGAAGATGGGCGTCAGGTGGTGGAGCGCACCATTGAGGTGATGAACGAACTGTCCGCAAAAATCAGCGACTCATGCGCCAACATTGAGGTGCTGAACACCAAGACCGTGGACATCGGGCAAATCCTCGAAGTGATCAAGGGCATTTCCCAGCAGACCAACCTGCTGGCGCTCAACGCCGCGATTGAAGCGGCGCGGGCCGGTGAAGCCGGTCGTGGTTTTGCGGTGGTCGCCGATGAAGTGCGCAGCCTGGCGGGTCGCACGCAGACTTCGGCAGCGCAGATCCAGCAGATGATTGAAGCGCTGCAGATCGGCGCGCGCGAGTCGGTCAGCACCATGACCGAGAGCCAGCAGCACAGCGAGCAAAGCGTCACCATCGCCAACCTCGCCGGCACCCGGCTGGGCAGCGTGACCCAGCGCATCGGCGAGATCGACAACGTCAACCAGTCCGTCGCCGCCGCCACCGAAGAGCAGACGTCGGTGGTGGAGGCGTTGAATGTCGACATCACCGAGATCAACACCCTGAACCAGCGTGGGGTGGAAAACCTGCAATCGACCTTGCGCGCGTGTACCGAGCTTGAGCGCGAGGCTGGGCGGTTGCATGAGTTGGTGGGGAGTTTTCGGATCTGATATCTGCTGTGCCTGTTGCATAGCTATCGCGGGCAAGCCCGCTCCCACAAGGCCAGCGGTGTTCACATGATTTGTGTACACCCTGTCCCCTGTAGGAGCGAGTTTACTCGCGATGGTCGTGAACGATCACGCGGCAAACCTGACAGCCCGCGGCGACCTTGAGACCCTCGCGAGTAAACTCGCTCCTACAGGTTAATCACATTCAGCAAGCCACCCCGGCATGCTCGAGCCGGTGAAACAGGCGGTTGAAATACACCAGGCTGTCGCCCGCCCCGCGCACACCGATGTTGGACAACTCGACGAACATCACCGAATGCGAGCCCACTTCCTTGCATTCGCTGATCCGCCCTTCCAACTGCACCAGCGCATCGCGCAACACCGGCACGCCGCTGTCGCCGCCGTCCCAGAGGTCCCAGGCGAAACGCTCGGCCATGGTTGCCTGGGTCATTCCGGCAAAGTGGCGGGCCAGTTCCTCCTGTTCGCTACACAGCACGTTGACGCACAGTTGTCCGTTGGTGCGGAATACGTCGTGGGTGGCGCTGTTGCGGTTGACGCACACCAGCACGGTGGGCGGCGAATCGGTCACCGAGCACACCGCGCTGGCCGTGATCCCGCAGCGACCGCCGGGGCCGTTGGTGGTGATGATGTTCACCGCCGCTGGCAACTGCGCCATGGCGTTGCGGAAGTCGATTTGCTGCTGGCTCAGGTTGGCCATGTCGGTGCCCCTTTTTCTTGTGCAGGGCCGTCATTGCGCGGCCCGTTGGATTGAATACAAGACTAAGGCCGGGGGCAGCGCGCAGCCATTCTGACGATCACCATGGCGAGGTGGGCTTTCCGCTAGTCGACTAGGTGGTTTCTTTATCGTCAGGGCCCGCAGCAGTGGTTATGCTGCTTGTAGACGTCACATGGACGCCAACCGCCGCTGCGTGCACGCGTGCGAAAACAATAATTAGAAATTCGTGGCAACCCTGATGGAAACTCGCAAACCGATTGTTTATATCGTCGACGACGACAAGGATTTGCGCACCTCGCTGGCCTGGCTCCTGGAGTCGGTCAGCGTGCAGGCGCAGTGTTTTGCCGGTGCTGAAGAGTTCCTCAGCCAGTACGACCCGAGGCAGCCGGCGTGTCTGGTGCTGGACGTGCGCATGCCGGAAACCAGTGGCTTCCAGCTCCAGGAAATCCTCAACCAGCGCGGCAGCAGCCTGCCGACGATCTTCGTCTCGGCCCATGGCGACATTCCCATGTCGGTGACGGCGATGAAGAACGGCGCCCTGGACTTCGTCGAGAAGCCCTACAACCCGCAACAGATGATCGACCGCATCCAGGCCGCGCTGAAGACCGCCGTACACGCCCAGGCTGACCAGCAGCAGCGACAGCACCTGCAAAGCAAATTGGCGCTGCTGACCGGGCGTGAGCGCGAGGTGTTGATGCTGGTGATCGATGGCAAGGCCAGCAAGGTCATCGCCCGGGAGCTGAACATCAGCGTCAAGACCGTTGACGTGCACCGCACCAAGATCAAGGAAAAGATGGGCGTGACCAGCATCGCCATGCTGGTGCGCGAAGTGCTGCATTTGCCGGCGGAGGAGCCGGTGCGGCATTGAGGTGAACATTGGGACGCCATCGCGGGCAAGCCCGCTCCCACAGGTGTTGCGGTTAGCCTGACATTTGTTCTCGGCGCATAACCCTGTGGGAGCGGGCTTGCCCGCGATGGCGGCAGTGAGGTCAAACCTGGCTATAGCGCTTGCGATAAGCCCCCGGCGATACGCCAAAGCGCGATTTGAACGCTGACGAGAAATAACTCGAGTCCGAAAACCCCCACGCATAACACAGCGCCGACAGCTTCTGCTCGACGTTTGAGCGGCGCAGGTTTTCCGCGCAGAAATCCAGGCGTCGGTGCTTGATGTATTGCGCCACCACCAAACCGCGTTTGGAGAACATCCGGTACAGCCCGCGCACGGAAATCCCCACTTCTCGGGCAATCAGCTCGGGGCACATTTCTTCGGTGCCCAGGTGGTCGTCGATGTAGGCGATGATCTTGCGAAACTGCCGCTCATGAGGGTCGCCGCCATTATCACGGGCGCTGATGCCCGGTAGCAGCAAGCTCACCAGCGCATCCAGCACGGCTTCGCTCTCCTGCATGTCCAGGCCTTCCTGCTGTCGGGTGTCGAGCACCAGCTTGTTGGCCATGGCCGCCAAGGGCGATGTGGCGCCAATGCGCGTGGCGCAGTTGACCGCGTTGAAGTGCGAACCGCGCTCGACCACCTGCCGAGGCAGGATCAGCGACAACTGCCGGGAATCGTCGTGATAAGTCATGTCGCTGGGGCGGCTGGCATCGATCAGGGCGATGTCGCCCGCGCCCAGCCGGGCACGATTGCCGCCCTGCTCAAGTTGTGAGCTGCCGCGCATCTGGAACACCGCGTAGTAATGCCCGTCGCTGCTGACGCTGACGTCCTTGCTGGTGCGATACAGGTGCACGTGCGCCATGTCGACGACACTGAGATTGATGGCACCGTTGCGGTACTCCGCCAGCTCGCCATAGAAATCCCTGTCCAGGGCCCGGGCATCGAAACGCCCACACGCCTGGTTGACCTGGTTCAACCAGCTTTCGAACGCCTCGTTGCGAACCGCCGAAGAAGTCATCATCACTGCAAAGCCTCACGTCTTTTATTGTTATTTTTCGACCGCTTCGTCGAGCGGTTCGGCAAATGTCACAACCTGGGCCGCCGCCTCCCTCGACAGCCGCAGGTTCTATTCAACAGACTGCTGCGCAGCATAGCCAGTCTTGCCTTGAATCAGATGTCCAATACCAGACGAGCGGAAAGCGCGCGGGATACGCAGGCGCAAATCTGCTTGTTCCCTGCCTTTTCCTTGTTCGACAGGCAGTTGTCGCGGTGTTCCGGCACACCGTCGAGCACCTCGACGATGCAGGTTCCGCAGATCCCCTCGCGGCATTCAGTATCGATGTCGCAGCCATGAGCCTGCAACACGTCCACCAGCGACATATTGGCGGGCACCTGCAGCACCACGCCGGAACTGGCCAGCTCGACTTCGAAATCGCCACAGGGACCGGCATTCGCGGCCGGATCGGCCTGGAAATGCTCGAGGTGGATGGCTTCATCGCCACGACCGCGCGCCGCGACTTCCACCACTTTGTTCATGAACGGCGCCGGGCCGCAGGTGTAAACGTGGGCGGCGCGTCCGGCCTGACTCAGGCACTCACTCAACACCGCGTCCATGTCATCCGGTTCGACGCCGTAGTGAAACTGCACATGCCCGGCGAACGTCTCGGCTAACAGAGCCGAAAACGCAGCGTACTGCGCAGAACGGGCAAAATAGTGCAGGCGCCACGGTTGACCGGTCTCCGCCAGCCGGTAGGCCATGCTCAGCAGCGGCGTGACGCCGATGCCGGCGGCGCACAACACATGTTCACCCGCCTCAGGGTCGAGGCGGAACAGGTTGCGCGGCGCGCCCATTTCCAGCTCGGTGCCCTCCTGCACTTCATGCAGCGCCGCCGAACCGCCACGGGACTGCGCCTCTTTCTTCACCGCCACCAGGTACGCACGGCGGTCCTGGGGTGGACTGCACAACGAATACTGACGGGTCACCCCGGTTGGCCCGGTCAAATCGACGTGGGCACCCGGCTCATAGGTGTCGAGCGGCTGGCCGTCACTGCGCACGAGGCGAAAGGAGCGGATATCCAGCGCTTCGTCGACGATCCTTTCGATCTTCACCTTCATCATTGCATCACCTGAATCATGTTGTTTTTGTTGGAATGCCCCGCCCCCGGTGGAATGCTTTACTCCTGAGGGAGCGGGCAAGCCCGCTCCCACAAGGGGTGAGGGTGTTGCTGAAATTACTTCAACGCATGAACAACCCGCCATTGATGTCCAGACACGCGCCCGTCATCGAGGTGGCGTGATCAGCGATCAGCAGCAGCACGCTGTCGGCGACATACGCCGGGTCGCCGAGGGTGCCCGCCGGGATCATCTTGAGGATCTGCTCCAGACGCTCCGGCGCCACCGTCTCGCGCACCACCGGCAAGTCCAGCGGACCCGGCGAAATGCTGTTGACCGTCACCCCGCTCGGGGCGAGCTCACGGGCGAACACCTTGGTCAACGTGGCCACGCCACCCTTGGCCGCCGCATAGTGCGCGCCGGTGGCGGTACCGCCGTTCTGCCCGGCGAGCGAGGCGATGTTCACGATGCGGCCAAAGCCACGCTCGGCAAAATGCGCGCCGAACACCTGGCAGGCGACGAAGGTGCCGCGCAGGTTGATTGCCATCGAATCGTCGAACTCTTCGGGTGTGATGTCCATCAGCGCCGCGACTTTCGACACTCCGGCGTTGTTCACCAGGATGTCGGTGCCGCCCCAGCGTTCGCCCAACAGGTCGCGAGCGCGGACGAAATCATCCTTGCTGCGCACGTCGAGCTCGATGGCCACCGCGCTGGTCCCGCTGCTGTCCAGCTCCAGGGCCAGGCGCTGCACGCCGTTGATCTGCACATCGGCCAAGGCGACGCGATAACCCGCCGCATGCAGGCGCCGGGCGATGCATTCGCCCAGCCCCCGCGAGGCGCCAGTGACAAGGGCTACTCGGTCCATGTTCAAGCCCTCACAAAAGGAAGCCGAGCGCGCTCAGGCTGTCGGTGGAGTTGATCAGGCGTACCACTTTGCGTTCCAGGCTCGGCACGCCGTCGGTGAAGCGGATGCGGTGGTTGAGGTCGGCCACGAACGGCGTGTGCACCCCACGTTTGTAGGCGTAGAGCAACTGTGCCGAGTTGACTTCAACGATGTCTCCCGCCGCTTCCACCAGGCGAAAACGCGAGACGGTGCGGATGGTTTTCGCCGCGTCCACGGCAGACGGCGAGTAACCGGCGGTCAGGCGCTCAATGCGCAGGTCACGCATGCGTGCGTCGTCGTAGGCATAGTTGAGCGTGGCCTCGAAGTCTTCGGTGTCCGGGTCGATCGGCACGATGTACTTGCCGCTTTCGCTCCACAGGGTCGCCCACTCGGCGTAGTGCTTGTGGTCCAGCAACTCGGCTTCGCGCCAGATGAATTCGATGGCCTGGGCCAGCGGGCCGCCATTCAAGATGTCGTGATTGCTCATTGGCTCATCATCCTTTTCCACATGTCGTAGGCACCGCGCATCCCGCCTTCGTCGGTGGCGTGGCTGACTTTGTCGCCATTTTCAGCGGTGATTTCGCGGTTCAGGCCACGGTTGACCAGGATCGGTGCATCGACACCCGCGTAGGACCCGCGCTGCACGCGGTCCCAGGCCTCGGCGTCATCGGGGCTGCCAAAACCGAACGGGCCCTGGAAGTGTTCATGAATACGCATGCGCTCGCGGTTGGCGATTTCCGGACCGCCGTCCATGCCCAGGGCAACATGGCGGATCTCGGTTTCAGTGACCGACACCGGGCGCAACACCCGAAAGAACGACATCGACATGGCCACATTGGGGAACAGGTTCAGGTTGAACCCGGCGCCATGCAACGAGCGCACGATCCGGCGCACCTGCTCCGGCGCCATGGTTTTGGACAGCTCCCGGGTGACGTGGGCGAAGCGTTCCTGCAACTGCTCGGTGCCGTCGTCGTGATCCAGATCGACGTGCTCCGGCACCATCACCATGACGCTGTGCCCGTTGCCCAGCGAATGGGTCACGGCCTGGTCGTCAGTCATGAACGAGAGCATTTCCGAGGTTTCCTCATCCACTGACGACATGAACGACTTGTGCACGATCGGGAAGTGGTAGCCGTCGGTAGTGTTTTCCAGCTGGATCTTCCAGTTGCCCTTGAAGCTGAACTTGTGTTCGCCCTGGGTCTTGATCGGATAACCGGCGCCCTGCTTCATGAACAGGTCCATCCAGTGTCTGGCACCGCCGAGGAAGTCCTCCAGCGGTTCGATATCGTCGTTGTAGCTGGCGAAGATCATGCCGGCGTAGCTTTCGACGCGCAGGCTTGTCAGCGGCAGCTCGGATTTTTCGAGGATGCCTTCATAACCGTCCGGGTACGGCAGCGCACGCAGCTTGCCGTCCAGGCCATAGGACCAGCTGTGGTACGGGCAGGTGAAACCGGTGGCGTTGCCCTTGTGCTTTTCGCACACGGTGGCACCACGGTGGCGGCACCGGTTTTCAAGCACGTTAATGGTGTTCTTCTTGTCGCGCACCACGATCACCGGGCGACGGCCGATCATGGCAGTCTTGAAGTCGCCGCTATTGCGCACTTCGCTTTCGTGGGCCACCCACACCCAGGTGCGGTAGAAAATCTTCTCCAGTTCGACTTCGAACAGCGCCGGGTCGTTGTACAGCGAGACGTCGACGCGGTCAGGCTGGACCAGGTCTTCGGGGCTTTTCGATGATGCGATCAGCCGGTAGTCATGGGTGCTCATGCGGTTCTCCTCATGGCGTTTTTATGATTGTTTTCAGGCCTAAAGCGTTAACCGGCCATGCGTTGTTGCAACTGCGCACCGAAGGCGCAGACCTGTTCGTCCTGGCCTTTGCGGCCAACAATCTGCAGGCCGACCTTCAGCCCGCCACAATCGAGTTCCACCGGCACCGAAAGCGCCGGGTGGCCGCTCAGGTTGAAAGGCCGCACCAGCGGCGTCATCCCGGCCACTGCCTTGCTCGCGCTGCGGGCCTCTGCCAACGTCGGCGGCAGGCTGGGCAACGTGGGCAACAGCAGCACCTCGAATTGATCCAGCGCGGCATCCACCTGCTGGCTGAAGCGCGCCCGCACTTTTTCCGCGTGGGCCAGGTCCGCCGCCGTGGTGCGACTGGCCGCCAGCAGGCGCTGCTCGACGTCCGCGCCGATCAGACCCTTGCCGGTGAGGTGGCCGAAGGCCGCCCAGTTTTCAAAGTTGATCACGGTCAGGCCGGCGGCGAACGCGGCCTCGAACTCGCTCAACGAAAGCGAGCTGCGCCGCCATCCTGCGCGGTCGGCAGCGGCACCGAGACGGGCTTGCAGGTGGGCATCACAATCGACTTCAAGAAACCCGACTTTGGCGCCGTCAGCGGGCAGTCCCTGAACGTTGAAGCCCGGGCAGATCACCCGCATGGCCGCAATCAGGTCGTCCATGTTGCGGGCGAACGGGCCGACGCAATCGAGGCTCGATTGAAGTGGATGCGCACCCTCGCGGCTGACACGGCCATAAGTCGGCTTGAGCCCGGCAACACCGCAGCAAGCCGCTGGCACTCGCACGGAACCGCCGGTGTCGGTGCCGATGGCGATGTCCGCGAGCCCCGCCGCGACCGCCGCTGCCGAACCGCTGGAGGAGCCACCCGGTACACGGTCCGGCGCCTGCGGGTTGATCGGCGTGCCGGTCCAGTCATTGATGCCGGTGACGCCAAAGGCCAGTTCGTGCAGGTTGGTCTTGCCGACGATCTGCCAGCCAGCCTGGATGATCGATTCGACCACCTCGGCGTTTTTCGTCGCTGGCGCTGCGTCGGCAAAGGCACGGCTGCCGGAACGGGTCGGGTGACCGGCAATGTCGATGGAGTCCTTGATGGCCACGCGTTTGCCGTTGCCGCCGAGGCGGAATTCGCTGATGAAGGTGCTCATGCATTGAGTTCCTGGTTGAAGAGGCGTTGGGTGCGAAAATGCGCGATCAGCCAAGTACCGTCGACGCAGCGAAAATCGATGTTCAACCGCGTGCCAAACAACTCGGTGCGCCCGTCGGCGTAAGTGGAAATCTGCTGCATGATCCACTGCCCTTGCGCCGTCCCGCCGTCGACCTGGATCGACTCGCTGGTGAGGTAATGCAGGTTGAGCCGGAAGTGATCCGACGGCGGCAGGTAACCGCCGACGAATGCCGCCACCGCGTCCCGCCCGTGATGCTGGCCGAAGGTCTGCGCGGTCTGGCTGCCGATGCCTTCCCAGATTGCGTCGAGGCAGAACAGCTCGGCCAATTCGCTGACGTGGCAGGGTGCCCTGGGGACATCGCACAGGTCCATGTAGCGCGCCATCAAACGGCGCACCTCACTTTCCCCTTCGAGCGTCGCCAGACGCTGGAGCAAGGCCTGTTCCATGGCTTACACCTTGGCCGCGTCGGGAATGGTCAGCGGCCGACCGATGCGCGCTTCGACCTTGGCGTAGCGCCACAGGCTGTACTCGTTTACCGGGGTGGTGCGGAACAGGTTGCAGGCGTCGATCACCGACTGGTGGCAATCGACGTCGGCCATGATGTACACGGTCCAGGGCGAGGTGGTGGACGGGCCGACCATCAGCCGATCATCGTCCATCGCGCCGAGCACGTTGATGCCGGGCATGGCGCCAAGCGAGGCCATCATCTGGCTGAAACCTTTCCACACGCTCAGGCCTTCGCCGGTGGGCAGGTCGAAGAAGTTCTGGGTGATGCCGATGCAAAAGACGACGCGCAACGGTTCCTGGGTAGTCTGGGACATGGGGTGATCCTTTAAGTGTGGGTTCAGATGTAGCCAGGGAATGGCGGCACGCCGAGCAGCACCGAACCGGCGCCGTCGTACAGGCCTTCGCTGAGAAAAGCGTGCTGGGTGACCACCATCGAATCGCGCAGGTAACGCTGCAGCGGGTGGCGCAGGTAAATGGCGGTGGTACCGGCCAGGCTGTAGGCGCTTTGCACCACGGCGGCACCGGCCTGGGACACGTGAATGGCGGACAGGCGCAGCAGGCTGGTCTGTTCGGCGGTGACCGGGCAGCCTGCGAGGATCGAGTTCCACACCTGCTCGGTGGCGTTGTAGAAGAAACCGCGCGCGGCGGCCAGGCTGGCTTCGGCCTTGGCGATCTCGATGCGCACGTAGGCGCGGTCGGCCATTTTTGGCGCGCCGGTGATGCCGCTGCCGGCAGCCATGCGGCTGACTTCGTCGAGCGCGGCGCGGGCCAGGCCAAGGTTGACCACCGCCAGCACCTGGGCGGCATAGGCAATTGACGGGTAGCGGAACAGCGGTTCGTCGATGGTGGCTGCGCCGCCGCGAATGAATGTCCAGCGTTCGTCGACACGTTTGTCGCAGACGCGCAAGTCATGGCTGCCGGTGCCCTTGAGGCCAACCACGTCCCAGTTTTCGATGATATCCACCTGATCCGGGCGCAGCACCGCAGTGCGCGGCTTGCCACCGGCCGCGCCGATGCCGACACCAAGCAGGTCGGCCCCCTTGCAGCCGCTGGCGAATTTCCAGGTGCCGTTGACCTGATAACCACCCTCGACCGCTTCGGCCGGTTGCAGCGGGAACAGGCCGCCGGCGAACACCAGGTCAGGACCGTCAGCATAGAGTTCGGCCAGGGTTTCTGGCGGTAAAGCCGCGAGGTAGACACCGGCGCTACCGAAACTGGCGACCCAGCCCGCCGAGCCGTCAGCCTCGGAGATTCGCTCGATCATGCGCAGGAACAGCGCGGGTGCCAGAGCATCGCCACCGAATCGTTTCGGCGTGGCGGCGCGGTAGATGCCGATCTGCTTGAAGCGCTCGATCATGTCCCTTGGCACATGGGACACCGCATCGAACTCATCGCGGCGCTGGCGTACTTCTTCCAGCACTTGCGCAAAAGCGGTGTTCTCTTCAACGCCTGGCAGAGGGTCTTTCTCCGCGACAGCTGAACGCAGCATGGCTTGTCTCCGTTGTATTTATTATTCGTTGCCCCGCGTCCCCCTGTAGGAGCGAGCTTGCTCGCGATGACGGTGTGTCAGCCACCAGTGATGTCGACAGGTACACCGCCATCGCGAGCAAGCTCGCTCCTACAGGGGAAGCGGCAGGCCGTTACCCTTGTGTTGGGTTCCAGTGTAAAAACCGCCTCAGTGCGCAACTATTGGTGCGTGTAGCCCCATGGCTAAAGAAATCCCCTACCCCGCCCCCGGTTACTTCTGAGCGCATCCCCACGCGCAAGCGGGTATAAAAAGCCATACTTCCCATTCCCAGGTTTCACTGGCTGCAAGGGCTGCGCGATGTACCTGCCAACATCCAACGATTTCTTCACCCTGATCGAAGCCATGCCACTGTGCATCATTCTTCACGACGCACACAGCAAGGAGATTCTCTGGGCCAACACCGCCGCCCTCGACGCGCTGGGGTTCACCCTGGAAGAACTGACACCGCTCAAGGCCCCCGACATGACCCGCAATGCGCCCAAGTACCGGCGTTCGGTCGGCCTGCGCTGGCTGGAAGGCGCCGCACGCACCGGCCAGCGCGCCATCGAGTGGTGTTATCGCTCCAAGCAAGGGGTGGAAATTCTCTCCGAGGCGGTCGCGACCCTGGTGCACCTCGAAGGCCGTGATGTGCTGATGGTGCAGTTCCGCGACATCTCCAAAGAGGACAAGGTCAAGCGTGACCTCAAGCGGTTCGAAAGCCGGCTCAAGGCATTCATGCAGGACCTGGCCGAAGGCGTGGCAGTGCTCGGCCCCCAGGGCGAGATCCGTTTTATCAGCGACTCCGGCGCGCTCCTGCTGCACGGTGAAGGGCATGCGCTGACCGGGGAAAACTTCCTGTCCTGGTGCGACGACGACTCACGCCAGCGTCTGTTGCAACAACTGGCCAGCGAAACCCCGGAACATGCGCCGTTCAGCGTGCATTACCACGTACAGCGTCGTGATGGAGCCTGGCGCTGGCATCAGGCGACCTGTCGGTTTATCGAGATCGAGGACGACCTGGTCGGCCACCTGCTGCTGTTTCGTGACGTCACCGAACAAGTGCGCACCGAAGAGGCGAGGCGCTTGAGTGAGCAGAAGCTCGAATACCTCGCGCGCTATAACGCCATGGGCGAAATGGCCGTGGCGATTGCCCATGAGTTGAGCCAACCGCTGGCGGCGACACGCAATTTCATCGAAGGCGCGGTGATCCGCCTGGGCAAGGAACCCAGCACCGATCCGGGCGTGACCTGGGGTTTGCAAAATGCTGTACGGCAGATCGAACACGCTTCGGTGATCATCAAAAGCGTGCGCGACTACGTGGTCAAACTGGAGCAGAGCGAAGAACTGATCGACCTCAACGAGCTGCTGCGCGAAACCCGCTATTTCATCAGCCTGCGCGCCGACCCAAGCCAGGTTCGGGTCGAGATCATCCCCAGCCCGACGCCGCTGCGGGTCAGTTGCGAAAAAGTACTGATCGGCCAGGTCATCCTCAACCTGGCGTTCAATGCGATTGAAGAAATGAGCGATTTGCCCGTCGAACGCCGGGTGCTGCGCATTCAGGCGAGCAGTGAGGACGGCATGGCGCTGCTGCGCATCGAGGATCGTGGACGCGGCATCCAGGCCGAGGCCCAGGAGAAACTGTTCGACGGCTTCTTCTCCTCCAAGGTCAGCGGCAACGGCATCGGCCTGGCCCTGTGCAAAAACATCATCGGCCGCCACCGCGGCGACATCTGGGCCCAGAACCTGGAGCCCTGTGGCGCGGTGTTCAGCTTCACCCTCCCCATCGCCCCGGACCTGTAGGAGCGAGCTTGCTCGTGATGGTGGCCCAGGCACCGCGGGGCATCCAGACAGCCCGCGTCATCGTTAACGACCTTCGCGACGGTTCTACGCCTCGACAAGCCCGCTCCCACAGAAGATCAAGATCAAAAGCGGGCACGATCCCTGTAGGAGCGAGCTTGCTCGCGATGGTGGATCAGGCACCGCAGTGTGTCAGGCCGCCAGCGTCATCTTGACCACCATCGCG
>Ga0308165_1001525_pt1 | contig 31897 bp, 24 predicted proteins | sample PhyWR2_FD_201032 | JGI IMG/M metagenome (GOLD analysis project Ga0308165, IMG submission 201032) | Phyllosphere microbial communities from UC Gill Tract Community Farm, Albany, California, United States - DLSLW.R2 | ecosystem: Host-associated > Plants > Phyllosphere > Unclassified | place: USA... | reverse complement strand
AAGGAAATTTGCCCACAACAGCTGTTTGTACAATGACGCTCGAGTTGGGAATTGATATAGGTAAGGTTAAGTCGGTTATACAAGTTACGCCTCCGCATTCTGTTTCCAGTCTACGTCAGCGTATGGGTCGTTCTGGGCGACGCGACTCCCCATCAGTACTCAGAATGCTAATTACAGAAAATGAGCTTACTGTGAGTAGTAGTATCGTTGATCACCTACGACTCCAGTTAGTGCAGTCGATGGCAATGATCAGATTGATGATCTCTAAACAATGGTTTGAGCCTGCCGATTCCCGGCAGATGCATTACTCCACGCTGCTACACCAGATTCTTGCAATTACCGCACAATGGGGTGGAGTTCGTGCCGACCAACTCTGGTCACAACTATGCCAGACAGGGCCGTTCAGAAATGTAGATTTAAACGATTTCAAAAGCCTGCTTAAACATATGGGAGCATGTGGCCTACTCACTCAACTTGCTAGCGGCGAAATGGTTGTTGGGGCAGAGGGGGAGAAACTGACTAACCATTACACTTTTTATGCCGTGTTCAATACACCAGAAGAGTTCCGCATTGTCACCGGTAACAGAACCCTTGGAACAGTGCCTGTGGACTCCCCGCTGCTACCAGACCAACACATCATCTTCGGTGGGCGGCGCTGGAAAGTGACAGAGATCGAGACAGAGAAAAAAGTTATCTATGTAGAGGCAACCAAAGGCGGTCAGCCACCACAATTTAGTGGGGGAGGAATGTCTGTTCATGATGCCGTACGTCAGGAAATGCTCGCTATCTATAGGGAAAGTGATTATCGCATAGCGATAGGTAGCAAGAGAGTAGATTATGCCGATTCTGCCGCCAGAAATCTATTTGCTGAAGGCTGTAGTAACTTTCAGCGTTATAACCTGCAAAATGAATATTTTATTACGAGCGGGCAACACTGTTACGTAATTCCCTGGATGGGGGATAAAGTTGTGAATACGATTACAGCCTTGCTCCTGCGCTGTGGTTTTAAAGCAAATTCGTTTGCTGGTGTTATAGAAATCGATAATTCAAGTGTAGCTTCCGTTCAGCACGCGCTTAAAGAAATGCTGCTGTCAGGTTTGCCATCTGCATTTGATCTTGCCACAGATGTTCCAGAAAAGTGCTTGGATAAATATGATGGTTATTTACCAGAGTCCCTTCTTGCGAAGGGATTTGGGGAAAAGGCGTATGATATAGCAGGTTCACGTATCTGGCTGCAAAAAAATCTTTAGTAATATAATGTTGTATTTAGGATATAGATAAGTTAACTACATCCTAAATTTATTTACCTGTTGATTTGCTAGGCTTCAACCCAGAGGTGTTGCCAGGTGTATCTTTATTATCACGTCGACGTTGATCAGATTTTCCTGTCGATTTAGCAATTGGCTTTGGACCTGGTTTTAGACCCATGATAGTTTTCCTTTTGAAATTTAAGAGAAAGACACACAGCATCAATATTATTGATATTGTGAAAATTATCAATGGAGGCGAGCAATGTTTCAATAAGTGTGTTGCGTCCATCGGTTGAACTCACAGGACTAAGTGGTCAGATCTGATGGATCTGACCACTTAGTCCCATAATATATTTTTAAGTTTAAGGGCTAACAATAACTCTTATATCCGATCCGGAAATACTTTTAATGTATGAGTAACTCGTTCCAAGCACTGCTAACTGACCGCTAGAAATTTTTGTAGCTGAAATAGCAGGTTGTACTATAGCAAACTTGAAAACCAGTTCGTGATCATGACACTTATTTCGCAATATCTCGAGTTGTTGTGGGAGTCCTTTTAGGATTCTATCAAAGCCGGTTGGAAGCGACTTTTGATAACGCTCCATCAAACGATCAAAAAACTTCTCACCCGTATATAACCATTTTACAGATCTGGATGCCTGACCACACACTTCGTAAACATCGTTCACGCGAGCTCCTGGTATAGCCACTCCATCAGTCAAGGAACAATATTTGCAGTGAAATAAATCAATATGAATGACATTTTTACTTTCACGAATTGCAACGAGATCGGCTATTTCACCTGCACCATCATCATTGAACACTATACTGTAATCATCAGCAATCTTGTTGTAAGTAAATCCCTGTACACTATCAAAGCGCTTTTCTGCACGCATTGATTCCTGATGAATTTTAGTTGTCCCCCAATCCCATACCTCAAGTAGAGAGATTGGCAATTTTATATCTACACTGTTGGGCGAGAAATAACGATAATTACCTAGAAACATTGACCCATCGACACTTAGTAGCACGAGTGGTTCGCTATCCAAGTATTCATCTAACGGAACCTCTTGAGATAATGAAATTTTCAAACCGGGGCAGTGTGTTTTGTAACCATCCTCCAATAGCTTAATATTGATCTTTGTAATTAGATGTTCCAATCCATCTGTATCTGCGACGTACACAGGAATACTTAAAGTTAGGTCATCATCATAATTTGGCTTGCCTAGAACAATATCAAGAAGGTTGAATCTCTCTCCCTGAAAAATAAGAGATCTTTTTTGTTCATTCTCAATTGCTATGGACTCAGGCCAGTCTGAGTAAAAAAGACCATCAGGCCATTTTTGCTCAATTTTCTCTGCTCGCATGACATTCTTCAATAAATCACTTGGGTCTATTGTTTTATCATTAAGTTTCTTAGAGATATTTTTACACCATTCGACCCAATAATTAATTGGTGATGAGTTCATCTCCCAAATTTTACCTTTGTGCGAGCAACCAACTGTAGTTCTATCACCTTGTTCGAAACCAGTTGCAAAAACGTTGGATTTCCTTGCACTACCTTTTTCAATCTCACTGATTACTTGATTGATGTCGTGACCTACATGCATCGTAAATCGGAGATCCTTTCGGGCACGAGATAAGCCTACGTTTTGCAATTTCATTAACTTAATATTGTGGAGCGAGCGAAATGTCGGTTCACCATTAATACGTACAGGATCTTTAGCCACTAAATTAAGGAATCGGTTAGATTGCATGTCATCACCCGATGTATGAATAAAAAGTGTGTTCTCGGGTTTGTTGTAAAATGCCAGATATAAGAGCCAGTTGGTGTCGAAAATAGCTTCAGTTTGAGCCCATCCAACAAGTGTTTCCCGTTTTGTTACTACGATGACTGTATCTGCTTCATCATTAATGGAAATATATTGCAGCTTCTCTCTGTTGCCAGACATTTCATTTGCTCTTTCTGGCATCCAGTTCTTGGGGGAAAGATGATAGGCTGTTGCACTAATCTTTGGATTCGGATTCAACCCAAAGATAGTATCTGCGTCTTTCTCATCTGAAAACTGCCCACTGAATGACTCTTTTTCTATTTCCTTACTAACTTTTTCTTGACTAACATCCCGGATAACAGAACCCCAGTCAGCACTCTCTTTATAGAGCTCTGACATTTGGTGATCAGTCTTTTGGTTTGCAATGTTGGCAACAAATTTTGCGTTCCCAAGAGAATTATCAACCCTAGTTAACCGGCCAATAAACTGTAATGTGACTGCAGGGCTTCTGTGCTGATCATGAATAGCGGCGATTTTAAGTTCAGGCAAATCAAAACCTTCCCCTAGCATGTCCACACAAACGATGATTCTGTATTTTTTCAGTACAATCTCTTCGAAAATTCTAGCTCGGTTTGGAACTTTGCTATGTATTAATACCGGGTTAAGATCTGCATGAGTCCTGTAAATTTCGAAGAGGGCTTCAGCTCGTTTTTGTGATTTAGCCCGCACTAACATCAGATGGTTATAGCCAGCTTTTATATCTTTTCTCAATAGCTCTACAGCCTGATCTGCTATAGCTTGGTCAGAGTGATCTAAATTGTATTCCCGTACTGGGTGGAATTCGATGCTTTTGAAATAGCCATCATTTTGAGCATCGCGAAGAGGGTAGTTATAAATAATTTTCCCTTCTAATGCTAAACCATCTTCTCGAAATGGAGTTGCGGTAAACTGAATACATGGTTTCCCGGTAAAAGATTTTTTGATACGGCCCCAACTTGTTGCTGCAACGTGGTGGGCTTCATCTATTAGAAGGTGACTACAGATTCCCACCAAAGCTTGCAGTGCATCCTTATCGAATAGTTGGAGGGCTTGTGGAGTAGCTACAATAACGTTTGCTTTAGCAAGCTGAAGAACTTCTTGTTCAGACATTCCCGAGTTGATTACTTCGACTACAGGGTTTAAAGCCGTATCAGATATGGCTCCCACAGTGCGAAGTGTTACGAATTTTTCGCATTTACCAGATATTTGAGTCCTCAGAGCATCTGATGGAACCAGAATTAAGGTTCTAGACATTTTGCCTGCAATGAGCAGGGCAAGCATTGTGTCAGTTTTTCCTGTACCCGTAGGCATTACGACCGTTGCCGGGGAAGAAGGGTCAACCACCAGATGCCCCAGCGTTGCATAAATAGCAGCTAATTGGGGCTTACGTAGCCCCGGAGTGTTGGTCAAGGGTACTGCAAGACTGAAATTAAATCGGTGATCCTGCCAACTTTGAAAGACATCCGTATAATTAGCTACTTCGCTCATAGACTTTTCCTAGGTTAACGACAAAGGAAGAATTCGGATCTCTATAATACCATGAGGCTAATACCTCTTTTAGAGGTATATTGTGACGAACCCGATAATTGAGCGAAATACATATCTTAATTCTGTAGGGATTGTTACAACCTGCTACATGTAGCAGGTTGTAGCTGGGTACCGAGACAGACTACAGAAATTTCACGGAGAAATGTGTCAATTATGTTAATTAACAGGGTGAGGATAGATACCTCACTCAGAGTGCTATTAACAGGCTAATCCGCCTAAGCGTGAACACTGGCTTGTGCCAAAGTTACGGTAACCGCTGTAAATATCCTTGGTACTGGTTTTCGCCAGATACGCCAGTCGAATCAGGAAACGCCAGTAGGCATGAAATATGATAGACCCGTGAGCTGAAAATAAATAACATACTCATCTATCTCTGACCCCTGCTACAGCTGCTACACGTAGCAGCTGTAGCAGGGGAAACATAAAGCGTTATTTACTTTTTCTGACTGAACCAGTATTTTTATGTTGATGTATGGATACGTTTCCCTTTTCCTCAAGTTTCCCTTTTCCTCAAGTTTCCCTTTTCCTCAAGTTTCCCTATCTACGTTTTTCTGATGCAATCCTCAAAGCCTCACATACCTTTTCCCGAAGACGTTTTGGCTTCTCTGTTACTCCGGTAAATATCCTGATGTGTCCTAGTTCTTCTCCAGGGCACCTCAAATAACTAATAAAAACATTGATGCTACTCAGGAAATTATAAAGTGTGCATTTATCAAGTACGCCAACCAGGTTTTCATTCAATTCGCGAGCTGTTAGTGTTCTATTTTTCACTATAAGCCCGGCTAGTTCATTACTGTCAATGCTATCACCTGTTTCGCGAATAAGGATATTTAATTTTCCCAGCGCACATTCTATTTCATCAAGAATCCCGAATATAGCTTGCGGACACACATCAGATAGTGAATCTTCAGATGAATAACTTACCTTTCTTATCATGTGATTGTACATTTTTATTGCACGCATGATCGTCATGTTATCTGCGCATAATACAAGATTACTATCAGTTTCTCCCTGAGTCACAGCAATAAGTTCGGTAAGAGCACCTTGATTACTCAAGGTGCTGTTTATCACGGACAGTAATGTTTTGTTTCTTATTTTTTTTCTTTCCAGTTTCACTTTTAATGCCAGTTTGATAACTGAAAAGGCTGAGGGCAGGTAACCAATCGGTAAGGTAGTTAATGGGATTTTATTTACAAGTCGGAATGCTTCATCGGTTTTATCCTGACTGAGAAAAATGATGGTTTGCAAAAGTTGGGAGTAGGGTATTAGTACATCTGAGTTAGATGCAGATTTGAAACAAGATGCCATTTCGGCTAAATCCCATTTAGAGTATTTGGTGTTATTCCTAGTGTTAAAAATAAGCCATTTTAATTCGTGTACACAACGATACGGTTTTTCCTCTATAGTTACCGAAACGGGCCGGGCAGCCACATCATAAAATGGAAGAGTAATGTAATGTAACAGTTTTTCGTCATACCTTTTAGAGTAGATATATCGACACAAAATACCATAGCTATTGTTATAATTAATGCCATTGTTCACTGTGTGTCGGTAATGCATAGATACCGCGGTGACTGCTGAGGTCTTGCGCTCGAATGCAAGCAACACGTTAAGCGACAGATAAGCCCTTTCAATTTTATTTAAATTTAGTGAGTTGACTTTTATGTTCTTTCCAGGAATGTAGCTTTCATCATACTCTGAACGGCAATCTTTTATTACTCTCTTTATAGTCGCTTCCTTCTGTCCACTACTTGCTTTAATATTATTAATGAAATTAATAAGTGATGCCAGATGATCCGTGTAGTGAAAATCAAGTGTGCGAATATATTCTCGTAGGTATTCTTTCACTCCTGCATAAATCTTTCTTTTATCATCACTTTCGTGTGGGCAGTGTGTGCTGATCAAAAAACGATGAATATGGTAATAGAAATGCATTTCATCATCGGGGGGAAGAGAATTATAGACGTCTAATGCTACTATGGGAGGCAATGCGACCTGAAGGTATCGCTTTGTGATTTGGCGATTATCTTGATGAGAAAAGACCGGAATATGCATTAGTGCGTTATATAGTTGCTCGTATTTGTAAAAAACTTCGCGTCTTTCTTCGAGGCTGAAGACTTCATTGCTGTCAATTATTCTTATTACATCGTTATAGCCTTGATCGAAAAAATTCTGATGAAAGGAAAAACTGCTGTTCCCACGCACTTCACGCCGTTCGTCATCCTTTTCAAACAGGCCAAAGCACTGGTAAAGACGATACATCATATCAGCAAAAGCATGAGTCCCCACGTTCCCTCCGGTTGGTTTCCGTTTTTTGACGGGGACAGTATCTCAGATGGTATGAGAGAGTTCGAGCGCTGACTAAGACGTCCAATAAGGGGAACTAACAATGTTAAAGCCATGCGAACAAACGAACCATACTAACCAGTCTCTGCGCATTCTGCGTATGGCTGAATTGACGGCACTCCTGGGAATATCCCGATCTAGCATCTATGAAAAATTGAATCCGAAATCCCGGTACTACGATGCTGATTTTCCTAAACCGATCCGGCTTGGGGCTGCATCTGTTGGCTGGCGCTCTACTTCTGTAGACGAGTGGATCGCCTCTCGGGTGGTTTAATTTTTTTCTCAAAAAGGAGTGTGCAATGAAACTTACACGTAAAAAAAATGAAAATCATGATGTTAATCTCGATGTTAGAGCGATTTTTATTTTCCTTCAGCAAATTTTATTTTGTATATGTGGAAAAACCAAAGCAGCCGTTGAGCTTACATTTTCAACAATTTTGGCAAGCATGGCTCTGGCCTGTCAGGATATGTATGATGTTGAAATTGCTGATGGCGTTATCGTACCCGTGTCGCATTTCCACATTAGTTTGGCAAGATCGGGAAGTCGAAAAACAACGGTATATAGGGTTGCAATGGCCCAAATTCACCAGTTTGAGCACCAACTGGCTGAAGTATTCTCAGCCAGGCTGAAAGAATACGAACGACAATATGTGCTCTGGGATGAAGAATGTAAAAGCCTTAAGAAATCGTTTCAGAAAGCGAGACGTCAGAAAGACGGAATAGAAGAAGCCGGGCGCGAGCTGGAGGAATGTCTTAAAAATGAACCTGTAAAGCCTGTGCAAGTGCATTTAACGGTAACAGATCCTACACCGGAAGCGCTTCTGAAAGAAATGAGCGACTACTCCAGCCTGGGTATCACTTCTGATGAGGGAAGTGCTCTGTTTGAAAGTATCATGCGCCGTAAGACAGCAAATCTTAACAGCCTGTGGTGCGGTGAAAATTATCGGGTCAGCCGTGTGTCAACGGGCAGTTTCTACATCAAGGATCCCCGTCTTGGTATGTTATTGATGATGCAACCGGAACCGCATGATACCATTCTGAGATCGCTGGTTAAAAAAACAAGAGCAACGGGGGGGGATGCACGTATTTTAAGAATGGATCTTACATTGATCACCAGACCGATTGATATTAATGATCTTGTACCTGGCAATGAATCTGATCTCGATAAGTTTTATTCTATTCAAAAAAAACATATTGCTGCCGGGATTGAGCGAAGGAAAAAAAATGAACCCCGCATCTGTATGACCTTTGCTCCAGATGCAAAGAAGCGGTTACATGATATTGATAGACACATCAAATATCTGATACAGCCAGGAAAAAAACTGTATCACTACAATGACTGGGGCGCTCGGTTCACCGAACATACAGCCAGGATTGCCGCTGTGATGCAGTTATATATTACCCCTGAATCAACAGTTATTACGCTGGAAACGCTGGAAGCTGCACTATTGATATCGGAATGGTACCTTAACCATTTTATAATAAAAATGGATGCTGTCATGGGACCTTCATATACTGAAATAGTTCTTGAGTGGTTCGAAAACAATCTTGTCAGAAACGGTTCTTATGATTTCATAAGGCGTGAAATTATGCAAAAAATTTATCTTCCACTCAGAAAAAAAGCAAACCTGATGCCTATTCTTGAACAGCTTTCTGACGAAGGAAAAGTTCAGTTATGGGAGGATGAAAACGGGACGCATTATGTCAAATATCTTGCTTACAAAATGACGCCTACAGAGCTGGATGCAAAAGTAAACATCCTTTCAGGGAGACCCGCATATCATAGTGGTGGGAGTGTATTTAGCAGTATGCCCCTTAGGAAATAACTTCAGAGTGATTTTTATTATTTATTAATAATTTATTTTGGCATTAACCCCTAGTCGTCTGCGGATTATATTGCTGTGGGTAAAGTTATTTCCAGTTTTGATTGGTCGGTATATGTAATATACGCCTATTAATTAAGCTCTATATACCTGATGCCAGCAGAGATAATCCATCCCTGCAAAGGGATATCTACACCTAATCACATGGGTAGCCCACTGCTACCCATTAATAAATATTACTTGAGTAATTTGTTATGAGATCACCTTATGAGTTATCTGAAAAAGAATTTGAATCCCTGTTAATGGCAGCAGAAAAGAAATATAAGTCCCCACTATCACGATATATGCTTCGTCGCTCGCTTGCAGTGGTATATGATTTTCTTAAGAAGAATAACCGTATATTCGCCGTGTTTGTTGTCCTGAGATTTGCTCAGTCTCATGCTCCCGGTGAACCTGATTTGCCACTGTGCTTTCAGAAAAGTGACGAGAAGGCTATCACCCGAGCCTTAGACTCCCTGAAAAGCCAGCTACGGGCTGAGCACCTGCGTTCAGGCAGGGCTGGTGAGCCTGCATTACCCGCTTATATCTGGGCTAGGGAACGTAATACCAGTCAACATCCCCACTACCACTTGGTGCTGTTGTTTGACAGAGAGGTTTATGCCTATCTAGGGAATTACACCGAATCTGATGCAGATAATATGGGAACCCGAATACAGAAAGCTTGGTGCAGCGCCATTGGACTTGATTACCCTGACTATGCCAACCGGGTTCATTTCCCGAAGAACCACATTGCTTGGTTCACACGACACAAGGCATTAACATTAAGTCCTGATTATTATGACTTCCTGCTACGGGTCGCTTACCTGGCAAAGTACAACACCAAAGATTTAAGTGACGGTTACCGGAACTTAGGGACAAGTCAAACATTGGTTTAATCATTTGCCACAAAAAATGGGTAAGGGGCTCTATTCCTCTTACTCTATCTGTATTTGTCCTATTCTAACATGATATTGTGATGGCACAGAGTCAAATGCAGCTCTATGCTAAGTGCGGACGACGCCTAAATGGCCGTGCGAAATAGTAGATCACTTGCAGGGAACTCATCCAGAACCGTGTAATTCGCTTCAATGTCAAATCGAAAAAATATTAACCGAACTGAGCTATACAGATTAGAGGCCCATTTTGTATATATTATTACATTTTAAAACGGCCTCCCTAACTACCAAGGCCGTTATTAAATTCAACAGAACTTTTCGATTGGCTACAGTTTAGTTAAAAAACCATCGCCATACACAGTCATCGCCAGCGCATATTGAGGGCTATTTCCCAAATTTCGAGCAATATCATCATTCGCGGCTTTTGTTGCTTCAAATAACGAAGCACCTGCATCCCACTTGGTTAAGAATGGTTGGAGCCAACGATAGGTCACCTTCACATCTAGCGGCCATGGTGAAGCGATAACCGCTCGGGCACCTTTGTTCAACAGTAGTTTTGGTAATCCTACCGTAGTGTTGCTCCATGGATGTTTGTCGATTCTCCCACCGCTGCAGACGAAAAGAATTACTACATCAGAGTATCTCACGGAGTTTGCCAACGCTTCAGGGGTCTCCACCAATGTTTCCTCATCGCTGATACGATGAATGTATCGACCTGACTTAGTCAATCCTCCGTGAGCAACGATCACCGAAATCTCTGCACTGCTAAGGTCAGGTAATCGTTGCTTTGTATCCAGTGAAAACCCAAACTCACTAAAGGTTCCTTCCAATCTTTGCAAGGCAACGCCAAGAGTTCCACCTCCATCTGGGCTCTCTTGATGGGAGATCCAGGCTTTTCGAGCATGATTACTGCTGTGTTGGCTCTGGCGGATCATTGAGAGCCAAGTTAGGGATGGTACTATACCAATTGCAGTGCGATAACCAATAAAGTCATCCATGTCGTCATTGAGCGTCTTTATTAGCGCAAGGTTGAGTGTTAGTTGTTGCAATTCAGGCTCGGCAATAACCAGCAAGTTAGTAGCCAGTGGTAGCTGAATATCAAGTAATTCCATGGTGGCAAAGAACTCATTGTTGCCGTTGGCTGCATCAATCAATCCATATTGGTAAGGATAGGCTTCCAGCCATGTCAGCATACGGCTTTTAAAACTGCTGGTGTATATTGGTTGTTCAATACGTACACAACTCTGTTGTGAAACATGCACGACAACCAATTCACCAGCAGTATCTAGCCCCATAAATACTACTTCAGCACCCTGATCATTCAGCTTTCGGGCATATTCTACTGGCCAATCGATCTCGAGTGGGCCTGGCTTAGAAGCAGTTGAGACTGCATGATCCGCAAGAATCTCAATGGCCAGTGCATTTTCAGAGGCAGGTCGTGGAGCATCAGACTGCGCATTTAGTAACCGGCGCGCAGCCACCGTAATCATGCTGTAATCTCTCACCACATCTGAAGCGTAAGATGCTCTTTCTATAAGATTGAATTGTCTGATTATCGCCGCTGCGGTCGGTGCAGTCTCTGCTACCGTTGAGACAAATTCAGCTGCCTGTTCACCTAAAAATTCAAGGCCCCGAGCCAATGCACATCGTGTCTTCTCTTCTACCTCGACATCGAAATTGATTGCTTGCTGAACAACTTGGCTTAACAACACAATCAATGGCATTAACGTGCTTCTGTCATTGCCGGCTTTATCACACCCTTCGGTTAAACGTGCCATCATTTTGGCAAGCGTTATAGGGTCACGGCTTACAGAGGCACTGAGATTAATACTCTCTTCTATTGAAAGCATTCTGAGATCGCAGTCAGGGTCCGCGCCTAAATTTGTCAGCAAAATACGCAATGAAGGAAGTAAATCACGTGCCTGATCAATTAAACCTAGATCGCGAAGAATACGGGTGGCAGCAAAGACCTCTTGCCACATATCTGCTGATGTTGTTTCTCCGTTGGTGGCAAAAGCACATGCAAGGCCATATAAAGCTTGAAGAGGATCCTTGCAGCGTTGATAAATATCTGCGTAAGCTAGCCAAGCTAAGCGTTTACGCTCAGTATTCGCTAGACCCAGCAGCAAGGCTTGCTCGGCAATATTTCTGGCATGTTGGAACTGAGACTTAGCTGCATACTGTCCACCTAGCAAGCGAAGTACTTTTAAATCCGTATTTACTTCATATTCCGCATGCGGGGTTAGTGCACAAACGACAGACACCATGCTTTCCATGAATTTTAGGTCAACATCTTCTCTTTCTGGTGCACTGTAATTAATCAATCGGCTTATAAGGCGAATTAAATTATCTGGGCGATCAACTATTCCGCTTGGCAAGACAGTAACGCCATATTCCACTACCCGCTGTTCATCCAACCACGACAACGCACGCTCAAGGTTTTTCTTAAGTTCCTCATCAACTGGCTCTTCTGTCCCTTTATTTTCGCCAACTGTGTCTGACATATCACTCTGCGACGAAGCGATACCTTCAATTTGTTCTTTGGCAATATCCAGCATAGTGAGTGTGATTGCGGGGATTCCTATATCGCCGCAGGACTCCACTGATAGCAATTCGGTGATGCGCACCCGCGTATCACTATCATTAGGGAAATGAGCGAGATAGCGAATTACGGCTTGGATCGGTATGCGATAATAATCGTAATCCTCTGGACGAATATCTTCAGTGAGCATCATTTTGCGCAAAGACGCTAAGACTATCTGTGTGGCTTGACGGCCATAAAGCGCTGAGGTAGTGATTAAACTTGCAACGTCGGCGGCATCTCGTGGTTTTTCAACCGAGTAAGCATGAGTGCAACAACAGATCGCGGCTAGTTCAGCCCAATCCTTACCCCAATTACTTGCTGCTTTGACAATCGAGGTATATATAGGATGGTCAGAAAAAATCTCGCTTTGTAACGTGAGATGGTGCTGTGAGAACCCTACTGTAGTAAAAAGCTGTTTTCTAGACTTGCGGGTTAAGTGACAGTTCATTAGTAAACGACGGTCACGATTCTCCTTGAGTGATTCAGAGTGAGTAAATAGTGCCTCCATGGTTTGATCATAAAGTTCAATCAAAGCGTTATTATGAAGATCTGTTGCAATGTCTAACGCCTTTTCCAACCAATTATATGAAGCAAGTCCATTGATATCTTTCGGCAAGAAAGTCTCTGTTAACGGTTTACTGCCTGCTTTAAAGGCTATCGAGGCAAGTTGGACTAGATTTTCTTTACTCAATGAGGCGTAGTGCCCAACACAAAGTGTCAAAATATTAATGGTTTCAGTGTCTTTGCCTGCCCGTGAATAGAGTTGCGCGAGCAAATGTAATCGATTTATTTCAGGTAAGTTTAAGGCTTCAATCTCAGACACAACCTCTTCAGTAAGTCCGCCCATGATTTGCGTGACCCACCGCTGTGCATGCTGATCAACTAGCTCTTTTTTATCATTTTCGAATGACACGCACGCCACATAGCAATCATCAATGCTAGTCAGCATTTCAGTGTTTTTATCGGTCAAAATACAACGATCATCTACATGCACAACTGCATAGGCATCATGGTTTTTTAATTCCGTCATGATCTGTCGGCAAATAGATACGACGTGCTGTATCCAGACATCTTGTGAGGTGAGCACGGCAGAGAGACCAATTATCGACCGTGGTGGAAGAGTATTATCCCGGTAATTCTGGATTTCTGGAATCGCGATAAGTTGCTTACTACCTTGTGCCGCAATCAGGCTAACCAGATCCGCAGCATCCAAAGAAGGACAAGCAACTATATTGACGATCCTTTCCAGAAAAGTGATTTCTTTCTCTGTTGGTTTAGCGTTGTTCAGCATTTCTACGCCATACCGTAGAGCACCCATAACTGATTCATTCGTCAGTGCAGTTGCAGGTGGCGGTGGCAAAATGACCAAAATGCTATCAAAAACTCTTTGTTGTAAGCCAGACCAGAGGGCAACTGGCGTTCTCCCGATCACATCGTCAAAATATCCACCTTGGATAATATCCATGCTGCCGAGATTAAATCCATGTGAAAATAAAGTACGAGGGTCAAACTCAGTCAACGTATCTTCCAAATCCTTATTAATCTCTACCATAGAACCCAACTTTAAATGTCGATTATTGATTGAAAAAGCTTCAAATTTACAATTTATCAAGCACCATTCAACCGATGCAAGAAGTTGAAAAGGAACTTGTGAGTAAAATAAAGGTAGGTCAGTACTCATAAAGCAAATTGAACTTTTCCTCATTGATTAAGGATTGCGTTACATCGACCTTTTTAACTCACAGCTCAAACCAGATTGTCAGTTTTCAACTGCGATCTACCTACGTAACCTGCAGAGCTGGTTTGAGCCAATTCACTTTTAACTAGAAAGACTCACCAATAAAACCAGTCCAGCTAGAAACTTAGACCACAAGTTTTAATTCTCTTCTTCCATTTTCAGCAATGCTCCCGCTATCAGCCTCACTTACGAAATCAGCCCACCATTGCATCATTGGACGGCGTTGCTCGAGATAATCACTGCGGTTGTAAGCACGACGTACTTCATTTTTGTCCACATGGGCAAGCGCAGCTTCAATAACATCAGGTGGAAATCCCTTCTCATTGAGAGCCGTGCTGGCGATAGAACGCAAGCCATGGGAAACGAGAACGCCTCCCAATCCAGCACGTTTGAGTGCTGCATTCACTGTCTGGCTGTTCATCGACTGGGTTGGTTTGATGCGACTGGGAAAGATAAACTCTCGGCCACCACTGAGAGGCCTCATCATTTCCAGAATAGCGAGCGCTCCATCAGATAATGGAACCGTATGGTCCCGGTTCATCTTCATTCGAGCAGCAGGAATTTTCCATTCGCTAGCATTGAAATCGATCTCATCCCATAGAGCCTCAGCAGCTTCGGCAGGGCGGGTAATGGTGAGAAGCTGCCACATGAACAGGCAGCGCGTGGACAGGCTAATATTTGCCGTACGCATAGTCTGCATCAATTGCGGAAGTTGATCCGGGCGGATACTTGGCATGTTTTTCTTCTGAGGTTTCTCGAATGCTTTCCCGATATTTACGCTGGGAACCGCATCAATCAGGCCCGTGTTTTGCGCATAAATCATGACTTCGTTAATACGCTGACAAAGGCGGCGAACAGTCTCTAATGCACCTCTGGCCTGAACTGGCTGCACTGCTTTAACCAGAGTATGAGCCTTAATCTCACTGACACTGATATCACCGATTGCTGGGAAGACATCTCTCTCAAGTGAGCGCCAGATATCGTCGGCATAGTCCTCCGTCACGCTGGTTTTCTTGACATTCCACCAACGTTCGGCAACTAACAGGAAAGTGTTAGTTTTGGCCTCTTGAGAATTCCTTACCTGTTCCTTCTGATGTTCTTGAGGATCAATGTCTTTTGCCAATAAAACTCGAGATTCAGCTCTGAGTTTACGCGCCTCAGAAAGCGAGACGGCAGGATAGGCTCCGAAGCTTTGTTTGGTTCGCTGCTTGGTCAGAGGCCGATAGTAACGGAACTGCCAGAGTTTACTACCGCTGGATTTGATTAGCAGAGTAAGCCCGTCGCCGTCATACAGCTGATAATCGGCATCTTTAGGTTTGGCGGCTTTGATTTCCGTATCGGTTAACGGCTTGGTTTTTCTTGCCATGGGGAGTCTCCATGCGTTTAGGCCCAACGAAAACAATAGAGCTTTTCGTTGGGCCTATCAATGGGCCTAAAAGGTTCGGATTTAATTAGTTCTCTTCGGACTTCGCGGGACAAATTGAGGGCACAAAAAAGCCCGCAGGGCTTGCGCCGTGCGGGCTCTTAGGACTTCATCGGATGACTCTGGTAATCACCGATGGAGAATTTTGGTGGAGCTGGGGGGATTTGAACCCCCGTCCGAAATTACTACATCCTCAGTACTACATGCTTAGTCAGTCTTTACATTCGCACGCCAGCTGCGGACAGACACGCCACTAACGAACTAGCCTGATTAGTTTTAGCACTTCAGCCCCAGGCAGGACATCCGCGCGATCTCTTTTGGGTTTGACCTCTCTTTATCCCCGTCTTAAGAGCGGAAGCTAGGGAGAGAGGGCTCTTAGCAGGTTATTAAGCTGCTAAAGCGTAGTTTTCGTCGTTTGCGACTATTTTTTTGCGGCTTTTTACGAGGCAAACCGCCCCTCGGCATGCACCTTGGGTTTCGCAAATCCCGTCGAATCCAGAATCAGCCCCAATAGTGTTACATCAAGTATAACAGAGTTACGTTGCTCGTTACCAGTGAAAAACGTGCCTCAACAAGCCGTTAGCTGTGCGTTTATCACTCATACAGTGTGTTCCGGGGATTATCAAATGACATGCGGTGCGCTCGCACCGATCAGATGCCGATTTAAAATCCGCCGAAATACAGCTTAACGTCCAGCGTGTTTCATGATGCGGGCCTTGTCGACCTGCCATTCACGATCTTTGACGTCATCACGCTTGTCGTGCTGTTTCTTACCTTTGGCAACACCGATTTTGACTTTACACCAAGCGTTCTTCCAGTACAGAGAAAGTGCGACTACGGTGTAACCTTCGCGGTTGATGCGGCCATACAGGTTTTCCAGTTCGCGCTTATTCAGTAGCAGTTTACGCGTACGCGTTGGATCGCAAACGTAGTGGGTGGAGGCTACCGCCATAGGCGTGAAATTGGCACCGAACAGATAGGCTTCGCCATCTTTTAGAATGACGTAGCTGTCGCCGATGTTGGCTTTGCCCGCGCGTAGGGATTTGACTTCCCAGCCCTGGAGGGCGAGGCCCGCTTCAAATTCTTCTTCGATAAAGTATTCGTGACGGGCGCGTTTGTTTTGCGCAATGGTGGCTGATCCAGGTTTGTGTGCTTTTTTCTTTGTCATATTATCCTGAAATTATCGCTTATCTGATAAACATAGCCTCAAGCTCCCGCGAGGCGTAATAGGTTATCTTAGCATGATATAGACAGTGTCCGTTTTTTTTAACAGTAGATAAATGATACTATTTACGTCGTGTTCGATCATGGAAATTGCTATGCCTCAGATTAGCCGTACTGCACTGGTTCCCTACAGCGCAGAGCAAATGTATCAACTGGTGAATGATGTGAATGCCTACCCGGATTTTATTCCCGGTTGTACTGGCAGCCGTGTTCTGGAGTCGGGGCCGACGCAAATGACGGCGGCGGTCGATGTCTCTAAGGCGGGTATCAGCAAAACCTTTACCACGCGTAATACGTTAACCGATAACCAGAGCATCCTGATGCATTTGGTGGATGGGCCGTTTAAGAAATTGATTGGCGGCTGGAAATTTACGCCGTTGAGTCAGGATGCCTGCAAGATTGAGTTTCAGCTCGACTTTGAGTTTACCAATAAACTCATTGAGCTGGCGTTTGGCCGTATCTTTAAAGAACTGGCGCTGAACATGGTGCAAGCATTCACGATGCGCGCCCGAGAGGTGTACAGTGTCGGGTAACATCGTCGCCGAAGTTGTTTATGCGTTGCCGCAAAAGCAGTATTTGCAGCGGGTGACGCTGGAAGAAGGCTCCACAATTGAGCAGGCAATCCAGGCAAGCGGTTTGCTGGCGCTGCGTGATGATATCGACCTCAGTAAGAATAAGGTGGGTATTTATAGTCGCCCGGCTAAGTTGCAGGATATTGTTCACGATGGCGACCGGGTTGAGATCTATCGCCCACTGATAGCTGACCCGAAAGAACTACGGCGTCAGCGGGCTGAGAAATCCGCGCAGAATAAGGAATAACACCTTTTTTCCGTGTTTTTCAGATAATAAAAAAGCGCTCATTGAGCGCTTTTTTTGTCACCGCTGACCTTACTTCGTCAGGTTCGGTTTGTTGTCGATGTTGGTTAGCACGCCGCTGCTGTTGAAGGTCAGGGTCAGCGTCTGCTGAGTCACTTTCTCATGTCCTGGCTGCTGGCGGAAAACGTAGAACCAGGTGCTGGTGCCGAACGGGTCGGTCATCATTGGGGTACCCAGAGTGTAGGCAACCTGTTGTTGCGTCATGCCGGTATGGATTTTGGCAATATCGTTAGGTACCAGGTAGTTCCCCTGACTAATATCAGGACGGTAAACCACTCGCTCCAGAGTGGAACAGCCTGCAGTCATCATCAGAAGAACCGCTGCGGCGGCAGTCAGCGTTTTACAGCGCATAGTGATTTGATTCCTTTTCGTGCCCGAACAGTACGCGGCTCATAAGTATATGCCGATGATAATAGACCTGACGTGACTTGGAAACCTTTGCGATCGGGTCTAACGGCGTTTTTATTGTGAACTGAGACTCCCGGAAATCCAAAAAGTTTATGCAGCCAGCAACTCTTTCGCATTCGCAAGGGTGTTTCGTGTGACTTCGCTCCCACCAAGAAGGCGTGCTAGCTCTTGCAGACGGGCACGTTTGTCTAGCGGCTGCATGTGAGTTTCAGTCATTTCACCGTCGGTTTCTTTGCTGACGTAGAAATGATGATGTCCGCAACCCGCTACCTGCGGCAGGTGGGTAACACACATGACTTGAGTTGATTCGCCTAACTGGCGCAGTAGTTTTCCCACCACCGCAGCGGTAGGGCCGCTGATGCCCACGTCAACTTCATCAAAAATGAGGGCCGGCGTTTCCATTTTACGTGCTGTAATCACCTGAATGGCTAACGCAATACGCGACAGTTCACCACCGGAGGCGACTTTGGCAATGGCCTGTAGCGGCTGCCCTGGGTTGGTAGTGACGCGGAATTCAATGCGGTCTGCACCTTCAGCCGTCAGATGCTGCTCTTCAAAGCGGACGTCGATATCAAATACGCCGTGCGGCATGGAGAGCATATGCATGCTGTCGGTAATCAACTGCGCTAATTCGTCGGCACTTGCCTTACGCTGCGCATGCAGCTGCTGTGCCGTTTCTAGCGCCATTTGATGGTGGCGTGTTGCAGAGAGCTTTAGCGTCTCCAGCGAATCCGTCTGGTCATCAAGCTGCTGCTGTTCTTCGAGCAATGACTGATAATATTCCGGCAGCGCTTCCGGTGAGATTTGGTGCTTACGAGCCAAAGAAATCTGTTTTGATAAACGCTGCTCAAGTTCGTATAGACGGTTTGGGTCAAGATCGAGACGATCGCAATAGTGGCGTAGCTCATCGCTGGCTTCACTCAGTTGGATCGCTGCTTCTTCCAGCATATCGAGGACGCTAGAAAGCTTCCCGTCCATACTGGCCAGTTCACCGGCTAGCTGACGGGCGGTATAAAGTTGGCTTTGTAGATTGACGTCGTCCCCGTCAGCCAGAATGGCTAAAGCATGCTGACTGGTGGCAATTAACTGCCCGCTGTTAGCGAGCCGTTTGTACTCTTCATCTATTTGTTCGTATTCACCTGGAAGAGGGTGGAACTCAATCAGTTCTTTGAGCTGATATTGCAGCAGTTCGGCACGGGCGGTGCGCTCCTGGCTCTGCTGCTGGTGCATGGCGAGGTCGCGGCAGCTTTGATTCCACAAGCGGTAGTGCTCTGCCATTTTTTGTGCGAGGTCACTTTCACCAGCATAGGCATCAAGCAGGCTTTTTTGATGCTCAGGCTTCACCAACTGCTGATGCGCGTGTTGTCCGTGGATCTGGATGAGTAATTGCCCCAGCTCACGTAGCTGTGAGAGGGGAACGGCGGTGCCGTTGATAAAACCACGAGAACGACCGTCGCTGCTGATCACGCGGCGAAGCAGGCACTCGCGACCATCTTCCAGTTGGTTTTCTTCAAGCCACCGCAATGCAGCGGGCGTATCTTTTAACGCGAAGCGGGCACAAAGATCGGCACGGCTGGCGCCGGCACGCACCATGTCAGATTCGGCACGGCCACCCAGGCACAGACCAAGCGCATCAATGGCAATAGATTTACCGGCACCGGTTTCCCCGGTGATTGCCGTCATTCCACTGTTGAAGTCGATCTCAAGTTCACGAACGATCGCAAAATTACTGATGGTCAGTTGTGCCAACATAGCCGCTTTCCTGTATGAAAATACATAACTGGTTTTACATACAGTATAGACTGGTTTTTTATACAGTAAAGAGGCTATGTTAAATTTAGAACAACTTTTTTGACCAGCCGAGCTTGGTGCTTAATGTATTGAAATAGCTGTAGTCTTTAGGATGAATTAGATTGAGGTGATATTCGCTACGGCGAATCAAAACATCCTCACCCTCCTGGATAGGCAGCGCAATCTGGCTGTCACAGCTGATTTCCAGGTCGTTGCGGCGGTGGGAGAAACGCAGTCGAATAGTGCTGTTGCTGTTAATCACCAGCGGACGCGCTGACAGGGTGTGCGGGAACATCGGCACCAGCGTAATTGCATCCAGTGATGGCGTCAGAATGGGGCCACCCGCTGAGAGTGAGTAAGCCGTTGAACCGGTAGGGGTTGAGATAATCAGCCCGTCTGAGCGTTGAGAGAAGGCAAAAGTTTCATCAATATACACTTCAAACTCGATCATATGCGCGACTTTACCTGGGTGGAGTACCACTTCGTTAATGGCGGTACTGATCCGCTTCTGGCAGTTCTGCTGACATACCTGCGCTTCCAGAAGGAAACGTTTTTCGGCGATATAATTCCCCTCCAGCACGTCGGCAAGCTGCTGGTGGGCATTATCTGGGTCGAGGTCGGTTAGAAAACCCAGGTTGCCACGGTTAATGCCGATAACGCTCACGTCGTAACGCGCAAGCGTGCGGGCAGCACCAAGCATATTCCCATCCCCTCCCACAACAACGGCGAGATCAGCTTTCTGACCAATTTCCGCCAGCGTACCGGTCTTAACGTTATCAAGCTTCAGTTCCTGGGCTATCTGGCGCTCAACAATCACATCGTAGCCTTTGGTGCAAAGCCAGCGATAGAGCATTTCATGTGTCGTCAGGGCCGTCGGGTGACGAGGGTGTCCTACAATACCGATACACTTGAAATGATTGTTCATTTTCTGAATGTCCTTGTGCCAAAGATTGGTGACAATGTGAGAGCTTCCCTTGAAACCTGGAATCTGATCCCCATAATAAGCCAAGTTAGCGAGATGATTGTGAAAAAACGCGGAGAAATTCATGAGTAGTAAAGAACAGAAAACGCCTGAGGGGCAATCCCCGGAAGAAATTATCATGGATCAGCACGAAGAAGTTGAGGCGGTTGAATCAGACGCTTCTGCTGAGCAGGTGGATCCGCGCGATGAAAAAATTGCGAACCTTGAGTCGCAGTTAGCGGAAGCCGAAACCCGCGAGCGCGAAAGCGTGCTGCGCGTGAAGGCGGAAATGGAAAACCTGCGTCGTCGTACTGAAATCGACGTCGAGAAGGCTCACAAATTCGCGCTGGAAAAATTCATCAACGAACTTCTGCCAGTGCTGGATAGCCTGGATCGCGCATTGGAAGTTGCCAACAAAGACAATGAAGCGATGGCGGGGATGATTGAAGGTATCGAACTGACCCGTAAGTCTATGCTGGATGTGGTGGCTAAGTTTGGTGTGCAGGTCGTTGCGGATATCAACGTCCCGATGGACCCGAACGTTCACCAGGCCATTGCGATGGTAGAGTCTGACGAAATCGCTGCTGGCAACGTGCTGATGGTGATGCAAAAAGGCTATACCCTGAACGGTCGAACCATTCGCGCTGCGATGGTCTCCGTTGCAAAGGCGAAGGGCTAACCTTTACCTTTATCCCTCTCCCCTGGCGGGGAGAGGGTATTGATTAATCTGCCACACTTTCCCGAAGCGGTCGTATCGGGCTCACCTGAACCTGCTTAATCACATTATCCTGCACGTCGAGAATATCGATATCGTATTGCGCGATACGTACTCGCGTACCTGCCGCAGGGATCTCTTCTAATGCCTCTACAATCATACCGTTAACCGTTCGTGCTTCATCTTCCGGCAGATGCCAGTTAAAGGCTTTATTGAGTTCACGAATGTTGGCGCCACCGTCAATAATGACCGAACCATCGTTCTGCGGATTGACCTCTTCAGCAAGGGAAGGGGACATGGAGGTGGTAAAATCGCCGACAATTTCTTCGAGAATATCTTCGACTGTAATCAGCCCCTGAATATCGCCGTACTCATCAACCACCAGGCCGACTTTTTTCTTATTGCGTTGAAATTTAACCAGTTGAATGCTGAGCGGGGTGCCTTCAGGCACAAAGTAGATCTCATCCGCGGCGCGTAGCATGACTTCTTTGGTGAACTCTTTTTTCTCAGTCATCAGGCGGTAGGCTTCGCGCAAGCGCAACATGCTGATGGCATCGTCGAGAGAATCGCGGTACAGCACGATACGGCCGTGTGGGGAGTGCGTCAGTTGGCGGACGATGGACTTCCAGTCATCATTGATGTTAATACCCACGATTTCGTTGCGTGGCACCATGATGTCGTCAACGCTCACCTTTTCTAAATCCAGAACCGATAGCAGCATGTCCTGATTACGACGTGAGATTTGCGTGCGCGATTCGTTCACGATAGTGCGCAGTTCATCTTTGCTGAGCGCGCTACTGATCGTGATATCCGTTTTGATGCCCATCATGCGCATCAGAAGGCGGGTAATAATATTCAGCAGCCACACTAGCGGCATCATAATTATTTGCAGCGGTGCTAACAGGAAGCTGCTGGGATAGGCAACCTTTTCCGGATACAGTGCGGCAATGGTTTTCGGCAGGACTTCCGCAAAAACCAGCACCACGAAGGTTAAGATCCCGGTGGCGATCGCCACACCCATATCGCCATACAGGCGCATACCGACAATCGTGCCAAGTGCAGAGGCCAGAATATTGACGAGGTTGTTGCCAATCAGCACTAAGCTGATTAAACGGTCAGGCTTTTGCAGTAGCTTTTCGACGCGACGAGCCCGGCGGTCGCCTTGTTTCGCCAGATGACGTAAGCGGTAACGGTTTAGCGTCATCATGCCGGTTTCAGAACCGGAGAAATAGGCGGAGATGACCACCATGATGATCAATGTGACGATCAGCGTGGTGGTTGAAATATGTTCCAAGAGAAGTCCTTAGTACTTAGCTCACAAATTGTTGAATGACACGACTACCAAAATAGGCAAGGGTCAGAATGCCGGCGCCCGCAACGTTAAACCAGACGACTCGACGACCGCGCCAGCCTTCATGATAGTGGCCCCACAACAATACGATATAGACAAACCAGGCGATGATAGAAAGGACGGCCTTATCAATATTTTCCATGCTAAAGAGGTTATGCATGTAAAACAGGCCGGTACAGAGCGTGAGGGTGAGCAGTACGACGCCAACTTGCGTGATGTGGAACATTTTGCGTTCGATAACCATCAGCGGCGGCATTTCATGACTAAATGCCAGCTTTTTGTTCTTCAACTGATAGTCGATCCACGCAAGCTGTAGTGCGTATAAAGCAGCGATAATCAGCGTTGCATAAGAGAACAGCGACAGGCCAATATGCACCAGCATCCCCGGTGTCGCTTCCAGATGGGTGATGAATTCGTTAGGCATGAAGGTGGCAAACGCAAGGTTTATCAGCGCGAAGACATAAACAATAGGCAATAACAGCCAGCCACGGTTTCTTGAGGCGACAATCGTCATCACCGTACAGATCATCAGACTAACAAGGGAGCCGACGTTTAACAGGCTGAGATTCTGCCCGCCTTCACCGCCCGGCAAAATACGTGCTTCCAGCGCAAACGCATGGCACACCAGCGCAACGGTGGCGGAGAGAATGGCCATACGCCGCCAGCCGCTGTTTTTTTGCAGCAGACCAGGGATAATCAGCGCGAGGCTGATGGAGTAGGCAACAAGCGCGAGCAGGGCAAAAACAGGCATAAAGTGTCGGCGGTCGTCAAATAGAAGAAAGAGATGCAGTATATACGCAAAATCCATCAAGTTGTATCAGGCGCATAGCCTGCGTGTATTGCGTTACGTGACGTCAGTGTCAACCGCAGCCTCACAACTCGCTCTGTGTCGTGTTATACTCCCGCAAATTTCCGTTTTTTGGTCGCGTTAGCGACTTACCGTTTCCACCCCAGGCGAGAGACAATGTTTGATAATTTAACCGATCGTTTGTCGCGCACGCTGCGCAACATCAGTGGCCGTGGACGCCTTACTGAAGAGAACGTCAAAGAGACGCTGCGCGAAGTGCGTATGGCGCTGCTGGAGGCTGACGTTGCGCTGCCAGTAGTGCGTGATTTTATCAATCGCGTAAAAGAAAAAGCGGTTGGTCACGAAGTTAACAAAAGCCTGACGCCGGGCCAGGAATTCGTCAAAATCGTTCGTAGCGAACTGGTTTCGGCGATGGGCGAAGAGAATCAGAGCCTGAATCTGGCGGCTCAACCACCGGCTGTTGTGCTGATGGCGGGTCTGCAAGGTGCGGGTAAAACCACAAGCGTTGCGAAGCTGGGTAAATTCCTGCGCGAGAAGCACAAGAAGAAAGTGCTGGTCGTTTCTGCCGACGTGTATCGCCCAGCGGCGATCAAGCAGTTGGAAACATTGGCTGAGCAGGTTGCCGTCGACTTCTTCCCGTCAGACGTTGGTCAGAAGCCTATCGATATCGTTAATGCGGCGCTCAAAGAAGCGAAGCTGAAATTCTACGATGTGCTGCTGGTGGATACCGCCGGTCGTCTGCACGTTGACGAAGCGATGATGGACGAAATCAAGCAGGTTCACGCGGCGATTAACCCGGTGGAAACCCTGTTTGTGGTCGATGCCATGACCGGCCAGGATGCGGCGAATACCGCGAAGGCCTTCAATGAAGCGCTGCCGCTGACCGGTGTTGTGTTGACGAAAGTCGACGGCGATGCGCGTGGCGGTGCGGCGCTCTCGATTCGTCATATTACCGGTAAGCCAATCAAGTTCCTGGGTGTCGGTGAGAAAACCGAAGCGCTGGAACCATTCCATCCCGATCGTATCGCCTCCCGTATCCTCGGTATGGGCGACGTGCTGTCGCTTATCGAAGATATCGAAAGCAAAGTTGACCGCGCACAGGCTGAGAAGCTGGCTACCAAGCTTAAGAAGGGTGATGGTTTTGACCTGAACGACTTCTTAGATCAGCTCAAGCAGATGAAGAACATGGGCGGCATGGCGAGCCTGATGGGCAAATTACCTGGCATGGGTCAGCTCCCGGACAACGTCAAATCCCAGATGGATGACAAGGTGCTGGTGCGTATGGAGGCCATCATCAACTCGATGACGCTGAAAGAGCGCGCTAAGCCGGAAATCATCAAGGGTTCCCGTAAGCGTCGTATCGCTCAGGGCTGTGGCATGCAGGTTCAGGACGTTAACCGTCTGCTCAAGCAGTTTGACGACATGCAGCGCATGATGAAGAAGATGAAGTCGAAAGGCGGCATGATGAAAATGATGCGCGGCATGAAAGGCATGATGCCGCCAGGATTCCCTGGCCGTTAATCCCTTTAGCGGGGCGTGCAGGCTCACGAACTGCACGCCCAGGTGATGACAAACACATCGACTTAACGCTGTCTATTACGGTAACACCCTGGTTATCGTGCGGTAAAAGACAGATGTTGATTGCAATTCCCCCAGAAATGAGTAAAATTTTCGGGCTTTTAATATGACACCGGGCCCCCTCCCTCGATGGGGCCCGGTTGTTCTATTCACACAAGAGGATGTTATGGTAACTATTCGTTTAGCACGTCACGGCGCTAAAAAGCGTCCGTTCTACCAGGTTGTTGTCACTGACAGCCGTAACGCACGTAACGGTCGCTTCATCGAGCGCGTTGGCTTCTTCAACCCACTGGCTGGCGAAAAAGAAGAAGGCACTCGTCTGGATCTGGATCGCGTAGCTCACTGGGTTGGCCTGGGCGCTACTGTTTCCGATCGCGTAGCAGCGCTGATCAAAGCTGCTAACAAAGCAGCTTAATCTGTCACGGTGGTCATGATGAGCAAACAACTCGCCGCAAAAGCACCTGTTGATCCGATCGTATTGGGCAAAATGGGTTCTTGCTACGGTATCCGTGGTTGGCTCAGAGTGTTTTCCTCCACCGAGGACGCCGAAAGCATTTTTGACTATCAGCCCTGGTTAATCCAGAAGGCGGGTCAGTGGCAGACCGTTGAGCTGGAAAGCTGGCGCTACCACAGTCAGGATATCGTCATTAAGCTGAAAGGCGTTGACGATCGCGATGCCGCGAATCTGCTGACGAACTGCGAAATTATCGTAGATTCATCACAGTTACCGGCGCTGGATGATGGAACCTACTATTGGAAAGACCTTATGGGCTGCCAGGTAGTGACCACAGAAGGCTACGGTCTCGGTAAAGTCATCGATATGATGGAAACCGGGTCGAATGACGTTCTCGTCATTAAGGCAAACCTGAAAGATGCATTTGGCATCAAGGAACGTCTCGTACCGTTCCTCGATGGGCAGGTTATCAAGAAAGTCGATCTCACTACTCGTACTATCGAAGTAGATTGGGATCCTGGTTTTTAAATCTCCGGATAAACGGTAAAAGACGGCGCTATGTGGATTGGCATAATTAGCCTGTTTCCTGAAATGTTCCGCGCAATTACCGATTACGGGGTAACTGGCCGGGCAGTAAAAAATGGCCTGCTGAACATCCAGAGCTGGAGCCCTCGTGACTTCGCTCATGACCGGCACCGTACCGTGGACGATCGTCCTTACGGCGGCGGACCGGGGATGTTAATGATGGTGCAACCTTTACGGGACGCTATCAATGCAGCAAAAGCCGCGGCAGGTGAAGGCGCGAAGGTGATTTATCTGTCACCTCAGGGACGCAAGCTTGATCAAGCAGGCGTCAGCGAACTGGCAACGAATCAAAAGCTGATTCTGGTGTGCGGTCGCTACGAAGGCATAGATGAGCGCGTAATTCAGACCGAGATTGATGAAGAATGGTCAATCGGCGATTATGTTCTCAGCGGTGGTGAGTTACCGGCAATGACGCTGATTGACTCCGTTTCCCGGTTTATTCCGGGTGTACTGGGCCATGAAGCTTCAGCAATCGAAGATTCGTTTGCTGATGGATTGCTGGACTGTCCACACTATACTCGCCCTGAAGTGTTAGAAGGGATGGAAGTACCGCCAGTTCTGCTGTCGGGGAACCATGCCGAGATACGTCGCTGGCGTTTGAAGCAGTCGCTGGGCCGCTCCTGGCTTAGAAGACCTGAACTTCTGGAAAACCTGGCTCTGACTGAAGAGCAAGCAAGGTTGCTGGCGGAGTTCAAACAGGAACACGCACAACAGCAACATAAACATGATGGGCTGGTCTAAGACCCCCAAATATCAGTTTACCCAGGATAAGAGATTAAATTATGAGCAACATTATTAAGCAACTTGAAGACGAACAGATGAAGCAGGACGTACCTTCATTCCGTCCGGGTGATACCTTGGAAGTGAAAGTATGGGTTGTTGAAGGTTCCAAAAAACGTCTGCAGGCATTTGAGGGCGTGGTTATCGCTATTCGTAGCCGCGGTCTGCACTCTGCATTCACTGTTCGCAAAATTTCCAACGGCGAAGGTGTTGAGCGTGTCTTCCAGACTCACTCTCCAGTAGTTGACAGCATTGCTGTTAAACGCCGTGGTGCTGTACGTAAAGCTAAACTGTACTACCTGCGTGAGCGCACTGGTAAGTCTGCTCGTATCAAAGAGCGTCTTAACTAAGATTCGCGCAAGCGACATCCTGTTAGAAAAGGGCTGGCCGAAAGGCTGGCCCTTTTTTTATCTTTTAAAGCACCCCTCGTTAACATCTGGCTGATAAATCATTTACAATGCCCTCGATTACCGGGAGGACAGGGTGAACGGAAAAAAAATCAGCATACCAGCATTGAAACGGCGAGCCGCCTGGCTTGCGTTGTTTGCTATGGCGCTGATTATCTTTGCTCCGCTGGTCTCCATTTCACTACAACAGTTGCCGATGAGCGCGATGCCGGGCATGCACCACGATATGAGCATGCCGATGCCCGCACACCATTCTGCACCGGAAACTATGCCCATCGATCATGGTGAAGCCTGTGGTTACTGCGTACTGTTAGCTCATACTCCAGGTCTTATCCTGGCACTGTGTATCCTGTTGTGCGCATTACTGCTGCGTGTGACGACCATATCTCTGCCGCCGGTGGTGAAGCACTGGCGTTATTTCCCCTGGCTTTTCCCCGACACCCGCGCACCGCCGCGATGCTCTGCTTTACCTGCTTAATAACGATAAATGACGCAAAAAGCGTCACGCCACTTTTCGTAAATATGAAGGAAGAGTATGACTACCTGCACCTCGCGGGCGGCATGGGTGCATCTGCTGCGCCGCCTGCACTTTTTTATCGGCCTGTTTGTCGGGCCATTCATCTTCGTCGCTGCACTCACCGGCACGCTATACGTGGCGACACCGCAACTGGAAAGCTTGGTGTATCGCCAGGCATTACACGCTAGCGTGAACGGTGAGCGCCACACGCTTGCGGAACAAATTGCGGTGGCGGAGCATACGCTTGCCACTCCGCTGCGGTTGAACGCAGTACGTCCAGCGCTGGAGTCTGGTGAAACCACGCGGGTAATGTTTGCTGATCCCTCGCTTGGGGAATCGGAGAACCGCGCTATTTTTATCGACCCGGTTACGCTTGCGGTAAAAGGGGATATGACGGTTTACGGTACCAGTGGAATATTACCGCTGCGCCAGTGGATTGATTATGCCCATCGCTCGCTGCTATTAGGCGATTTTGGCCGGCTGTACAGCGAACTGGCTGCATCGTGGATGTGGATTGCGGCGCTTGGGGGAATTGTGTTGTGGGCTTTCACCCGGCCTAAACGACGTATCAAAAACCGCCTGCAGAACACTCGGCGGGTTCACGTCACACTAGGCTGGTGCCTGCTGGCAGGAATGTTGCTGTTTTCTGCTACCGGGTTAACCTGGTCACAATGGGCGGGTGGGAACGTCGATAAAATGCGCGCGGCAATGGGCTGGATGACGCCGCAGGTGAATACGCAATTGCAAGGCGGCAGTAAAATGGTGATGGATCCCCATGCCGATCACCATGAGCACCACGGTGGGATGACCATGAGCGAACAGCCGATCGTCACTGACAAGATTGACGCTATTCTGAACGTCGCGCAGGTTGCAGGTATTAACGCGACGCATCTGGAGATCCGCCCGCCGCGCAGTGAAGACCGCGGCTGGACGGTGACGGAGATTGACAGGCGCTGGCCGACGCAGGTTGATGCCGTTGCGGTCGATCCTCACTCTCTTGCGATTATCGATAGGACACAATTTGCCGATTTCCCGTTGATGGCGAAATTAACGCGCTGGGGCGTGGATTTCCATATGGGCGTATTATTTGGCCTGCCGAACCAATTGTTCTTGATCGCGTTCGGCCTGGCATTGTGCGTGGCAATCATCATGGGGTATCGCCTGTGGTGGATTAAACGCCCGGCACAATCATCGCTTAATCCGCTGCAAACGCTCACACAAAGCTGGCTGGCGCTTGCATGGCCCGCCCGCATTGCGGCGCTGTTTCTCGCCGTTGCATTGGGGCTATCCATGCCGGTGATGGGCGTTAGTCTGGCGCTGTTTGTTGTCGTCGACTGGTTACGCTGGCGTAATGCGATGATTCGAACGTTATCGCCGGGCATTGAATAACCCAGCACAACTGAAGTGTTATCTGAGGGCGAGCGCATAGGCGTTCGCCCTTTTTAGTTTAATAGCCTCATTGTAATATTATGTTTACATGTTTAGACGGTTTATTTTGCTTTTAATAGGGTGTTGTAAACAATAATTTACGGAATTTGGATTGAAATCTTTACTGGTTATGATATTGTGGCTTCACCTCATTGAGGAAACCACTATCGCAAACGAGCCATAACAGGTAATGCCATCATGCAAAAAGACGCGCTGAACAACGTAAATATCGCCGATGAACAGGTTTTGATCACCCCAGATCAACTGAAAGCTGAATTCCCGCTTACCGTAGAGCAGGAAGCGCAAATCGCCCAATCACGTAAAACGATTTCTGACATTATTGCCGGTCGCGATCCGCGCCTGTTGGTAGTGTGTGGGCCTTGCTCTATTCACGATCCTGAAGCTGCCATCGAATACGCGCGTCGATTTAAAACCCTTGCGGAAGAGGTCAGCGATAGCCTCTACCTGGTTATGCGCGTCTATTTTGAAAAGCCTCGTACCACTGTTGGCTGGAAAGGGCTTATCAACGATCCGCACATGGATGGCTCGTTTGATGTAGAAGGTGGTTTGAAAATTGCTCGTCGTCTGCTGGTTGAACTGGTCAGCATGGGGCTGCCGCTGGCGACCGAAGCGCTGGATCCGAACAGCCCGCAATACCTGGGCGATCTGTTTAGCTGGTCAGCGATTGGTGCGCGTACTACCGAGTCGCAAACTCACCGAGAAATGGCGTCTGGCTTGTCGATGCCGGTTGGCTTTAAAAATGGCACAGACGGCTCCCTGGCGACGGCTATCAACGCGATGCGTGCTGCGGCAATGCCTCACCGTTTTGTTGGGATTAACCAGGCCGGTCAGGTTTGTCTGTTGCGTACTCAGGGTAACCCTGATGGTCACGTGATCCTGCGCGGTGGTAAAAAGCCAAACTACGGCCCAGAAGACGTGGCGCAGTGTGAAAAAGAGATGGAACAAGCAGGACTGCGCGCATCGCTGATGGTAGATTGCAGTCATGGTAATTCCAATAAAGACTACCGTCGTCAGCCTGCGGTGGCGGAATCCGTTGTCGCACAGATCAAGGACGGTAATCGTTCTATCATTGGTCTGATGATTGAGAGCAATATTCACGAAGGCAATCAGTCCTCCGAGCAGCCGCGCTGCGACATGAAATACGGCGTTTCTGTGACCGATGCCTGCATCAGTTGGGAAGCAACGGATGCGTTACTGCGTGAGCTCGACAAGGATTTACGCGGCCATTTGGCGGCTCGTCTGGCGTAAGAGGATTGTATGGTTGCTGAACTGACCGCGCTGCGCGATCAAATTGATGCTGTAGATAAGGCGCTGCTGGATCTGCTGGCAAAACGTATGGAACTGGTGGCGGAAGTTGGCGAAGTCAAAAGTCAGTATGGCTTGCCAATTTATGTCCCGGAGCGTGAGGCTTCAATGCTGGCCTCACGCCGCAAAGAAGCCGCGGCGATGGGCGTGCCGCCTGACTTGATTGAAGATGTTCTGCGCCGTGTTATGCGTGAGTCCTACTCCAGTGAAAACGACAAGGGATTTAAAACCCTGTGTCCATCGCTGCGTCCGGTGGTGATTGTCGGTGGCGATGGGCAGATGGGGCGGTTATTTGAAAAAATGCTGACGCTATCTGGCTATCAAGTCCGTACGCTGGAAAAAGAGGATTGGGCGCGCGCGCCGGAACTGGTTGCCGATGCGGGTATGGTGATTGTTAGCGTGCCGATTCACGTCACCGAACAGGTGATTGCGAAACTGCCACCGTTGCCGTCGGACTGCATTCTGGTGGACTTGTGTTCGGTGAAAGCCGGGCCGTTGCAGGCGATGCTGTCGACGCATGCTGGTCCCGTTGTTGGTTTACACCCGATGTTTGGCCCTGACAGCGGCAGCCTGGCGAAGCAGGTTGTGGTTTACTGTGATGGTCGCCAGCCTGAAGCTTATCAGTGGTTCCTTGAACAGATTCAGGTCTGGGGGGCGCGCTTACACCGTATCAGCGCCGTCGAGCACGATCAGAACATGGCGTTTATTCAGGCGCTACGTCACTTTGCGACCTTTGCTTACGGCTTACATCTGGCTGAAGAAAACGTACAGCTCGAACAATTGCTGGCGCTCTCCTCACCGATTTACCGTCTGGAACTGGCGATGGTTGGACGACTGTTTGCCCAGGATCCGCAGTTGTACGCAGACATTATTATGTCATCAGGCAACAATCTGGCGCTGATTAAACGTTACTACCAGCGTTTTGGCGAGGCGATAAGCCTGCTGGAACAAGGCAACAAGCAGGCGTTTATTGACAGCTTCCGTAAGGTTGAGCACTGGTTTGGCGACTACGCACAACGTTTCCAGAGTGAGAGCCGCGTCCTGTTACGTCAGGCGAATGATAATCGGCAGTAGCTGAAAACTGTATATACTTGAAAGCCAGCGGAAATCCTCTGGCTTTTTTTATGGGATAAAGATGATGGCTGACGCAAACCTGCTGTTTGATTACACCGGACATTTACCGGAATGCCCGACCTGGAGCGAGAGTGAACAGGCACTGTACTGGGCTGA
>Ga0308165_1001523_pt1 | contig 31959 bp, 26 predicted proteins | sample PhyWR2_FD_201032 | JGI IMG/M metagenome (GOLD analysis project Ga0308165, IMG submission 201032) | Phyllosphere microbial communities from UC Gill Tract Community Farm, Albany, California, United States - DLSLW.R2 | ecosystem: Host-associated > Plants > Phyllosphere > Unclassified | place: USA... | reverse complement strand
GGTTATTGCCCTAGGTAATTCAGGGGAGCGCCCCAACTCCCGCGCCTGTCTTACACTCCCGCCCAGGCTACCGGGGAAATACTGCATGGATGCGATCGCGCGCGCTGCCGATATGGATGTCGATGCCGAAGCGCCGGACGCCCCGGACGCGGCCCGCACTATCGCCGCCACGCGCCATTTCGCGCTTCCCCAGGCGCTGAGGGGACTGGCGGCGTTGTGGGTGGTCCTGTTCCACCTGCATTCCGGCGGCCATGCATCGGAGCTGTTCGCCCGGGCCCCGCGCGCGGTCGTGTGGATCTTCGCGCACGGTGAAAGCGGCGTTGCGGTGTTCTTCGCGCTGAGCGGCTTCGTCATCGCCCATAGCCTGCGCGATGCGACGCCTTCGCTTGGCCTGCTTTCGCGCTTCGTCCTGCGCCGGGCGATCCGGCTGGACCCTCCTTACTGGGCGGCCATCCTGACGGTGCTCTGCCTCGGCTTCATCGAATACCGCATCGGCCACGCGCCCGCGCCCGATGTCACCGGCCCCCAACTGGCAGCGCATCTGGTCTATGCGCAAAGCCTGCTGGGGTTCCAGAACATCAACATCGTGTTCTGGACGCTGTGCTACGAAGTGCAGTTCTACATCTTTTTCGTGATTTCCCTGCTGGTCGCCCACAAGTTCGGGGCAAAGGGCCGGGCGGGCGTGAGGCTGCTGCATTTCGGCATCGCCGCGATCTGGGCGGCAGGGTATTTTTCCAGCCCCTTCGAAGGGCTGTTCGTGGACTTGTGGTTCGCCTTCTATCTGGGCGTGCTGGCCTACCGCGCGCCGCGTTCCCGCATCGACGCCGCGCAGATGGCCGTGCTGTTCGTGCCGGTCGCGCTGAGCCAGTCGCCGTTCGGCTGGGTGGCCTTCATCACCGCCGTGGTTCTGGCGGTCAGCCTGGCCACCGGGTTCGTAAAGGACGGCCTGCGCAGCCCGCCGCTGCTTTTCCTGGGGACGATCAGCTACAGCCTGTACCTGTTCCACAACCCGGTCACCGGCGCGGGGTTCTTTGTGGCGAGCATCCTGAAGTTGCCGGATCTAGCCGCGATCGTCACCGTGCTGGCCGTCAATGTCGCAGTCGCCTGGGCGGCCTACCGACTGGTCGAAGCACCGGCGCACGCGCTCAGCAAGAGGATCACCCTGCCCTGACCGCGGCGCAGCGCACCCTCACCCCCCGCGTGAGAGCAGGAACACCGCATGTTCGGCGCGGAAGTTCGCCGCCGCGGCGCTGCAGCTTTGGTCGCCGGAGAGGAACCAGCGGCCCTCCACGGTGATCCCGCGATCCTTCAGCAGCGTGCGGAAATCGTTGACGGTAAGGTGGTGGATGTTGGGCGTCTCGTACCAGGCGACCGGCAGCAGCCGCGTCACCGGCATGCGCCCGTTCCACAGCAACGAGGCCCGCACTCGCCAGTGCGCGAAATTGGGGAAGCTGACGAAGGCGCGGCGGCCGATGCGCAGCAACTCCTCCAGCACCATGTCGGGGCGCATCGTGGTCTGCAGTGTCTGGCTGAGGATCGCGTAATCGACCGACTTGTCGGGATAGAAGGCCAGATCCTTGTCGGCGTCGCCCTGGATCACCGAAAGTCCGCGCCCCACGCAGCGGCCCACGTTGGCCGCGTCGATCTCCATGCCGCGCGTGGCGCAGCCCTGGCCGTCGCGCAGGGCCGCCATCAAGGTGCCGTCGCCGCAGCCCACGTCGAGCACGCTGGCCCCGTTCGCCACATTGTCCGCGATCACCGCTAGGTCGGGGCGCAGGCCTGCTTTCCCGATAAAGCTTTGGGCAGCGTTCATGACGCAGCCTTCAGCATGGCGGTGAACTCCGGCGAGAGACGCTCCATCAGCCGCTCCGGCCGCAGCAGCGGGGTGAAGCCGAGCTGGGCGTAGACGCCGTGCGCATCGGCGGTGGTCAGGGCGAAACGCCGCACCGTCGCATAGTCAGGATGATCCAGGAACCAGCTCACCATGCGGCGGCCAAGGCCCTGCCCGCGCGATGCCTCGTCCACCCATACATCGGCAAGCCACGCGAAGCTCGCGCGGTCGGTAATCACGCGGGCGAAGCCGACCTGCCCATGCTCCGGATGATAGGCGCCAAGGCAGTGCGAGCCGGCGATCTGCCGCTCGACAGCGCCGCGCGCGATGCCCGGTGTCCAGTAGCTCGTCTCCAGCCAGCCGTGGATGCGCGTGACATCGAGGCGGGCCGCATCGTCCGAAAGTTCGATCATCCCAGGAACCCCTCCACCACGCGGTCCAGCGCCGGCACGTCGAGCAGGAAGCTGTCGTGCCCGTAAGGCGCGGACAGTTCCACGAAGCTGACCGGCAGGCCCGCCGCGTTCAGCGCGTGGGTGACGTTACGCGATTCGGCGGTGGGATAGAGCCAGTCGGTATCGAAGCTGACGAGGCAGAAACGCGCCTTCGATCCCGCAAAGGCATTGGCCAGCATGCCGCCATGCTCCTCGGCCAGATCGAAATAATCCATGGCGCGGGTGATATAGAGGTACGAATTGGCGTCGAACCGGTCGGTGAACGACAGGCCCTGGTAGCGCAGGTACGATTCGATCTGGAAATCGGCGTCGAACCCGAAGGTCTTTTCCTCGCGGTTCTGCAGGCGGCGGCCGAACTTGTCGGTCAGGCCCGCCTCCGAAAGGTAAGTGATGTGCGCGGCCATGCGCGCCACCGACAGGCCCTTTTCAGGGCCTTTGCCGTGCGCGTAATAGTTGCCCTCGCGCCATTCCGGGTCCGCCATGATCGCCTGGCGGCCCACTTCATGGAACGCGATGTTCTGCGCGGAATGGCGCGCGGTCGAGGCGATCACCAGCGCGGCGCGGGTGCGAGCCGCGAAGTTGGAGGCCAGGCTGATCGCCTGCATCCCGCCCATCGATCCGCCGACCACGGCATGAAGCGCATCGATGCCCAGCGCGTCGAGCACGGCGATGTGCCCTTTCACCATGTCGCGGATGGTGATGACGGGGAACCGCTTTGCCCAAGGCTCGCCATCGGGCGCAAGGCTGGCCGGCCCGGTGGAGCCCATGCAGGAACCGATGACATTGGCGCAGATGATGAAATAACGGTCGGTGTCGATCGGCTTGCCCGGTCCCACCATGCGCACCCACCAGCCGGGCTTGCCGGTCTTGGGGTGGTCCGAAACGACGTGATGGTCGCCCGTCAGCGCGTGGCAGATCAGGATCGCATTGTCCTTGGCCGCATTCAGCGTGCCGCAGGTTTCATAGGCCACGCGCATTTCCGGCAGGCTCTGCCCCCCGTCGAGCAGCAGCGGGGTGCCAAGTTCGAGAACCTTGCGTTCGATATTGAGGGAAGAGGCCGTGGACATGATGCGTTCGCCAAGTGGGGAACCGCTCTTAGAGAGTCAATCGAGGCCTGTCATTAGCAGCCGCGCTGGGGTATGGGGCCGCCCGTCATGAGCGAAATCGAAACCTCCGCCCCGACCCTGGGACAAGCCCCGCAGCCCAAGCCCTGGATCGAGGCTATCCACGCCTATGTTCCCGGTAAGTCCAAGGGCAAGGACGGGAAGCCGCTCATCAAGCTGTCCGCCAACGAAAACCCGCTGGGCACCAGCTACGCCGCGCTTGCCGCGAAGGCGCAGGCGCCCGCGCTCTATCCCGATCCCGACAGCACCGCACTGCGCACCGCGATCGGCGCGGCGCACGGGATCGACGCTGCCCGGGTGGTGATGGGCACCGGCTCGGACGAACTGCTCAACCTCATCGCGCAGGGCTATGCCGGGCTTGGCGATGAAGTGATCTACGTGCGCTACGGCTTTGCGGTCTACGACATCGCGGCCCGCCGCTGCGGTGCGACGCCAGTGGTGGCGCCCGATGCCGATTACGGCACCGATGTCGACGCGCTGCTGGCGCTAGTGACGAACAAGACCCGCGTGATCTTCGTCGCCAACCCCAACAACCCGACCGGCTCCTACCTGCCCGGCGGCGAAATCGCGCGGCTGCATGCCGCCTTGCCTGCCGACGTGGTTCTGGTGATCGACCAGGCTTACGGCGAATATGTCGCGCCCGACGACAGCGACGGCGCGCTGGCACTGGCCGGTGCACATGAGAACGTGCTGGTAACCCGCACCTTCTCCAAGATCTTCGGCCTTGCCGGAGAGCGGATCGGCTGGGCCACCGGCGCGCCGGGCCTGATCGCCACGCTCAACCGCATTCGCGGGCCGTTCAACGTGCCCGCCACCGGCCAGGCGATGGCGCTGGCCGCGCTGGGCGACGGCGCCTTCGTCGAAGCCAGCCGCATCCACAACCGCGACGAGCGCGCGCGCTTCGTCCACAAGCTGGACGCGCTGGGCAACCACGGCCTGCGCCCCCTGCCCAGCCAGGCGAATTTCGTGCTGGTCCTGTTCGAAGGCGCGCTCACTGCCGAGGCCGCTTTCGACGGCCTTGCGGATCGCGGCTATATCGTGCGCTGGCTCCCCGGACAGGGCCTGCCGCAGGCCCTACGCATCACTATCGGCAAAAGCGAAGACATGGACGCCATCGCGGACGGCCTGCGCGAAATGGCGGAAAGCGCGAAGTGACCTTCGCCCGGATCGCCATCATCGGCCTTGGCCTGCAAGGCGGCTCGATCGGCCTCGCAGTGCGGGAATACCTGCCCGAGGCGCGGACCACCGGGTACGACCTCTCGTCCCAGCACCGTGCCCGCGCCGCCGCGCGGGGCCTGGTCGACACAGTGTGCGAAACCGCCGCCGATGCCGTGCGCGAAGCTGACCTGGTGATCTTCTGCGTGCCGCCCGGCGCCATGGGCATGGCCGCCGAGCAGGTGCGCGAAGCGCTCCCCGCAGGCGCCCTCGTGAGCGACGTCGGCTCGTCCAAGGAAGCCATCGCCAAGGCCCTGGGCGACGCGCTGCCCGGCCACATCGTGATCCCCGCCCACCCGGTCGCCGGCACCGAGAATTCCGGCCCGGACGCCGGCTTTGCGCACCTGTTCCGCAACCGCTGGTGCATCGTCACCCCGCCGGCCAAGGTCGACATGGTCATGCTCTCGCAGCTCGTGGGCTTCTGGGAAGCGCTGGGCGCCAATGTCGAGATCATGACGCCGGGTCACCACGACCTCGTGCTCGCCGTGACCAGCCACTTGCCGCACCTTATCGCCTACACCATCGTCGGCACCGCGTCCGACCTCGAGGACGTGACGCAGGGCGAGGTCATCAAGTACTCCGCCGGCGGCTTCCGCGACTTCACCCGTATCGCCGCGTCCGACCCGACGATGTGGCGCGACGTGTTCCTTTCGAACAAGGAAGCGGTGCTGACCATGCTCCAGCGCTTCACCGAGGACCTGACCGCGCTGCAACGCGCGATCCGCGTGGGCGACGGCGACAAGCTGTTCGACCAGTTCGCCCGCACCCGCGCGATCCGCCGCTCGATCATCGAGGAAGGCCAGGACGATGCCCGCGCCGATTTCGGCCGCGGGGATCATGAAGGTGTCGCAGCCGGCAAGGCATGATGCCCACCGGCAGGGCATAACGCATATTTAACCCACGCCCCGGGAGCCTGAAGCGTTTTCGGGCTTTTTAGCGGTGCATCCCCGCTCAAGGACGTCGCCGCCCATGCAGCTTTCCATTGTCACTACCCTCGATTACGCCGTGCGCGGCCCGGTCGATGTCCTCCTCCAGATAGAGGCGGCCATGATCCCTGAGCAGCGCGTGATGCAGGCGCGTATCGACCTGCCGCAACTGGACCATTTCGCCCGCGTTTCGGCGCAGGCCGATATCGGCGAACGCATCTGGCTGCGCACCGCCGCTCCGCTGCAGGTCCGCTACGAGGCCACCGTCTCGGTCGAGCGGATGCTGGCGGACGTGGACACCCTCCCCGCCATGCCCACGTACCTTCTACCGGGCGAGACGGTCGATTACCTGATGCCCTCGCGCTACTGCACGTCGGACACGTTCCACGAATTCGTCGAAAACGAGTTCGGCCACCTGCAGGGCGGCGCCCGCGTCGCCGCTATCCGCGACCGGATCGCCGCCACCCTTACTTACGAGCCGGGTTCGAGCGACGCCTTCACCACCGCCGCCGACACCTTCAAAAGCTGCCGGGGCGTATGCCGCGACTATGCGCACCTGATGATCGCCCTGGTCCGCGCCAGCGCCATCCCCGCACGCTTCGCCAGCGTCTATGGCCTGGGCGTGGAGCCGCAGGACTTCCATGCGGTGGCCGAGGTATTTCTCGACGGGGCCTGGCACATCGTCGATGCCACCGGCATGAGTTCGCCCGACCGCATCGCCAAGATCGGCGTCGGGCGCGATGCCGCCGACGTTTCGTTCCTCTCCAGCTTCGGCGATGTCGAAATGCTGTCGCAGTCCGTCGTGGTCAACGAACTGGTGCCCGCCTGAACGGGCTGGCGGCCGGGGGAGCCTGGCCTAGGGCGTAAACTCATAAACGTTCAGCACGTTGATGGCCGCCATCACCCGCGCCTCGATCTCGTCGCGCGGGAGGCCGGGTTCGATGCGCTCGCCTACGCGCACGGTGATCGTGCCGGGCTTCTTCCAGCGCCGGTGATACAGCCGCCCGCTGTTCACCGCCACCGGCACCACGGGCAGCCCCAGCAGCTTGTAGACCCCGGCGAAACCGGACTGCAACGGCGGGCGTTGGCCGGTGGGCACGCGGGTGCCTTCAGGGAAGATCGCCAGCGTCCGCCCCTTCGCCGCGAAACCGCGCGCGCTGGATATCATCTTGCGCAGGGCCCGCGCACCCTCGCCGCGCTCCACCACGACCGCGCCGTAGCGCCGTGCCGCCCAGCCCCAGCCAGGCAGTTCGGTCAGTTCGGCCTTGGGGAAAGGAGCGGGGTGGCGCATCTGCGCGGGCAGGTCGATCGCCTCGTAGAAGCTCTCGTGTTTCATGGCGACCAGCACGCCGCCGTCCGGCATCTCGCCCTCCACGACAACGCGGATACCCAGTAGCCAGCGCGCGCAGAGGCGGTGATACAGGCTCCAGCCGCGCGCGCTGCGCCGCATCAGCTCCTCGTTGACGAAGGAAGCCAGGCCGGTGGCGATCACGAAGAAGATCGTGCCCAGATAGAAGATGACGTAGAACAGCAGGCTGCGCACCACGTCCAGCGGCGTGGCGGGCGAATCGATCTTGGTCACAGGGCTTCCCAGAGGTTGAGCGCGGCACGGGCCAGCAGCTTGTGGTATTCGAGGAACAAGGTGCCAAGGCTGGGGTGCGAGGGCACTCCGTCACGTTCCAGCCTGACGTCGTTCGGAAATTCGCGGCCGATTTCCAGCGCGGCCCGGCGCATGTGCCAGTCCGCCGTGACCAGCCGCACCGATTTCGCCCCGCGCTCGTTAATCCACTGCGCCGCCTCGATGGCGTTGGAGCGGGTATCGTAAGCGCGATAGCCCAGCGTCACGCAGCACTTCATCAGACGCTGGGGAACCCGGAACTGCACCGCGAACTCACGCGGACGCACTTCGCGGTCCACGCCGGAAACCAGCAGGCCGGGCGCCTTGCCTGCCTCCAGCACCTTGAGCGCATGTTCGATCCGCCCCTGGCTGCCGGTCAGCACGATGATCGCATCGGTGCGCACATCGGCAGACAGCGGCCCCGGCAGCGCTATGGCGAACCACAGGAACCCGAAGAGCCAGATCAGCACGATGAAGGCGGTTAAGCGACGGAACATGATATAGGCTATATAGGACTTGGAGCCCGCTTCGAAAGCCGCCAAACGGCGACTATCGTGTCCTTTCTGAGCAAGCTCTTGGTACGGACGAAAACAGGCATCAAAGCATTTGCCGCAAGGCGTGCAGCACGGTCAGCCGCGCGGTCAGCATCGCCAGCAGCGTCGCCAGGATCGGCACGACTGCCAGCAGCAGCCAGTCGCTCCAGATCAGCGCGCCATTGTCGACCAGCCCCGCCCCCAGCCCCGAGAACCGCCGCGCGAGCGAAAGGATCACCACCAGCGCCAGCGCCAGCCCCACCGTGCCGCCCCCGGCCGCATCGTAGCCGATGGAGCGCTGGAACACGCGGGCCACCTGCGCATCGGTGCCGCCCAGTAAGTGGACGATTTCGATGGTATCGCGGTTGGCACCCAGCGCCGATCGCGCCGCCAGCAGCACGGCCGCCGCCAGCGCCATGGCCAGCAGCGCCACCAGCGCGATCGAAAGCCATTGCAGCGACACCATCGCCTCGAAGACCGGACGCAGCCAGTTGGACTGCGCATCGATCCGGGCCGACGGCGCCACCGGCATCACCCGCTTGCCGATCGCGGCGAGCTGGGCCGGCGTGGCCGGGCCTTTCAGGCGCACGTCGATCAGCGCGGGCACGGGGATCGCGGCGCCCGTGGCTGCGGCGATCCCTGTGCCCAGCCAGGGTTCGATCAGCGCGTCCAGTTCCTCCTGCGGCACCAGCCTGAGGCCGGCGATGCCGGGCATGGACTTCATCGCCTTCGCCGCGCGCGCGGCCTGCGCGGCGCGGATGTCTGCACGCGGCTCGATGATCTGGACGGTCACGCCGCCCTCGATTTCCGCCCGCGCCGCGGACACCGCGTTGCCCAGCGCCAGCCCGGCGGCCAGCGCGATGGCGGTCATCGCCACCATGATCGCGATCACCCAGGGCATCGGCCCGGACATGCGCGCCTGCGGAATGATGTCCACCGCGCGGCCGCCGCGCAGCCGGCGCCCGAAATCGACAAGCCTTTTCATGTCAGCTTGCGGGGCGGATAGCGCAGCGCGCCCGTGGGATCGGAAAGGCGCCCCCGGTCCAGCCGCATGATGAGGCTGTCGGGCACCTTGCGCAGCAGGTCGAGATCGTGGGTGGCGACCACCACGGTCGTCCCCTGCCGGTTGAGCATTTCGAACAGCCGCATCAGCTTCATGGCCATATCGGGATCGACGTTGCCGGTCGGCTCGTCCGCCACCAGCATCGCCGGGCGCGCGATCACCGCGCGGGCGATGGCGACGCGTTGCTGCTCGCCGCCCGAAAGCGTGGCGGGGCGCGCGTCGATGCGGTCCGCCAGGCCCACCCATTCGAGGATATCACGCACCGGCCCGGCAAGATCGCGTTCCTGGTGCCCGGCGACGCGCAGCGGCAGCGCCACGTTGTCGAAGGCGGAAAGGTGTTCCACCAGCCGGAAATCCTGGAACACCACGCCGATACGGCGGCGCAAGGCAGGCAGGCGCCCGCGCGGCAGGGTGATGGCGTCGGTCCCGAACATGCGGATCGCCCCGCGCGAAGGACGCTGCGCAAGGTACAGCAGCCTGAGCAGCGAGGTCTTGCCCGCGCCGCTCGCCCCGGTGAGGAAATAGAACCGCCCCGGGAACAGCGTGAACGTCAGATCGCTCAGCACCTCGCGTTCGGTGCTGTAACGAAGTCCGACATTGTCGAAATGGATGATTTCGCCGTCCGCGGTCATGCTCGTCTAAAATGTTGTCTCAGTCGGGCCGAACGGGCGACGTAAAGCCCTATAGCCTCCCTTGCATGTGGAAAAAAGGGCGTCAGAGCGCGAACCCACAGGTCGGGCGCTTGTCGCGCGCGATGCAACCGTGCTTATGAGAGAGATCATGATCATCGCCTGCCCTGCCTGCTCTACGCGATATGCGGTTCCGGACAGTGCGATCGGCCTGGAAGGCCGTACCGTACGCTGTGCCAAGTGCCGCCACAGCTGGTTCCAGGAAGGTCCCGAAGCCGCGGAAGCCGTGCAGGAAGCCGCACCGGCAATCCCCGTGCCCGAACCCGCCCCGGCCCCGCAGGAAGCCTCGCTCCCGCCGCCGCCGCTTCGCGCCGCCGCTGCGCCGCGCCCGGCCGTCGTCATCCCCCGCGCGCCGGAACCCGTCGCCGCTCCGCCCGAGCCGATCGCCGCCAGCCGCGCATCGGCAGCGAGTGAAGCACCGGCCGCTCCGCCGCGCCGCGAACAACGCCCCGCGCCCGTCACTTACGACGACACCGCGACCAAGCACTACGCCGACGAAAGCACCTCCAGCTTCGATTTCTCGCCTCCGTTCCGGCCGCGCCGCAACTGGGCCCGGATCGGCACATACGGCGCGGTTGCCTTCGCCATAGCGACGCTTGGCCTTGCCGGCGCCGTCGCCTGGGGCGGCATCCCGGACTGGCTGCCGATCCCCCACGCAACCTTCCAGCGCGCCCAGCCGGACCTCAAGCTGGACTTCCCGCGCGGCCGCCAGGACCGCAAGCCGCTCCCCGACGGCACGGAATTCTTCAGCGTCAGCGGCACGATCAGCAATATCGGCGCGCAAAGCCGCAGCGTTCCCTCGCTGCTGGTAGTCCTGCGCGACCGGCGTGAGACGATCGTCTACGAAAAGGAAGTCGTGCCGGCCAAGCGCCAGCTTGCCCCCGGGGAGACGATCACGGTGAATGAAGCCCTCACCGACATCCCCAAATCCGCCGCCGCCGCTGAAATCGGCTGGAAACCGGATTGATCCCCGAAAAGTCCTGATCCGGGACGAAAGTCCGTGCCGGTGACAAATCATTCATTTGCCCGGTGCAGTTAGCATCCGCACAATTCGTGATGGGGACTTACGGATAGCGGGGCGATTCTTGAAGTGCAGGCTCTCTTGAGGCTCAGACGCAAAGCCTGGTTGAGCCGGTACGGCGCCGATTCGGCACTCGTATCGTGCATTCTGGGCATGATGGGCGCCTGCACCGCATCCGGTGCCAGCGCGCAGGACATTCCGGCCGGCGACGGCGCCATTTCCGTGCAGAAACGCCCCCGGCCCGAACTGGACCCGGTGCCGATACGCTTCGGCGGGTTCGAAGCGCTGCCCTCGGCGGAACTGCGCACGGCCTATGACGACAATATCTATGCCGGAAACACCAACAAGGTCGACGATGCGCTCGTCACCCTGTCCTCCGGTATCGCCGCCCGGTCGACGTGGAGGCGCCATGCCGTTTCGCTCAACGCAACCGCCGGGCTGACCCGCGGCCTGTCGCAGAACGATGAAAACACCAACACCTACGATGTCCTGGCGGGCGGTCAGCTGGACATCGGGGCAGGCACCCAGGCCTCGCTGCGCGCCGAATACTCGCGCGCCTACGAACCGCGCGGTTCGGTCGGCGACACCACGCTGCGCGGCCCCCGCATCGCCTACAATACCCTGGAACTGGGCGTGCAGCTGGAACACAATGCCGGCCGCCTGCTGCTGGGGGCGGAAGCATCCCTGGATACTTTCCACTACGGCTCCTACCGCGTGGCGGGCGCGCAGATCGCGCAGGGAGAGCGCGATTATCGCACCTGGTCCACATCGCTGCGCGCCGGCTACGCCATCGGCCCCGGCATCGCCGCCTTCGTCGAAGGCAGTTACAACAAAGCCCGCTACCCCGACGAGACGACCTCGCTGGACCGCAGTTCGGATGGCTATTCGGTGCGCGGCGGCGTGCAGTTCGGCGTCACCCGCCTGATCCGGGGCCGCGCCGCCATCGGCTACCAGAACCAGCGCTACGACGACCCCGCATTCCCACGCATCAAGGGCCTCGATTTCGCCGGTAGCCTGGAATGGAACCCGACCAAGCTGATGACCTGGACGGTCGAGGCGAAGCGCACGATCCAGCGCTCGCCGCTCGTCGGCGTCGCCGGCATTCGCCAGAGCCGCTATTCCGGGAAACTGGACTACGAACTGCGCCGTAACTTTATCCTCACCACCCGCCTCGACCAGACCGTCAGCGACTATGCCGGAACCCAGCGGGTGCAACGGGATCTGGCCGGATCGCTGGGCGCGGAATGGCTGCTCAACCGCAATTTGCGCGTCTCGGCGCAGGGCGGTTTCCAGCGTACCCGCAGCGACGGCACCGGCGGCCGCAGGTTCGACCGCAAGCGTGTCTCGGTGTCGCTCAGGTACGCGCTATGACACGCCTGGTGCGCCTCGCGTCGGACCCGCTCGCCTGGCGCATCGTCATCGCCGCCGCGCTCGCCCTCGCGGTCCTGATATTCGCGCGCCTGCCCAGCGACATCCCGCACCGCACGGCTCGCCTCGTCGCGGCCTTCACGTCCCCGGCAGAAGCTGAGGCGGAAATCCCGCCCCTCCCCCTTGTCCCGCCGCCGCCGCTGCCCGATCCCGCGCAAAGCATGCCCATCGCCGCAGACGCCGCGCGCCTGTCCAACGCGCAGGTTCCCATCGCAGACCTGCGACCCGCCCTGGCCGCGCCGTTCCGCTTCGTCGGCGCGCCCGATGCACACCTGCGCGCCCGCGACTGCCTCGCCGTCGCCGCCTGGTACGAAGCGGGCGACGATCCTTCGGGAGAGCGGGCGGTCGTCCAGGTCGTCCTCAACCGCGTGCGCCACCCGGCCTTTCCCAACAGCGTCTGCGCGGTGGTATTCCAGGGAGCGCAGCGCCAGACCGGTTGCCAGTTCACCTTTACCTGCGACGGCTCGCTCGCGCGGATTCCGTCGCCGCCCGCCCTCACCCGCGCCCGCGCCATTGCCGAAGCAGCGCTGTCAGGCGCGGTCGACGCCCGGGTTGGACTGGCAACGCACTATCACGCCGATTACGTGGTCCCCCGGTGGCGCGACGGCTTGGTCAAGATAGCCCAGCAGGGCGCTCACCTGTTTTACCGCTGGCCCGGCTATTGGGGCTCGGCCGCCGCCATGTCGCGTGGTTCGGGCTCCGGCATGGAAGACCCCCAGCCTGCCCTCGTCGCACTGTCGGAAATGCATGATCCCGCAGCGGTGCCGGCCATCGCCGTGCCGCAGATCCTGTTCGAACCCGTTCCCATCGCCATGCCCCCGGCGCCTCAGCCCTCCAGCCATTCCGCACTCGAAATGCAGCTGGACCCTGCGGCCCCGCCGGGCAGCTACGCGCTCAAGGCGCTGGCGCTGTGCGGCAGTCTGGCGGAGTGCCGCGTGGCCGGCCGCCTTGGCGAAGCGGGCAATATCGCTTTCGTCTACGTGCGCATGGCCCGCACCCGCAGCGAAGGTGCCTACTGGGACTGCGCCCGTTTCCTGCGCAGCGACCGCGCCCAGTGCCTTCCCGGCGGACAGGCGCTCGACCGCCTGCTCACCGTCAGCTGACCGCGCGCCCGCCCATGTACGCAGACCACCCCGTCCACGACGATCTGCCCGAGCCGCCCCCGCCCACGCCCGACCAGATGCGCATGATCGCAGCCCTCGCCCGGCCCCACGCCCGCTCCCTTGCTCTTGTCGCAGGTCTCACGCTGGCCAGCTCGGCGACGACGCTCACCATCCCCTGGCTTGCCGGCAACCTCGCGGGGAAACTGATCGAGGCAGGCCCCTTGGGCACGACCCGGCTGGTCGTGCTGCTCGTGCTGGCTTTCATTGCTTCGGCAGCGCTCGCCGCAGTCGTCCAGATCGTGTCGGGCAACACTGCCGCGCGCCTTCTGGCGGACCTGCGCGCCAAGCTCTACGACCACCTCCAGTCCCTGCCCGTCGGATGGCACGTCGCGCACCGGCAGGGCGACGTTCTTGCGCTGATGACCACCGAAGTCGCGCATCTGGGCCACTTCCTCACCGGCACCCTGATCGGCGTACCGCCGCTGCTGCTCACGGCTGCCGGTGCTGCGCTGCTGATGCTGCGGATTGATGCCTCGCTGGCCCTGCTCGTGCCGCTTCTGATCCCCATCTACGTCATACTGCTCAAGCTCGTCGGGCGCCGCATGCGGGTTCTGGCCGAGCGCGAGCAGAACGCCGAGGCACAGGTTCTGGCGCTGGCCGAAGACAATCTCGGTGCCATTTCCGCCATCAAGGGTTTCGCGCGCGAAGACCTCGAAAGCACCCGCTACCGCAGCCGCGTGGAAACTGCCCGCCTGTACGCGGTCCGGTTGATCCGCATCCAGTCCATCGTCGAGCCGGTAAGCGCGCTCGTCGCCTCGCTGGCTTCGCTCGGCCTGCTGATGATGATTGGCGACCATTTGCATCAAGGCCGCCTTTCCGGGCAGGAGCTGTTCTCTTTTCTGTTCTACGCCGCGCTCCTCACCCGCCCTGTCGGCGAACTTGCCGAGACCTGGGGGCAGGTCCAAGTGACGCGCGGCACCCTGGCCCGCATGGCAAGCGTGCTGGCAACCGCGCCCGAGCCCGGCTACGCCGTTCCCGACCGGATGCCGCCGCTGCGGGGCGCAATCCGCTTCGAAAAGGTAGACTTCGCCTATCCCGGCCGCAGCCGCGTCCTGCGCGGCTTCGACCTCGATATCGCGGCAGGCGAAAAGATCGCCATTCTCGGCGACAACGGCGCCGGCAAGACGACGATCGTTGCCTTGCTACTTCGCCTTTACGACTGCCAGTCCGGGCGCATCACCATCGATGGCAACGACGTCACAGAAGTATCGGTGCAGGATTTGCGCGCGCAGATTTCCGTAGTTCCGCAGCGCGCCCAGCTGTTAAGCGGCACCGTGCGCGAGAACATCGCCTTCGGCCGCCACGGCGCCAGCCGCGCCGATATAGAGGAAGCCGCGCGCCGGGCCGATGCCTGGGACTTCGTGAACGCGCTGCCTCAAGGCTTCGAGACCCAGATCGGGGATCGCGGCGTGCGGCTATCCGGCGGTCAGGGCCAACGCATAGCGCTCGCCCGCGCGCTGCTGAAGGATGCTCCGATCGTCGTGCTCGACGAAGCGACCTCGATGTACGATCCTCATGGAGAGGAACGCTTCGTCGAAACCTGCACCCGTATTCTGCAAGACAAAACGGTAGTGATCATCACGCACCGCCCGGCAAGCGTGGCATTGGCAGATCGGGTCGTGCGGATCTGAGCCGCAGACGCGGCCAGTTATGCCAATGTTTCGAAAAAAAGCGGGAAGGGGATAGAAATCGGGCTATTGCCCCACCCCCCTTTACTGTCGCCGCTGCAAGCGCTGCACCCGGCAGTTCACTTTTACTTCGGCCCGCACATGATGAGAGGGCAGGGAAGCCATGCTCCCCCGCCCTCTTCTCCCCGGTTATTCTTTCGTCCCGGACGGCCTGCAAAGGCTCAGAAATAGCGCTCCAGCACTCGGATCGTATCACCGGGCATTACTGCCACGGCCTGGTCGGAATAAAGTTCGACCGACTTTTCCGCCGGGTCCGAGGTACGGCGCAGGTTAACCCGCCGGGCATTGGCGCGGTAGCTGAAGCCGCCCGCCGCAGCCACTGCCTGCTCGATCGTGCGACCTGCAACATAAGGATATTCGCCCGGCTTCTGCACTTCGCCCATGATGTAGTAGGGGCGATAATTGAGCACCTCTACGCTGACCCGGGGGTCGGTCATGTAACCCTCGCCAATGCGGGCCGTGAGCGCCTTGGTCACCTCGCTTACGGTCTGACCGCCTGCCGAAACCATCCCGATCAGCGGGAAGGCGATGTCGCCTGCGCTGGATACGGCATATTCACCCGACAAATTCGGCTCGTTGTAGACGGTTACGCGCAGCTTGTCCCCGGCACCCAGGCGGTAAGCGGCAAGGCCCTGCTGTGCCTCGGCAGCGCCAAGCGGCGGCGCGCTCGATGTCGCGCAGCCCTGGCTCAGCACCGCCAGCGCCCCGGCTGCGGCAAAGCCGGCCCATCGTCCGCGCAGGCTGCAGATCATCTTCACCCCTGATTCTCCGTGCAAGCAAATCTCGCCTCCAAGCATTCCTCACAAGGATCACCAAGACAAGCATCAATGCAATGTTACAAAAATATAATTTCAGTTCTTTCTCAAATATTACCTCTTAAAATCCACCATAGATCGACTTCAAACCGAACCGTGATGTTACATTTTTGAAATGCTATGAAGTCCGACTTGTCGATGTAGTCATTGTTGAACGAAACTAAGTCCGAATCCGGATGATCTGTGGTGACACTCCGGTATGAACGGATGGTAACAGCTTGAACAAGTCGGTTGTCCTTGCACCCCAGCCGGGGTCTCTCGTCCCCGCGACACGACCCGCTGCGGCGCATGCGCCGGCCGACCGGGTTGATCCCGGCCTGCTGCTGGCCTTCCTGCGGCGGCGCTGGCCGCTGATCCTGGGCGTGCTGCTGCTATGCCTGGCTGCGGGCCTCGTGATCACCGCACGCCAGACGCCGACGTACCTTTCCACTGCGGAAGTCACGCTCGACGCCAAGGTCGAGCCGATCGCACCGCTCTCCGAGGACGACCGTCTGGCCGCACAGGGAAGCCTGGGCGAAACCTATATCGACACACAGGTTGAGGTCATGACCTCGAGCCACAACGTCGCCGGTGTCGTCGACCGCCTCGGCCTCGCCCGGGACCGCCGCTTCATGCAGGAGGGCGTCAACGCCGCCGGCGCGCGCGACGCGGCCATCGCCTATGTCGAGGACGGCGTCACCGCATTCCGCTCAGGCGCGACCTACACGATCAGCGTCGCCTTCGAGAGCGAGGACCCGGCAGAGGCCGCACGCATCGCCAACGCCTTTGCCGAGCAGTATACGCTGGGCACCCTGGCCGACAAGGAAACCGGCGACGGCAAGGCGCTCAAGGAAGTCGGCGCGCGCATGGAAGCCGCGCGTATCCAGGCTTCGGCCGATGCCGCCACGCTGTCGCGCTATCGCCTCGCGCACAACCTCCCGACCACCACAGACCGTTCGCTGACCGAGCAGGAAATCTCCGCCTACAACCAGCAGGTCACCGAAGCCCGCGCTCAGGCTGCGGAGGACACGGCGCGTCTCGCCACCGCCCGCCAGCAGCTTGGCATGGGCTCGGCCGGCGACGACGTGGGCGAAGCGCTGGGGTCCGGCGTCGTCGCCTCCCTACGCCAGCAGCAGGCAGGCTACGCCGCTGAAATCGCATCGCTTTCCAGCAAATATGGCCCGCGCCACCCCGATCTGCTGCGCGCGCGCAGCCAGCTCGATGCAGTGACCGGCCAGATTCGCGATGAAATCGGCCGGGTCATTTCCAATCTTTCGGCCAAGGCCGCTGTTTCGCAAAAGCGTCTCGATTCGCTGACGGGATCGCTCAACGTCTCGCAAGGTGCGCTGCGGCGCGATAACGTCGCGATGGTTGACCTTCAGGATATCGACCAGCGCGCGCAGGCATCGAAGTCGCTCTACGACAACTACTTGTCCCGCTACAAGGAACTGGCGGCGCGCATCGGCATCCGCCAGCCCGAAGCCCGTGTCCTGCACCCCGCCCTGCCGAGCGAAACGCCGGCGCGGCCCAACTTCCTGCTCAACATGGTGCTCTCCGGCGCGCTGGGACTGGCCCTTGGCATCATCTGCGCCATCACGGCCGAGATGATGTTCAGCGGCCTGACCTCCGGCGAGGATGTCGAACGGCGACTGGGCGTGCACTATCTCTGCTCGGTTCCCGAACTCACCTCGGTCCTCTCCCGCAAGGAGCGCGGCGGCGTCGCCGGTGATCCGGTCGAGGCGGTTATCGACCACCCACGCTCCGCCTTTGCCGAAGCCTTCCGCAACTTGCGCGCCTCGATCGCCTTCGCGGTCGAAAACCCCCGCATCATCGCTATTACCTCGGCCCTGCCATCCGAAGGCAAGACCACCGTTGCGCTGTGCCTCGCCCGGTCGATGGCCAGCGGTTCTGACCGCATCCTGCTGATCGACTGCGACGTGCGGCGACGCGGCGTAAGCCGCTGGATCGGCGGCACGCGCGAGGTCGGCCTGCTCGAAGTGCTGCGCGGAGAAGTGCAGCTTGAAGATGCGCTGGTTACCGATACGCGAACCGGGCTTTCGGTCCTGCCGCTCAGCAGTTCGGCGCAGGAAGACCATGCCCTGCTGACCGGCACCGGGATGGACACACTGCTGGCGCTGGCCGCGCAGTCCTTCGACGCGGTGATCATGGACACCGCGCCCGTCCTGCCGATGGCGGACGCCCGCCTGCTTCTGTGCAAGGCCGATGCCTCCATCATCGCCGCGCGCTGGCGCCGTACGCCCGAGGCCGCCGTGCGCTCACTGCTGCGGATGCTGCCGGCAGGCTACGTCGGCCTGGCCGGCATGATCCTCACCCGGGTCGACGTTCGCAAGCAGGCCGCGTTCGGGGTCGATGAGAACGCCTTCTACAAGGCGTACAAGGACTACTATGCTTAACCTGCTGCCGACGGTCGCCGGCGAGGACGACGACGCATTGCTGGCCAGCGTGCGGCAACGCTATCGCAAGGTCGCCATCGTCCACTACTGGCTGGTGACGATGCGCGGCGGCGAGCGGGTGGTCGAGCGGCTGCTACACCTTTTTCCCGGCGCCGACATCTTCACCCATGTCTACGACGAATCGCGCGTTTCCCGCACGATCGCGCAGGCCAAGGTAACTACCAGCTTCATTCAGCGCCTGCCCGGCGCCGCTCGGCATTATCAGAAATACCTGCCGCTCATGCCCATGGCCCTCGAACAGCTGGATCTGCGCGGCTACGACCTCGTCATCAGCAGCGAGAGCGGTCCTGCCAAAGGCGTCATCACCGATCCCGATGCCATGCACCTTTGCTACGTGCATTCGCCGATGCGGTACTTGTGGGATCACTATCACCAGTACCGCGAGTCGACCGGCGCGTTCAACCGCGCGATCATGCCTTTCCTGTTCCACCGCCTGCGCACCTGGGACGTGGCATCCGCCTCGCGCGTCGATCGCTACGTCGCCAATTCGCGCTTCATCCAGCGGCGTATCGGCCGGGCGTGGGACAAGCCTTCGACCGTCGTGCATCCGCCGGTGGACGTCAGCCTTTTCTCGCCCTCGGCCCAGATCGATCAGAACTACCTGTGGGTGGGCCAGCTGGTGCCTTACAAACGGCCCGACCTGGCGGTGGAGGCATTCAACCGGCTGGGCCTGCCGCTGCTGGTAGTGGGCGAAGGGCCGATGGCCGCCGCATTGCGCCGCATGGCCGGGCCCAATGTGACGATCATCCCACGCCTCGATTTCGCATCGCTGCGCGCGCATTATGCCCGCTGCCGCGGCTTCGTTTTCACGGCGGAGGAAGATTTCGGCATCGTGCCGGTGGAAGTCATGGCTTCGGGCCGCCCGGTCATCGCCTTCGGCAAGGGCGGAGCGCTCGATTCCATCGTAGACCAGCAGACCGGGCTGTTCTTCGGTGAGCAAACCGTCGATTCGTTGATCGACGCCGTCTCGCGCTTCGAGGACTGGCTGCCCTCGTTCGACCCGGCGGTCGCCGTACTCCAGGCGAGCCGCTTCTCTCCTGCCGTCTTCGACTCCGGGATACTGCGGTCGCTGATGTGAACAAGCCGCCAAGACCGCTCCGGCAAGCTGGCACGCGGTTTGCGATGGGTTTTGCTGCCTGCGCCGCCCTTACCAGCAGTTGCAGCCAAGGTGCGCCTGCACAGACCTCGCCGCAGACCATGACGCTTGGCGTGCAAACCCACTTCGCGCAGGGCTGGCCGGCCACGCGTCTTGACCTTGCCCGCAAATCCGGTGCGCCGTCCTTGCGCGATTCGGTACCATGGGCCCGCGTGGAGACGGTGCCAGGCCGCTACAAGTTCGAAGGCCCCGGCGTCGCGGCACTGGACAGCTTCTGCCGAAAGGGCGGTTCGCTGCTGCTGGTCGCCGTGCCGCTCAACCCGCTCTACGACGGCGGCGGCGCCTTGCGCTCGGCGGATGCAAAAGCTGCGTTCTCCGGATACATCGCTGCGCTGCAAGACCACTTCGCTTCGTGCCTCACCGCGATCGAGATCGGCAACGAGGTCAACAGCATGAACTCACGCCAGCTTTTCCGCCCCGGGGAAACCGGCGCCGATCCGCTGCGTGAATATGTCGACCTGGTGCGCATCGCGCGCGAGACACTGCGCACACGCGGCGGAACCGCAAAGATCCTTGGCGGATCGAGCAACATGATCGCAACCGGTTTTCTCGACTCGCTTTTCGCGCGCGGCCTGCTCGATGCTGCCGACGCCCTCGCGGTCCATCCCTATCGCTCGCAGGCGGAAAACCTGGATGTCGAGCTGGCGCATCTTGCCGATGCCATGCGCCGGCGCGGCAAACCCCTGCCGGTCTGGGCCAGCGAGTTCAGCGACAATTATCCGATGCCCGAAATGGCCGCGCCGCAGCTGGTCAAGGCAGCGACCCTGCTTGCCGCCAGCGGGGTGGAGGCGGCCCACTGGTACGCGCTCGTCGACCAGAAGTGGTTCCGCAATATGGGCCTTTACGACGCCGATGGCCGCACCAAGCCCGCCGCGCAGGCATTCGGCCTCGTCCAGCGCGAACTGCTGGTACACGGACGTCCCCAACGCATCGATGTGGGTGATCCGAATGTGCGTCTCTATCGCTTCGGCACGGATGCCTGGGTGGCCTGGGGCGCTTCGGGACGGGTCGCCTTCGATGCCTCGGCCCGCCTTCTCGACGCACGCGGACAGCCGCTTTCCGGCACCGGGGCAGAGCTGAACGACGATCCGGTGATCGCCCTGCGATCCGCTCGCCCGGCCTTCACGCCGGGGCCTGTGCTGGCCGACAGCCTGCTCGGCTATGGCAGCGGGGACTGGCGCTATCTCGCGCGCAAGGCGGACGGGACGGAGCGAACCCTCCCCTGGCTCGACGGCCAGTGGACCACTTACCACGGCGACCGCTTCCTGCGCCCGCTGTGGATCGGCGATGTCGCCGGCGCGCCCGCTGGCGAGGGAACCGGGGCCGTCCACGCCATCATCCGCTACACTGCCCCCGCCGCACGCAAGGTTTCCATCGCCGTGTGCATCGACAAGCAAGCCGGCGGTGACGGCATCGACGTAGCGCTGCGACGCGGCAAGACAGACCTCGCCGCCGCACTTGTCACAGCGTCCCAGCGCTTTGCCGTGCGCGAAGTCGCGCTCGCGGCGGGCGATACTGTCGACCTTGTCGTAGGGCCCAACGGCAAGGCGGGCCGAGACGGCTTTCGCTACCGCATCCGCATATACGCCGAGCCGCACGTCCCCGCTGCGGACTGCCCGGCCCGCGCGGTTCCCGTTTACCCGGCCAAGATTTGAGAGACGCGCATGGAACTCACAATCATCGGCGCCGTCCAGCTCCTGCTCGGCCTGGCTCTTTTCGTCTTCGGATCGCTGCGCGGGCTGTTCGCGTTCGTGATGATATCGACCTTGTTCGGAGGCTCGGCCGCGGTCAACCTCACGGCGCTGGGCGGATCGTCGATCACGCCCGCCCACTTCGCGCTGGCGTTCCTGCTCCTGCGCTGTGTCGTGCCGGGCAGCGTGCCGCCCGGCAACCTCGTCGATGCCCTGCGCGGCAATGCATGGCTCGTGGTCTTCGTCCTCTACGGGGTCCTCGCCGCGCTGATCCTGCCGCGCGTCTTCGCGGGCGAGATCGACGTAACGCCCCTGCGCGGGCAGATCCGTGCACGCTACGGCAGCGAACTCGCGCGTATTCTTGCTGCTGCGCCGCTGCGTTTCAGCCCCCAGAACGTAACCACGGCGGTCTATATGACCGGGACGCTGATGATGGCGCTGGCGGCACATACGGTACTGCGCTCTCGCCCCGCTGCGGCGGGCGCCGCAGGGACCGCCCCAGCGCCCACAAGCCGCACACTGGTGCGCACCGCCGCCACGATCGGGATCGTTCACGCCCTGCTCGGCTTTGCCAGCGTCGCGCTGCGCAATACTCCGGCCAACGTCGTTTTCGAATTCTTTCGCAACGGCAACTATGCCCAGCTCGACCATGAATGGAACGGCTTCGTGCGCATGAACGGCGTCTTGCCCGAAGCCTCGTCCTATGCCGCTTTCGCCGTGGTGTGGTTCGTGTTCAATTTCGAATGCTGGCTGCGCAGGGTCGAGCCCCGGCGGACCGGACCAGCTGCCCTGTTGCTGGGCGCAGCGCTCGTCGCCAGTACCTCGTCCAGTGCCTATGTCGGCCTGGCGCTGTTCGGCACGATCCTGGCCGTGCGCGCAGCGGTAACGCCGCGCCTGTTCACGCTCGACCGACTTGCCTGGATGATTCTCGCAGGGCTTGCCGGGATGGTTCTGGTCAGCGCAATGCTGGTGTTGAACCCGGTGCTCGCTGCTGCACTGCGTGACCTTCTGGAGCATATGACGCTCGACAAGGCCGGCTCCTTTTCCGGCCGGCAGCGCCTGTTCTGGGCAGGACAGGGGCTGGAGGCTTTCGTCGTCTCGCACGGATTGGGGATCGGCCCCGGCTCGTTCCGTTCGTCGAGCCTGGCGGCGGCTATCCTGGGTTCCGTGGGCGTGATCGGCGCTGCCGCTTTTGCCGGGCACTTCCTGCGTGCGTTCAAGCCGCTGGCGCTTTCCACCTGGATGCGCAGCGGAGAGGCGGAACGCGATACCGCCGCAGCCGCTGCCTGGGCCATGCTGGTGGGCGTGGGCGTAGCCTCGGTCTCGGCCCCCAGCTGCGACCCCGGCCTGACCTTTGCCATCCTGTCCGGTTCGGCCATCGCCCTGCGCTCAGGCAGGCGTACCGCCGAGGCAGCGCCCGAGGATGCGGGCGAGGCCGCGTTTGGCGTGACACCCGCACCGGCGTTCGGCCCGCTGCGGGTCCCCGTCCCGGCCTGATCCGGCCGGTGAAGCGTTCAGGAAAGGCTGCGCGAGCGGGTGAGCACGGAGCGCAGAAGCCCGCCCAGTTCCGCCCTGCGCGCGCTTCCCAGCATCAGCAGCAAAACCGCCGTATAGACCAGCACGCCCTGCACGATGAGGAAGCCAAGGCGGGTGAGCGCGGCCAGCCCGGTCGCCGATCCGTGCACATGCATGGTATCACCCGTACCCCACACCACCACCGCCATGACGGCCGAAGCGCCGAGCGCAGGCGCGATACCGGCCAGGACGTCGGCGGCGCGAATTCCGCTGGCCCGCTGGAGCAGCACCATCTGCAAGGCCAGCGTCACATAAGCGCGTCCGACATAGGCGACCGCGAACCACAGCAGGCCGTGGGGCGCAGCGGCGATGCAGAACACCAAGGTAAGCGTCAACTGGATCGCCGCCAGCCGCGCGATCACGCCGGCCCGGCCCAGCACGGTGAGCGCCGGATCGGCGAAGAAGTTGAGCGCGAAGGGCGGCCCCAGCAGGCACAGCACGCGCGCCAGCGGTATGCTCTCACCCCATTGCGGACCGAACAGCAGCGGAATGATCTGATCCGCGAGCACGCCGATCCCGGCAATGGCGGGAAAGGCGATCATGGCGCTGGTCGATACCATCTTCACATAGCCGCGCCGGAATGCCGGCATATCGTGCTTGAGCTTGGCAAGCGTGGGCACGGCAACCGTCGAGAACGGAGTGATCAGACCTTGCGCCACAACCTCGATCGATTTCCAGGCCGTGCGATAGACGCCCACCGCGCCGATCCCGATCATCCGGCTGAGGATCACGTCCTGCGCACGGTTCAGCGCGACAAGGAGAAGCTGCGACCCGGCAACGCTGGCCCCCAGCTTCCACTGGGCGCGCAAGGTGCTCCACGAAAAGTCGAAACCGGGGCGCCAGCGGAAGGCGTGCCAAGCGACCAGCGTGCCGATCGCCTCACTGGCGAAGCGCTGCACCACCAGCGCCCACACGCCCCAACCCGCCTCTGCCGCCACCAGCGCCAGCGTACCGCCGACCAGTCCGGCGCCGAGCGAGCGGATCGCCAGCGCACGGTGGCCGAATTCGCGCAAGTTGCGACTCATATGGGTAGCCCCGGCGGCCGAGATCGGCACTACCAAGCCCAGCGCGGCGATGACCGGCGCGGCTTCTGCGCTGCCCAGCGCGTTTGCCAGCGGCCGGCGCAGCACGAAACAGAGCAGCGCAACGAGAATGCCCATCGCAAGGTTCGCCCAGAACACCGTGTCGGCAAGGCGCGGGGTGACTTCCTTCGCGCGGTACAAGCTGCTGACCAGCCCGCCTTGCGCGATGATCTTGCCGATTTCCGCCACCGCCAGACCGACGATGAATACACCGAACGTCGCCGGACCCAGCCGATGCGCGAGAGCCGCGAAGACGATGAATCCGAATATCTGGTCGCCGCCAAAGCGCACCACGCTCCAGCCGATGGCTCCGGCTGCCCGATGCCGCAAAGTACCTTCGACAGCCATGCTGCGTCCTTAACGTTTTCGTTTCGCTTGCATAGTCATGCCGCAACTGCGAAATAGCAAGTCAAAGTCATCATCAGAGGGATGATCTCATGAACTCCGAATTAAATTTATTTAATGGCTCGTTCGAGAGCGCTATTTCTCGATTGAATGAGTGCTTTTCGGAGCATTTACAGGGTAAATTTGCCCTCCTTGATTTCCCCAACTATTCCAACGTGGGTGATTCCGCTATCTGGCTTGGCGCACTTACCTTGTTCCGATCCCTGGCGGGTGCCGATCCGGCCTATGTCAGCGCCTTTCATAATCTCGACGATGCGGCGCTGCGTGCGGCCGTACCCGAAGGTCCCATCTTCCTGATCGGCGGCGGCAGCTTCGGTGACATCTGGAACCACCATCAGAACTTCCGCGAAGGCGTGATCGCCCGTTTCACCGACCGGCCGGTGATTCAGCTACCGCAATCGATCCACTACAACGACCCGGCCCGAATCGCGCAGACCGCCCGCATCATCGCCGCCCATCCCAACTTCACGTTGCTCGTGCGTGACGTCCCTTCGCTGGAACTGGCGCAAAAGCACTTCGACTGCTCGGTCCACTTGTGCCCCGACAGCGCGTTGGCCATCGGTGCCACTCGCGCCGGCGCTCCATCGATGGACGTGCTGGCAATGCTGCGGACCGACAAGGAAGGCGCGGGCGTGGCGCAAGTGCCTCCCGGCATTCCCGTCGACGATTGGCTGGACGAGGATATCAACGCCGTGCGCCGGGCCAAGGCCGCCGGCGCGATCCGCGCGTGGACCGCACTTTCGCCGTCGGCCGCCCGTGCCAGGTCTTACGAGGCAGCAGCACGCCACCGGGTCGAACGCGGTTTCCGCCAGCTTTCGCAGGGCCGCGCGATCGTTACCGACCGGCTGCATGTCCATATCCTGTCACTGCTGCTGGGCCGGCCCCATGCCGTGCTCGACAATTACTACGGCAAGATCGGGCGCTTCCTGGATGCCTTCACCGGGGCATCGCCGCTGGTCTACCGCGCCGCGGATCTTGACGATGCGATTGCCTGGGCGCGCGAAGCGGCCAAAAACCGGGAAGCTGCGTAAACCGTAAAAAGTGTGCTGCCTCAGCCTGCTCGCAGGCGAGGCAGCGTCATGGCACGGCGACCGACCTGGCCGATGGCTGCGCGCACCACGACGTGGAGCGGCGGCTCCAGCCAGGCGGCAATGGCGAGCGAGGCCAATAACGATCCCGCCATAGCGCCCAGAAACGCGGGCACCGGGCCAAGCGGCGCGGCGGCCAGCAAAATGGCGCCGCCGACATGGATATGGATGAGATAGAGCGGGTAGGTCGACAGGCCCGCCAGCCGCAAGGCGCCCGAGAAACGCTCTGCCCGCACCGCGATTGCATCCCGGTACAGGAACGACAGCGCGACCAGCGCTGTGATCGCAAGCCAGATGCCATAAGCCAGCGGCCACCGCCCGGCGAGGTCTGCCCGTCCGGCCATTTCCCAGCTCGCCGCTTCGCGAACCTGCAACGCCGCCGCCGCAACGCAGGCAAATGCCAGTACCAGATGCCGCTTCCGCAAACCCCCGCTACCGAGCCGGGCGCAGAGCATGCCGATCGCGAAATATCCCCCGTGCTGAAACAGCAGGAGTTCGGTCAGGCGCCCTCCTCCTGCCAGCGACCCGGTCGCCACCGCCGTCCAGTACCCGGCGCTCGCCAGCCCCAGCCCCCAGGCAAGCGCCTGCATCCCGCGTGCGGCCCGGCCCGATGCCAGCATCGCCCAGATCACTGCGTAGAAGCACACTTCGACCGGGATGGTCCAGAACTGGCCGATGATCCAAGGGCCCCAAGGCATGAACGTGAGCGTCTTGAGCGCCAGCCACGCCGCTTGTCCGGGCGGGACGGCAAAGACCAGCACCGCAACCGGAAAGGCAATGGCGCAGGCGATCAGCAGTGCCGGCAGCAACCGGGCCGCACGCCGCTTGGCAAAACTGCGCGCGCCAACCCCTTGCGCCGAATAAGCGATGACCGCCCCCGACACGACAAAGAACACCTGCACGCCGACCCAGCCGCACCAGCTCAGCTGCCAGCCGGGCGGATAGGCGATTACGGCGCCCAGCGCCGTGTTGAGCATGCTGCCTTCGATCGCCCAGACCTTGAACCCAAGGTGATACACCACCACCAGCACGGCAGCGAGCAGGCGCACGGCATCTAGCCCATAGACGGGCGCCTTGCGCGGACGGGAAGATACGGGGCTGGGCGTCATGGCCCGCGACCATTCGCACAATCGGCCCGTGGGCCAAATTAACTCGCAGTCATAACCTGGAGGATCCGGCGGGCCTGTTCGCGCCAGGAAAATCCCTCGGCACGGGCAAATCCCTGAGCACGCAGGGATTGCGCAAGAGCTGGATCGCCAAGAACCCGCCGCACCGCCGCCAGTATGTCTTCGCTGTCGAGCGGATCGCAATAGAGCGCCGCCGTCCCGCACCGTTCGGTCATCGAGGGGATCGCCGAGGCGACGACCGGGCAGCCCAGGCTCATCGCCTCGACCGGCGGCAGCGGCGATGCCTCGTAAAGCGAGGGAAACAGCAGGCACGAGGCCCGGCGATAATAGCCCGCCAGCGCTTCGAGGCACGGTACCTGCCCCACGAATTCCAGCATATGCGCCACGTCCGGCGCGACGCTGGCGCGGATCGGGGCGAGGATCTCGTTGCTCGCACCGACCAGTACGGTGCGCACGCCATCTTCGCGCGCAAGGCGCTGGGCGACGGCGATCACCCGCTCGACGTTCTTGCGCCGCGAAAGAGAGCCTACATAAAGCACCATCCGCTCACGCTGGCCGTCGTGCGTGCCGGGCGCGCCGCGCTCCACCCGGTCATGGCTCCAGCCGCCGTTCTGAATGGCGACGATGCGCTTGCCCGCAGGTCCGTTCAGGCGTTTCAGGCGTTCACGTTCGGTCACCGATACGGTGAAGATCGGATCGGCGCGGCGCAACAGTACGGGCAGCAATGCGCGGTGCGCCCAGCGGTAACGCAGCGAATAGGCCTGCGGCAGCGAGAGGTAGGACACGTCATGAATCATCACCGCGACGCGCTGCCCGGCCAGCGCCGATGCCAGCGGGGCGGTGTTGCCCAGGCACAGCAGGCGCCTGCCCGCGACCATGCGCGGCAGTACCAGTTGCTCCCACAAGTGCCCGCTTGCGCCGCCCCGCCGCTCGACTTCGATATGGCGAAGGCCCAGCGTGGATACGTCCGCATCCGGCTCGCAGGCCAGGGCAATGCGGTGCGCCGTTTCGCCGGCCCCCACCATCCGGTCCATTTCCGAAACCAGTTCGCGGGCAACCCGCTGCACGCCCGTCACGGGCTGCATCAGAAAGCGGCCATTAATCAGAATCGCGTCGTCGCCCTGCGACATCCGAGCCCCCACGTTGCCCGTCCTGCATGGCGCGCCCTGCGCCGCTAGGGAAGATTGCTCGTGCATGAAATCGAGGTTAAATCTTGGCAATACCGATAATTGCGCGTCGCAATCGCTGCATCGCAATATTACGCTGAGGACCTCAGGTTCAATGGCGTGTACGGAAAGGCGGCGCTGCTTCTTCATGTCGATGCTGCCGGTCTACATCAACGGCAAGTTCTATTCGGGCGGCCTGAACGGGGTACACCGGGTGGCCGACCGCCTCGTGCGCGAGATCGACGCGCGTCTTGGCATGGGATCTGGCGCGGCCGTCCCGCCCGTCACGCTGCTGCTGCCCGCCCGCCACGACGGCGACTGGCGGCCGCAGCTGCAAAATATCGAAGTGCGCACTCTGGACGAAGCGCCCTCGCAAGGCTGGGAACAGCGGCGGCTGCCTGCGCTCGCGGCAGACGGCGTGCTGGTCAACCTCGCCAATCTTGCGCCGCTGCGCCATCGCCGCAAGATCACGCTGATCCACGATGCGCAGTTCCTGTTTCCTGACAGTTCGTACCCGCTGCGCCAGCGCCTGGGCTACCGCTTGCTGACCCCGCGCATGGCCCGGTCGAGCGCGGCGGTACTGACCGTGTCGCACTATTCGCGGCGCATGCTCGACGTGATGGGCGTATCCTCGGCGGCGCGCACCGGGGTGCTCTACAACGGCGTCGACCATGTTCTGGAGGCGGAGCCGGACGAACGCGCCCTGACCGAACTCGGCCTGTCCCCGCGCGGGTATACGCTGATGTTCGGCAGCGCCAAAGCCTACAAGAACAACGCCGTAGTCTTCGCCGCCTATGCGCAAGGCGCGCTTGCCGCAGTGCCGCTGGTGGTCGTCGGCACCACGCGCGGCGCACTGGCCGCGCAGGGCCTGACCGCTCCCGAAGGCACCATATTCGCCGGAAAGTGCGACGATGCCCGGCTGCGCGCGCTCTATGCGCAGGCGCGCTGCCTGCTGTGCCCATCGCGCACCGAAGGGTTCGGCCTGCCCCCGTTGGAGGCCATGCTCTGCGGCACGCCGGCCGTGGTCGCGCCCGCCGGGGCCTTGCCCGAGGTGTGCCGCGACGCCGCGCTCTATGCCGATGTCGACGATCCTGCTTCGTGGGCACAGGCGATCACCGCGCTCGACCCCGCCTCTTCCCTGTTCGCGCGCAAGGTGGAGGAAGGACGCGCACGGGCGCTGCAATTCACCTGGGCAAGGGCGGGCGGCGAACTGGTGGACACCATCATGTCGCTGAGCGAACAGCCATTGAGGCAGGCAGCATGAACGGGCGCCAGCCGCGCGTATCGGTGATCCTGCCGTGCTACAACGGCGAGATCTATCTGCGCGAGGCGGTGCAGTCCATCCTCGACCAGACCCTTGCCGATTTCGAACTTATCGTCGTCGACGATGGCAGCACCGATGGCTCGCCTGCGATCCTGCGAAACATGGCGGGCGGCGACGCGCGCATTCGCGTGGTCACCCAGCCCAACGGCGGGATCGTCGCCGCGCTCAACGCCGCGATCGAACATGCGCGGGGACAGTACATCGCGCGCATGGACGCCGACGACGTCTCCTTTCCCGAAAGGCTGGCATTCCAGGCATCCTACCTCGACCAGCACCCGGACGCCGTGCTGGTAGGTGGCTATGCCGTGGGCGACCGCAATCCAACCCCCGCCAGCACCCGGACCACCGGCGGGCGCCATGCCAGCACCGACCTTTCGGTGTTTCCCCCGCGCATCGCGGTTTCGATGCACCCGCTGATCATGATGCGCGCGGCCGCGCTCAGGGCCATGGGCGGCTACCGCAGCGACTATCGGCATGCGGAGGACTACGACCTGTTCATTCGGGCCAGCGCGCATGGCCGGATCGAAAACCCGCCCGTCGACGTACTGTTCTACCGCCGCCACGAAGGCGCGATCTCGATTGGCAATGTCGAGGAGCAGGAACGTTCCGCCGTGCGCGCAGAGCTTGACGCCATCGCGCGCACCGGCGCCGGCCTGCCCCCCGCCCTGATCGTCGAGGCGTATACCCGGCTGCGGATTTTCCGCCGCTACCGGGCGATCTCGGCAGAACGGGTGCGGGCGATGCGCCTGCCCGTGCTCGCCAGCCTGGTTGCGATCACCCCACGATCACTGCTGTCCAGCCGCTTTCGCCGCCTGCCGCTGCTGATCGGGGTTGCGCTGGTCCGTTCCATGCGCACGGCCTGAAAACGCACTCGGCCCCCGGCGATTGTCCATCGCCGGGGGCCGAGCCGGTAGTCATCCTGTCGCGGCGCCTGCTGTCAGCTGGCCTGCAACGCGATGGCCGCGGCAACCCACTGCCCCGACGCGGAAAGCGTGAAGGCGCCGGGGTCTTCCGTGCCCGAGACGATCTTCCACGCGCTTGCATTGGTCGATTGGCCGCTCGCGCTCGATGCCCGCGTCATGAACCCCGAATACCCGGCCGGACCGGAGGACACAGCGGCAGTGCCGTCAAGCGCAAGGACCGCAATGTCCAGGCTTGCCCCCGTCCAGCTTGGGGTGATCGCCGGCGGATCGGCGGACGTGGCGGCGCTGCGCAAGTAGCTGCCCATCTCCACCGCCCCGGTCGCCCCGGTAACGCGCAGCACCCGCGTCACCGCCTGCTGCGAGCCGGACAGGGCGACGTTCAGCACCTTGCCGCCCTCCGCGCCGTCCGCTGTCCGCGTGAATACCATCAGCGTGTGAGCGTTGGAGTTCGAGACGTACTGGGCCCGCTGTGTCCAGACCCCGGCGGCCGCATTGTCCCAGGTGACGGCAGGAACCGCATCGATCGTCATCACCGCCACCAGTACGTCGCCGGCATTGACGACCCCGGGCATGGCCACCGTGATGCCGGTCGCATCGGCGGCATTCCAGCTCTCGGTCTGGTCGGCCACGGCGATGGTGGCCGGCGCTGCCACCGAAATCGCAAACGCGGCATCGGCCCTTGCCTCCAGACTGTCGGATACGCGCAGGATGATGCCGGAACGCGTGCCCGCAGATGTAGGTATGCCCGAGATGGCGCCCGTCGCCGGATTGAGGGCGAGCCCGGCAGGCAATGCCGCCGATCCCGGCGCGAGGGTGAAGACGTAGGGCGCCGTGCCCTTCACCACGCGCGGGGCATAGCCGGTGTAGGGCAACCCCTGCTGGCCAGCTACCGGCACATACCTGAGCGCGAAGGGGATCGCCGCATATGCCGCCAGAAGGTGGTCGGCGCGCGTTCCTGCGTGAACTTCGTTCGGGTGAACCCCGTCCGAGGAATTGCTTACCAGCGCCATGCCGCGCCCGGCATCGGTTTCGGCATCGGAGAGGATGAAGGCAGCGTCGCTCGCCACCGTGTCCACCGCGTCGAAGCAGGGCAAACCGTCCTCGGCGAGCGCGCCTGAGCGCAGCCATGCGTTCCAGGCATCCCGCGCCGCCTCCTGATGCGCCGTGAACGTGGTGTCGCCGTAGGCCTCCTGCCAGATCACCATGTCGAAGCCGTAGGCGCGCAGCTTTGCAGCCATGCGCCGGGCCTGCCCTTTCATCGCCTCGACAGCCGTGAGCGCGCTTGGCGCATCGGTGACGTTGGTCTTGATGTCATTGTGGCCGTAATCGCTGACATAGACGTTGGGCACGCCGGGCGTGAGATAGGCGGCGGACAGCGTATCAAAGCCGGTGTAGCCGAGTTCGAGCCGGTGCCCCGCGATGCCGATGTTGCGATAAAGCACGCTGGCGGCGGAGCGGTGGTGAAGCGCGGCCGTGATCGTGCGGTTGTTGGCGCCGCCGGTGCCGAACACGATGCTGTCGCCGCCCGCAAGAAACGAAAGCGTGGCCGGCTCCGCAGTGGAGAACACTGCCTTCAGCGCCGCCTTGATCGCGGTGACTTCGCTGTCTGTCGGCGCGGCGGCATAGACCACGAAACCGCGCCAGTCGGTGCGCCCGCCGTACTCGATCGCTTCGCCGACCTCGCCCCCGGTATTGAGCATGGCAGCAGCAGCGGCAGGGTAGTCCGCCGTCTGCTCATCACGGTGGACTACCTGCTTTACCGCGCTGGAAACAAGACCCAGCACTGCCAGGTTGTTGACGCCCAGCGCCCGCGCGTTCGTTGCCGTCGCCGGGATTGAAGCGCCCGCCACCATCGGCTGCATGGCCAGATTGCCGGCACTGCGCGGGCTGGTCAGGCCATAGTCGGTCGCCGCGCCGCCGAAAGCCCAATAGCCGCAGGTCGCCGCCTGCCCCGGCGTGCGCGCCGCCATGAACACCGCGCAGTCCGCGCGCGGGATCGCAAGGGTGGCGGGGATCAGCATCGGGCTGTCGGTATCGTAGTTGGTGATGGTCGGCCCGCCCTCACCCAGCCAGAGCGTGGGCTGCGCGGAGGCGGTGGGCTGTGTCAGATGGCGGCCATTGCCGGTCTGGTCGTAAACCGCCGCAATCGTGACCGCAGAGGCGCCCTTGAAAGCCGAGGCAGCAGCGATGTCCAGGGCCTGCCCGGAAAAGCCGATGTCGAGTTCGGCCCCGTCCGATGCACGGCGCAGGCGCAGCGCCGGTCCGGCATAAGCGGAAACCAGCAGGCCAAGACCGTAGGCCCCGGCCAGTGCCGCGCTGGCGGGCAGATACGTGCCTGGCGTGGGAGTCGGCGTCGGGGTTGGAGTGGGCGCCCCAGTGGCCCCGGTCAGCGACACGGCATAT
>Ga0308165_1001522_pt1 | contig 31974 bp, 27 predicted proteins | sample PhyWR2_FD_201032 | JGI IMG/M metagenome (GOLD analysis project Ga0308165, IMG submission 201032) | Phyllosphere microbial communities from UC Gill Tract Community Farm, Albany, California, United States - DLSLW.R2 | ecosystem: Host-associated > Plants > Phyllosphere > Unclassified | place: USA... | reverse complement strand
ATGGGGCATCCGTGCCCCTGATAACGAGGGTAAAACTTAGAACTCGTAGCCGACAGAAACCTTAAAGGTGCGCGCTTCGCCCTGGAACACGTAGGTGCCAGAGTCGTCAACGCTCGACCAGTAGTTTTCGTCAGTGACGTTGTCGATGCCCGCGCGTACGGTCATCTGATTCTGGTTTTGATTCACCGCGAAGCGATAGCGCATACCCAGATCCAGCGTGGTGTAGCTGTCTAACTTTTTGGTATTGGTGAGATTCGCATACTGTGAACCGGAGTGGTTCACGCGCGCCGTGGCGGTCAGACCGTCAATCGGTTTGATGTCATATTCCGCGCCCAGAACGGCATAGAAATTAGGCACGCCAACCGCATCGTTACCCTGGTTCAGGCCGTTGTTGGTTTTGGTCAGTTCCGCCTGCAGCCAGGTAGCGCTGGCGTTCAGGCGCATGCCTAACATAGGTTCGCCGAATACATTCAGCTCCACGCCACGGTTACGTTGTTCGGCGTCAAGACCGTAATGTTTGGTCACGCTGTCGAGAATGGCCGAGGGCATTTTGATTTCGAACAGCGCCAGAGAGCCGCCCACACGACCAAAGTCGGCCTTCACGCCCACTTCGTTCTGTTTTGAATGCACGATGCCGGTGCTCTGCCCGTAGTTGGTGGCAGCTTCTGGTGCGGTTTTTCCCGGCTGCAGCGCTTCGGTGTGGTTAGCGTAGAGCGACAGCTCATTCCACGGCTTGTACACGACGCCGTAGGTCGGCATCCAGCGGCTACCGTCGAAGCTATCCGCCTGGTTTTCTGCGCCCGTCGCTTTGTTATAGCCACGAATCACCACTTTCTGATGACGTGCGCCGACGGTAAACAGCAGTTTGTCGTCCAGCACGCCGAGTGTGTCGCTTAACAACCAGCCCTGAGTGCGTGTGCGACCGCTGGTCAGCGGGTCACTATAATTCCCGCCGCTACCGCCTAAGTTGGTGCTATCAGGCTTGTCCACGCCGGTATTGTGATAGATGTTGGTGATCGGGTTATCCGCCGCTTTTGACATCTTCCACGCGATCTTTTCATTTTTGGTCTGCGCCGAATAACCGACGTTGACTTTGTGCGAGACAAAACCGGTATCGAAGTTACCGCGAAGGCCCGCCATGCCGCTCACGCTGTCGCTGATGCGGTTGGTGTCCAGACGCGTTGCCGTGGCTTTGCCGCTTTTATCGATAAGCTTCGCGCCGCTGTACAACCCCTCTTCATGCGCGTGCTGCGCGCCAAGACCGGTGTAAGCCGTCCAGCTGTCGGTGATGTCGTATTCGCTGCGCCACATTCCGAATTCGTTTTCGATATTGCTATAAGCCCATTTCTGGGAATAGTTGCGATCGTTTTTCGGTGGTGTTGGCACGAAATCAACCGCAGAAATGTTGACGCCCGTTTCGCTGCCGTGGAAGGATTTCTTCTGATAGCCCATGTCAACGGACGTACGGAAGTTGTCGCTTTTGTAATCCAGGCCGGTAGAGAGCAGCGTGGTGCGGCGGCGATCGTTCGCCACGGGCGCTTCACCCTCGCGATGGACCAGGTTTACGCGCGCGCCAAACTGGTCGCTGTCGCCGAAGCGACGGCCCGCGTCCAGCGTGGTACCGATCTGCGAATCAGAGGTGTAATCCACGCCGATTTTCGCCTGCGGTGTATCGCCCGCATGTTTTGGTTCGAGGTTGATCATCCCGCCGACGCCGGAGCTTGCCGCTCCGTTCATCAGGGCGTTAGCACCTTTGAAAATTTCAATGCGGTCAACCATTTGTGCGTCAACCACCTGACGAGGCAGAACGCCGGACAGGCCGCCAAAAGTCATGTCGTCGCCGTCGAATTTCAGGCCACGAATACGGAAACTTTCCGCACTGTTGCCGTAGCCCTGCACGGACTGCACGCCCGCATCGTTCGCGACCACATCAGCGATGGTTTTCGCCTGCTGATCGTCAACCAGTTTTGAGGTGTAGCTGATAATGTTAAACGGCACATCCATGGCGCTTTGCTGACCCAGCATCCCCATGCGCCCGCCGTTTGCGACCTGCCCGTCAAGGAAAGCTGGCACCAGTTGATCGCCGCCCGGTTTGAAATCGCTTACCGGAGCAGCCTGGACCACGAGGGTGTCTTCTTTTGGGGTTTCCGCAGCAGCAGCGGAGTGCATAACCGCGCCGATGGCGAGCGCCAGCAGCGTTTTATTCATGGTGGTGTTGTTCATAATTAACTCGTTCAAGTACGCGCAAAATGGCCCGTTTCCGGGCCTAATCATTTTTATTTCAAAGCGATTCTGACGACGCTATCCGGACCGTTAGTGGAGTGATCTTTATTGAACGCCTGTTTAACGGTGACATACAGGGTCTGCCCGTCTTCGGACAACAGCAGGCTGTTTGGATTAGGCGGCAGATCCCAGCGCTGTTTCACCGCATACGTTATGGCGTCCAGACTCAGCACTTTTCCGCTTTCACGCTGGGTGATGTAGATTTCGTTGCGTTTAGGGTTGAATTTCACCGCCATCGAGTCGCCCACATCCAGCTGTTTGAGCACTTTGCCGGTATGAATATCCAGCACCAGCGTGGTTTTGGCTTTGGAGTTATCGGTCACGAAAAGGCGACCTGTCGCGGTGTCCTCAGCCATATTCAGCAGCAGCGCGGGCTTGTCGCCCAGCGGTTTCCAGCGTTTTTCAATACGGTTAGCGCGTGGATTGACCGTCAGGATCTCACCGCCACCGTTGGCAACATAAATGCGCTGCGTCTGCTCAGACCACAGCAAACCCGTGACCCACTGACCGGCATTTTTAATGGTTTTTTTCAGCTTCAGCGTGTTGGCATCCACCACCCAGACGACCGCCGGATCGCCGACACCGCCGATGTAAAGTACGTCATCATGAAGCAGAACCTGGCGCGCGCCGTACGGATAGCCTTCTTTGTTACGCTCGGTGAACAGGAGGCGATTTTTCACTTTGCCGTCAGCGGTATTGATCGCGGTGATGCCGCCGTCGAGCGAATTGGTCGCATAAAGCGTTTGACCGTCTGGCGAGATCGCCAGGGCGAAGTTTTTCAGATCGGTATGGCTGCGGCCAATGGTTTTCAGCGTGGTTGGATCGAGTTTGTAGACAACGCCGCCCTGCACATCCTTGAACCCCTCGGAGCTGGCGACATACAGCGCATCGCCTTTCGGACTGAGCACCATTTCGTATAAACCGTCGGCCAGTTCGCGCGTCACCACATTAGATTCTGCCGGTGTGGTGATGGCGGTTTTCGCTTCAGGCGCAGGGGTTGGTTTTGCTGCGTGCTGCGCGGTACAACCGGAAAGAGAGGCAGCAACAAGCAGTGCCAGCACGGACAATTTTTTGGTCATCAGGAACATCCTTTACCATTCAGAAAGTGAATTCAGGCGGGAAACTGCGTCGCATGCGGCTTGGCGATTTTGGTTATATTGACAGGCGGTTAAGCCAGTGCAGATTCCACTGTTTACACTCAGTGTTCCGTGTGAGATCTGCGCTCACTGTTGATGCGGGAAGAGTCCGTCTGCGCCCACAAACACTAAAGAGAATGAGAACTATACTCATTATCTTTGTATGATCAAGTGTAAATATGGGAAACAAACGGAAAAAACGCCCGTTAAAGAGAAGCTAACGCCCTGTTATCCTTTCGTACAATAAAAAATGGGGGAATTGGCATAAATAAAGAAATAGCTTGATGCGTTTGCGGGCGTTAATTTAAATCTTAATCCGCGATCGCGGGCATGATAAAAGTCCGGGATAGTTAATCTGTACGCTTCAGCTTTTTTAGGAAGCTCATTGGTCTCATTTGAAATGAGCACCATTTCACCATTTTCCTGCCACACATTAAAGGAAATTTTATTACTGACTGCAATGGGCTGCGCATTAACTCTTATATATTCCCCCGATGATTCCAGCGTACCGGAGTCGCCCCGAAAAGTATAATCCATTATGGTATCGACAACATATTTATCGTCAACGATGGTGGTATGCGCTTCACAGCTAAAATGACTGCGAAGGAAATGTAAATATCCGGCATAAATTAACGGGCAGAGAATAGCCAGCATTATGAGTGACCAGCGCAGAACCAATTTATTCGTTATCATCATTTTGCTGCCTGTAAAATATTGAATTACATTGCGCCTGGGTATCGTGCGGGTTGCGGTCACAAATCATTACCGAGCTCCCCTGCTGCGCATGATTTAACGTCATCCACACCATGCCGCCCGTATTACAATTAATCGGGTAACGTTTCGATAACTGGGTAAACATGCTGAGGCTTTTCTCTTTTTCATGCCATGACGAAAATACATCGCACTCATTAACCTTGCCGATGTGTTGATAATTTTCAAAGGCAGGTTCATTACCTTTGAGCGTGAAATAGAGCACGCAGCAAGAAAGAATAAACAGCGCGCCAGCTACGGTATACGCAAGTGGAGAAGCAAAAAAAGACGGTTTTCGCGTTGTCTCAGGCTCACAAACGACGGTAATCGCCTTTTCAGCAGATACGTCGGTTAAAGCCGCCTCCGGTGACGCTTTCTGCGAGGGGATAAATGCATCGCGTTCACCAGTGCGTACATGAGCAACAGACTTAAACCCTTCTTTTGGTACGGTTTTAATGATGTTTTCATCGAGTCCCGACGACTTCAAGGCTTTACGTACCGAAGCAATGGTTTGGTAAAGGGCATTGGTACTGACGATCGCCCCCTGTTTTTCCCATACGGAGGCAAACAAAAAGCGCTGGGTCAGCACCTGATTATTATGTTCCAGAAGCAGAAGCAGGCATGCATTAACGGGTCCATGCAACGTCAGGGCCCTGTGTGGGTATCCTTCTAGCGGTCCCAGACGGCGTAGATCAGGTTCAAAAAGCAAAGTATCGTTGATCAAAAAGACTTTCTTCATGGCATCATCGCTAGTGGTTGCAGAAAACCTGATTCAGATTTTACTTATTACATATCAGTGAGTTGAAAACGCCCAATTCCCGTATTAAGGCAACTCAGATCGTCACAACCCAAGACGTCATTCAGTATAAATCATATAACTTCACTCATCTTTATCTCAGGCAATTCTTAAACTTGCGTTCATCGAGTACAGGACGTGGATGAACAGGTAATCCGACGCATGACAATTAGTGATTGATGCTGAGCAGCAGCTGAAATACACAACATAATGTTGAGTGATAAGTTAAGTACGAAAATCCAGCATATAACACTACGCTCGAGGTTAAGTGCGGAATTTTAATCTACAAACAGCACTTATGAAAATATAAATTCTAGCAAACCGGGCAGCCCTACGGGTTTCTGATAGCGCATAGAGTTGTGGATTGGATTGCCTTTATCGCAGCCCTATAATCCACCTTATAAACGATGTGGGTTATTCAGAAGTGTATATATCGTGGTGCAAATCAGTTTACTCTAAAGTAGGTATTTAAGAGATGGGCTATCGTCTATATGGATTTATGATCGGTGATGAAATTCATTTCGATATTTCTAATCGCAGGCTATATCGACTCACCGGTAGCCATACCGATAAAAGTGTGGCGTTCGCATCAATATATTTTAATGAAACCATGTTAAGGCTTTTCCTATACTTGCTCGAACATGGTCGTAAAAAAGTTGTCGCCAAAGAAGAGTTATTCGAGAAAATTTGGGAGGAGAATAATTTAAGCCCTTCCACGCAACGGTTATGGCAAGTGCTTCATAACCTGAATGGTAAACTCAATCTTCTTGGCCTGCCCGAAGATTTTATTCGAAATATTCGCGGGCACGGTTACATTATCAATTATCAAGATGTAACCCCAGTATATTACAGGATGAGTGAACTCCCAGCGCCTCCTGCTAAAAATAGAGGAGAAGACAGATACCCTGAGTGAGTGATGTCAATTCAGTGGTTTTCGCCCTGCGCATTTAATGCAAAGGGCTTTTTTTATGAAACATCAGAATGTCCTACCCATTTATTAAAACGGCTTATATCGCAAATCGACTGTTTATCGGTGGAACCCGATACTGGAAAAATATATGAGTATTATGAATCGCTTTGTAAACTTAAAAGTCAGTAAGAAATTATTCTTCGGCTTCACAACCGTTTTACTCGTTACCATTACCATTCTGGCATCGGGTCTGACAGGTCTTATCTCGGTGCAGGATCGCGTTGAAAAAAACGGTCATACCACCAATCTGTTTAATGCCCTTTCTGCTGTGCGTTTGAACCGTTTTAATTACCAGTACACGCTTGAACAAAAGTATCTGGACAACACAACGGCTGCCGCGCAACAGATGCAGGCCATCGTTAAAGAGCTGCAAAGCCATTCCTGGACTTCAGACGGACAGGCGATGCTTGATACCACGGCAAGCGCCGTGAACAGCTATATTGAAACGCTGACGCCGTTCACCAACGCGCTGACGGCTAAAAAATTAAGTGAAAGCAAGCTCAGCACAAAAACGCTTGCGGACGACTCCGACATTGCCTACAAACTTGGCAGCAACAATACGCTTGATCTTCAGCGTTCTTTACTGGCCATGCAGATAGCCTTTACATACAGTGACATCGACTCTCAGGTCACCGTTTTTAAACAACACCCTACGAATGCACTTCGACAGGGCATTTTGACACGTATCGCCCAAGCCACAACCAATTCACAGCAGCTTTTAGAGTCTGTTCCGGAAGCCCAGAAAACCTGGCTGCAGGCGGGAATTGCAGAAATGCAAACTATCTCCGCTGAGCTGGCTAACTATGAGCAAGTCTGGAATGCGCAGTCTGATATGTCAGACACGTTATCCACTAAAGCCGTGGTTCTGACTAAAGCAATCCAGGATATGTTTGCCCGACAGCAAATGATGGTGGTTTCGACTGTCGACCACGTGCAGATTCAGATGGGTATTGTGGCGGCCGTCGGCATCGCATTAGGCATTTTGCTGGCGTTAGGGATAACTGCTTCGATCACCCGCCCATTGAATGAAACGTTACGCGTCGCTGAACTTATCGCTAAGGGTGATCTCACCGGCTCATTAAGCAGCAATCGCCGTGACGAGCCGGGCTTGTTAATGCAGGCCGTATCGACCATGAACGATAACCTGAAAAACATCATTAACGATGTGCGTGATGGCGTTGAGAGCGTGGCGCGTTCCTCAACAGAAATCGCCGCAGGCAATATGGATTTATCGGCTCGCACCGAGCAACAGTCTGCCGCCGTGGTTGAAACGGCTGCCAGTATGGAAGAGTTAACCTCAACCGTTGCACTGAACGCCGAAAATGCTAACCACGCCCGTATGCTGGCAGAAGAAGCCTCTCAAAACGCGAGCGAGGGCAGCCAGATATCGAAGAAAGTGATCGACACGATGAAAAACGTGCGCAGCAGCTCACACCGTATTTCTGAGATCACAACGGTCATCAACAGCATTGCTTTCCAGACCAATATCCTGGCGCTGAACGCCGCGGTAGAAGCTGCCCGTGCGGGCGATCAGGGTAAAGGTTTTGCAGTTGTTGCAGCAGAAGTGCGCACCCTGGCACAACGTAGCGCCCAGTCAGCGAAAGAGATTGAAAACCTGATCAACGAATCGGTTATTCACGTCGATACCGGATTTACGCTGGTAGAAGGCGCGGGTGATGCGATGTCTAAAATCGAGACATCCGTCGCTCAGGTGCGCGACATCATGAGTGAAATCGCCGCAGCCACCGACGAGCAAAGCCGCGGAATTTCGCAGATTGCTCAGGCTATGGCGGAGATGGATACGACGACACAGCAGAACGCCGCGCTGGTGGAAGAATCCTCCGCTGCCGCCAGTTCACTGGAAGATCAAGCAGTACAGCTTGAAAAAGTGGTGTCGATATTCCGCGTGTCGAACGTCCCGCATCAGCGTAAAGAAAGCCGACCAGTGAGCAAAGTGGGCAGTGTTGTTGCGATGAATGCGGTCAAAAAAGACAGCCACCACGATCAAAACGACTGGGTTCAATTTTAACACCAGCCCGATATTTTAGCCCAACGTCGCCAGGCAGCCGCATTTTAGGCTGTCTGGCGAGAGTGTGAGGAAAGTGACCCATGGAAAATATCCTTAAAAACAACCGATCTGTACCTGCTGGCATGGGCTCAATTTTGGCCCGCACTTTCTCGTGGCTAAAAAAATCTGGTTCCAGTAAGCCCTTAAAAACGCTGCAAACTGCAATTAATCAACGACAGATTACACCCTTTTACCAACCTTTCATTAATGGGGTCACTGGCCAGATAGCGGGCTTCGAAGTGCTCGCCCGATGGAAACACCCTTCTTATGGTTATGTTTCACCAGACATTTTTATCCCTTTGGCGGAAAAACATAATCTCATCATTCCGTTAACGCATTCCCTTATCCAGCAGGTCATCGCGGATCTCCAACATCAGATCCACCGTTTTCCTGTGGGCAGTTATATTTGCATTAATATCAGCGCACAAAACTGTCTCGACCCGAGTTTTGAAGTTGATACCTGCGAGCTTTTACAGAAGTTCACCGCCAATCAAAGCCGGGTGGTCATGGAAATCACCGAACGCGATCCGCTGCATTTCACCCCTGAGCTAAGCGACTGGTTTGCCGCGTTGCGACGCTCTGATATTTCAGTGGCGTTGGATGATTTTGGTACCGGATATTCTAACCTGTCGTATATTTCGGCGCTAAACCCTGAATTTATCAAGATCGACAAAATGTTTGTCAGCCAAATCGGCGTTAACGACGATACGCGTTTGGTGGACAGCCTGATTGATTTGGCGAAAAACATGCACCTGAAAATCATCGCTGAAGGCGTTGAGACGCAAGTGCAGGCTGATTATTTGCGCGCGAAAAAGATCGACTTTATGCAGGGATTTTATTTTTGCAAACCCCTGCCGGTCAACGAGTTGATGCGCGTCGTGAAGGCGCAGGCGCTCCCCCCACACTGAATGTGCAGGGGCGCGGCTTAGAACGCGTAGCTCATACTCACGGAGAGATTTCGCGGTTCACCATACACCGCGGAATCATCCAGATACGAGTAATATTCGCGATCAAACAGGTTGCTAATATTGGCCTGAACCGCAAGCTGTTTGGTCAGTTGATACTGGGCAAACAGATCCACCAGCGGGTAACTTCCCTGATACAAACGCTGCGTTTCGCCATCCGGCCCTGTCACATCCTTATACACGCGGTTTTGCCAGTTTAGACCGCCGCCCACTGTAAGTTCCGGCAGCACGGGCAAGCGGTAGCGGCTAAAGAGTTTTAGCTGCGTTTGCGGCGCGTAGCTGTTGAAGCGTCCATCCGTATCACGCGCAACATAGCGCGTAGCGCTGAAGGTCAGTTGCAAATTATCAGTGACCGCACCGTTAACCTCAAACTCCGCGCCTTTACTCACCGCCCCTTTTGTCGCGCGATAGGCCTGTTCGCTGGAGCCGTTCACGAACTCACCGCTGATCGCTTCTGCGGCATTTTCCTGCTCGATACGGAAAATGGCGACGTTAGTGGTCAGGCGCCCGTCCACCCAGTCGGCTTTCAGGCCGGTTTCGTAGTTTTTACCCGTCACCGGTGAGAGCCACGCGCCGTCCTGGCTGCGCTTGGTTTGCGGTGCAAAAATGGAGGTGTAGCTGGCGTACGCCGACAGGCTGTCAGTGATGTCGAACACCACGCCACCGTACGGCGTGGTGTTATATTTACGCATGTCGCCGCTGCTGCCATTGGTGCTGTACTGGGTGTAACGCGCCCCCAGGATTAGCGCGAGCGGATCGGCCAGCGAAAAACGCGCCGCCGTGTAGGCTGATTTTTGACGCACAATATCATCCGCGTTCTGGTACCAGTCGCCCCACGTCGGCTCGGCCACGCTGCCATCCCAATGGTTGTTAAAGATACCGATTTGGTCGCTGTCCATCGGGCCATCTTTACTGAACGTGGCGTTGTGCTGGCGGCTGTAACTTGCGCCCGCCATCAGCTGATGCTGTCGGCCCAACAGATCAAAAGGACCGCTGACGTAAGAATCGAACGAATCCAGGGTCCGTTTACCCCGATCTTTACTCCCCCATCCGCTCGCGCCCTCGCCCGTGCTGGCGTCTGGATTGCCCATCACATACAGCAATGTGTCGTTAAAGGTTTGCTCGCCATGCGTGCCGTTGAAGCGAAACGCCCACCCGTTGTCCCAGCTGTGAGTGAGATTGGCGAAAACTTTTCTGGACTCAATGTTATAGCCCGTCCAGTCCGCGGATGTGTTGACGTTGCGATCGTAATGCGTACGTGAGCCATTGCTGTACAAACCTGGCAGACCGCCCCAGGTCGGATTAGCGGTGTTCGTTTGCTGGTAATCCCAGCCCAGAGAAAGTGTCGTGCGTTCGGTTAGATCGGCATCCATCACACCGTAGAGGAATTTTTTTCGCTTACCGTAGCGGTCAAGCCAGCTGTCCTGATCCTGATAACCGGCGATCACACGCCCACGCACGCTGCCATCCGAATTTAAAGGCGCAGAGAGATCGGCGACATAGCGTTGCTTATTCCAGCTGCCGTAACTGGCATTCACGTTTCCAGTAAACTGTTTACTTTCTGCGCGTTTACGCACCATATTTACTGACGCGCCCGGATCGCCTGCGCCTGTCATTAATCCTGCAGCACCGCGGACAACTTCTATACGATCGTATATCGCCGTGTCTTCTGTTGCGTCACCGAAATTCCACGCATCGCCCATGGACGTCGGGATATCGTCATACGAAAAGTTGGTGATTTCAAAACCACGGGAGAAGTAGCTAGAGCGTTCGCTGTCTATTTGCTGCGACGATACGCCCGTTGCGTTGGTCAGAACCGCATCGATATTTTGCAGATCCTGATCTTTCATACGCTGCTGCGTGACCACGCTAACGGATTGCGGTACATCGCGAGGAGCCAGCAACATTTTGGTCCCTGCGCGCGTGGTTTTGACCGCGTAATCCTGCTGTTCGTCGGCGGCGTTGTCTGTACCGCCATAGACCACGATATCCTGTTCACTGCTATTTTCAGTCGCGAGCGCTGGGTTGACCACCGCATGTATCGCCAGCGTCAGAAGTGAAACAGTTAACGTTTTCGTTTTTACCAACGCGGGGGATTTCCCGCCGAGATCCCTGCCCTTCAAAAACATCATTTTCTCATCTGGAATTATTTTTGTGTGTGCGTAAATTACACAAATGAGAATGGAAATGATAACTATTTAAGTTGAAGGGTAAGAGCTGGTTCGAGCTTTAAATGTATAGCTATTAAAAAACAAGGAATTAGTACTAAATAGGCGGAGCTGGATTAAACGATTTTGAAGCAATGTTGAGGGGATGCGATTACATAAAGGTAGAGAGAAGGTTTGAAGCCACCCCAGCAAATGGGGTGGCTATAAAAACGGTTACTTCTTCTTGTAGATATCGGCCGTGCCATGGATTTTGTTTTCGGTATTCCCGGAGGTTAATACCAGTACATCAGCGCCTTTTTCATCGGCTTTTTTGATGAGTTCTTCTTTAGCATCAGCAATCGCAGTCTCGCCAGAGGTCGACACAGAACCGATCTGTTCATACTGGGATTCAACTTTCTTGAAGTCTTCGCGGGTGAGCAGCTCAGCAGCAAACGTATTCGTGGTGAAGAGAATCGCAGTTCCCAGCAAAAGGGCAGTCGTCTTTTTCATAACCTAATTCCTTGTGATTAATAAGAAACAACATCATCCTCACGATGAACAGCAAGGTTTAATCAGCATGGTAGAGAAATGACAGAAATGCCATGGCGGTTAAGCAAATCGTTTAGAGCAAAACGTTAGAAGCTATATCCTGTGGGAATCGTTTTTGAATGCGGATGGGATTTTGAGCGTGTTTGGGAATGGCAGAAAACGGATGGTACGCCCTGTAGGATTCGAACCTACGACCTACGGCTTAGAAGGCCGTTGCTCTATCCAACTGAGCTAAGGGCGCACGGATAACGTGCACTTGCGGGGTGAAACGCGTGGAATTATACGGCCAATGACAAGTGAGTCAATGCCTTTTAGCGCAATCGCCTGCCTTCTCAACAGCATCTCTGACATCCACTGTAAATACGTCTATTTTTTCCACATTCCGCCGATTTTCCTCGCATTTCATGCCACTACGAAAAGGCTTAAGCCTCTTTAAGTAACGCCTGGTATTTTCTTAAACGGATGACCCGCACACTAGCCTGCGGTAATCCGGCGCCTGGGAGCCCGGAAGATAACAGGACAGTGCAGTGACCGCGTTTGCCTCCTCCCCATTTGCAGCCCCCTCGACGAACAAAACCGCCAAACTGCGCAGGGTGTCGCGAGAAATTATTGGCATCAAATTAGAACCCATTATCGCCCTTTCATCATCACGCATCGTCGGCATGGAGTTGTTGAGCGTTCTCGCGTCGCCTGAGAAAAGTGAACAATTCTTCCAGCATCAATCAGTTAATCAGTCGCTTATGTTGCTTGAAACGCAACTTGCAGCCTTAAAAAACACGCCCTATAGCCGCAACCTTTTCATTAATCTGCCGATAACCGTATTTGTCGAGACAGAATATTTCTTAAGGATTCTGCCGTTGGTGGCCTTAGGACAAAGTATAGAGATAGTTGATCCCCACTCATTCTTCCTTCTTTCAGCAGAATCAAGGGCGTGCGTGACCCAACGCCTGCAGATCCTCGCCGATCGCGGTTGCCACATCTGGCTTGACGACGTAAACGACAGCTTGATCCGCTCCTTTTTACACTGCCGTTTACCCTTGAGCGGTATCAAGATCGATAAACTTGTGTTCTGGCGCCAAAGGGGAACGCCTGCGTTGGCACAGCTTGTGAGTTGCTGCGCGCAGGTCGCCAGCAATGTGCTTATAGAAGGTATCGAATCACATTGGGATCGGGAGTGCGCACTGCAAGCAGGAGCGGGATTCGGTCAGGGATATTACTGGCCCTCCGTGGGCTGGTCTGAAGAGTAAAAGGACATTAGCCTGAGAGAGAATCTATGCGCATGACTGTACGCCGCTATCGGCGTCGTCGCAAAGGAAGCGATTCGCTGGGATTCTCGTATTCACATTCCAGTCCCCCTTTTTTTGATCGCCTCGTGTCGCTAAGTCAGTCCATCAATCAGACACGCAAAACGGATACTCCCTTTCTTATTCTGGTTACGCGCGATAATTTTCTGCACACGGGTTTACAACATGGGCCTTCGCCACTGAGTCATTGCTGCGGTTTTGACGCGCTAGAGCCCGCATTCCATGCCCTGAAAAATTGGCCTGCGGCAAGACTGGTGGTTGATGTTGATGGCCGATCGTCGCCTCTTCTGGAAATGCTCGATGCTTTACGACGATTAATCCTTTATCCCCCCTTTATACCTATCAGCTTATTGGTTCGCGCAGACGACTACGATACGCGTCTTTTTTGTAAGACTACCGGCCCTTTTGAGGTGCTCGAACGCCAGGTTTCGGCCCCAGCTTTACATCAGGCGTTGGCGGCTACCCACCCACTGACCACAAACCGTAACCACTGGTTTTCACGCGAAGAGTGGACCATCCTCCAGTTTCTATCCCAGGGGCAGTCGCTGCGGAACATCGCTCTCTTGCGTCAACGCCCTTACAGCCGCATTGTTTATCGCCTTGGCCGTATTCTGGATAAATTGGGCTTACGTCATCGTCAGGAATTACTGCATCTTCTCCATCGGCTGTCCGATCCCCTTCTTTAAGCCATTAATTCCTAAAGGGGTTTAGGAAATGACTTAGGATAATTGTTAATAAAATGTTTTGATTTAACATTTTATTAATGATTACAACTATTCCTAATCCTCCCTCTCTGACCACGTTTAACGCTGCTCCGCCTGAGAAAAGCAGTGATTTCATCCAAAAGTTAACTCAACATAAAATGTGTTACTACGATGTTCCGGATGTAAAAACCCTACTATTCAAGGTGTCACAAATACGAGCATCGACTTAAGACAGTCGATTCTGCTGTAAGTCCTGATGATGATCCATAAGAGGGTGAATAGCTTTCAAATGAAGGTTTTATGCAGGCAGAGGCACTGAATTTGACTTAAAGAGTGGCGAACAGGTCGAGGCGTTTACCCCCTGAAAAATAAACATAATATTAACATTGAGTCATTTGTATTATTTTTTGCAATTACATAAATATCATCACCCACCTTCACTTCGACAATTGGTTATTTAGCCTGAATTTAAAATGAACGATTTCGCTCTTCAGAAGATTATATTAAGCAAGGAGCCTCAGATAATTTACAGGGTTTTCGGAGAAAGCTTACAAGGTATAATAAGCCTGTCCCGGACCAAAATAAGAAATAGCAATACCTGGTCGTTAAATCTCAATTCAACCATCACGTTGAGGAAATGTTTCATTACAACATAACAAGGATGCTTTCGCTCTTTCCAGGGAAATACCCCGTATAAGGATCTGCAAAATTATCCTTCCGGCTTACCCGCGCTTTTACATTGCGTGTTAACCACCTGAGGCATAAAAAATGAAACCTGCATCCATTATCATCATGGACGAACATCCTATCGTCAGAATGTCGATAGAGGTCCTGTTAGAGAAAAATAAAAACATCGCGGTTAAACTCAAATCTGGCGACAGCCATGAAGTGCTCGATTACATTCGAAATTACCCTATTGATCTGGTGATCCTCGACATTGAGATGACGGGCTCCGATGGATTCACTTTATTAAAGAGAATCAAAAACTTAAATGACGACATAAAAGTTCTTTTTCTCTCCTCTAAGTCAGAATCCTTTTACGCCGGGCGCGCTATGCGTGCAGGGGCAAACGGCTTTGTGAGCAAAAGAAAAGATTTAAGCGATATCTATAACGCCGTTGAGATGTTGCTCTCTGGATATTCCTTCTTTCCCTATGAAACGCTGAGCTTTATAAATCATCACGGTTCACACAAAGGGGCGTTAAATGATATGCCATTATCAAATAGGGAGGTGACCGTTTTACGTTTTCTGGCGAATGGATTGTCAAACAAAGAAATTGCAGAGCAATTATTACTTAGCAACAAAACAATTAGCGCGCACAAGTCAAATATTTACACAAAATTAGGCGTGCAGACAATTGTTGAGCTAATCGATTATGCCAAAGCTCACGAACTGCTCTAAAATAAAGGTACTCCCGCCGCGCCGTTGCGTTTCAGGGAGTACCGTTCGGCTCAATTATAATTAATCATAAATGTCGCATCCGCATCAGCACGACCGGGCTGAGGATTATTTGCGGTGGCGATGTAATTGGCATAAAACGCCAGAACCGCATTTCCCTGCGAATCCACAACGACCTCCTGACTCGCCTGCTGAAGCGGCAAACGCGTTTTATCCTGATCCCGAATCTCGACGGCGACATTGCTCGCCTGACTGCCGTCATTGAGCGCAAGCAGTTGCGGATCGTGCGTATCGACCTTTCCCGTAAACGTGATCGAGGCCGCTCCCGGCGGGCAACCGGTCAATTTTAGCGTAAAGGGCATCGCTTGCGTCCTGCTGCCCATGGTGCTCAACTGCTTTGTCGGCCAGGTACCCAGCGTCACCGATTTGTTACTGTCGCTGCCCTCCGCCACGCAGGTGAAATCGACAATGTTCCCGTACAATTCAATATTGATTTCACCCAGCGGCGTCGCCGCCAGCGATCCCTGCATCGGAGCACCTAACAGGGTCATTACCACGATTAACATCGTTTTGCGCATCGTTCCCCCTCAGTCGTAGTCCACACGCAGATATCCGCGTGAACGAAAGCGCCCTTCACTGGGTTTTTTGCCTGTGATGCTCACCGGCCATGCGCTAATCCCCACCACCGCCGAAGCGTTATCATCCAGACGGAAAGGAATTTTGCTGGTGAGGCTATTCGGCGTGAGCGGCGTTCCGCTGGCCGTTGCCACAATAAAACCTAAATCAGGGTTGTCAGAAATCAACGCGTTGCCAGACACCTTTTCCGTTTCAACGCGCATAGTGAGATACGCGTTTGCTTCCACGTTAGTACATTTGATGGCGATGGTTTGCGTTTTGGGGTTTACATTCTGGGGGCGATTCCCCGCACCGGCCTGACTAAACAGTGACGCGCCGATATCACCAAAATCGAACTCGACGACTTTACCGGCGTTAATCGCGCAGCTTTGCGGCACCTGAATCGTGCCGCTGTAGCTGATGGTGTAAACCGGCGTCGTTAGCGGATCGGAGGATGTTGTCGTGACGTAAACGCGAAACATCGTCTGGCGCGGGATCTCGACCATGTTGATAAACCGCCGCGTCACTTTGAGGCGAAACACCAGTTTTGAATCCTGAACGCCAAAAGGCTTATTTTTTGAGACGTTAGGGTGATTACCCATCTGAATAAAGCGCTGCGGAGGATAAAAAACGCCCGCGTAACTGTCGGTAATTTTCATCGCGCCGTCGAGATAATCATTGAGCTTCAGGTATTTATAGCTGTCGATGGTACTGGTAATGGGAAAATCGGTGACGTAACTGCGCTTGGTCGTATTGCCCGACGTCCCTTTCGGGCATACCGCATTCACGCCCACCCACTGTGATTTTTCCGCCAGCGTGACGATCTGCCCAATCTGATTATTCGAGCTGTTAAATTTATCCGTTAAGTCATAGTGCACATCGGTCGGGACACCGTTTTCGTTGACACAAACGGTCGCCAACACCTGCGTCGCGGGCATGAGCGCCAGCAGTGCGGCCAAACAGCGGGTCTTAATCACAGCGAATCTCCTTAAGCGTGATGGCCTGTTGCAGGCTCTCTTCCGGCAGGGTGAACGGTGCGCGGCATTGCGCGTTGGAACCATTGCCCCACTGAATCAATAACGTCCCTGCCAGCGGTAAACCGCTCAGGTAAATTTGTCCGTCATCGCCCACCATGCTGGTCACACCGCTTTGGGTTTCGCGTACTACTGCCCCAAATGGCACGGGCTGATTGCCGCGCATGACGGTCAGGAGCGCACGCACGCCGATGCGCGCGTCAAAAGTGGCGCGCACCAGCGCCCCTTTGGTAGGGACGACGCTGCTGACGTTATTTTCGATATCGGTATTGTTATTCATGCTGTTGGTATCCAGCGCAACACGGTTATAGCGATAGACCGTGGCGTAAGGCATCACCGCATAACCGCGCCAGTCCGTTTTTACCCCGGTCTGGTTTTCGACGTTCACGCCCGACGCGCCTGGCGCTTTGATCAACACGTTGGTGTCGCCAAGAGGCTGACTGAACGTCACCCCATTCGCGTGGCCCACCACGCCGCCAGACATCTGCCAGTTAAGATCGTGCTGCTCGCGCGAGTAGTTGTACCCCGCACCAAACGTACCGTAGGCCGCCTGCCAGTTGGCACTGGCGCTACCGCTGCCACCGTTATTGCTGGTATGCCCCTGCGTCACACTGTAGGTAAGGTTTCTGTCCTCAAGAAGCGTGCCGCTGATCCCCGTTTGCCAGCTGCTGTCGCCTTCGCTGTTCCGGCTAGCGGAGGCGGTGGCGTAGGCGCGATCGAAAGCGCTGTCGCGACGATAACCGTGGCGGGTAAACAGGCTGAACGGGACGGAGACGTTAAACGAGGCAATTTTATCCGTACCGTCTATGCCCACCGCCTGGTTCCATGACCACGAGACCGAATAGCTGACCCCCTGTACGCCACCGGCGTATCCCAGCTGATACCAGACGCTGGAATCGCTGGTTCCCCAGTACGTTTGCTCGCTGCCCGAGACGTAAACTGAACCGTAATCCCCCAACGATTGAGAAATGTTGAGCTGGAATCGCCCTTTTTTATTCCACGCCAGATTGTGATAGCTCTGCACATCCGCGACGCCGTTGTCATCTTTGGTATCGCTGTACTGATAGCCTTCCATCGATTTCCACGCTACGTCATCGAGCGTGTAAAACCCTTTTGTCGAGTAGCGATAGCCCAGTAGCTGGAAGTTGGTGCCAAAATCGTTCAACGATTTTGCATAAAGGAAACGCAAGGATTGGCCTTCATGACGGCTGTCATCGGCCAGTTGACTACGGGCGTGAGTCAAATCAACGGACATAGCGCCCCAGTCACCGAGATTTTTCCCCGCGCCTATCGCCAATGCGGTGTAGCGAGATGCCAGCTGCGTGCCGCCATACAGCGTGTAGCCGTTGGCCAGGCCCGTAATCAGCGTGCCCTGGGTGAAAAATGGCGTCTCCTGATCGCGGTTACCGCTGCGGTAGTCGCCGGCGACCAAATCGTATTTCACCCGCCCTTCACGCTGTAATAACGGCACGGTGGAATATGGCACGGTATAGCGTTGCGAATTACCGTCTTTCTCTTCAACCGTGACGTCGAGATCGCCACTCGATGACGTCGGGTTCAGATCGCTGATGGCAAACGCACCCGGCTGCACGTAGCTTTGATAAATCACGTAACCGTTTTGACGTATCACGACTTTTGCAGGCGTTCTGGCGATGCCGCGCACGGTTGGGGCGTAGCCCTGCATGCTGTCCGGGTACATGCTGTCGGATGAAAAGAGCCGTAAACCGCGGAATCCCATACTGTCGAAAACATCATTGCCGCTATTGCTGTCGCCTAAGACCAGCTCGCTTTTGAGCGGAATGACCGTACGTTCGGCCGACGTACTGATGTTTTGCCACTCGCGATGGCTATTTCCGTTGCTTTGCGTGGCGCGCCACGCGCCGGTGTTTCGCAGACGCCAGGCCCCATAATTCAAGCCAGTTTGCAGATTCAGGTAGTAGCTATTGTCATCGTCATTCCCCTTGTTTCCGCTAAAGCTGTAGTTCAGCAAAATCGCCGGGATACCCTCGTCCCACTGTTCAGGAGGAATATAACCGCGTGCGCTGTTGTGCATCGCCACCTGCGGCAAACTGATGTTGAGGCGCAGCGAGGCAAAATTGAACCCGATTTCGCTGCCCGGAATGGCTGTCGTCAGGGGAATACAAGTGTCGTCTGCCGCCTGGGCCAGTTCAGGAAACGCGCTGATATTCACACCCAGGCGGTCAAGCATTGCGCGGGTGATACAGGGTGACAGCCCGCCCGCTAAGGGAGCCGTGCTTTTTTCGTCCGTCTCAAAACGTACATCCTGCGTGCCGATAAATTCATCGTTACGCCAGATATCCACACGGTAAATGCCCGGTGCCTGTTGATGCCCTTGCTCAAAGCGTGACAAATCCGCCACACCGGCAGTGTCATCAGATAAAAAACCCGGGTTGAAATAGCTTTCGCTCCATCCCGCTTGTGGAAAGAGGACTGCTGCCAACGCCAGTGCACACGGGCAGTAACGCCATCGTGGAATGTTCATTGCCCTGACTCTGCTCACAGCGCGACGCGACGCGCCGGCGTGATGGCACCGTAATCATTTACGCTCTGCCAGGAAAGCGTACCGCTGACGCCTGCCGGAAGGACCTGCTGCGCAGAGTTTTTTGGGGCAATCATCAGATTTTCCAGCTTCTGCCCACCCAGTTGAAGATTGACCAGTGTGATGTAGTACGGCGACGCGTTACTGACTTTCAGGTGGTTTCCAGCACGTTCAAACTTGAGCTGCGAAAGGGCCTCTTCTGGCTGCATCGCCAGATTTTTTGGGCGCACAAAAAGCTTTATCCGCGACAGGATCGCCAGTTGCAGGACGTTTTTCCCTTCCAGATTCGCTTTGTTCACTGAAGGAATGGCTTTTACATTCATGAAAAACAGGGATTCACGATCGGTTGCCAGCGGCGGACCCGCGTAAATAATGCGCAGCGTGTTTTCACTGTCAGGCTCGCTCACAAACAGTGGCGGCGTGACGGCAAACGTTTTTTCTTTTTGCCCGCGATCGTTTTCTATCCACGCGTTAATTAAATAGCGTTCTTGCTTATTGCTGTTTGTAATAGCCAGCGACGTTTGTCTGGCATCCGCCGGATATATCACGCGCGTCGCACCCAACGCGATCCCACCGGAAGCCTCTACGGACAGAGAAACCATCATTAAAATAATCGATAAAATGAGTCCGGGTTTATTCAGGGAATTCATCACAACAATACCTTTAATATTATGTTCGCAGGTGTGTATACCGTCAGGGATAAATCAACGCGAACCAGACATCCGACTGGATATTGCCCGGCACAAGGTGTTCAGAAATAACCCGATAGCGTGCGCTGAAATGTAAGTCCAGCTCAGAAGACTCTATTGGCCGCCAGTTATTCGCCGCTGCATTGGGGATAATTTGCCGCTGCTGCGAATCAAATAATGCCAGCCCCACACCACTACTGACGCGGCTTTCGCCGGGTTGAGAGGTCGCCAGAAATACTTGCGGATCCTCAGCGGGCGTGACGCCCTCAAACATGACGCCGACCGTGCGCGAGACATCGACGCTGCACTCCACCAGCCGCAGGATAAAGGGCACATTGACCGTCGAAAAACTGCCCACACCGGCAAATGAATTGGTGCGGTATTGCCCCATTTCGATCCGCAGGTTTTGGCTATCGGGCGCGACGGCGCAGCCACCGTTCACCAGCTCGCCTTTCATATGCACTTTCCCGCCATCCACCACCACGGTATGCGCCATCACAGGCGTTACCGCAGACAAAAGCAGCAGAAAAAGGAGCCTTAATCTGGTCATACGCGACCCTCAAATTCGAATAGCAGGCCTCTTCCGTGAGGCCGAATCGTCCCTGAAAGTAAGTTATTCGTATTTCATCACGAAGGTGGCGTCGGCGTTTGCCTGGCCTGGTGCGGTCGTTGCCGCTGTGGATTTATAACGGGCGGTAAAGTTCAGGGTGTTGGTGCCTTCAATCAGGGCTTTCGCTGCAGAGAACGTTGCGCCATCAGGGGTCAGCGTGCTGGACTGGCTATCGAGGATCTCAATGCCTACGCCTTTCGCGGTGTTGTCATTACTGCCAGATGTGACAGCCAGCAGCGTTTTATCTGTCGGGTCAATTTGTCCCGTGAAGGCCACAGATGCCGTCTTCGCTACGTCCGGATCACAATCATTCAGTTCAATGTTGAAAGGAATATTAGAGGTGGTGTCGCCTACTTTCGTAAATTTAGCCGTACGGTACTGGCCCAAATTAACAATCTGATCGGCAGATTTAGTATTCACCGCGCACGCTGCGTTAACTAATTCACCTTTAAAATGCACGGTACCGCCATTAACGGAAACCGGCGCTACAGGATCTTCTGCATGTACGGCACCCGCAACGAATACCAGCGAAGCAATAACGGAAGAAGCAATATTGCTAAATTTCATATCTATTCCTTTGAAATGTAAAAAGCCCTTCCCGCGTAAAACGGGAATAAAAAATACATTCAATTGCATAATTGAAAGTTTATTTTTGAAGAGACAAAGTAGCGTATGGGGGCATATTAAAACAGGTCAAAACACTGCGATTCAGCCAGGTCACATCTTAATTTACCTTAGGAAAAGACCCATCAAAGCGCAGGGTCAATGCGACACCGCGAGGCTGATTATGGAAATCTCACAATGGGTGACTGACAGCAGCGCCCGCTTCTGACAAAATATAGGCAATTCCCCCTTTAAACGTTACAGACGGAATCTTCTCTCTGATGGCAGCAAAGATTATTGACGGTAAAACGATTGCGCAGCAGGTGCGCTCTGAGGTCGCGGTAAAAGTGAAGGCGCGTACAGCGGCCGGAAAACGCGCTCCAGGGTTGGCTGTCGTGCTGGTTGGTAGCAACCCGGCATCACAAATTTACGTCGGCAGCAAACGCAAAGCATGTGAAGAGGTCGGCTTTGTCTCTCGCTCTTATGATTTGCCGGAAACGACCACCGAAGCAGAACTGCTTGAGCTGATTGATACGCTGAACGCCGATGAGGTTATCGACGGCATTCTGGTGCAGTTGCCGCTCCCTGCAGGCATCGACAATGTGAAAGTGCTGGAACGCATCGCACCGGATAAAGACGTGGACGGTTTCCATCCGTATAACGTTGGCCGCCTGTGTCAGCGCGCACCGCGTCTGCGTCCGTGCACGCCGCGCGGCATCGTGACGTTGCTGGAGCGCTATAACATCGACACCTACGGACTGAACGCCGTGGTGATTGGCGCGTCCAACATCGTTGGTCGTCCGATGAGTATGGAACTGCTGCTGGCAGGCTGTACGACGACGGTCACCCATCGTTTCACCAAAAATCTGCGCCAGCACGTCGAAAATGCTGACCTGCTGATTGTTGCGGTCGGTAAGCCGGGCTTTATTCCTGGCGAATGGATTAAAGAAGGCGCGATCGTGGTGGACGTGGGCATCAATCGTCTGGAAAACGGCAAAGTCGTTGGCGATGTCGTGTATGAAGATGCCGCCGCGCGCGCGTCTTACATCACTCCCGTCCCGGGCGGCGTCGGTCCTATGACCGTAGCGACCCTGATTCAAAATACTTTGCAGGCATGCGAAGAGTACCACGATGTAGAGGAAGCGTAAGATGACCACATTTTCATTAGGTAAACACCCACACGTAGAACTGTGCGATCTCCTCAAGCTGGAAGGCTGGAGCGAAAGCGGCGCGCAGGCAAAAATTTTCATCGCTGACGGGCTGGTCAAAGTCGATGGCAAAGTGGAAACCCGTAAACGCTGCAAAATTATCGCGGGTCAAACAGTGAGTTTCGCCAGCCAGAGCATCACCGTTACAGCGTAATCCCCCGAACAACCCTCTCCTGCCTGGAGAGGGATTCTCTTCAAATCACGCCAGATCCCCCTGAATCCATCACGGCTAATTATCGATCGACTTCAAATAATCACTATTTCGTTTGTTGAAATGTGAAAATTAAGTTGCGCAAAATTCACGCTTCTCCCACGATAAGTAGAACGTTCTACTAAAACGTTCTACTTACAATAACAGCGCCAATAAAAGCGCTTCTCGGGGGAAATCAGCATGAGTCTGATATCAGGGTTTGTTAAATCGTTGTCAAAATTATCGATGATTGGTCGCGCATTAATGCTGCCAATTTCACTGCTTCCTGCCGCGGGTTTGTTACTGGCCTTCGGTGATAAATTCCACATGCCGCTGATGATGAACGCAGGCGGCGTTATTTTTGATAACTTGCCGATGCTCTTCGCAATCGGTTCCGCCGTGGGTCTGGCCTCTGAATCCGGGATTGCAGCGCTGTCCGCTGCGGTGTCGGTGTTTGTCACCAACATCACCATTGGTACGGTTCTGAGCATCACGCCAGAGATGGCCTCATCAGGCGGAAAATACGCCATGGTGGTCGGTATTCCGACGCTGCAAATGGGCGTTTTTGGCGGTCTGATCTGCGGTATCCTTGCCGCGTGGTGTTATAACCGCTTCCACACGCTGCAGTTGCCCGAATTCCTGGGCTTCTTCTCCGGTAAGCGTTTTGTCGCGATTGCGACGGCCTTTCTGTCGTTCATTCTGGGTCTGCTATTGCCGTACATCTGGCAGCATATTCAATCTGGTATTGATGCGCTGTCGGTCATTGTTAACGGTGATAATCAGGCGGCTTCGACCTTTATTTTTGGTCTGGTCGAACGCGCGTTAATCCCGCTGGGTCTGCACCACATCTGGTATCCCTCGTTCTGGTATTCATTTGGGGATTACACTACGCAGGCGGGTCAGGTCATCCATGGCGATCAGACAATCTGGTTCAAAATGCTGGAAGAAGGCGTTAAATCCTTTAGCAGCGATACCTATCAGAACGCCGGTAAATTCATGCAGGGTGAATTCCCGCTGATGCTGTTCGCGCTGCCTGCGGCCTGTCTGGCGATGTATCACGAAGCGCATACCAAAAACAAAAAAATCGCTGCTGGTATTCTGTTCTCCGCCGCGCTGACCTGTTTCCTGACAGGGATCACCGAGCCGGTAGAGTTCACCTTTATCTTCGTGGCACCCATCCTGTACGTCTTTAACGCCATCATGGCGGGCCTGGCGTATATGACCATGTATCTGTTGCATGCGCACATTGCCAAATCGTTCTCTGCGGGCTTTATCGACTACCTGTCGTTCGGTATTCTCCCGTCGTTTAACGGTTATCAGACTAACTTCCTGAGCGCGATTATTATCGGTATTCCGATGGCGCTGATTTACTACTTCACCTTCCGCTTCGTCATCCGCCGTTTTGATGTGAAAACGCCGGGCCGCACGGAAGTGACCGCGACTACTGACGATAAAACCGATAGCGAAATTGCGACCGACATTATCGGCCTGCTGGGCGGGGCGCAGAATATTAACTCTGTCGGTTCTTGTATCACGCGTCTGCGCCTGGAAGTGGCGAAAAGCGATGCGGTAGATAAAGACGGGCTTAATGGCTTAGGTGCGCGCGGCGTGGTGTTTGTGGGTGACAATGGTATTCAGGTGATTTTTGGTGCCAGAGCACAATTTATTGCCCAAACCATGTCCACGATGATCGGTAAATAATAAGATGTCTGACTGACACGTCTCCTGTACTCTGGGAGACGTTGTCATATCAGGCTGATAATCGAGAAATTTCAGGGAGCGAGTTTGAAGAAAGTCAGCATAATTGATGTTGCAAAACTGGCAGGTGTTTCGGTTTCAACCGTCTCACTAGTTTTACGTCAGAAGGGGAAAATCTCAGAGGCAACGATTGAGAAGGTCCACGCTGCCATCACCACGCTTGGCTATGTTCATAACGTCGCCGCTGCCAACCTTCGCGCCAACACTTCCAATCTTATCGGCCTGATTCTCCGCGATTTCAGCGACAGCTTTTCTATCAAAGTGATGGCGAGCATCGTACAGGAACTGGAAAAGCAAGGCTTTATGGTTTTCCTTGGACAGCCGCTGAACGATCATGAACATCTTGAGCGCTGCCTGCTCTCGTTTAAACAACAGGGCGTTGCCGGCGTCATTTATCTCTCCTCCGAGACGCGAACGCCTACCCTGCCGAAACAAATCCGTGAGTGCCTGCTTCCATTGGTTGTGGTCTCGCAGTCTTTAGTGAATGAACCCTGCAATCTGGTGATGCGTGACAATCGCCAGGCAGCCAATCTGGCCACGCGTTATCTGATTGAAAGAGGCCACCGTAATATCGCCTATATCGGCGGTCGTGAGGGGTGTCTTATCCGCGAGCAACGTCTTTTAGGTTTTCGCAGTGCGATGACGCAGTATGGCCTGGTGAATCGAGAGGAATCCGCCCCCGTGTGTAGCGATGATACGCAGGCTGCTGGTTTTATTACGCGTCAGTTGCTGGATAAGAACAACACCATCACGGCTCTTCTGTGCCATTCACCCGATGCGATGATCGGTTCGATTTCAGGCATTCATCAGGTGGGGCGCACCGTCGGGAAAGATGTGTTTCTGACACAGCAGGTGGCTTTAGTAGGATTTGAAGACATGTTACATGTAAATCTCACCTCGCCGTCATTTACCTATGTGTCATCCGCCAGTGAAGAGACGGGCCGCCAGGCTGCGGGGCTAATGATTCGAAAACTGAAAGAGCCAGAGCTTCAAACGCAGCGGATTACGCTGTCGGGGCAACTGATCGCGCGGGAATCAGCCTAAAAAAATGCGCCCTCCTGTGGGCGCATTTTTTCGTTTATCAATGTGTTTTAGCTTGCGGATTCACATCCATAACCTGAATGTCATAAACCATCGTCGCATTGGGTGGGATATCAGGAGCGCTACCTTCCTCACCGTAGGCAAGCTCTGGCGGCACAACCATCTGGAGCCGACCCTGTTTGTTGATTTTCATAATGGCAGACTGGAACAGCGGCGGGAATTTATCCAGCGGCAGAACCAACGCTTTACCCATTTTGCTCATGTCTTTTATGACTTTGCCACCCGCGAGACTTTCCTTCACGACAATCGCAACGGTGTCTGTCTTTTCAATTTTACCCTTGCCCTTCGCAGTCACACGGTAGTAATAGCCCATTTCGGCTTTTTTAGCGCCCGGCTGTTTGCTGAAGGAAGTCATATAATTCTGACCTTTATCCTCGGCTGCCTCTTTTTTCGCGTCCGACGGATGCGAAGTGACTTCTTTATCCATTTCTTTAAGTGACGCCACCATCTTTTCTTTAGGTATCTTGAACTTGCCCTGCAAGAAATCAGAGACACCACTCGCCACGTGCTGGCGCGAGAGCACAAGGCCGTCCGCTTCCATTTTATTCAATGAACCCAGAACCTCTTGTCCCCAGAACGCCCCCAATGAATAGGCTCGCACATCTTCTTTAGTCTGAGGTACTGGCGCATCGGTAGATGCGGCTTTGACATCGCTGCGCAGAGACGCAAGTTGTTTATCCTGCTCTCCCAGTTTGGAACTGGCATCATCCCATTTTTTCTTCAACTCATTTCGCTGATTCTCGCTATCTGTCAGCGCTTTCTGGGCATCAGTAATTGCTTTTTCTTTCAATGTGTTATCGGCAGCTAAGGCGGCCACTTTCTCATCTTGATCTAATGCATGCTTTTGATTGCCATCAAGCGACTTCTGCAACTGCGCAAGTTTCGCTTCACTGGCTGTAAGGCTCGCGCCGAGGGCCGCAAGCTCAGAGGTCTTACCGCTTAGCTGCTGTGTGGTTTTCTGCGAAGCGTTCTGCAATTCCGCACGCTGTTTCTCGCTATCAGCAAGGGATTTCTGTGTCGCCGCCAGGGCTTTGGTCTGCATGTCCTGCTCTTGCTTGAGATCGCTTATCTGTTTCAGCATCTCTTTGGCGCGACTCTGACTTTCCGTCAGCGATGTGTTTAGCTGCGCGACAACGCCTTCTTTATCTGAACCCGCATTCATCAGCGACGCCATTTTCGTCGTCGCATCGTTAAGTTGCTGGGCGGCATCTTGATACTGTTTTTGCAGCTTACTGCGCTGTTGTTCGCTATCCGCCAGTGCTTTCCCGGCATCGACAATTGCTTTCTCTTTAAGGGTGATAACGTTAGTCAACTCTGCCAGTTTTTTATCTTGCTCAACGGATACCTGTTGATTGTTATCAAGCGACTTTTGCATCTGCGCAAGTTTCGCTTCGCTGGCTGTAAGACTCGCACCAAGCGTTGCAAGCTCACGGGCCTTGTCGCTTAGCTGCTGGGTCGTTTTCTGGGAAGTATTCTGTAATTCCGCGCGCTGTTTCTCGCTGTCGGAAAGAGATTTCTGTGTCGCCGCCAGGTCTTTGGCCTGCTTGTCCTGCTCTTGCTTGAGATCGCTGATTTGTTTAAGCACCTCTTTGGTACGGTTCTGGCTTTCCGTCAGTGATTTGTTCAGCTGTACGACCGCACCTTCTTTATCAGCACCGGTATTCATCAGCGACGCCATTTTCTTCGTCGCATCGTCAAGTTGCTGCGTGGCAGCCTGGTATTGCAACTGTAGCGCGCTGCGCTGTTTTTCGCTCTCTGCCAGCGCGTCGCGGACATCAGCAATCGCTTTCTCTTTTACGTCCATTTCCGCAGTCAACGCGGCCATTTTTTTATTCTGCGCGGAGGATTCATTTTGATTTCCATCCAGCGATTTTTGCAGCTGCGCAAGTTTCGCTTCACTGGCGGAGAGGCTCGCACCGAGCGTCACAAGCTGACGGGTTTTGTCGCTTAGCTGCTGGGTCGTTTTCTGCGAAGTGTTCTGTAATTCCGCACGCTGTTTTTCGCTGTCGGAAAGGGATTTTTGGGTTGCCGCCAGGGCTTTGGCCTGCTTGTCCTGCTCTAGCTTGAGATCGCTTATCTGTTTGAGCATCTCTTTGGTACGACTCTGACTTTCCGTCAGCGATTTGTTCAGCTGTACGACCGCGCCTTCTTTATCAGAGCCGGCATTCATCAGCGACGCTATTTTCGTCGTGGCATCGTCAAGTTGCTGATTGGTCGCCTGATATTGTGCTTGCAGCTCGCTGCGCTGTTTTTCGCTGTCAGCCAGTGCTTTTTGAGCGTCGCCAATCGCTTTTTCACTGGCCTTTTGCTCGGCAGTATATTTTGCTTTCAGCTCAGCAACAGCTTTTTCTTGTTCAGCTTTGAGAGTAGACAGTTCAGTACTGGCCGTACCTGGTTGCGTTTGAGGAGTGTGTAATCGAAGACGCGCGATCTTCTTTGCCGGCGCTTTGTGATGCCGTTCCTCCGGAACCGCAGATGATTCCGGAGGTGCTACTGGTGCTGCAAATAATATAGCGGGAATCTCGCTGGATTGAGCCGTTATTGAATCCAGCGATTTTATTGTCTCTCCATTATCACTCGCCTGAGTGGGTGGAGTAACGGTGCTAATGATTAAAGCGGGTAATGCAAAAAAAAAAGAGGCTTCATGCTGAACGCACTCATTTAAAGTTTTCTCCACGACTTATAAGTGCTTGTTGCACTGTTTGCTGTATATCGCTACACAGTTTTTGGGTTCGGTATTTAAAAAGTGCGTCCATAGTATCTTTGGTTTGCGAAGCAATATCCCCGCGAACAGAGGCGTAAACGGAAGCACTTGCTAATAAATCATCAAAGGCTGCCTTTTTTTGCACATATAAACGGCCATTGATTTTTGATAAGGCAGTCAGCTCGCGCTGGCAGTTGGTCACAGAGCTATCGGATGCCATTTCAACAGGCGTTTCCGCAGGCTTGATATTCGTATTAGTTGAGCCACCTTGCGCGGGTACGGAGCTTGAAACTGCCTGAGCGGATTGACCAGCTGGCGTCACTTTACTCTTCGGTTTACTCTGACAACCCGTAACTACCAGAATCGTTGAAATCGCAACCAACGCTAAAAAAGGCTTTCCCGCACAGTTATTGAGTTTGTCAAACAAAGTCACAATATTACCCTCATAAAATCCATTCTGGATCACATTACGAAACTGCACGCCTAACATTATCTGGAATGGAAAGCGCAGCATTATAGGATGAATAAGATCGCGTAAACAATCCCCGCTATTATCAACTAAACCCTGTTTGTTGTCCAAAAAAGGACGCTAGCAGTGATGTCCTTTATAACTAAAGCCCCTCTGCAAAATCATCTGATTCCCTTTATCCTTTAAAATAAATCTTATGAATTTCTTCAACAACTCATCACTAAAATTAATATTTCACTACTAAATATTGCGTATTTTTTAAGTCAATAAAAGAAGCTGTATTTTACCGGGAGGGGACGCTGTGAACGGGGTGTGTAAGTCGAGAGATGTTGAAAGCGGAATTGCCCGGCCAGCATTGCGCCGCCGGGCATGAGTCAATTATTTACGACGCCAGATAGTGCCCTGCGGCCCATCTTCCAGAACGATGCCCATTTCCGTCAGACGATTACGTGCAGCATCTGCTGCCGCCCAGTCTTTCGCCTGACGCGCTTCAAGGCGTGCAGTGATTAACGCTTCGATCTCGGCCACTTCGTCCCCATCATTCTGCGCCCCGCTTTGCAAGAAGGTTTCGGGATCTTGCTCCAGCAGCCCCAGCACCGCGGCAAGCTTACGCAGATGAGAAGCCAGGGCATTCGCCGCTGTTACATCTTCAACTTTCAGACGGTTAATCTCACGCGCCATGTCAAACAGCACAGAGTAGGCTTCAGGCGTGTTGAAATCATCGTTCATCACTTCGATGAAACGTGCTTCGAATGCTTCGCCGCCCGCAGGTGCGACGGATTTGTCCGTACCACGCACCGCGATGTACAGACGCTCCAGCGCAGAGCGCGCCTGTTTCAGGTTTTCTTCGCTGTAGTTCAGCTGGCTGCGATAATGGCCGGACATCAGGAAATAACGCACCGTTTCGGCATCGTAATATTTCAGCACGTCCCGCACGGTGAAGAAGTTATCCAGCGATTTGGACATTTTTTCACGATCGACCATCACCATACCGGAGTGCATCCAGTAATTAACGTACTCGCCGCCGTGTGCGCAGGTAGATTGCGCAATTTCGTTTTCATGGTGCGGGAACATCAGGTCAGAACCGCCACCGTGAATGTCGAAATGGTTACCTAACTGTTTGCAGTTCATCGCAGAGCACTCGATGTGCCAGCCCGGACGCCCTTCACCCCATGGCGACGGCCAGCTCGGCTCGCCTTCTTTGGACATCTTCCACAGCACGAAATCCATCGGGTTGCGCTTCACGTCAACCACGTCAACGCGTGCGCCAGCCTGCAGTTGCTCAAGATCCTGACGTGAGAGCTGACCGTAGCTCGGATCGGTTGGCACCGAGAACATCACATCGCCGTTGCTGGCCACATACGCATGACCGCGCTCGATGAGCGTTTCGGTGATCTCGATAATTTCATGAATATGGTGAGTCGCACGCGGTTCGCTGTCCGGACGCAGAATATTTAATGCATCAAAATCTTTGTGCATTTCGGCGATCATACGATCCACCAATGCGACAAAGCTTTCACCATTCTCATTAGCACGTTTAATGATTTTATCATCAATATCGGTGATATTGCGGACGTACTTCAGGGTGTAACCTAAGAAACGCAGGTAGCGAGAAACCACGTCGAATGAGACGAAGGTACGGCCATGACCAATGTGACAGAGATCGTAGACGGTAATACCACACACGTACATGCCGACTTCCCCGGCATGAATAGGTCTGAATTCCTCTTTTTGGCGCGTCAGAGTATTAAAGATTTTTAACATCAAAGATTCCATGTAAACGTGTGTGGATCGTAAAGACCGTATAATACCTATAATTCGGGATAGGATCAGCACGCAATGCAAGGTGATCGCATCCTGCGGTTATGCTATAACAAACCCCTATATGTGACCCTTATGTGGGTCGAAGCACCACTATAACGGAACAGGATGCAAAAATGGTTACTTTCCACACTAATCATGGCGATATCGTCGTCAAAACTTTTGATGATAAAGCGCCTGAAACAGTTAAAAACTTCCTGGACTACTGTCGCGAAGGCTTCTACAACAACACGATTTTCCACCGTGTGATTAACGGCTTTATGATCCAGGGCGGCGGTTTCGAACCTGGCATGATCCAGAAAGACACCAAAGAAGCGATCAAAAACGAAGCGAATAACGGTCTGAAAAACACCCGCGGTACGCTGGCAATGGCCCGTACTCAGGCTCCGCACTCTGCAACTGCACAGTTCTTCATCAACGTAGCAGACAACGACTTCCTGAACTTCTCCGGCGAGAATCTGCAGGGTTGGGGTTATTGCGTATTTGCAGAAGTGGTTGAAGGTATGGACGTTGTTGAGAAGATCAAAGGCGTTTCTACTGGCCGCAGCGGTATGCATCAGGACGTTCCAAAAGAAGACGTTATCATTACAAGCGTGACCGTCAGCGAGTAATTGGTGGCGACACTCTTTATTGCGGATCTGCATCTGCAAACAGAAGAACCGGCGATCACCGCCGGTTTTCTGCGTTTTTTACAAGGCGAAGCGCGTTCAGCGGACGCCCTGTACATTCTGGGCGATTTGTTTGAGGCCTGGATTGGCGATGACGACCCGAATCCCCTCCACCGTGAAATTGCTACGGCGATCAAAGCGCTGACCTCATCCGGCGTTCCCTGCTATTTCATTCACGGCAATCGCGATTTTCTGATCGGCAAACGCTTCGCTCGCGAAAGCGGCATGACGTTGTTGCCCGAAGAAAACGTGCTCGAATTATATGGCCGCAAGGTCCTGATAATGCACGGCGACACGCTATGCACCGACGACACGGGCTATCTGGCGTTTCGCGCTAAAGTCCACACGTCCTGGATTCAAACCCTGTTTCTGGCCCTGCCTCTGTTTATCCGCAACCGTATCGCCGCCAAAATGCGTGCGGGCAGTAAAGCGGCAAACAGCAACAAATCGATGACGATCATGGACGTTAACCCGCAAGCGGTCGTTGAGGTGATGGAAAAACATCGCGTACAGTGGTTAATTCACGGTCACACCCATCGCCCTGACGTGCATCAACTTACTGCCAACGGCGAACCCGCACATCGCGTTGTATTGGGTGCCTGGCACAGCGAAGGTTCGATGGTTAAAGTCACGCCAGAAGGCGTAGAACTCATCCAGTTTCCGTTTTAATCAACTCGCTTTTTTGCCGCCATTCCGGTGACGCAACCGTTTTCCTTGCCTGTATATCATGCTATTCTCAGTGCCCTAAAAGCAGTGTGTTCCGCACCACAGGAGTTTTAAGACGCATGTCCTCCCGCAATAATCCGGCGCGTGTCGCCATCGTGATGGGGTCCAAAAGCGACTGGGCTACCATGCAGTTTGCCGCCGAAATCTT